>Ga0111538_10002156_pt1 | contig 27713 bp, 28 predicted proteins | sample SoiMethybrSBSTD1_FD_79669 | JGI IMG/M metagenome (GOLD analysis project Ga0111538, IMG submission 79669) | Bulk soil microbial communities from a Populus tree surrounding site in Tennessee, USA - Soil MetaG P. TD hybrid SBSTD1 (version 2)... | ecosystem: Environmental > Terrestrial > Soil >...
CGCGAGGATTGGTGAGTTAATTAACCATCTGAATTCAGTTTATGAATATGATCCGGGTGATTATATAAATAACCCGGACATCATTAAACGGAACAATATTAATACGAGAATCGACTGGAATCTCAATGCCAGGAACAAGCTTTCACTTTCCTACAGATGGACGGATGCAGAACGAACCAACCCATCCAGAAGCAGCAGTTCAGCAATTAACTTCTTTAACGGCGCAGAGTTTTTCCCTTCGCATACTCACTCAGGCACCGCTGAACTAAGCACAAAATTCTCCAACACCGTCAGCAATTTGCTCAGGCTCTCCGGAACGAGGGTAAAGGATGACAGGGGCGTCACCGGAAAAGATTTTCCGAATGTGTCCATCCGCGATGGTGCAGGAACGATTGTGTTTGGCTCAGAGATTTCGTCGACTGCCAATTTGCTGAAGCAATCCATTTTTAATTTGTATGATGCGGTAAAGATCAACGCAGGTAAACACCTCCTTACTGTAGGGACGGACAATGATTTTAATAAAACTTACAATCTATTCATAAACCGGAATTTTGGATTTTATGAGTATAATAACCTGGATAGTTTCCTGACAGGAGGAGCGCCGCGCCGTTATCGCCGCGGTTATTCGCTGGCCGACGCCGGAAACAAGGGCGGCGACGCCAATGTGGGTGCTGCGGCAGATTTCAATTCTTACAGGTTAGGCTTCTTTATTAATGACGATATCAAATTCTCGAGAAACTTTACACTTACGATCGGCGTGCGTGGAGATTACCTGAAGTTCTCCGACGATCCTGTTGTTGATGAGTTTTTCCGTGACACAGCTTCGAAAGTAGTTGCTGAAAATTATGATTTGAGAGGCGCCGAAACCGGCAAAACTTTCGATGCCAAATGGCAAATCTCTCCGCGGCTTGGATTTAAATATTTAATTCCTGAGGAAGGTATCACAGTCAGAGGTGGAATTGGAATATTTACAGGCCGTACTCCGTTGGTTTGGCCGGGCGGTGCATTTCAACAAACCGCTGTCACAATCGGTGCGCTGGATATAAACCAGGCGAATGGCATCTTTATGAACGGACAGCCACTTGATTTCAGATCGGATGTCAACAATCAATATACGCTCGCTGATTTTGGTTTGCCGGCAAACCTTGCCGTACCGCAGGGTGATCTTACCTTAATAGCCAAAGACTACAAACAACCGGCGGTTGTGCGTTCGTCCCTTGCCGTGGATAAAAGGTTTGCAAATGACTGGACATTTACCATTGAAGGCGTATTCACAAAAAGCATTCATGAAGCCGACTGGAAAAATGTGAACCTGGTGTTACCTACCATTGAAACAACAGGCCCTGATAAACGGCTCATATATCCGTCAGCAAACAAGTTGATATACAGAACGTGGTCCACCAACGCTAACGTGCAAAATCCTTACACCAGCATTATTTTATTGCAGAATACCGAAGAAAAGAAAGGGTACAGCTACTCCTTCACATTTTCAATTGACAAAGCATTCCGTAAAGGCTGGGCCTTTAATGCTAATTACACCTTTGGCGAGGCTTTTGTCAACAACGAAGGCACAAGCTCAATCAATTTTTCTAACTGGAGTAATATGGAGCCTCCCGGGCCTACTGGCCGCAATAACCTGACAAGACAAATCTCCGACTTCTCGGTTAAGCATCGTTTCAACGCCTTCGTTTCAAAGAGATTTGAGTATGGCAAAGAAAAACTTTTCGCTTCGACTGTTTCACTTGTATACAACGGACAATCAGGCCCCGCGTTCAGCTATACACTGGGTAATTCAAGTATTTATCGCGATGGAGTATTCTTTAATGATTTGCCTTATATCCCGGGCAGCCGTGCGGAGCTGGATCAAATGGTATTTAACACGAACGGCTCACTTAGCCCCACGCAACAGCGGGATGCTCTCTGGGCATTCATTGAAAATGACAAATACCTCAGCAAAAGAAAAGGTCAATTTGTCGAAAGGAATGGCGCAAGACCTGCGTTTACCAACGTTATTGATTTGAAGTTACAACAGGATGTCAACTTCAAGATTGGCGGACATACTTATGGATTTCAGTTAACATGGGACGTATTTAACTTCACTAACCTGCTTAATGAGGATTGGGGCCGTCAATATTTCTTCAATTTTGATCAATTTGAACTTTACCGATTTGCAAGTTATAATGGCACTACGCCGAGTTATACCTACACTCCCATCAACGGAACTGTCGAAAGCCTGAGTGTCAGTGATGGAGTTAACCCGTACAACAGCTCACGTTGGATCAGCCAGCTTGGCATTCGAATAAACTTTTAAACAATTTAGAATTTTAAGAAACCGGTCTTTGTGGCCGGTTTTTTTTGCGCCAGGCTTAAACGACAGCTCGCGTTTATGATGAAACGCTTTCGGCAATTATCGTCCATTTGCCCGGGTTGAGCTTTAGAAGTGAAATCGAATTTGAACTAAATGATTCTTTAAAAATCATATTTGAAAAGTGTGCCCAAGCCTGTTCAAAATAGGAAGGCTTCATATCCCTGTTGGCTATTGTAATATGGGGATGAAAGGGTCGATCATCTTTTTTGAAGACGGCACCGAACCTTCCGGTGAAATACTTTTCTGCCCCGCTCTTCAATTCACCAAGTGAAGCATTCTCCTTTACATGTACGAACAAAACTTTCTTCCTGAAATGTGAGAAACCTTCCAATTCAATTTTTGCAGGAGGAGACGGATTGGTGAACGACTGTACCGCATTCATCAATTCGTGCTCACGTTCAAACAAAAACCAAAATGGGGGAATCAAAGTGATATGAGCAGGTGATTTCATTGCCACGACGCACCCAAAACAGTCCTTCATCCATTGCTTAAACTTTTGAATTTTTTCATTTATTTGTTCGGGGCAAACAGTAGCAACATAATACATCTCGTGTGTTGCGGAAGTACTCATTAATCAAATTTCGGAGTAAGAACCAAATGACAAATCACAAGGTCTAAATAATTTTCCAACGAAGAAATTCTGCTTCTTATGACTTCTAAATGCTGTATTGTGTAGTCTCACTTTTCCAAATCATGTGGCCCATCCCAAACCAGGCAATCGTGGAGTATATTCCGGAAATAATAATACCGACCGTTCCGGGACCGGTCAATAAGGAAACGACAATGGTAAAGGGCAACCATAATCCAGCGATCAAAATGGTAAAACGCTGGCGCCTGCATAGTATGTTTTTCTTAGCAATAACAATCCCAACAATTAATAATGTGATATTACTTAATGGCCAGAAAAAGTCGATAATGGCGTAGATCGAGTTAGTATTTTGAGGATCGGCAATTGTCCATACGTTCCAGATCTGGGCTACCGTCAGTGTACCCAATTGCAAATACAGAATGGTTTTATTTCTCTTCAGAGACCCGGTAGCCTTTATACGCAATAGGCCGACAATCGTGCACATCCAACCCGTCATATAAATTAAGTCACATACCCCACTTAAACTTGTATTTCCTTTATCATTAAGTAACAATTCAAAAAAAAGGAAAGGGCTGGCTGCCATAGCAACGAGACCGAGCGCCGGTGTTGATAATTTCATAAATGTAAAGCTATTTGCACAGCTGTTTCGAACCAACCGCTTCGCGTTGGATTGAAAAAAAAGTCGTATCAATTGAGCAAATGGCGTCAAACCCGATAAAGTACAGAAAATGTACAGATCATTTATGCTTTTCCAGCTTCTTAAATTCTGCGTCGCGGTATTGTTTGTCCATCCAAAGGTTACCCAACATCACACCCTCGATGTTTTTCGATTGATCAATATCAGCAAGAGGGTTGCCGTTCAGTAATACAAGATCGGACGTGGCGCCCACTTTTATAACACCGATGTCACCACGTTTCAGGAATTTACCCACGTTCACAGTTCCGGCTTTCAGGGCGTCGTAAGGAGAAAGACCGGCATCCACCATATAACGCAATTCATGATGCAACGAAAAGCCGGGCACATCAAACACCTGCGGTGCATCAGAGCCAAGCAATAGCCCGATGCCGTTTTTATTGCATTCATAAATCAATTTTTTCCTCAGCCCGATCAATCGCATAACCGTTGCTGCTTTATAATTAGGATTGCTTACCAGGCTTTTCTTAGCCGTTATCCAACTTGTTACTGTGTTAGGGTCTATATATTTCATTTCTGATTCACTGCCTAACGCTTCTGCACTGTTTTCAGGATGAAACCAGCGTTCGGCTAATGACTGAGTAGGAACCACCCAAATATGATAGGTTCTCAGTGAATCCATTAGTTTTGGAATACCGCTTTCGTTTGCTTTATCCGCTATGAACAGCCCAAACAATCCTGTATCCTGCTCTTTCATGTTTTCTATGCCTGGCACAAGACTTTCCACGAATCCATCAAGGTGATCGATCGTAGCATAACCGGAACGTGCGGCCCACCAGACGCCAACATCAAACGATACGTGGCCTGCAAAGGGCATATGTACAGAATTAGCCGTTGAAACGACGGCAGCAAAGGTCTCCTTTGAAAGTCCCGGGTGCAGCTTCAGAAAATCGTATCCCGCTTTCTTTTCTTCCTGCACCATCGTGATAGCGGCTTCGGGCGTCTTAACACTATTACCGCTAAACGAAGGTCCCGATGTAATAAGTCTCGGTCCGATAATTTCACCACTTTGGATTTTATTCCGCAGTTCAATATGGCGTGGATGGCCAAGCATCCCCCTGATAGTCGTAACTCCATTTAATGCAAAAAGCATGAGCACATCCTTCATTGGACCGAGATCATCAACAGGCGGTACATGCGCATGCATCTCCGCCAAACCCGGCATCAGGAATTTTCCCTTGCCATCAATAATCACGGCGTCACTGCTGAACTTTATTTTTGAGGTCTTCCCTATGTCAATAATAACACCATTTTTTACTACCACATCACGGTTTGCCAGCACTTCATTCTTATCCATTGGGATAACACTGACATTCCTAAAAACTATTTCCTTTGTTCGATTATCCACTGCTTGCTGAGCTGTGCATGACAAAGCCAATAACATTACCAGAATAGAGATTGCATTTTTCATGATGAGCGAATTAGATCAATACGCGTTAATCACTCTAAATGTAGCGCATTTCGTTGTTGGAATTGGTAATTAAAGAAATTCAGATCTTTGATGATGAAATGAAACTGGTTAAAGCCATTATTATTAAATGACGTTCACTTACCTAATAATAGCTATGTTTTTAATAGTACTACCGTATAATATATCTAACTTAATTATTTTTGCACAATAATAAAAGGTATGGATCATTACGACAACAAGATACTGCAATTGTTAAGTGGAAACGGCCGTATCACGGGCGCCGATATAGCGCGAAAAATAAACCTTTCACTTCCCGCGGTAACAGAGCGGCTTCGGAAACTTGATCGCTCAGGATATATCGATAAATACACTATTAAAATGAACAGGAAAAAGCTGGAGCTGAACATTCTTGCTTTTATCCAAGTGTGGATTGACCACAGCAAGGGATTGCCCAGCGTAGATAATATCATTGCGCTTAACGAGGTGCTGGAATGCCATCATGTTGCCGGGGACTATGACCTGTTGCTTAAGGTTGTGGTAACGGATACCGCTGCGCTGGAAGAACTCCTGGTAAAAAAAATTAAGGGAATAAAATCAGTGACCCGCACGAGTACCACAATTATACTGAGCACCTATAAAGAAGAGATCAACATAAAAAACTTTTAGCATGACCATCGAACAGGCCAAAGACCTGGTTACTCAATTTGAAGAATGTAGTCTTCCCAAAGAAAGGTGGACGCACGAAGCACATTTTGTAATGGCACTCTGGTATTGCAGCCACCAACCGGTACCTGTTGCCCTTCAATCAATACGGGATGGGATAAAGAAGTACAATGTAAGTGTTGGCGGCGCCAATACCGAAGATGCCGGGTACCATGAAACCATTACAGTTTTTTATACACGAATCATCATTAATTACCTCCTGAAAAGCCACACAACAACGGGTTTCCGACACAAGTTAGCCGGGCTTTTTCAGCAGCCATTCATGGCAAAAGATTTTCCATTACAGTACTATAGCAAGGACCGGCTGATGAGTAAGAAGGCAAGAAAAGAATGGATTCCCCCAGACATTCAATCTCTGCAATAAAAAGTCTAAAAGAGAGTATCCGCTCTATACGGGGACTACGAAAGCTATTTACCATATTTTGCCTGCCAGATAAACCAGAAATTAAGCAATACATAAAGTATCAGGATTACCAATGCTATTTTGTTATCAAACTTGATAGCTTCTTTGAATTTATCTTTTTTTATAAGCCGAAGTGAATGTGCATTGGCCGCGATCACTACCAAAATCACAAATAATGTGAGGCCATGAAGGGTATCCACCAGGGTAAAAGAGGACGATTCCGGCAGCGAGGAATCAATGATATATTTATTACCGACAACAGCGAACAAAGACCCAACACTAAGGCCAAAACGCGAATCCATACTGTCCGCATGAATGTAAAAGCATATAAATGTAATCAGGAATGCCAGGTACATTCCAAGAAACATCTTCCAAAACAACCCGCCTGCATCGCGCGTGATAGAGAGCCTTACCCTGAAGTTGCTATACTCTGATAACTGCTTTCCGCCATTTGCCAGGCCAAAAGCCGTTTCATACACCCGCTTTCCCGACGAAATAATGCAACTGTCAATTTTCCATCCCCGAAGGGTGAAGCGCCGGTCAAAATGTGCACCTGCCGTGTCAGGCATAATTACCAGGGAATTTGCGTCAAATTGGGAGTTTTCAAGTGATATTCTTAGTTTCTGTTCATCGAATGGAAAGTTTGAAATTCGCCACGAATCCTTCATTACGCATTGCAGTTTCATTTGAAGGTACACCTGGCCACCGGAAGTGTCGATCGTAAAAAACGATTTCTCGATTGATTTTGCCGATGGTATTTCAAGGTTATTGTAAAAATCAAATTCGTGGTTTCGATATCGCATCCACAGCCAGAAGGAAGTGGCAAATTCTTTTTGTTTAAAATCAATGTCGTGGATACTTGTGATATAGATACCGACGTAAACAGTATCTTTTTTAATGTCCTGGGCAAACAAATGAATGAAATGGCCAGTCATTAAAAGACAAAGGCAGATTATTTTTTTCATAAGATTTTTTGCGACAGCAATATACATTTTTCGCCAAGTAGAAAAAAGACTGTCAATAAATTGCTGTATTACAAAGGAACAGACCCGCAGGATTAGTTTATCTTTATTTATTTGAATAAACACATATATAATCATGTCATCAACATTTAAAGAAAGCTTCACCGTTAAAGGTGAACAGCTTCTGAAAAAGATCAAAGAGCTGATTGACGAAGGTAATGTGAGGAAAATCACGATTCATGATAAAGCCGGCAAGGAAGTCATGACCTTCCCGCTTACCATTGGCGTGGTAGGGGCCGTGCTGGCACCAGTATTAGCAGCTGTGGGAGCGTTAGCTGCATTGATTGGCGAATGCACTATTTCCGTGGAAAGGGAAGAAAAGAATTAGGCGGCTCACATTGTCGGAAACCTTAGCCACTTACTCTATTAAAGAATTCCGAAAGCTCCTTATTTCATTTGTTTTAATTTTTTGGCAAAATGCTTCATGGCCTGGTTCATGAAATGCGCAAAAAACGGATCAGCCTTTCCATTCGCAGTTGTGTAGCGCTCATCACTTACGTATAAATCACCCAGACCGGCATAAGCATCGGCATTTTTATCCGGTAAACCGGCAGTGCCCCATAATTCACGGATCAATTCATAGTGTACTCCGATTTCGGCCTGCACCTCTTTGCTGGTGGGGTCTTTATCTTTCATCACTAACAGACGCTGTGTGTTTGCTTGTGCGTCAGCTTTTAACCGGGCAAACTCTTCCTTTGTTTTTTTTCGCAAATGGTTTTCAGATCGTTCGACTGAATCGCCCCATTTTATAATAGCTTCCTGCCTCTGTCTCATTGATTCCTCTTTGGGCAAGCCTTCAAATAATTCATCAATGCTCAACATAACTTTATTTTTTAGATGAGTGATTGTTTTGTCTATCGTTTTCAACAACGTGGCCAGCTGATCCTGCTTTTGTTGTATCAGTTTTTTGTGGTTTTCCAAAGATTTTACCGGGTCGAAATGCGGGTCATCGAGGATTTCAGCTACCTCCTTTAAGGGCATACCAAGTGCCTTGTAAAACAGGATCTGCTGAAGACGAATGACTTCTGCCCTTGCATACATGCGATATTTTTTTTCCGTACGAAACGATGGCTTCAGTAATCCAATCTCATCATACAGATGAAGTGTCCGGATAGTTACCCCTGCCAGGCCCGCCAGCTTTTTAACAGAATATCGTTCCACTCTTTATTGGGACATTTAGTGATACAAACTTAGTCTATGACCCAAGGTAAGAGTCAAGATTTTTCTGAAGTTTTTTTTGCCCCCGGGCCATATCTGATACGGAGACCAGCTGCGTTGTGATTATCAGTTAAAAACCCAGGAGGTTGGTAATCGTAATTGTGGAATTTCTCATTAAAAAAAGGCTTGCCAACTTTCAAATGAACAATACGATTGCATAATCTGTTCCTTATGCATCGTCCACGCCAGCGAATATTCGAAACACTTATTTTTAGGTCATGGAAAACGTCAGCCTAATTTTATTGCTTTTATTCGGTATTACTTTTCTGGGTTTAGTTAGCTATAGGTATAAATTCCCATTTCCGTTCGTGCTGGTATTATCCGGTCTCTCCATCAGCCTCATTCCCGGATTACCGGTGATCTCGCTAAATCCTGAAATCGTCTTTATTATTTTTCTGCCTCCACTTTTGTATGCTGCTGCATGGAATACCAGCTGGCACCAGTTTAAAGCAGCAATCAGCCCAATCGCCCGGGCTGCTGTTGGGCTCGTGCTGTTTACCACCTCGCTCGTAGCTGTGGCAGCACATACCCTGATTCCTGATTTAGGCTGGCCAATGGCCTTTCTTATCGGTGCCATTGTTTCACCTCCCGATGCTGTGGCTGCCACTACCATCACAAAAGGCCTGGGATTGCATCCAAGGCTGATAACGATATTGGAAGGAGAGAGCCTGGTCAACGACGCCAGTGGCTTAATTGCGTATAAATATGCTTTGGCTGCGATCCTGGCCGGCAATTTTGTATTATGGGAAGCGGGGCTCAATTTTCTTTTGGTAGTTGCTGCCGGGGCCGCGATCGGCCTGGCTGTGGGCTACGTCTTGTACCTGGTCCACAAAAAATTTGTATGTGATTCAGTTATTGAAGTCACCCTTACCTTTCTTACGCCGTTTGCTTCCTATCTATTGGCAGAACAATTTCATTTTTCCGGTGTCATTGCGGTTGTCACGACGGGTTTGTTTCTTTCTTTTCATTCAGGTCAAATATTCAGTCATGAAAGCCGGATCATGGCCTATTCCGTTTGGGAGGTTGTAATCTTTATTTTAAATAGCCTCATTTTTATCCTGATCGGCCTGCAACTGCGCAGCGTCATCGAAGGCATCGGCGATTACCCCACAGGAACGTTGGCATTGTACGGAGTAGTGATCAGCCTTGTGGTCATCGCAGTCAGATTTGTATGGATATTGCCCCGGATTGCAGTGCCGGCTCTACGTCGACGACTGAAAAAAAATAATATCGATCCCAGAAACATAGTGGTATTTAGCTGGGCAGGAATGCGCGGTGTGGTGTCAATGGCGGCTGCATTGGCACTTCCTTTAACAAAGGATAACAGTCCTTTTCCCCACCGGAACCTGATCATTTTTCTAACTTTTTGTGTTATTGTAGCTACACTTGTATTACTTGGATATACGTTGCCGTGGATCATCAAAAAACTAAATCTCCCCAGGTATTCAATGGCGGCTGAGGAATACGAAGTCCGGAACTATGTCGCAACCGAAACGATCAACCATATCGAGGAATCGCTTTCGTTGATCCAGGATACGTTGCTTAACAACATTAAAAGCAAATATGAAGTAAAATATAACCGCCTTCAAAAGACGGATCTGCCTGCCAACTATTTTGGTGAAGGCAAAACCCTTGGAGCAAATGTATTCAATGAGTATACACAGTTGCAGCTGGATATGATCGCATTTGAAAGAAAAACGGTGGAACGGTTGCACCGCGAAGGCAAGTCAAGTGATGAAATATTAAGAAAGATTGAAAAGGAACTTGATCTTGAAGAAACAAGGTTGAAGCTGGAGATTTATCAATAGGCACCGGCAAATCATACATTTCCCTTCTCTGGCGTTTCAAAATTCGAATTTTTGATTTCGGATTTCACAGGTCTGCTTCATGTACCGGAATAAACAAGCCGTGCCCATCTACCTTCCATTGCTATTTGTTTGGTAATATTGCATCGTTGAAAAATAAATTGTCATGCATATAGAATCTGATATCAAACTTGGTTTTAAAGATGTAATGTTAAGACCCAAACGTTCTACATTGAGTTCAAGGTCAGAAGTATCTTTAATCCGGAAATTTAAGTTTTTGCATAGCAACAGCACCTGGGAAGGCATTCCCATCATGGCTGCCAATATGGATACCGTGGGCACTATGGAAATAGCAAAAGCCCTGGCAGGCGAGAAACTGTTTACCGCTATCCATAAATACTATACCCCGGCCCAATGGAAAACGTTTATGCAAAAAGGTGGTGAAAGCATAACCGAATACATTGCTGTTAGTACCGGCACCAGCTCAAGCGATGCAAAAAAACTGGATACCATATTCACAGAAAATCCTTCACTACGCTTTATTTGTATTGACGTGGCTAACGGGTATTCAGAAAAGTTTGTAGCATTTCTTAAGTCTACCCGAAATAAATACCCGGGAAAGGTTATCATAGCCGGCAACGTGGTGACAGGAGAAATGGTGGAAGAACTCTTACTCGCGGGAGCTGATATCATTAAAGTCGGTATCGGCCCGGGTTCGGTATGCACGACAAGAGTTAAAACCGGAGTCGGGTATCCGCAGTTATCGGCTATCATTGAGTGTTCGGATGCTGCACACGGTTTGGGCGGGCAAATCATTTCCGATGGCGGCTGCAAAGTTCCGGGTGATGTAGTAAAGGCGTTTGGTGGCGGAGCCGACTTTGTAATGCTGGGCGGAATGCTTGCAGGGCATGAAGAAAGCGGTGGAGAATTAGTCGAAAAGGACGGTAAGAAATATAAGTTGTTTTACGGTATGAGTTCAGAGACAGCCATGAAAAAATATGCCGGTTCTGTGGCTGACTATCGCGCCTCAGAAGGAAAAACTACACAAATTCCCTACCGCGGGCATGTGGCCGGCACAGTACAGGATATTCTTGGCGGGCTTCGTTCCGCGTGTACCTATGTTGGAGCAAAGGCTTTAAAGGAGCTCAGTAAACGAACCACTTTTATCCGCGTTGAGGAACAGCAAAATCAATGGTTTGAGGAATAGTTTTCTTTGCCGCATATAAGTTATTTACCCACCGGCGGAGTCTTAGTTATCTTTTTGTCAGGTGATTTTTGAGGATAGTTTGTTTTTTTGTTTACCTGGATTATAACCCTGATCATATCCAATACCGGTGCTCCGATCCCTAACCGCTGTGCATTGGTAAAAGCAGGTATTGCCTGCAGCCCGGTGGGATCAAACAGCAGGTGTTCTCCGTTTACTTTTCCTTCGGCATCCATCAGACCGTCGGGCACATATACCTGTATCCTGACTTTTTTATAATTCACAGGGAAATATCGTACATAATAATTTTCGTCCTGCTTGTACCACTGATCGTATTTTACATCCTTTCGCTTAATCTTAGCAGGTTCTTTCAGGACTGCCAAACGTTCGAAACTTTCGTATGATGAAATTCCTGTCTCAAACAACCGCTGGATGTCGTTTCCGCCATTGAATGCTCCAGACGACTGCGAAACTGTTTTTATAACCCCCATCACTCCCCCTTTCAACGTAAAGACCTGCTTTGGGGTCAACAACTTGAATGCATCTGATTGCACAGCAGAAGAAAGTTTATTGAAATCAGAACCGCTGACAATTGACCACAACAACAGCTGCACATTTCTCTGATCCACCTCCGGCCTGTTTCTGGAATTGACCAAAACTGATTCGATAATATCTTTCCGGTATCCCGTTACGGAGCCCTGCAAATAAGCGTCTCCCTGTGAAGGATCAGGAGTTCCGGGTTGAAGACAATACGTCTTAAACTCGGCCTCATAGAAACCCGGAGCCAGTACAAACCCACCGTCCTGGCTTTGTGGTAAATCCATTAAAGATTTTGGCTTTTGTTCAGCATCGATACTTGGCTGAACTGAACTATAAATATCAACTTCACTGTTACTTACAGCTTTGGTGTTTCGCGATACTGACGCGCAAGCGCTAAGGATTATGAGCAGGAATAGATTTCTGAGTAGAGCTATTGACATAAATACGGATTATAGGGTTAAATGATCTTTAATCGAAACCAAATTTGAAATTTGGTGATACCAAAATCCAAAATTATTTGCTGATCTAAAAGCAAAGCGACCGCAAAGTATTGTTAACATGGCATGTGATTGATAATGTGCTTATTTCAAAAGCCCATCCGGCAGGACTGTAAAAGGCAGTTCTGACAACCCGTTGCCTATCTTTGTCCTCTAACGAAAGTTTATGAACATAGAGTTTAACCGTAATGAAGACAAAATGAAACAAATGCTGAGTGAAATGCGGCAGCGGCTGGAAAAAATTTACCAGGGTGGAGGGAAAAAAGCGATAGAGAAACAAAAAGAAAAAAACAAACTAACTCCGAGGGAACGGATCGCATATCTTATCGATGAAAAAAGTCCGTTCATTGAAATTGGTGCGTTTGCGGGTTATGATATGTATGTTGAACACGGAGGTTGTCCTGCCGGGGGCACTGTTGCAGGTGTCGGGTATGTAAGCGGCAGGCAGTGCGTAATTATAGCCAATGACCAGACGGTGAAAGCGGGAGCGTGGTTTCCTATAACGGGTAAAAAAAATCTTCGTCTCCAGGAGATCGCTATGGAAAACCACCTGCCGACAATTTACCTGGTGGACAGCGCCGGCGTTTTCCTTCCAATGCAAGACGAAATATTTCCTGACAAAGAACATTTTGGCCGCATATTTCGAAATAATGCGGTCATGAGCGGGATGGGACTTACACAAATCGCCGCTGTGATGGGACCCTGCGTAGCAGGTGGCGCATATCTACCTATCATGAGCGACGAAACATTGATGGTGGAAGGAAATGGCTCGATTTACCTGGCGGGGCCTTACCTGGTAAAGGCTGCTATTGGGGAAGAAATAGACAATGAAACGCTGGGGGGCGCGGTAACTCATACAGAAATCAGCGGCATTGCGGACTATAAATTCAAGACGGAGCAGGAATGCATGGATCATATCAGGAAGATGATGAGTATGCTTGGTGAAAAACCAAAGGCCGGGTTTGATAGGAAAGATTCAAATCCACCTGTTAAAAATACTGAAGAACTATATGGAATTTTCCCGATGGATGGAAAACCCTATGATGTTTTGGACGTTATTGAACGAATCGTAGATGACTCGGAGTTTGAACAATTCAAAGAGGATTATGGCAAAACAATAGTATGCGGCTATGGACGGATTGACGGATGGGCAGTGGGAATTGTGGCCAACCAGCGGAAAATAGTTAAAAGCAAAAAAGGTGAAATGCAAATGGGCGGCGTTATCTATAATGACAGTGCAGATAAGGCTGCCAGGTTTATCCTCAATTGCAATCAAAAGAAGATACCGCTGGTGTTTTTACAGGACGTGACAGGCTTTATGGTGGGGAGCCGCAGCGAACACGCGGGCATTATTAAAGACGGGGCAAAAATGGTAAATGCTGTTGCCAATTCAATAATTCCAAAAGTTACAATCATCATTGGAAACTCTTATGGTGCCGGTAATTATGCCATGTGTGGCAAAGCTTATGACCCACGATTTATTTATGCCTGGCCCTCAGCAAAAATTGCAGTTATGAGCGGAGATTCGGCAGCAAAGACCCTGTTGCAAATTCAAGTTGCCGCTATGAAATCAAAAGGCAAGGAAATTTCAGCAGAAGAAGAACGGAAATTGTTAGAGGAAATAAAGGGACGATATGATAAGCAAACATCTCCCTACTATGCGGCGTCCCGGCTTTGGGTAGATGCTATCATCGACCCGGCGGATACCCGAAAAGTGATATCTGAAGGAATAGCGGCAGCGAATCACAACACGGAGATTGCCGCCTTGAAAACCGGCGTATTCCAGGTTTAAGAAAAAATTTGAAACCCGGACAAATGGCCGTAAATTTGGGACAAATTGCAAGGCCGAAAATGGAGAAAAAAAGGATAAAACAACCGCCCAATAAATCAGCCCATCACAGGACAACGACAGTGGCAGAAGATCCGGGGGTAGCCTATAGTCTTTCTAATACGCTCAACTTGTTCAATGGAACGAAGAGTGAGTCTAACTATGTAAAAAGAGCACTTGCACTGATGGGCGTGGGTTCCTCCCCTCCTTTCAATGCTGTGAAAAATATTGCAGATTTTATTTACTGCATACGCGCCGGGGTTCCCAAAAGAGCCCTGGATAAACTTGTAAAAATAACCGGGATAGCTAACAGCGAAATGGCCGGTATTGTTCGAACTTCGGAAAGAACATTGAGAAGATATTCGGCCCATCAAAAATTAAATGCTGAGCAGTCGGAAAGAGTGATAGAACTTGCAAAAGTGTACAGTCGTGGTGAAGAAGTCTTTGGGTCGCTTGATGCCTTTCGTGAATGGATGAATGGCAGCGTGCTTGCCCTTGGCAATAAAAAGCCGAAAGAACTCTTAGATACTTCAATGGGCATCGAAATGATCATGGATGAACTGGGACGCATAGAGCACGGAATTTTTGCCTGATGAAAGTTTACCGGATAAGTAAGTGCGATTTTATTTCCGATCTGCATGGAACAGGAGCTGCAAGTTACCCGGGACGTTGGCACAGCAAGGGAACGTATATACTTTATACTGCGGGCTCACCTTCGTTGGCGCTCCTGGAAAGCGTTGTGCATCTTTCCAATATAATTGTTTACTCGTACTGCATGATCTGCCTTTCTGTTCCGGAAGATAAAATAAAGAGCATTACTGTTGCTGAGCTCCCGGCAAACTGGTTTGTAAATCCACCTGCAGATATGTTGAAAAACATAGGTGATCAGTTCATAAATAAAAATAAATTCCTCGCATTAAAAATTCCATCGGCTATTATGCCGGAAGAAAACAACTACCTGCTAAACCCGGGCCACCCGGATTTCAAAAAAGTAAGTATCGTGTATACGCGGACTATACCCATTGATGAACGATTCTTAAGAAAAGGACAATGACGGCCAGGAAAGACATTACAATGTATACTGACGGCGCGTCGCGGGGTAACCCCGGGCGGGGCGGCTATGGTGTAATATTAATTAGCGGTGAATACCGAAAAGAATTGTCACAGGGTTATAAATTAACCACCAACAACCGGATGGAATTGATGGCCGTGATTGCGGGTTTGAAATCATTGAAAAAAGAAGGAATGAATGTTACTGTTTATTCCGACAGCCAGTACGTAGTAAGAGCCATTGAAGAAGGATGGTTACAGACGTGGATAAAGACGAATTTCAAAGGTGGCAAAAAGAATATTGACCTCTGGAAAGAGTTCTACGATCTATCAAAAAAACACAGGGTCCGGTTTGTTTGGGTAAGGGGTCATGCGGCCAATCCGCTCAACAATCGTTGCGATGAATTGGCGACCGCAGCAGCAGACGGTTACGGGCTGATAGCAGATGATGGATATTCAAGTGAAAACAATTCGTTGTTTAAATAATAATGACAAAAGATTTTGTTTGCAGTTGGAGTGGCGGTAAAGACAGCTGCTTTGCGCTTATGCAGGCTGTGTTGCTGGGTTATACTCCCCGCGTTTTGTTGAATGTCTTAAATGAAGAGGGGCGAATTTCACGGTCACACGGCATTCCTTATTCTATCCTGCAGGCGCAGGCTGGCGCTGCAAGTTTACCTCTTCATTGTATCAGCAGTTCGTGGAATGAATACGAAATGCACTTCACAAATGCCTTAACACTACTAAAGGAAAAGTTTCATATAACCCACGCCGTTTACGGAGACATCGACTTGCAGGAACACCGCGACTGGGAAGAAAAAGTATGTGCCAATTCAGGGCTCACCGCCGTGCTTCCGCTTTGGAAGAAAAACAGGAAAACCTTGGTGCTGGCGATGCTGGATGCCGGTATTCAATCAATGATCGTAAGTTGCAATGAAGCTATGGGTGAGAAATTTATTGGCAGGCAAATCACGATTGAGTTAATAACTGAGTTAGAAAAACTCGGCGTAGATCCTTGTGGTGAAAACGGGGAATATCATACGCTTGTATTAGACTGCCCCCTATTTTCTTCCACTTTGAATGTGGCAATTCGTGAAAAAATGCTTCACCACAATTATTGGTTTGGAAATCTGGAATTAATTGCGATAAAGTAATGGGCTTTTGATAAGAGCATTCTAAAACGAAGCCCATCCTAATAATGGACGGGCTTAATAAATTTTTCGACGTTCCTTTATGCTAAAGTCAACTCTCGCCTATTCCTGGTGAGATAATTGTACAAAAACATGATGCCCGGAAGAAAGACAAGAGTTGCTATCAGCGCATTCTTATAAAACGGAAGTCCCGCCGCATAACAAGACATCAAACCGCTGAAATCTTTTGAATAGACCACCTCTGTTGTTGCCAGCCAAACATTGAAATTAGAAAGCAGGAAAAAAACGGTAGGAGCAATGATGGCACCGGCCAGCAAGGATGCACGACTACGGCCTTTCAACAACCAGCCGATCAGTGTAGCCGTGAGCAGGATAAGATAATTTTTCCACTGACCACTATAAAAACCGGGATATTCGAACGGTCCCCATTTATACAGAAGATGAATTACCAGATCACTGATAAATAACGCGATCAAAGGCAGGAAAAAGGATCTGTCCCGTTCCTTTAGTATAAAGCCCGAAAATAGCGCAATGGCTATTACAGGTGAAAAGCCGGACCAACCCGGTTCAGGACCAAAAAAATATTTACAAATGGTAGTGACGACTACCAGGATTAGAATAAAAAGGATTGTCTTTCCATTGAGCTTCATAAAAAAAGAATTAAAACACGAATACAGTTCTTAACAGCGCAAAAATAGCTGAATTGAAGTGATTTTCGCTATTTACCTGCTTTGTGATTTGGCACACTTGCTTTAAAGAACCATGCTGATTCATTGGCCGTCACCTGCAACTCGTTGCCTGCTAAGGCAAGCGCCGAAGGACACCCTTTTTTAAGAATTATTGAATTACTCTTATCCGCAATATTTATTTCCCCTTCAACCAGCAGGAATACCTCAGCAGTTGTGGTTGTAATTTTTTCCCGCGCCCCCTTATTTAACTTAAAACTGCTGAGTTCAAAATCGGGCGCTGGTGTTTCGTATACCAGCTCATTGCCATTATTTTTACCTCTCAATATTTCCGGATGTGTTGCTTCACACAGCACGTGCTTTAGCAGTTCAGGCACATTAACGGGTTTATTCGTCAACCCACCTCTTAATACATTATCCGAACTTGCCATGATCTCGACGTTTTGCCCTTCGAGATAGGCGTGGGGCACTCCCGAATCCTGGAATACGGCTTCGCCCTTTTGCAGCTTTAGCAGGTTGAAAAGATAAATAGAAAAAATTCCCCTGTCAAATGTCCCCGCATCTGAAAACCTGAGGACGGCTTTTGCTGCCCAATAATGTGCCTGTGCTTGGTCTAACTTTCCTTCCTGAAATAAAAGAATAATTCGTTTCGACAATGGTTGCAGGCTCGCATTGACTTTTTCCTGCGGCATTTCCATAATTGTCTTGTAAAGGCCTTTATACCCTGATTGATTAAATACCTGCAAAAGGAAATTCAATTCGGGGATTTGCTGCAATGTTTTCCTGAGCTCATCTTCTGGCTTAAATCCATGCAATAACCAAAAATCTCCCATGGCCACCATTAATTCGGGCTTATGATTATCATCCTTATAATTACGCCTGGGTGAATCTATGGGCACTCCCTGTTCCGTTTCTTCCGCAAAATCTTTCGCTACATCGGTCTTGGAAGGATGCACCTGTATGGACAACATTTCTCTTACGTCCAGCGCCTTTAGCAAATATGGCATTGTCCCGAAACGTCCCGATACGTAGGCGCCCATCGCAGTGGGCGACGAAGTGCTGAAATAATCCTTCAGCAAACGAACCGATCCGTCTGACATGACTAATTCACATTCTGCCAGGGGATGTACGCCCAACCAATATTCGGCGAAAGGGATTTTTTTCTCATTGGGTACATTCAGCAACCCTGGAATAAACGAATACCCACCCCAATCATAATGTTTGATCACGCCGGTTAATTGCGCAATGAGTTCCATAAAATTTTTTAACTTATAGCAAATATAACATAGCATGGCCTTACATATCCAAACCGGGGCGGATGGGGAGAACCTGGCAGGGGAATGGTTGAAAGATCGTGGCTATGAAATCCTGCACCGGAACTGGAGGCACCGCCATTATGAAATCGACATCATTGCTATGAAGGATGAGAAGCTGCATTTTGTAGAAGTCAAATGCCGCAACAGCGACCGGTTTGGCAACCCGGAAGAAAGCGTGACAAAGAGAAAGTTTAAAAACCTTCAGCGTGCGGCTGACGAATTTTTATTTTTATACCCGGGGCATAAGTGGATACAATATGACATTCTTTCCATCATTATGCATAAAAATAAGGAAGCGGATTATTTCTTGCTAGAAGATGTATTCTTATGAAATGAGCTCAGGCGGGCTACGGCAGTAAACGAAGCTCGTTTAGCCTTTAAGGCTGCTGCCGGTATTAATCGCTACAAACATTTTCTCTACCAGTTTGTGTGTGGCGGGGCAATATTCAAGATTTTGCTTGTGCACGTGCGCATAGTCGCTAATTCGTTTCGGCAAGTGTGGAAACCCCACACAATCCGCAGGGCGAATCTCGTAAATACTGCATTTGTTATTCGTCAGGTTAAGAAACTGGCAAGGTTGTTTTTTATTGAGCCAATCTCCATTCTCGCCCTTTTCCTTAAACAGCCATTTTTGTCTGAATTCGTCAGGCGTTTGTCCGAAATGCGCTGAAATCCTTTTTACGTCTGCATTGGTAAACGTAGGAGACATTTTTTTGCAGCAATTGGCGCAACTCAGGCAGTCTACCTCGTTCCACACCTCGGCTTCCAATTTTGCAGTCAACTTTCGCAACCCTTTCGGAGATTGTTTTTGGACCCGGCTTAAAAATCTCCTGAACTTACTTTTTGTCTGCAACACACTTTGTCTAAAAAAACGGAGATTAACCTTTCTTTGATCGCTCATGCACCGAAGATAAGAGAAAACTTTAAAGTTGACAGAACGAAACATCTTGAGCTTTCAGTTGATAGTGTTACCCGGGTTACCAGTTATAAATATGCATTAATAAAATTTCCAAAATCCTGTATTCAATGGTTATTTTTGTTTTATACAAACCGATAAATATGAAACTGTTGATCATTATCGCTTTCGCTGCGATTCTTTTGGCCCGGACCTTTACCGCCTGCAAATCATCCTCAGGGCCGGCTTCCTTTTGTGACACAACCTGCCTGAAGGACTCCATAAAATTTATCAAAAAGGATCACCCCTATGAACCATATGTATACATCAGTGCGAGAAACTGCAACGCGGATACGATCGCGTGGAGTTATATTGATATGGGCATTAACCGCAAAATGGGACTTGCAGATATGGTAGGCACACCGGTAAAGCTGAATAAGGACTTTATCAAATGTTTTATAAAAGATACCAGTTATGCATACCTCTCGTTCAACGACTGCAGCAATGGCCGCGGATTTTTATTGAAAATTCCATTTGATAAAAAAGGAACCATCAGCCGGAAAGCGAGCGCACTGAATGACTTTGATCCAAAATTTGATGTTGCAGACGGATTGGTTGCATATTCAGATCGTGGAAACATATTTGTGGAGGATGTAAGCAACGGCAAGTCAGCAATGATGACATTTGGCGCCAAAGCAGATATTGATTATGATGCTATTCATGAAACTGTCGATTCGGTGAATGTAACATCCAACAGGATCTGGGCAAAAGTATTGTTGGGAAAGGAATGGAAAACTTTTGAAAAAAATATTGAACTGAAATAGCAGTCGCGGCAAAAGGCTTTTCGGTCAAATCCTAAAATAACGAGTTTTAGTGTGGGACGTTTATAAAAAAGGATTCAAATCTTACCTGCAACTGGAAAAATCACTCGCCGATAACTCGGTGGAAGCCTATCTCCGGGACATTGATAAATTGTCGCAGTATTTGTTGATCAGTTCGTCAAAAAAAACTCCCGGGGAAATAAAGCTAAGAGAACTGCAGGACTTCATTAAATGGGTAACTGAGTTAGGCATGACTGCTTCGTCGCAGGCCCGTATCATATCAGGAATAAAAGCCTTCTACAAATATTGCCTGCTTGAAAAAATTACAGAAGCCGATCCTACTGCGCTGCTCGAAGCTCCAAAACTTAAACGCACATTACCCGATGTGCTCAGCTTCCATGAAATTGATACCATCATCGCGCAAATAGATTTGAGTAAACCGGAAGGTGGCCGAAACAAAGCAATCCTGGAAACAATGTATAGTTGTGGCCTTCGCGTAAGCGAAACAGTCAATCTCAAAATATCACAGTTGTATCTCGATGTCGGATTTATCAGGGTGATCGGAAAAGGCGATAAAGAACGACTGGTGCCTATTGGAAGTTCCGCAGTCCACTATATAAATATTTACAAAAATGAAATCAGGATTCATATGCAGCCCAAGCCCGGCAATGATGATACTTTGTTTTTAAACAACCGGGGAAAAAAACTTTCAAGGGTAATGATCTTCCTGATTATAAAAGAGCTCGTTAGAAAAGCAGGCATAAAGAAAACGGTTTCCCCACATACATTCCGTCATTCGTTCGCCACTCACCTCGTAGAGGGTGGAGCTGACTTACGGGCCGTGCAGGAGATGCTGGGACACGAGAGCATCACCACCACCGAAATATATACACACCTAGACCGCGAGTATCTAAGAAAGACATTAGAGAAGTTTCACCCGGCATTCAGGTAGGACTTCTTACCTACTCCATGACAACAATTAACATTTGTCACAATGACGGGTTTTCCTGTTTTCATCTTTACCTGGCCTTGTGATGCAGCCTTTGACGAAGCGAGGAGGGCTGGCAATGCAAACTGAAAAAAATACCTTAGCCATGGAATTCGTTTTTTGGGGATTAAAATATCACGCTGCAACTGATCATTCATGAAACGTCCACAAATTGCGTCCTTATTACACTTTTTAAAATAAGCAATAAGTTGCTGGTCGCTCATGTTTGTGAAGTCAATCACCTGGTTTTGACAGGAAGTGCAATACCTTCCCTTTTCAACGGGTACCATACTATTCCAGTCCTCATGACAAGGTTCTGGTATATGTAACTGAATATTTTTTCTCATAAAACAATAATTATGTTGGTTGAAACTATTGCCACATTATCCGTAAAATCTGCCGGCCTTGCTTCGCAGGCAGATCCCAGTTCAGAAAAAGGGGGGCCGGTAGAAACCAGCCCCGTATCAATTAACCGGCTGTCAACTGATTACTTATTTTTATTTTGATGCTGCATCGAAAATTGCATGTCATTATGTATGGATAATATCAGCAAGCAGGTAGCCGTACAAAACACCGGGCTGGTAATGCAATGATGACCATTCCAGCTGCCATCTTCGTTTTGAATATTGATCAGTTTGGCTGACATCATATCGTACCACTTCGTCCAGTCATTTCCACCTTGCATAAGCATGCTTTCCCCTGTCATAAGGAAGCTCATAAACTCTTCACCGCCGTTATTACCAAATCCCACCATTACATCTTCTCTTACGGCCTGTTCTTTTGACGCCCTATTGATTGAATAAGCCGTGACAAGCTGCTTTGCGTCGGTTGTCGAGACGCCGGCATCCCTTAAATTTTGTTCCGTTACTTCCTCATCCTGAATTTTTCCATCTTTCTTTGCTTTTTGAACGAGGTCCTTTGCCCTTTTTGATTCCTTTGCGCTTGCCCGTGTAGTACTTGATAATCCATACAACATCACGCCTGCCGCTTTACGGGTAACCACGGAATTTGTATTTACATCAAAATTTCCATTTTGATATTTGTACCCGCGTATCAGCACGGCTGAATCAATTTCCCTCCCCACATCGCCAGCGCTTTCCAGCGCATTGTTTGCTAATGCGGACTGTAATACCGGTGCCCATCCTCCATCTTTCCAGCTTCCGTCAGCGTCCTGGCTTTGCTGAATGCGGTTTACACATTTGTCCAGTGCGTGTTCAATTCTTTTTTTCAATCTGTCATCATCGATCTTATACCTTAGTATAGTGGTGAAGAACTGGGCAGTTAGTATCACATCAATATTTCTTCCCAGCTTTATTTGTGGTTGTGTATTGGTGAGTGTGGTAATATATACCTGGCTGGCGGGGCAATTTTCAATTGTTTTCAGAAGAAACTCAGTAGCGCGTTTTAAGTTTTTCGAGAATTCTCCTTTTTCCAGTGTATTGTCAGTTCGCAGCAGTGACATTGCAACAAGAGAGGTTGTGGCGGGATCACTTGACACGGCATGCGGATCCATAACGTCCTGCCTTGTATGGGTGCCGGCGCCCCAACCTCCGTCATTTGCCTGGGCCTTATTAATCCAATCCAAACCTTTTTTAATGGATGACTCAACTTTCTCCACAGCTTTAAACGTACTGATCCATTTCCTTTCCTGGCTTGTATCAATTCCCAAAATTGTCTTCATTACACAGACGTGATTCGCAGCAGGATTGTTACAGCTCCGGGTTGTTTTTTTCCTTTGAAATTCCTGACCATTAAAGATGGCCAGCCCGGCAACAAATGCTGATGATAGTGTCAGCAACACCTTTCGATTGGCAAATAAAAGTTTCATGATGTTAGGTTTTTGACCCCGCATTCCAGTCTCCGTCGGCCAAAGCCTCGGCGACGGCACGCAGGTAGTCCTGGTAAATAAATTTGTGATCGATCGAATTAGGTTTATCATTAAAGGACTAATGGATGCGGCAATTCAAATAATAGTTACGAATTGTTGTGAGAATGTCTGTAAGCTGCCTGCTTATGTTTTTCACAGGCCCTGCTACCGTGGATTTTTCGCGCCGCTTATTTTGTCTATGCCTTCACGTTCAAATGCCAGGAGCATACATAGCAGTGGCAAAAGCATAAAAAAGCAATCTTTTCATAATGTTGTTTTCGAAACAGATGCGGCCCTTGATTTTTTTGCATAAATCAAATTTGAAGTTTATACGTTTTAGTTTTTTCTTAAGAAATCAGCACGGATGGCCGGTGTACGACGCTTTCATCTTCTGCATCTTTAAAGTAATTTTACTAAAGTGTCATTTTTAAAGAACATATCATCCGGATCATTATCAGATGCGGAACTAATTGCACTTTACAAACAAGCGGGTGACCTGACTGTGCTGGCTGAACTGTATCAACAATATATGGAGTTGGTTTATGGTGTGTGCCTGAAGTACTTAAAAGATCCGGAAGCAGCCAAAGACAGCGTCATGCTAATATTTGAGGAATTGGTATTAAAATTGAAAAAACATGAGGTGGAGAATTTCAGGGGATGGTTGCACCAGGTTTCGAAGAATCATTGTCTTATGCGGCTCCGGACACCTAAAAACCTTAAAACTGTTGAGCTAAAAACGGACCTTGTGCAAAGCGAGCAGGATGTGCATCTTAACGGCATACTGGAAAAGGAAGAAAATTTCAGGAAGCTGGAACAGTGCATGGCAACGCTGACTACCGATCAGCAACAGGCTATAAAGTTGTTTTATCTTGAAGAAAAATGTTATAATGAAATTGTTGAAATAACCGGTAAAGACTGGAACCAGGTCCGAAGCTTTATTCAGAATGGACGAAGGAATTTAAAGCTTTGTATGGAAAAGGATTCGAAGTTTGAAGTTTGAGGTTTGAGGTTCGATGGACGTCACTGCGATCCCGCCAGAGGCGGGAGAAGCAGGAGGTTTAAGGTTTAAAGTTTAACGTTGGTAGTTCAAATGTCTAAAGAGCATCATATAAAAGTGTTTACTGCGGCGGAAATTGAGCGATATCATAAGGGTTTGATGTCGTCAAAGGAGAGGAATGCGGTCGAAAAAGCTGCACTGGATGATCCTTTGCTTGCCGATGCCCTTGAAGGATATGGCCAGGCTGCGAACTCCATGAATAAAGATCTTGCTGATCTGAGAAAACGACTTGAAAACAGGACAAAGAAAAGCCGGGTTGATCCGGTTTTAACTGCCAGCGCACCATTTTCGTGGTGGAAAGTTGCAGCTATGATAGTCGTGGTCATCGGAGCCGGCTTGTTGGTATATCAAATCGTTTTCAACAAAAAACAACCCGGCCTTGCACAGGCTAAGAGTAACACAGCGATGAAAGCAGCCACCAAGGATTCCGAAAACATTTTTGTTCCATCAACCGGGTCCGCTGATAGCAATAAAAAAATCGATAGCGTGAGTGTCAGGCCCGTTAATGAGGGCAAGCAGAGGAACCGGGCCAATCAAAGTCTTCCGTCAAAGGAAAATGGAACGGCGTTGGTTGATAAGAAAGTAAATACCGATGCTGACGGAATTAACAATGCGTTTGACAACCAGGATAAGGAATCAGCGGCCGCCGAACCTGGGGCGTTGACAAAAAATAATGATAATGCCAGCAAAGCAGTTCCTAAGCAGGAAGAACCAATTGCAAAAGCCCGGCGAAGCGACAATGTGCCTGTTGTTACGGAGGATGTGAGATACAAAAAGGCAGAGTTGAAGCCAAATGCCGTAACGGCTGACCAGGGCTTTGCAAATCAGTTTAATGTTTTCCGCGGCCGTGTAACAGACAACAATAATAATGCACTCCCATTTTCAAATATTACTAACCTGAATGATAATATAGGCACGTATAGTGACGCCAGGGGAAATTTCATCCTTACCTCTCCTGACTCCGTTTTAAATGTACAGATACGATCCCTGGGATTTGAAACTACCAACGCCCAACTTTTACCTACCAACCAGGAAAATAAAATCCAGCTTGACGGAGACAATAGCATCACTGCAAAAGTGCTTGATACCGTGAAACGAAATACGAATCGGTCGCGCGATTCACATATGACGTTTGAAGAGCCGGAACCTGCTGATGGCTGGAACAATTATGATATGTATCTCGCCAATAATCTCAAAACTCCCGAGTCCTTTAAGTCAAAGAAAAGTAGTGGCACGGTTGAACTGATATTTGACGTAGATAATAATGGCGCGCCGTATAATATCGTTGTAAAAAAATCGCTCTGTGAAAGTTGTGATAAAGAAGCTATCCGCCTGGTAAAAGAAGGTCCTAAATGGAAACGTAAATTTAAAAAGGGCGAAGGCGGCAAGGCAACCGTAACAGTAAGTTTTTAATTTTAGTAAACATACCTGCATGCCAGGCTGAATTTGGGTCTTCATTACCGTTATTACCCGTTACAACAGAACTTCCGCGCTAACTTCATATTCCTTCCCTACCTTTGTGCATCATAAAAAATGTTTGAAATGAAGAAACTTATTTTCTCAGTAATCGTTGCCTGCTTGTTATTTACTGCGGAAGCGCAATTGAAGACACCGGCACCGAGCCCTACTCAAAACGTTAAACAGGATTTCGGATTAGCATCTATCGAGCTTTCCTATTCGCGACCTGCTGTCAAAGGAAGAAAGATCTTCGGGGATCTTGTGCCTTATGGACAGGTATGGCGTACAGGGGCAAACCAGGCAACTACAATTACTTTTGGTGATGAAGTAACCATAGGTGGTGTAAAACTTCCCGCCGGGAAGTATGGCATTCTTACCGTTCCTGATAAAAAAAGCTGGACAATTATAATCAGTAAACAAACTGATATTACAAGTCCGCAGGGCTATAAGAAAGATATGGACGCTGTAAGAGTAACGGCTAACGTAAGTTCTACAAAATCAACAGTGGAGTCTTTTACTATGCAATTTGCAAATGTGAAACCAACTAGCTGTGATTTACAAATCATGTGGGATAAATCGGCTGTAGTGCTGCCGATTGCTACTGAAATTGACGGAAAGATCATGGCCAATATTGAAAAGGAGATGAAAGGAGATAAACCTCCTTATTTTGAGGCAGCCATGTATTACATGAATAATGGGAAAGACCTTAACCAGGCACTGTCATGGTTTAATAAGGCAGTCGAAGCGCAACCTGACGCTTTTTGGGTGCAACACCAGTGGGCTAATTGCCTTGCCAAGCTTGGACAAAAAAATGAAGCCAAAGCGGCAGCATTAAAATCAAAGGAACTGGCAATGGCGGCGAAAAACGATGATTATGTTAAACTAAACGACAAACTCTTAAAAGAACTCGCCAAAAACTAAACATTCATTTCTTTTATTATAAAACCCTGCTTATAAGGCAGGGTTTTGCTTTTTGTTCCAAATCATGTGCAATAAAAGGCTAAACAAAACTACTCCGAGCGCGCCAATAGGATTGAGCCAAAGAAATCCCATTTTAAAACCTCCCAGCTTTGTCAGTATAAAAACGGTGAGCACTAATATTTCCGCTGCAATGGCAGCCCAGAATACAACATGGCCGCTCCTTATGCTTTTTATAAAAAAAGCGACCAGGAATAGCCCCAGGATTACGCCATAAAATAATGAGCCCAACACATTGACTGCCTCAATCAGGCTATTTCCAATATTGTATGTGAACATCGCAACTACAAGGCAGAAAAGACCCCACCCTAATGTGTACCATCTTGAAATTCGGTATTCTTTTTCGCCCGTTTGTGCGGTTTTGGAAAACCGTTTATGAAAATCCACCATCGTGCACGAAGCAAGCGAATTAATAGCAGCGGCAATGCTGCCCCATGAAGCGAGGAAAATAATAGCAATCAGTAAGCCTACCAGGCCCACCGGCAAATAATCAATCACAAACCGAAGGAAGATATAATTGGTGTCGTTATTATCGCCTTTTACTTCCTTTGTCTTAAGCCATCCCTTTACCTTTTTGCGAAGGCTATCAGAACCCGACTGCAGTGTCTTGAGTTCCTGCAATTTCTGTTCTTCCAACGATTCATCGCCAATATCTGTAGCCTGTGAATAATCAATGACAACTTTTTCTTTTTGCGATGCAATAGTATTGTATTGCTGCTGCACTAAAGAAAATGAGTCCTTGTATATTGATTTTTCCAGCTTCTTAACCTGGACATCGTTAAAAAAAATCGGGGCCCTGTTAAACTGGTAGAAAGTGAATACAAGACCTCCTATCAAAAGGATCAGGAACTGCATCGGTACTTTGACCAGTCCATTCATTAACAAACCAACACGGCTTTCGGACAAGGAACGAGCGGTAAGGTAGCGGCCAACCTGCGATTGATCGGCACCGAAATAGGACAACGCCAAAAAGAAGCCTCCTACCAGCCCGCTGAAAAGATTATACTGATCGCTCCAATCAAATTTTCCGCCTTGAAATCCGGTCGTAATTACGTTAAGCCTCCCCATTTTTCCACTCACAGTCAGTGCATCCAGGAAACCGACATTGGCTGGCAGCATTTTCACCACCATGTAAGCTGCGAGAAAC
>Ga0111538_10002157_pt1 | contig 27710 bp, 32 predicted proteins | sample SoiMethybrSBSTD1_FD_79669 | JGI IMG/M metagenome (GOLD analysis project Ga0111538, IMG submission 79669) | Bulk soil microbial communities from a Populus tree surrounding site in Tennessee, USA - Soil MetaG P. TD hybrid SBSTD1 (version 2)... | ecosystem: Environmental > Terrestrial > Soil >...
AGCCCATGGACCTCGACCTGCCCCCGGGCAGCCGCGTGGTCGCCGCCATGTCGGGCGGAGTCGACAGCTCGGTCGCTGCCGCCCTGGTCGCCGAGGCCGGCCACGAGGTGGTCGGGATCACGCTCCAGCTCTACGACCATGGCTCCGCCACCGGTCGCAAGGGTGCCTGCTGCGCCGGCCGCGACGTCGAGGACGCCCAGCGCGTCGCCGACCGGCTGGGCATCGCCCACTACGTTCTCGACTATGAGCAGCGTTTCAAGGCAACCGTCATGCAGTCGTTCGCCGACAGTTACGTTGCCGGCGAAACGCCGATCCCGTGTGTGGTCTGCAACCAGCAGATCAAGTTCCACGAGCTGCTGGTCACGGCCCGCGAACTGGAGGCGGACGCGCTGGCCACCGGGCACTACATCGAGCGGCGCGCCGGTGCGGCTGGGCCGGAGCTCTATCGCGCGCGCGATGCGGACCGCGATCAAAGCTATTTTCTCTTCGCCACCACGCGGGCACAGCTCGATTGGCTGATGTTCCCGCTGGGCTCCCATCGCAAGGCCGAGGTTCGCGCGCTGGCGCGGCAGTTCGCGCTGCCGGTCGCCGACAAGTCCGACAGCCAGGACATTTGCTTCGTGCCGCAGGGCCGCTACACCAACATCGTCGAGCGGCTGAAGCCCGGCGCCGCCGAGGCCGGCGACATCGTGCACGTCGATGGCCGCGTGCTCGGCCGCCACAGCGGCATCATCAACTACACCATCGGCCAGCGTCGCGGCTTGGGTATCCCAGCTCCTGCGCCGCTCTACGTCGTGCGCCTCGACGCGGCGGCCAAGCAAGTGGTGGTCGGCCCGCGTGAGAGCTTGCATGCGCACTGGATCACCCTTAGGAACGTCAACTGGCTCGGCGACGAGCCGATCCCTTCGGGGGGCATGTCGGTTGCGGTGCGCGTGCGTTCCACCTCGCAGCCGCAGCCCGCGACCCTTTTCCCATCGGGGCAGGGGGGGCGTGTGCTGCTGCGCGATGGCGAATACGGCGTGGCTGCTGGCCAAGCCTGTGTGTTCTACGCCGACGCCGGCCCGCAGGCGCGGGTGCTGGGCGGCGGATGGATCGAGCAGGCGTTGAGCCGCGCCGACCAGCCGGGGTCGGCTGTTGCAGCGGCCGGTGCGACTGCTGAGACTTTAGAGCGCGTAGTGCGTTAGTAGTTGGCTTTCGCTGAGGGAGACAGGCAAGTCATGAGGCCGCAGCTGCGTTCCGAAGAGTCGCGTACGCCGAAGTTTTTCAAGCGTTTCAAGGACCCTGCCGACGCCGGCACGCGCATCGACGAAGATGCCGTCAGGAGCGCATACCGCCGCTGGGCTCCAGTCTACGACCACACCTTCGGCCGCGTCGCCGCGGAGGGGCGCAAGCACTCGGTCGAGATCATCAACCAGGGCAAGGGGCGTGTGCTCGAGGTCGGCGTCGGCACCGGGCTGTCGCTGCCGAGCTACGGCCGGCACCTCGAGATCGTCGGCATCGATCTTTCCCCGGAGATGCTGGAGAAGGCGCGCGAGCGGGTGGCCGCCGAGGGCCTCGACAATGTCGCCGAGCTGCACGAGATGGATGCAAGCGACCTGAAGTTCCCCGACGCCTCCTTCGATACGGTGGTGGCCATGTACGTCATGACCGTGGTGCCCGATCCGGAAAAGGTGATGCGCGAGCTGTCGCGGGTGTGTCGGGCCGGCGGCGACGTCATCATCGTCAATCATTTCAGTGCCGAGGAGGGCATGCGCGGCTGGGTCGAGCGCCGCATGGCGCCGTTCGCGGACATGCTGGGCTGGCGGCCGTTGTTCGACGTCGAGCGGGTGCTGGTCTGCCCGGAGCTTGCCTTGATGGAGAAGCGCGGCTTGCGCCCGTGGGGCCTTTTCACCATGATGCGCTTCTGCAAGGCCAAGGAGGTCAGGGCCGCCGCCTGATCCAAAACGCCCGGAGGCGCCGTGGCGCTTCCGGGGTCGCTCGCCTCGTCCGCCTTGACAGCGCTCGGCGCGGCTCCTTATATCCGCCCCGCCGCTCGTAGCAGTGCGCCTGCGCAGTTGGCGGAGTAGCTCAGCTGGTTAGAGCAGCGGAATCATAATCCGAAGGTCGCCAGTTCAAGTCTGGCCTCCGCTACCATCGTTCCCCCTAACTGATGCGGGAAGGCATGGCCGCCGATGAGCGCGGTCAGGCGGGCTTGCGCTCTGAGATAGTACCGCCCGAGCGTATGAAGCCGGGGCTCGGCAGCGGCTGCGCGGCGGCGATCCGCGGTGTGCGGGAACTCATGCAACCGCTCGCGGTTGAGTCGGTGGTGAAGCAACGTGCGGCTTGGTTCGCCAAATCCGCCCCCGCCGAAGTTGATCATGAGCCTGCGTTCCTACCTGATCTCTGCCGCGGCGGCGCTCGCCAGCGGCGCGGTTGCAGCGACGTTGTCGGTGCCCGGTACTCGTGCGCCGACCGTGCAGAGCGCTGCGCCACCATCGGCTGCCCAGACGATACGCATCGGCGAGATGGTGCCGACGCAGGGGTGGCCATGGAACATCTTCAGTGGCGACAGGTCGGAGCCCCGGCCGCCGGAACGACTGCCCGAACGCCGATCGAGCAGGGAAGCGGACGAGGACGGCGTCAGGCCGCGGCGCGGCTTGGGGACATCCGGGGGGACATCCGGAACTTTTCGCACCGTCTGCGTACGGCTTTGCGACGGGTTCCATTGGCCGGTCAGCCATTCGACCACGCGCGATCGGTTCGCGCGCGACGCCAAGCAGTGCGAGCAGGCCTGTCCCAATCGCTCCCGTCTGTTCGTACATGGCGCTTCCGACAGCGAGCCGGTGGCGATGAAGGACCTGGAGGGAAAGCCCTACGACAAGCTGGGGAACGCCTTCCGCTACCAGCGGGAGTACGTTGCCAACTGCACCTGCCGAGGCAACCCATGGGACGAGGAGGCGTTGGCCCGCCACCGCGCCTATGCGGAGGCGGCCCAGAAGGAAAAGGAGAAGCCCGTCGCCAAAGCCGGGAAACCCGGCGGGGAGCAGCAGCAGGCTTCGCGACGCGAGCGACGCGACCGGTCCGAGAGGTGGGCGCGCAGGAACGAGGATTGAGCGGTCGGCATTCCTCGGCTCAGGTGCAGCTCTGTCCCGCGTGCGGCGTTAATATACCATGGCAAAGCTGGAAGGGCCTGAGGTTGCCGGGCTGCTCGAGCGGGGCGCGAGGCTGGGCGATGCGACACCGCTGCCGAGGTTCCTTGTCCTTTACGCGGTGCTCTATGCGGCGTTCGGCGCGGCATCGCCGTTTCTGCCGGCATTGATCGAGGAACGCGGCATTGCCGCCGAGCAGATCGGCATGCTGTTTGCGGCCGGCACGGCCATCCGGCTCATCTCAGCTCCGCTCGCGGGCCGCATCGCCGACGGGATGCAGGCGCTGCGCCTGATGCTCGCGGTATGCGCGATCGCCACCGGGCTGGCAGCGCTTGGGTATCTTGGGGCCTGGAGTTTCTGGGCCATCCTGGCGGTAAGCCTTGTGCATGCGTTCGCCCTTGCGCCGACCACCAATCTGGCCGACGCGCTCGCGCTCGTCGCATCGAGACGAGGCGAGCAAGGTTTCGAGTATGGGTGGGTGAGGGGGGCGGGCTCGGCGGCCTTCGTTGTCGGCTCGATCCTGGCCGGGTGGGCGACATACTCCTACGGCCTGGAGATCATCCTTTGGCTGCAGGCTCTTTTGATGCTCATGGTGCCCTTCGCTGCGCGCTGGGTTCCTCCCGTCGATGCTGGGACGACGCGAGCGAACGGGGCAATCTCGCGCACGGGGGTCATGGCGCTGGTCCGTCTCCCGGTCTTCCGGCGGGTCGTGCTAGTGGCCGCCCTGATCCTCGGCAGCCACGCCATGCACGATACCTTTGCCGTGATCCGTTGGCGGGCGGCTGGCATCTCGCCGCAGGCGGTAAGCCTGCTCTGGTCGCTGTCGGTTGCGGCCGAAGTCGTGGTGTTCTTTCTCATTGGACCTTGGCTGTTGCGCAAGCTGACGCCGGCAGGCGCCATCGCGCTTGCCGCATTGGCGGGAGCGATGCGCTGGCTGGTGGCGGCATTCACGGCCGACGTGGCGGCGTTGGCCTTGATCCAGCCGCTGCACGGCTTCACCTTCGCGCTGTTGCACCTGGCGTGCATGCGCTTGCTCGCCGGCAGCGTGCCTGCGCACCTCGCCGCGACGGCCCAGGCCATCTACGGGACGGTGGGGATCGGCGCAGCGACGGCGCTGCTGACGCTGGTCTCGGGTTGGCTTTACGGGTGGCTGGGTCCAGCGGCATTCACCGTCATGAGCGTGCTGTGCTTGGCCGGCCTGCCGATCGCGGCGTCGCTCCGCCAAAACCAATCCGGCGTCAAATAGCGTCTAGCCTGTGATGGGGGGCGTATTGAAGCTGTCGGAGAAGACCCAGCCGAGGATGAGCAGGACGACGAGCACGTGGGCGGCGAAGATGATCACCCCTCTCACGAAGCCCTTGTAGGTACGCTCATGCTCGGCCCATTCGTCCGGGTGCGCGGCTGCTTGGTTCAGGTCTCTTGTGGGGGTCATCGGCCAGACGCCGTCTTGAGCGCCAATCGCCCGATCTGCGCGGCGCAGTTGTAGTTTCCGGTGAAGACGGCGCCTTTCAGCGCGGTCGATTCGAGATGTCCCCAGACGGTGAAATCGGTACCGTCCGAGCCGATTTCCTCAACGCCCGTTATCTGCACCTCGATGGCGCCGACCGGAGTGGCAAACACCGCGGGGCTGGTTGGATCGGAGGCTGCGCGCAGGAGCTCGCTGCGGCTTGGGCCGCCGGTGAGAGGAAGCTGGGATGTCGCCATGGGTTCACTCCTTCAGGATGCATCGCGGCCAAGCAGACAGAAAGGAGCCGCCAGATGCAGAGAGTCGGGGTTCAGGATTTGCGCCGGCGGGCGCGTGTGCGCTGCAAGGTTCATGGTGTTCGTGTTGCGCCGGCCGGTGCAAGGGCGCCGCGCAAAGGTCCCGTGTCTGACGGGCGAACCCCGCTGGGCGAAAAAGGTTCCGGCCTGGCCAGGAACGTGGCCGACTCGGCCGGCGTTCCCCTTCAAACCCTGGAAATTACATGGAGGTTTCAATGGCAAAGGCGACCGTCCACCCCAATCATCAGCTCATTTCGAGCGAGGACGTCGAAGGCACCAATGTCTATGGCCCCGACGGCAAGAAGATCGGCGAGGTCGACCATCTGCTGATCGACAAGGTCTCCGGCCGCGTGGCGTACGCGGTGATCAGCTTCGGAGGCTTCTTGGGCCTTGGCCATAGCCACTATCCGGTGCCCTGGCCGGCACTGAAGTACGACCCCGGACTCGGCGGTTATGTCACCGGCATCACCGAGCAACAGCTGAAGGACGCGCCGGCGTTCAGCGACGACGCTTGGGCGGATCGCAACTTGGAAGCCGCGGTCCATAAGCACTATGGCGCGCCGTATTATTGGGAGCTGGGGGCGCGGCTGATGCCGGCAAGCACGCGGCGGCAGGTAGAAAGATCTCCCAAGCTCGATGACATGGTGGCCTTCGTGCCGCTGATCGCCGGAGGAATACTCAGCCTGCGGCTGCAGAGCGCGAGGGTGCCCATTGACGGAAGGGATGCCAGGCCAAGGAGCCGTTGTAGTATTGCGACTGGCCGGTGATTTCGATGCCGAGCCAGGGTGGGCGGTCGAAAGCCTCGTCTTCGTGGCCGAGCTCGATTTCGGCGATGATGAGGCCGGTGTTGTCGCCGGAAAAGACGTCCACCTCCCAGAGGTGCTCGCGCCAGGGGATGGTGAAGCGGGTCTTTTCGATCAAACCGCTATGTCGCAGAGACAACAGCGTTTCGGCATCGAGGACGGAAACCGGGTACTCGATCTCGAGCCGGCGCAGCTCGGCCCGCTTCGACTTGATGGTCACCGTCGCGTCGGCGTCGTTCTTGATGCGCACGCGCGTTGTCGAGCGCTCGCCCGAGGCCAGGTAGCCTTGGCGAATGCGGGCCTCGGAGCTGGCAAGGCTTCGCCAAGCCTCGCTCCGGACGAGGAATTTCCGTTCGATCTCTGCAGCCATGACGCCCCGCTGAACTCTAGCGACCCTATTGTAGCAGCAGCAGCGCGTCCTGCCACTGGGTCGTTGTCCAGCAATGTGTGCGCGGCTAGAGCTTTGACTTGACGAGCGTTCCTTCGTCGGTCTCCTCTGCAATTCGGCGAGCGATAGCTCTCCCTCGAGCTTGTGCTTCTGCACGGAGGTTCGCGCTTGGCGCCTGTCCCGCTTGCACAGATCAGGCTTCGACACGTGGTTGAAGGCCGTCCTCTCGACGAGGCAACAGAGGCCGCGTTGCGAGCCGATCCGCGCGCGGGAGCCAGAGTCATCCTGGACGCCATTGCCAGGCGTCGTTTCGACAACCGATCCGAGGGTCAGCGCCTTCGCAAGATGCTTCGCCACGAAAACCTACTCTGGTCCGCCGGCGTCGTGCGCGTGGCCGGCGTGGACGAGGCCGGCATGAGTCCCCTTGCGGGCCCGGTAGCGGCGGCGGCCGTCATATTCGTGCCGGGGTCGCGAATTCCGGGCGTCGACGACTCCAAGAAGCTCGACGCGGCGGAGCGCGATCGCCTTGCCGCGGAAATCAAGCGGACGGCGCTCGCTGTCTCGGTCGGGTTCGCCGACGTCGAGGAAATCGACACCATCAACGTCTACTGGGCCGGCCTGCTGGCGATGCGCCGGGCGGTTGACGGGCTTTCGCTGCGTGCGCAGCACCTGCTCATCGATGGGCGGCGCATCAGGGACGTGCCCATACCCCAGCAGCCCATCGTCAAGGGCGACTGCAAGAGCCTGTCGATCGCCGCGGCGTCCATCCTGGCCAAGACGGCTCGCGATGCCCTCATGCAGCGTTTGGACGCGCAGCACCCCGGCTATGGTTTTGCCAAACACAAGGGCTATCCTGTGCGTGAGCATCTCCTGGCCCTGAAACGGCTTGGCGCCTCACCGGTCCATCGCCGCTCGTTCGCGCCGGTCCGCTCCATCCTCGGCCTGCCGCCGCTGCCGCCTTGGCCGAAACCGCACGAGCGGGGCGATCACGGCCATGCGAGCAGTGCCGCGCGGCTCGAGGACTGATCCATGAAACGAGAGGATCTGACGTTCCAGACGGGGTTTCGCGTCAGCGTCGGCAACGATCGCTCGCAAGGTGCGGTCATGGTGCTCGCCAAAGGCGGGCGCGAGGGCGGTCCGGACAACCGGCATCGAGGCGCGGATCAATGGCTGTTGGTGATTTCGGGGACGGGCGCGGCGGTGATCAACGGTCACAAGGTTCCCTTGCGCGCGGGATCGATGGTCCTGATCGAGCGCGGCGATACGCACGAGATACGCAACACGGGGCGAGGCTTGCTGAAGACGGTCAGTGTCTATGTGCCGCCAGCCTACAAGCCCGACGGCAACGAGTTGCCGGCCGGCAAAAAGTAGAGGCCTGATGGGCCAACAGATCGAGGCACAAGCCTGCGGGCGCAACTGAAGTCGTGCCGCTTGGGGAACCGTCGCATGAACGGCACCGTTTAGGGTTGAGTAGGATCTTGGCACGGGGACGCCGGTGGCAGATTTTCGGCAATTGTCGGCGATGACGCGCGGCGGCCGGTCCGCAAAGATCGGGAGTTTGATCGGCGTGGCTGGCGTTGCCTTGGCAGGCGCCGCCCTGATCGCCCACCGCCACGCAAGGGAGGCCGAGCGCCGCTATCCGCCATTGGGACGGTTCGTCGCCCCGGGCGGGACACGTCTGCACTATTTCGAGCATGGAAGGGGCCAGCCGGTCGTGTTCCTGCATGGCAACGGGGCCATGGTGGAGGACATGCTGATCAGCGGCGTCATCGATCGGACTGCACGGCGTTATCGCGCCATTGCCTTCGACCGGCCGGGGTTTGGTCATAGCGATAGACCGCGTGGACGCAACTGGACCGCGGTCGCGCAAGCCTCGGTCCTGGCCGAGGCGTTCAGGCTGCTCGGCATCGAGCGGCCGATCGTGGTCGGCCATTCGTGGGGCACGCTCGTCGCCCTCGCATTGGCGCTCGATCATCCCCGTCACGTTGCAGGACTTGTGCTGGCTTCGGGGTATTACTATCCAACGCCACGCAAAGACGTGGCGCTGTTCTCGGTGCCGGCAATCCCCGTGGTCGGCGACCTGCTCAGGCACACCGTGGCGCCGCTGATCGGCGAGGCGATGGTGCCGCGGCTCATCGAGCGCATGTTTTCGCCGCAAGGGGTCTCGCCGCGCTTTGCCGAGCAGTTTCCCGTCGCGCTCACGGTGCGGCCGTCGCAAATCCGCGCCTTCGCGGAAGACACCGCGCACATGATCGCGGCCGCCGAGATGCTGAGCAGCCGTTACGGCTCGCTGTTTCCGCCGGCGGCGATCCTGGCCGGAGATGCCGATGAGATTGTGAGCTACCGGCAGGCGCAACGCCTGCATGGCGAAGTCGCGGGCAGCCGCCTCGAGATCCTGCGGGGAGGCTCGCACATGATCCACCACGTCGCGCCGGAACGCATCGTGCAGGCCATCGATGCCGTGGCGGCGGAGAGCTCGACATGGCGGCACCAAGCAAGCTGAAAGAGCGGTCAGGGAAAGAACCTTTCCCGAGCAAGGCATCGCCAAAGCCCGCGCGGCCCTTGTCGGGCGATCTCATGGTGATCGCAACGCTGATCGGCATCAGCCGGGCGCTGTTCGGGTCGAAAAAGCCGATAGGGGCAGGGCGGGCGTGCGAGGCCGTGCGCGGGAACGTCCCTGAACAAGGGCGAGGCCGCGACGCCGCGACGCCCGCAGAGATTCCCGCAAAGGGCTGGAAGGACATCGCCTGGCGCGTCTACGAGGGCATCCAGAACGACCGTGTGCTTTTGGTGGCGGCCGGCGTCACCTTCTACGCGCTGCTCGCGCTCTTCCCTGCGACGGCGGCGCTGGTGTCGCTCTATGGGTTGTTCGCGGACCCATCCACGATCAACGAGCACCTGCGTCTGGTCTCGGGCTTCTTGCCTGAAGGCGCCCTCGAGGTAGTCGGCGATCAGGTCCGGCGCATTGCCTCGCAGAAGGGAACCCTCGGCTTTACGTTCGTAGGCACGCTGGCGCTGGCGCTGTGGGGCGCCAATGCCGGCACCAAGGCGATCTTCGATGCGCTCAACATCATCTACAAGGAGCGCGAGAAGCGCAGCTTCATCGTGCTCACCCTGAAATCTTTGCTCTTCACCCTCGGCGCCATCGCGCTGATGCTGGTGGCGCTGGCAGCCATCGTCGTCGTGCCGGTCGTGCTCAAGCTTCTCGGCATTTCCGGCGAGTCGGGAGCGGCGCTCTTCAGCCTGCTCAGGTGGCCACTCCTCTACCTCCTAATCCTCTTCGCGCTTGCCTGCCTCTACCGATACGGCCCGAGCCGGACGCAGCCGCAGTGGCGCTGGGTCTCCTGGGGAAGCGCGATCGCAGGCGCCATCTGGATCGTTGGTTCGCTGCTGCTGTCCTGGTACGTCGCCAACTTCGGCACCTACAACGCGACCTATGGATCGCTCGGGGCCATGATCGGCTTCATGGTGTGGATGTGGCTCTCGATCATCGTGGTCCTGCTGGGTGCCGAGATCAACGCCGAGATGGAGCACCAGACGGCGAGGGACACCACCGAGGGCCGCCGCAAGCCGATGGGCGCCCGCGGAGCGAGGATGGCCGACGAGCTCGGCGAGGCACGAGCGTAAGGTGAACCAAAGCTCTGCGGGGACGTTGTGACGCCAGAACACAATATTCGAGGTGCAGTCATGGCCCAGAGCTCCTATACCCGCGGTTCGGACTTGAAAGACAAGGCAACCGATCAATTCGGCAGGGCGGCCGACCAGGTCGAGGGCATGGCCAATCGGGTCGCCGAGCAGGGCCGGGAGGCCGGCGGGCGCATGCAGGAGGTCGCGGACAACTTCAAGGGCGCCCTCGACAAGTCGATCAGGGACCAGCCGATGGCGACGCTGGCAGGCGCCGCGATCGTGGGTTTCGTCCTCGGCGCGCTCTGGAAGTCGTAAGGCCAGCCGCACCCGGCGGCGCAGCCGCAAACGCTCATGGTCGCCCGCCCCGCGCGGGCTCGGGCCTAACGCCAGCGGCGAGGCAGGAGGTTCTCGCGGCTCGGAAGCTCCGGCAGCTGGGCAAGCCAGGCGTCGAGGCGCGATTGGGGTCGCCGTTGCTGGCCGAGCTTCCACAGGGCCCCGACCGCGAAGGCCAAGCCGGCAGCGATGGCCAGCGTCGTGTAGGGGCGCTCCTTGATCGCCGCGCCGAGCTCGCCCGCCATGGTTCCGGCGCGCTCACCGAGCTCGCTGACCTGGTCCATGATGCCCTCTGAGTGCTCGCGCTTCGGCTCACTGCCGCGGTCGGTTCGATAGTTTGTCTCTGCCATGATGGGTCCCTTGCGTGAAAGCGTCGTCTCGGCAGGTCAACGCGCGGTTGGTGCACGCGTTCCCGAGCGCGAACCGACAGGGGATGCGCGCGAGAAATGTCGGCTCGGTCGTGGGCTATGCGCGGAAGTGGAGTATGGAGCGGAACTGCCGAAGGGAGGGCACGTTGTGAAAGCAATCGCTTACCCCCAACGCCAGGAGTTCTTAATGTCGATCAAGACGATGGACGACTTGTTCGTCGCTACCCTCAAGGACATCTACTACGCCGAGAAGCAGATCCTCAAAGCCCTGCCGGGGATGGTCAAGAAAGCCAACGGCGAGGAGCTGAAGGAGGCGCTGGAGACTCACCGGCAGGAAACCGAAGGCCAGGTCGAGCGGCTCGACCAGGTATTCAAGATGCTGGACGTGCCCGCCCGCGGCAAGAAGTGCGAGGCCATCGAAGGCATTATCGACGAGGCCAAGGAGCACATGGAGGAGATCGAGGACGAGCAGGTGCTCGATGCCGGCATGATCAGCTCCGCTCAAGCTGTCGAGCACTACGAGATCTCCCGATACGGCACGCTGATCGAATGGGCCAGGGACCTCGGCCATCGGGATGCGATCGGGCTGCTGCAGCAAAACCTCGACCAAGAGAAAAACGCCGACCGGTTGCTGAGCCAGATCGCAAAGTCGTCGTCGAACCCGAAGGCCGTAGCCGCCGAATAGGGGCTCGCCTGCGCGCCGCGTGAAGGAACCCCAGCGCGCGTGGCGCCGTTGCTCGGGCGATGGTCAGCATTGCCAGTCCCTGCGTGTCGCGCCCCGCTCTCGGCCTTGCCTATGCCTGGAGTGGGGTCGCCGCGATGTGGGCAGTCTGGATATGCTTCGTCGTTTTCCTCGCGGCACCGCGACAGTGGTTGGCGTTCTGGCCATTGCCGATTGTGGATCACGGCGGGACGTTGTCCGGGCCTTTTGCAGCCCTTGTCGATCTAGGCCTCGTCATGTTGTTCGGATTGCAGCACTCCGTGATGGCGCGGCCATGGTTCAAGGAGCGCATTGTCGGCCGCCTGCCGCCGCCCTTCGAGCGATGTACCTATGTGCACATGGCGAACCTCGCGCTCTTCGCCCTCATTGCGTTGTGGCAGCCGATACCTTCTGAAGTCTGGAACGTCGGCTCAGTCTTCGCCCGCGAGGCGATGTGGGCCTTGTTTGCGATCGGCTGGATCATCCTCTTCCTCGGCGCGTGGTCGTTCGGCATCCGCGACCTGCTGGGTATCCGGCAGATGCAGGCCTGGGCCCACGGCGAGCCGCAACCGCGCCGCCAGCTCAAGACCGGCTGGCTCTACCGATGGCTGCGGCATCCCATGTACGTCGGCGTGCTGTTGGGCGTGTGGGCGACGCCGCGCATGACGCTTGGCCACGCCCTGCTCGCGCTCGGCCTCACTGGCTATGTGCTGATTGCCATGCGCTACGAGGAGCGCGACCTGCGGCAGCGATTTGGCCGTGCTTACATGCAGTGGCGTGATGTACGCCGTTGATCTCATGATCGCGACCCTGGGGATCATGGCCTCGACAAGGTGTCCAGCGCAGCCGCGACTCTGCGGATGCTGCGCAGATCCTTGACGAACTCGCGATAGCCTTGCTGCTTGGCGCTCCTGTCCGGCATGCGCAGCAGATAGGAGGGGTGGACCGTGATGAAGCCCGCGTGGCCATTGAAATCGGCACGACCTCGATAGCGCGCGATCGGGAGAGTTTTCCCGGCGAGGGCCAGGACCGCCGTGGCGCCGAGGGCGACCACGAGCTTTGGGTGTACGAGCCTCAGCTCCTGGTCCAGCCACCACCGGTAGTGCCTGACCTCGCCTGCCGTCGGCTTCTGGTGGATGCGGCGCTTGCCGCGCTGCTCGAACTTGAAATGCTTGACGGCATTGGTGACGTAGACGCGGGCTCGGTCGATGCCGGCCTCCGCCATCGCCCGATCGAGGAGTTGGCCGGCGGGCCCTACGAACGGCCGGCCTTGCCGGTCCTCCTGGTCGCCCGGTTGCTCACCGACGAAGGCGATCGCCGCGCCGACGGGACCTTCACCCAGGACCGCGCGTTTGGCGCCCGGCACCCGCGGTTTTGCCGTCGCGATCATGGCATTGAGGGCGTCGAGCGTCTTGGGCTCGGCCTCCCCGGTTTGGGGTAAGCCCCTTGTGCGACCTCGGTTTGGTGTCATGCTGTGTCGCCCTGGTCATCTCCAAGTCACGGAGATGGAAGCGGAACGCGCGGGGCCCTTGGGCCGTTCGACATCCACGGTCCCGTCTCAGTTCGCGCCCGCAGCGCTCGAGTATACGCAATGGCAAAGAAGAAGCTTGTCGCATATCAGGCCAAACGCGACTTCAAGAAGACGTCGGAGCCGAGCGGCAAGGCCTCGACCAAACGGGCCGAATACCCGCGTTTCATCGTCCAGAAGCACGCGGCGACTAGGCTGCACTACGACCTGCGCCTCGAGCACGACGGAGTATTCAGGTCCTGGGCCGTTACCAAGGGGCCGTCCTGCGATCCTCGCGACAAGAGACTGGCGGTCGAGGTGGAGGACCATCCGCTCGACTACGGCGATTTCGAGGGCACGATTCCCAAAGGCGAGTATGGCGGCGGCACGGTGATGCTCTGGGACCGCGGGTTCTGGATGCCCGACGAGGAGACCGCCGACGTCGGCGCCGCGCTGCGCAAGGGCGAGCTCAAGTTCACGGTGGCCGGCGAGAAGCTCAGGGGCGGCTGGGTGCTCGTACGCATGAAAAGCCGCGACGGCGACCGCGGAAAGCGCAACAACTGGCTCCTCATCAAGCATCGCGACGAGTTCGTCTGCGAGGATGCCAGCGCCTTGCTGGCCGAGGACCGTTCGGTTGCGTCCGGTCGCACGATGGACCAGATCGCCGCCGGGAAAGGCCGAGGCGCCAGGCCGTTCATGGCGGCGGGCGGCAGGGCTACCGACCCCAGGGCAATCTGGCATTCCAATAAGGCCGCCGGCAAACCGCGTCGCGCCGCCGCGGCCCTCAGGACATCCCAATCCGCCCACAAGAGCGCCAAGGCCTCGCCTCGGACCCAGAGCGGCAGCGATCAGGTGATGGGCGTGGCGATCTCGAAGCCCGACAAGGCGCTGTGGCCTGCCGGAGGCAAGAGCGAACCCGTGACCAAGCTCGATCTCGCCCGCTACCTCGAGGCGGTTGGGCCCTGGATGATCGTGCACCTCAAGGGGCGCCCCTGCTCGATCATTCGCGCGCCCGACGGCATCGATCACGAAAAATGGTTTCAACGCCATGCCGGTCCCGGCATGTCCAAATTGGTGGCACAGACGCTGGTCGCGGGTGACCGCAAGCCCTACCTGCAGATCGACAGCGTCGAGGGACTTGTCGCCATGGCGCAGATCGCGGCCGTGGAATTCCACCCCTGGAATTGCGCACCCGGCGAGCCCGATTTGCCGGGGCGGCTGATCTTCGATCTGGACCCCGCGCCGGACGTGCCGTTCGCCTCGGTCGTTGCCGCGGCCAAGGAGCTGAAGGAGCGGCTGGAGCAACTCGGGCTTGTGGCCTTCTGCAAGACCACGGGCGGCAAGGGCCTGCACGTCGTGACGCCGCTGAAGGTGGCGAGGGACGCGCGGATCAGCTGGGACGAGGCCAAGGCCTTCGCGCGCGCCGTGTCGACCGCCATGGCCGGCGACAGCCCCGACCGCTATCTCATCAACATGGCCAAGAAGCAGCGCGGCGGCCGCATCTTCCTCGACTACCTGCGCAACGACCGCACGGCGACGGCCGTCGCGCCGCTGTCGCCGCGGGCCCGCCCCGGGGCGCCGGTGTCGATGCCGATCGGCTGGCCGCAGGTGCGCGGCGGTCTTGATCCCGCCCGGTTCACGCTCGAAAGCGCGCAGGCGCTGATCGCCAAGGCCAAGCCCTGGCAGGACTATTGCGAGGCTGAGCGGCCTCTCGAGGCCGCTATCCGCAAACTGACGGCGCGGGGGCGTTGATGCCACCGGTCGAGCGAGGCAAGTCCGCCCTCGCCGGGCTTGGAATTCCGCTCACCCTGGCGCCGATGGAAGCCCTGCTGGTCGCGGAGTTGCCAAAGGAGGCCGGCTGGCAGTTCGAGCCGAAATGGGACGGGTTTCGGTGCCTCGCCTTCCGCGCCGGACCGGACGTCGAGATCAAGGCCAAGTCGGGCAAATCCCTGTCGCGCTTCTTTCCCGAGGTTCTGGACAACCTTCGTGCGCTTCCGCCCAAGCAATTCGTGCTCGACGGCGAGCTCGTCATTCCCGTCGAGGGCGAGCTCTCGTTCGACGCGCTGCAGATGCGCTTGCATCCGGCCGAGAGCCGCATCCGGCGGCTGGCGCAGGAGACGCCCGCCACCTTTGTCGCCTTCGATTGCCTGCTGCGCAAGGCGCGCCAGCCGCTTCTCGACCGGCCGTTCGAAGAGCGAAGATCGGCGCTCCAGGCGTTTCTTGCCCGCGATCGCAAGGGCATCTCGCTTACGCCCTTTACGCGCGATCTGCGCAAGGCTCGGAGCTGGCTGGCGCGGCGTCAGCTCGCCCTCGATGGCGTCATCGCCAAGCGGCTCGACCTGCCCTACAGGCCGGGCGAGCGGGCCATGCTGAAGGTCAAATGCTTGCGGACCGCAGACTGCGTGGTCGGCGGCTTCCGTTACGCCAGCGGCGAGCGTCGCGTGGGATCGCTGCTGCTCGGCCTGTACGACGATGGCGGCCTGCTGCATCACGTCGGTTTTACCTCCGCCATATCCGACAGGGACAAGCCGGCGCTGACCGCACGCCTGAAAAAGCTGATCGAGCCCCCAGGGTTCACGGGCGATGCACCGGGCGGGCCCAGCCGCTGGAGCACCGAGCGATCGACCGAATGGCAGCCTCTGCGGCCGACGCTGGTGGTCGAGGTTCGATACGATCATGTGACCGGCGACCGGTTCAGGCATGGTACCCAGCTGGTGCGCTGGCGGCCGGACAAATCACCCCGACAGTGCACGTTCGACCAGCTTCCCAAAACGAGCGCCGCGGCAGCTGTGCTGTGATGCGGAGTTCACTGCGCGTCTAAGAACGGCGACTACGCGAAATTTCCCGCTCTCGCACGACGTCCTCCGCTCGCTTGTCCTCGCGCAGGCCCAGAAACACGGGATGGCGCATTTCGCCGGCCGCGGTCCATTCGGTGAACTTCACCTCGCCGACAAGCTTGGGCTTTACCCATGTGGTGACTGCTGCGTCCTTGACGCGCTCACTGAACGGAGACGACTGCGTGCGGAGCGGCCATAGCCGGCGATAAAGCTCTTTGAGAGAGGCGCGGCTGAAGCCGGTGCCGACATGGCCGATGTAGCGCCAGGCCTGATCTTCGCGAACGGCGAGCACCAGGGAACCGAAACAGGGGCGCGACCGGCGCGGCGCGGTGAACCCGACGATCACGACTTCCTGGCGCCGCGCGGTCTTGATCTTGAGCCAGTCGGTGCTGCGGGCGCCGGACCGGTAGAGGCTGTCGGCGCGCTTGGCCATGATGCCTTCCAGCCCCGTCTTCTGCGCCTGCTTGAAGAATTTCGTGCCGTGCTCCGGGAGGTGCTCGCTGAACGACAACAGCGGATGCTTCGGCAGGACGCGGCGCAGGCGCTCCTTGCGCTCGATCAGGGGCAAGCCGCGCAGGTCCTCGTGCGCAAGAAACATGAGATCGAACACGCAGTAGAGGAGCGTGGCCTCGGCCCGCAGTGCGTTCTGCAGCAGCTGAAAGCGCGAGATGCCCTGGGCATCGAGGGCAACGAGTTCGCCATCGATCACGGCGTCCTGCTTGACCTTCTCTAGGGCCCTGGCGACCGGCTGATAGCTGTCGCTGATGATCTTGCCGTTGCGGGAATAGAGCGTGACCTTTCCGCCCTCGATGCAGGCGACCATGCGAAAGCCGTCCCATTTGGTCTCGAAAGCCCAAGTCGGGTCATCGAAGGGGGCATCGGCGAGCGTTGCCAGCATGGGCTGGAGGCGCTTGGGAAGCTTGGACTCGCGTGCCATGTTTCAAAAGATGGCAAAGGCGAGAGCGAAAGCAAGGCCGCACCGCGTGCAGCTTCGGCGCAGCAAGGGCTGGCGCATGCCCGCCAATACCGTGAAAGTGGACCGAAGCACCCTGTTCGGCAATCCATTCCTCGTCAGCGAGTATGGCCATGACCGCGCCGTTGCGCTGCATCGCGTTTGGATCGCCGGCCGGCCGATCGATGCGCCGATGGCGTCCGCGAGGAGGACCGAGCTGACCAAGCGGCGAGGAGAGGTGCTGCGGGCGCTGCCGGGGCTGCGGGGCAAGAATCTCGCGTGCTGGTGCCCGCTGCCTAGGGAGGGTGAGGCCGACAGCTGCCATGCCCTGGTGCTGTTGGAGCTGGCGAACAGGTGACGTGAGCTCACCGCGGCGCGGCGTTATGGAGGTTCGCCATCATGCCGCTCCCCTCGCCTTGCGCGCTCTTGTCGATGTCTTGCGGGACTTCGGCTCCGCCGTCTTGCGGTTGGAGGAGGAAGTCTTGAGCGCGGCAGCACGCTTGCCGCCGCCATCGACGCTTCGACGCAGGGCGTCCATCAAGTTCACGACGTTGGAGGGCCGCTCGGCCGGCTGCTCGCGTGCGATGGGCTTGCCGGCTGCCTTTCGCTTCACGAGCTTGCGCAGCTCCATCTCGTACTCGTCGTTGAACTGCGAGGGATCGAAGTGCCCGGCCTTGGTGTCGAGGATGTGCGAGGCGAGGCTCAGCATCTCCTTGGGGATCTTCGGGGTGGCCACGCCGCGGGACAATGCCGTCTCGTCGCGCACCTCGTAATCGTAGCGCAGGATGGTGCCCAGCATGAGCTTGCCGAACGGCTCGATGGCCATGATGTGCTCGCGGTTGGTGAGCACGACACGCGCGAGCGCGACGCGCCCCTTGTTCTTCATGGCATCGCGGATCACGGCGAACGCCTCCTCGCCGGCCTTGCCGTCGGGCACGATGTAGTAGGAGCGGTCGAAATAGCGCCGGTCGATCTCATCGATCGGCACGAACTTGTCGATGTCGAGCGTGTGGGTGCTCTCGACCTGAATGGCCTTCACCTCGTCGGGGGCGATCTCCACGTACTTGCCCTTGGAGATTTCGTAGCTGCGGCCCTTATCGTCCTTGTCGACGACTTTGCCGGTGTCCTCGTCGACCATCTGTTGCCGAAGCCGGTTGCCGGTCCGGCGGTTGATCTGGTGAAAATGCGTCTTCTCGGCCTGACTCGAGGCCGGATAGAGGGCGATCGGACAGCTCACCAGGGAGAGCTTGAGGTAGCCCTTCCAATACGCGCGGCGGGCTGCGGCCATGACTCAAATCTCCAACCTGGAGCTTCAGGCCAGAAACACCCCGCGCAGGGCCCGAGTTCCCGAAAACGAGCGGCGCGTGGCCTAGAGGCGATCGGCTGGTGGATCCGGCGGTCCGGCAAAGCTCGGACATTGGCTCTTGATCGAAGGGAACGGAGCACTTCGGACCACGTTTGCATGGCAAGCATCAACAAGGACTAGAGCTGATCATGAGCATCCTTGCATGGATCGTGGTGGGCATCATCGCCGGGTGGTTGGCGGAGCGCATTACCGGCCGCAACCACGGCCTCCTCACCAATCTCTTCGTCGGGATCATCGGCGCCTTCCTCGGCGGCTTCATCTTCTCGAGCCTGCTCGGCTTCCGCTACGAGGAGGGCTTCAATCTGCCCTCGATCGTTGTGGCGACCGTCGGCGCCGTGGCGCTGCTCGCGATCTTCGGCGGCACCAGGACCCGTCGCACCTGGCCTTGAGGGGGTAGCTGGAGGCGCGTCTCATCCCGCCAGCAGCGCGTCGAGCTTGCCGGCGCGGTCGAGGGCGTCGAGCTCGTCGGAGCCGCCGACGTGCAACTCGCCGATCCAGATCTGCGGCACGGTGGTGCGGCCGCCGGCCTTGGCGCGCAGCTCGGCGCGGGCGGCGCGGTCGCCCGTCACGTCGATCTCCTCGAAGCTCGCCCCCTTCTTCGTCAGCAGTCGCTTGGCCATGAAACAATAGGGGCAGAAGGCCGTCGTGTAGATGGTGATGTTCGTCATGGCGGTGGGAAGCAGGGCAGGGATGGGGAGGAGGGAGCAGGGAGTAGATTGGCCCATTGCCAATTCCCTATTGGCTACTCCCTACTCCCGCGCATTGCAACGGCAGCGAACTTGGCCGATACAGTGCCCTATGCGTATCCTCCTCACCAACGACGACGGCATCGACTCGCCCGGGCTGCACGCGCTGCGCCAGATCGCGGCGGAGCTCTCCCAGGACGTGTGGATCGTGGCGCCCGAGACCAACCAGTCCGGCGCCAGCCATTCCCTGTCGCTGCACGAGCCCTTACGCATGCGCGCCATTGACGAGCGCGCGTTTGCCGTGCGCGGCACGCCCACCGACAGCGTCATCATGGGCGTGCGCCATGTGCTGAAGGACAAGCCGCCCGACCTCGTGCTGTCCGGGGTCAATCGCGGCGCCAACATGGCCGAGGACGTCACCTATTCGGGCACGATTGCCGGCGCCTTCGAGGGCACTATCCTCGGCATCCGCTCGATTGCCCTGTCGCAGGCCTACGGCATCGATGGCGTCAAGGGGTTGAAATGGCAGACGGCGCTGGCGCACGGGCCGGGGCTGATCCGCGACCTGCTGGCGGTCGAGTGGGGGCCGTCCACGGTCATGAACATCAACTTCCCCGACCGCGAACCGGACGATGTGGCGGGCACGGTGGTGACAAGCCAGGGCCGCCGCGATCCTGGGTTGCTGGCTATCGACGAGCGCCAGGATACGTGGGGCAATCCCTACTACTGGCTGGCGTTCGAACGGCGACGCTCCTCCACCCAGGAAGGCACCGACCTGTGGGCGATTTATTCGGGGCGCATCTCCGTGACGCCGCTGTGCCTGGATCTGACGCATCAGGCGGTGCGGGAGACGTTGAAGAAGGCAATAGGGAGTGGGGAGTAGGGAGTTGAGAAGGGGCTTTTCCATTCCCTACTCCCTACTCCCTATTCCCGCCCCGAACCCGCCGTCTTGCTCCCACAATCAGCGCCTACACAACTCCGCATGGGGACGATGCGGGGCGCTTCGAGCGGCCTCGCTAGGGGCAAAACCGCGAGCGGGGACTCAACGCTTCTTAACGGAGCCTTAACCTCTTAACCGTTAATGAAGACTGCGAGTACGAGGTGTGCCCTATGTCGAGTAGCAAGCGTATCTGCAACACCTTTGCCGACGCCCACGTCGCGCACGGGGTGGTTTTTGCGTTGGCCGTCACGGTCGGTGGCTGCAGCGCCGACGTCACGCGGTTCGATTTCCCCTTCTTCGGCCTGACCGGCAAGGGCAACGAGACCGCGTCCTTGCCAACCCCCCCCGAGTCGATTGCCCGCAACGGCTACGATGACGTGCCGGCGGCGCCCCCGCGCGGGGCGGGGCTCGGCGACACCAACCGCGGCTATGCGCCGCCGCCCTACGCCACCGGCTCCAACGACAGGGTTGCCAGCGCCCGCGACTACGGGTCGCCGCCCGGGCCAAGCTACGCTCCGAGCGCGGAGCGCCCCGCCGGTCCGCCGATCGAGCGCACGCCGCCGGGACGAGGGCAGCCGCGTGCGGCCGGCGGGGAGAGCATCCAGGTGCAGCAGGGCGATACGCTCTACGGCATCGCCAGGCGCCACGGCGTGTCGATCGCGGCGCTGATCGAGGTCAATGGCCTGGGCCACGGCGCCAGCATCAAGCCGGGCCAGCAGTTGCTGCTGCCGGCGGGAGCGATACCCGCGAGCGCGGCGCCTGCAGAGAGCCGCGCGCCCACCACCGTCGCCAAGGCGGCGCCCGCGACCACGCCCATCGCCCGGAAGGGTTGGGATGGCCGCCACACCATGAAGGCCGGCGAGTCGCTTTACGGCATCGCCCGCCAGCATGGCGTAACCTTGGCCGAGCTGCAGCGCGTCAACGGCATCACCGAGCCGACCCGCGTGCGCGTCGGCGCGGTTCTCTTGGTGCCCAACCGCGCCGAGCCCGAGCGCGCGCCGCCGCCTGCCGCGCCGCGCGTCGCCGCCCAAGGTGCAACGCCACCGCCCGGCCAAGCCCGGATCATCAATGCGCCCAATGAGCCGCGGGGCGAACAGCGCACCGCTGCGCTCGGCGACCGGCGCAACGATGCCAGCGAGCCGGCGAGCGAGCCGGCGCCCGCGCGGGAGGCAGCCGCCGCGAAGTTCCGCTGGCCGGCGAGGGGCAAGGTCATCGCCACCTTCGGCAAGCGCACCGACGGCACCCACAACGACGGCATCAACATCGCCATGCCCCAGGGTACGGACGTGCACGCCGCCGAGAGCGGACGCGTCGCCTACGCCGGCAACGAACTCAAGGGATACGGCAACCTGGTGCTGATCCGGCACGACAACGGCTGGGTCTCGGCCTACGCCCATGCCGACCAGATCCTGGTCAAGCGCGACGACGCGGTCCGCCGCGGCCAGGTGATCGCCAAGGCTGGCCGGACCGGCACCGTCGACCAGCCGCAGCTTCACTTCGAGCTACGCCACGGCGCCAAGCCGGTCGACCCGCTGCCGCACATGGAGAAGTAGGGCGCCTAGGTGTGTGACCCTCCGGGCCAGACACCTAATTGCAACCATCGGCGAGCGCGGCGCAATGGCATCAGACCAAGGGTCTGACACCGACATCAGCGCTTGAAATAGAAGGGCTGGGCCGGCAGGGAGCCGTAGGTGTAGGGCTCCTGCTGGCGCGCGGTGGTGCCCATCACCTCGTCGCGCACCTTGCGGAACAGCAGGCTGATCTCCAGGCCGGGCTCGGGCAGGTGCTTGACCAGGGCTTGCGCGTAGGGGCTGTTCTCGCTCTCGCCGTCGAGCGCCATCGTGCCGTCGCGGGCGGCATAGGCGACGAGCACTCCGCTCTCGGGCTCGATGGAGGCAAGCCCCCGGCCGATGGCGCGCGCCTGCTTGCCGGCCTGGCGCATCTTCGGCACGAACGGGTTGTTGCGGCAGGCGTCGAGGATCACGAGCTGCATCTTGCTGGCGCCGGCGACCTTGGAGAGCACGCGCGACAGGGGCACGGTCTCGTCCTCGATGTGGCTCTGCTGCTCGAGGGCGGCGTCGATGGGGATCAGGTAGTTGGTGCCGCCGACCTCGACGCCGTGTCCGGCGAAATAGATCACCGCCCAGTCGGCCTTGGCGGCGAGATCGCCGAACTCCTTGAGGGCCTTGGCAAGCCGGCCGAGATCGGCGTCGATCAGCTCGCGCACCTCGGTGAATCCGATGCTGCGCAGGACGGTCGCCAGCGCCTTGGCATCGTTGGCGGGATTGCGCAACGCCGGCACGCGCTTGTAGGCGCTGTTGCCGATCACGAGGGCGACCCGGCGCTCTGCCTTCGGTCCGATCTTGCCCTCGGCCAGCGCCTTGCTGAGGCGGTTGAAGGCCTGCCTGGCGGCGACTTGCGCCCGCGCGTTCTCGTCATGCTTGGGGAGGGCCTTGCGCTCCGCGGCCAGCTTGAAGTCGGCCAGCGCCCGCGCGATCTCGCCTTTGGCTTCGTAGGCGCGCGCCCGGTTGACGTAGCCCAGCAGATAGTCGGGGTCGATGCTCACCGCCATGCCGTAGCCGGCGATGGCCTCGTCGAGCTTGTTTTGCTTGGCAAGCACGAGGGCGCGATTGTTGTGGGCATGCACGTTGCGCGGATTGGCGGCGAGGGCGGCTTCGAAGTCGGCCTGTGCGGCGGCGACATCGTTCTTGCGCAGATGGATGAGGCCGCGCTCGTTGAGAATGCGATCGTTGCGCGGGGCGTGGCGCAGGGCCTCCGTGTAGTCGGCGAGGGCGCGGTCGTATTGTCCCTTGTGGCCGAGCACTCTGGCGCGGCCGGAGAGTGCCGGGGGGTCCTTGGGGTCGAGCTTGAGCGCCTCCTCGAAGTCGACGAGGGCAAACTCGTGCAGGCGCCGGCCGGCATAGGCGAGGCCGCGGTTGCGATGCGCCATGGCGCGCAGCGCGGGCGGAGCAGCCGGGTCGGCGAGGATGCGCGTGCACGCCTCGATCCGGCCCTTGGCGTCACCGGTGACGGTGCAGTTGCGCCGGTCGGCCTCGCTGACGGCCAGCGCCTGGGTGGACCAGAGCAAGACAAGAATGAAGGTCGCGCTGCGCAGCATGGTCCGCTGCCCCCCTCCTCCCACGGAGCTCGGCGCAAAAGCTAGCCGCCAATCGTGGCCGCCCCAAGCCAATTCTCTGAGCGGCCGTTCAGGTGTCGAGCTTCTGTCCGAGCCGGCCGGCGAGGTCCTGGATGAATTGCCAGGCGACGCGGCCCGAGCGCGCGCCCCGGGTCATCGCCCACTCCAGGCCCTCGCGCACCAGCGCCTCGTCCTTGGCCTTGAGCTTGTGGTGGGCGGCGTAGCCTCTGACCATCGCGAGATATTCGTCCTGGGTGGCGTTGTGGAAGCCGAGCCACAAGCCGAAGCGGTCTGACAGGGACACCTTCTCCTCGACCGCCTCCGAGGGGTTGATGGCGGTCGAGCGCTCGTTCTCCATCATGTCGCGCGGCATCAGATGGCGACGGTTGGAGGTGGCGTAGAACAGCACGTTGTCCGGCCGGCCCTCGATGCCCCCCTCCAGCACGGCTTTCAGCGACTTGTAGGAGGTGTCATCCTTGTCGAACGACAGGTCGTCGCAGAACACGATGAAGCGGTGGCCCGCCCGGCGCAGGTGCTGCAGGCAGGCCGGCAGCGAGGCGATGTCCTCGCGGTGGATCTCGATGAGCTTGAGATCGGCCTTGGCGCCACCCGAGCCCAGCTCGCGCCGCACCTCGGCATGCGCCGCCTTCACCAGCGACGACTTGCCCATGCCGCGCGCGCCCCACAGCAGCGCGTTGTTGGCGGGCAGCCCGCGGGCGAAGCGGCGCGTGTTCTCCATGAGCTGCTCGGCGGCGCGGTCGATGCCCTTGAGCAGGCCGAGCGGCTGGCGGTTGACGTGCGCCACCGCCAGGAAGCCCTCGGGGTCGGCCTGCCATACGAACGCCTCGCCCCGGGTGAAATCGGCGGGTGCCGAGGTGGGCGGCGCCAGCCGCTCGAGGGCTGCGGCAAGTCGTTCCAGGCGCTCGACAATGGCCTCTTGGTCGCTCATATCGGCGGGTGGCTTTCCGATGGCAGGCGGGCAGCGGACAATGCCGCGCTTCAGAACCTCCCGCGTTCTATAGACGACCCGCGAGCCCCCGTCACCGAGGCAGCCCCGGCGGCAGGCCGGAAGTGGTTGCAATCGGGGGGCGGAGCACTATAGTCCGGGCCAAATCGGACATGCGCTGGTTGCGGACGGCCCGCCGCCGGCGTGTGCGCCGTCATCTTCAGGACACCGCGGGATGCTGATCTCACCGGCCTTTGCTCAGACTGGTCCCCTCGACGGCACGATCATGAGCATCGTTCCTATCCTGCTGATGTTCGTGATCTTCTATCTATTGCTGCTGCGGCCGCAGCAGCAACGCGTGAAGGCGCACCGGGAGATGGTTGCCAACCTGCGCCGGGGCGACACGGTCGTCACCTCGGGGGGCATCATCGGCAAGGTCACCAAGGTGCGCGACGACGGCGAGATCGAGGTCGAGATCGCCGACAACACGCGGGTGCGGGTGGTCAAGGCCACCGTGTCGGAGGTGCGCGCCAAGGGCGAGCCGGTCAAAGAGAGCACCTGATCGGCGCCGGCATCGCGGGCGCGCAAGACGCTGGGAACGACTGGAGCGAGACGACGTCTCATGCTGCATTTTTCGACGTGGAAGCAGGTCGCGATCATCCTCACCTGCCTCATGGGCCTGCTGCTGGTCGTCCCCAACTTCATCTCCAAGGAGACGATGGCGCAGTGGCCGCGCTGGGTGCCCAAGACCCAGCTCAACCTCGGCCTCGACCTGCGCGGCGGCGCGCATCTGCTGCTGTCGATGGAAGTGGCGGACGTGCGCAAGGACTGGCTCAACACGCTGCGCGGCGACGCAAGCAAGCGGCTGCGCGAAGCCAAGATCCCCTTCACCGCGCTCGGCATCACCAACAACGCCGTGCAGGTGCGGCTCGCCAAGACGGAAGATGCCGACGCCGCGCTGAAGACGCTGCGCGGGCTGATCCAGCAGACCGGCAACCTCATGCTCGGCACCAGCATCACCGACCTGGAGGTGACGAAGGGCGAAGGCGGGCTGATCCGTCTGGCCCCCACGGAGGCCGGCCTGCAGCACCGCATCTCCAGCGCGGTGAGCGCCGCCATCGAGACCGTGCGCCGGCGGGTCGATGCGATGGGCACCACCGAGCCCAACATCGTGCGCCAGGGTAGCTCGCGCATCCTGGTGCAGGTGCCGGGATTGCAGGATACGGCGCAGCTCAAGGAGCTGATCGGCAAGACGGCGCGCTTGACCTTCCACGAGGTGCACGCCTCGGCGAGCGTCGAGGAAGGCCGCCAGCGTCCGCCGGCCGGCTACAAGGTCTACGAGTCCGACGACAAGGAGGAGGGCGCCCAGCTCCTCAACGAGACGCCGGTGGTGCGCGGCGACGAACTGGTCGACGCCCAGCCGGGCTTCGACCAGCGCACCAACGAGCCGATCATCACCTTCCGCTTCAACAATGCTGGCGCCCGCAAGTTCGGCAACTTCACCAAGGATCACGTCAACCGGCCGTTCGCCATCGTCCTCGACGACAAGGTAATCTCCGCGCCCGTGATCCGCGAGCCGATCCTGGGCGGCTCCGGCCAGATCAGCGGCAATTTCACGGTCGAGACCGCAACGCAGCTCGCTATCCAGCTCCGCTCGGGCGCCCTGCCGGCCAAGCTCACCATCGTCGAGGAGCGCACCGTCGGCCCGTCGCTGGGCGCCGACTCCATCGAGGCCGGCAAACTCGCCGGCATCATCGGCGGCATAGCCACCATCATCCTCACCATCCTGGCGTATGGCACCTTCGGCATCTTTGCGTGCGTGGGCCTCATCGTGCACGGCCTGCTCACCGTGGCGCTCATGAGCCTGGCCGGGTCGGCGCTGACGCTGCCCGGCATCGCCGGCCTGGTGCTCGGCATCGCCATGGCGGTGGATGCCAACGTGCTGATCTACGAGCGCATCCGCGAGGAGGTGCGGGCCGGCAGGACGGCGATTGCCGCCATCGACGCCGGCTTCACCCGCGCCTTCATCACCATCGCCGATTCGCAGCTCACTACGCTCGCCTGCGCGCTGGTGATGTTCTGGCTGGGATCGGGCCCCATCCGCGGCTTCGCCGTGACGCTGACGATCGGCATCTGCACCTCGATCTTCGCGTCGGTCACTGTAGTGCGACTGCTCATCTACTACTGGCTGAATTCGAACAAGCGCGTGCACCGCGCCATCGAGCTGCCGGTCTAGGAGAAGAGACCCCATGCGCTTCATTCCCAATTTCAAGGGTTTCGATTTCTTCCCGCACGACCTGCGCCTGCCGTTCATGCGCTACAAGGGCCTTTGCCTCGCGCTGTCGATCATCGGCATGGCGCTCTCGCTGCTGATCATCGGCGTCAAGGGCTTCAACTACGGCGTCGACTTCAAGGGCGGATCGATGCTGGAGGTGCAATCGGTGTCGGGGCCGGCGGACATCTCCGCCCTGCGCGAGAAGCTCGGCAAGCTTGGGCTGGGTGCCGTGCAGATCCAGCAATTCGGGGCACCCAGCGACGTGCTGATCCGCATCGAGCAGCAGCCTGGCGGCGACGCCGAGCAGCAGGCGGCCCTGAAGAAGGCGACGGATGCGCTGGCGGGGCAGTACACGCAGCGCCGCGTCGAGGTGGTGGGCCCGGCGGTGTCGAGCGAGCTCAGGATGACCGGTTTCATCGCCGTGTTTGCCGGCCTGTTGGCGATCGTGGCGTACGTGTGGTTCCGGTTCGAATGGCAGTTCGCGCTCGGCGCCATCGTCGCGCTGACCCACGACGTGCTGCTGGTGGCCGGCATATTCTCCCTGCTGCACCTGGAGTTCGACCTGTCGATCGTGGCGGCGCTGCTGACCATCCTCGGTTACTCGGTGAACGATACCGTGGTTGTGTCCGACCGCATCCGCGAGAACCTGCGCAAGTTCAAGCGCATGGACCTCAACGAGCTTCTCAACCTGTCGATCAACGAGACGCTCTCGCGCACCATCCTGACGGGCTGCACCGCCATCGTCGTGCTGGTCGCGCTCTATATTTTCGGCGGCGAGGTGATCCGCAACTTCAATCTGGCCATGCTGCTCGGCGTGGTGATCGGCACCTACTCCTCGATCTTCATCGCCGCGCCGCTCTTGGGCTACCTAGGCGTCAAGCGCGAATGGGTGGGAACAGCTCCCAAGCAGTCCGACGCCAGCGCCGCGCGCAGGGCCCGGCGCGAGAACCTGGCGCTCAAATGACGTCGGCTTCGGCGCGCTATCCCGGGCGGGCGCCGATCGATGCCTACGGCAACGGCGGCTTCCGCTTCGCCGAGATGAGCCATCGCGGCTCGATCCTGTGCCTGCCGAGCGGCATCTACGCCTGGTCGCCGACCCATCCCGGCGAGCTGACGCCGGCTGCCTTCGCACCGGCGTTCGCGGAAAAGGACGCGCTCGGACTGCTGCTGCTGGGCACCGGCCGCCGCCAGGAGCTGCCCGGTGGGGAGCTACGGCGCGCGTTCGCGGAGGCCGGCGTCGCGCTCGAGGCAATGGACACCGGCGCCGCCTGCCGCACCTACAACGTGCTGCTGGCGGAGGGGCGGCCGGCCGGCGCGGCCTTGCTGGCGGTGGACTGAGGCCGGGATACGAAAATGGGGGACCTATGCAGTCGATCATCGCCAGTCCACGCGCAAGCCTATGGACGGGAATGGGCATTGCCGCGGCGGTGCTGGTCCTGTGGGTCGTGACCGCCGGCGCCGACGGCTTCGGCTTTTTTTCCTTCCTGGTGCGGCTTCTGCATGTGCTGGCCGCCATGGCCTGGATCGGCCTCGTGTTCTTCGTCAACTTCGTGCAGCTCGTGGCGCTGCAATCGGCCGACGAGCAGGGCCGCGAGGTCCTGCACAAGGCGATCGTCCCCAGGGTCGCTTGGTGGTTCCGGCACGCCTCGACCGTGACCGTGGCGAGCGGCGCGGTCCTGCTGGTGACGACGGGCTACCTGTTGCCATCGCTGATCTACGGCGCCGGCGTCTACGTGCCGCCGTCGCGGGCGTGGCTGATCGGCTCGGGCGTGCTCGGCGCGCTGGTCATGTGGATGTTCGTGCACATGTACATCTGGCCCAACATGCAGGTGGTGCTGGGTCTGCGGCCCGGCGATGCCGATGCCAAGGCGCGGGCGCGCGCCCGCGTCGTCCTGTTCGCCCGGCTCAATCTCGTCCTCACCGTGCCGGTGACGCTGGCCATGGTGGCGGCGGCGCA
>Ga0111538_10002161_pt1 | contig 27661 bp, 25 predicted proteins | sample SoiMethybrSBSTD1_FD_79669 | JGI IMG/M metagenome (GOLD analysis project Ga0111538, IMG submission 79669) | Bulk soil microbial communities from a Populus tree surrounding site in Tennessee, USA - Soil MetaG P. TD hybrid SBSTD1 (version 2)... | ecosystem: Environmental > Terrestrial > Soil >...
CCCCTCCCAGTGCCCGCGCGAGTCGCCCATCCACCGCGGGACGGTGCCGTGCGGGCGGCCGTCGGTCGGCACGATGCGCGCGTCGTGGATCATCTCGCTGACGATCGCGATGGTGTCGCGCGTCTGCACGAACTGGACGTTGTTGTTGTAGACGCCGGGCAGCAGCGGCGGGCCGGCGATCGCCCACAGCAGGCAGCGCACGTTGAGGCCGAGATCTTCCGGACCTTCGGTCAGCTCGCCGCGGCGGCGCGCCGCGGCGCGCGCCCGGCCTTCTTCGCTCAGCGGCGGCAGGCGGCCGTCCTCGGGATCGACGATGAGCGACGAGCGGCGGTCGACGAGGCGCCGCGTGCCCGGATCCCACCAGTCGGGCCCCGCCGTGTTGTTGGTGACCGCCTGGCGCGCGAGGACCTGCCGCTCGTACTCGGCGGCCTCCGCTTCGGTCAGCACGGCCTTCGTCAGCTCCCGCGGCCGCTCGAGCGGCGTCATCGTCGCGTAGGTCCAGACGCCCTGGATATCGGGATTGCCCCACGGCGTCACGGGCGCCTTCCAAGCCTTCGACTGACCACTCAATGTCGCAGCCACCGCGACCACGGTCAGTGACACGATCGCGAAACGCGCAGGAGGATGGTGGCGCCGCATCGGACGCCATAACTCTGCACCAGGCCGGCGCCGCTGCCTACAGAAATGTCGGCGCCGCGGCTGAAGCCCCGGCCCACGTACGGGCGGAGGTATGATGCGCGTTTTCAGGAACCGCTGTGCACCTGACGCCGCGCGAAGTCGACAAGCTGCTGATCTTCTCGGCCGGCGAGCTGGCGCGTAAACGCCGCGCCCGCGGCCTGAAGTTGAACCATCCCGAAGCGGTCGCGCTGATCACGTCGGAGATCCTCGAGTTGATCCGCGACGGCCGCTCGGTTGCCGAGATCATGAGCCTCGGGTCCACCATCCTCGCCGCCGATGCGGTGATGGATGGCGTGCCCGAGATGATTCCCGAGATTCAAATCGAAGGCACGTTCCCCGACGGAACAAAGCTCGTCACGATCCACAACCCTATTCGGTGAGTCCATGATTCCTGGCGAATACCTCCTGGCGTCCGAGCCGATCGAGATCAATGCCGGCCGCCCGACCCGGCGCATCGAAGTCGGCAACCGCGGCGATCGGCCGGTGCAGGTCGGCTCGCACTGCCACTTCTTCGAGGTGAACCGCTGGCTCGAGTTCGATCGCGCCGCGGCGTACGGCATGCGCCTCAACATTCCTGCCGGCACCGCGGTGCGCTTCGAGCCGGGCGACACGCGCGAGGTGGAGCTGGTGGCCATCGGCGGCACCCGTGAAGTCTTCGGCCTGAATCAATTGGTCGAAGGGCCGCTCGACGAAACCTCCGTCCGCGACGCGGCGCTGCAGGCGGCCGAGGCATTCATCAAGGCGGCGCGATGAAAATCGATCGGCGGACCTACGCGGATCACTACGGCCCGACCAGCGGCGATCGCATCCGGCTCGCGGACACCGACCTGATCATCGAGATCGAGCACGACGCCACCGTCTACGGCGACGAGGCGAAGTTCGGCGGCGGCAAGGTGATCCGCGACGGCATGGGGCAGTCGCCGCGCGCGAGCCGCGACGCCGGCTCGCCCGATCTCGTCATCACCAACGCGGTGATCGTCGACAGCACCGGCATCCGCAAGGCCGACGTCGGCATCCGCGACGGCCGCATCGCCGCGATCGGCAAGTCGGGCAACCCGGGCACGATGGACGGCGTGACGCACGGCCTGGCGATCGGCGCCTCGACCGAGGTAGTCGCGGCCGAGGGGCACATCCTGACCTGCGGCGCGATCGATTCGCACGTGCATTTCATCTCGCCGAACCAGATTCCGGACGCCTTCTACTCCGGCATCACCACGCTCATCGGCGGCGGCACCGGCCCCGCCACCGGCACCAAGGCCACCACCTGCACGCCGGGCGCGTGGAACATCCGCCGCATGCTCGAGGCGGCCGAAGCCTTTCCGCTGAACTTCGGCTTCCTCGGCAAGGGCAACGCGTCGCGGCCCGAGGCGCTGCGCGAGCAGATTCGCGCCGGCGCCCTCGGCCTCAAACTGCACGAGGACTGGGGCTCGACGCCTGCCGCGATCGACCAGTGCCTGTCGGTGGCCGACGAGTTCGACGTGCAGGTGGCGATCCACACCGACACGCTCAACGAGACCGGCTTCGTCGAGGACACGATCGCGGCGATTCGCGGCCGGACGATTCACACCTACCACACCGAAGGCGCCGGCGGCGGCCACGCGCCCGACATCATCCGGCTGTGCGGCGAGCCGAACGTCCTCCCCTCGTCCACCAATCCGACGATGCCGTTCACGAGGAACACGCTCGACGAGCACCTCGACATGCTGATGGTCTGCCATCACCTGTCGCCGGGCGTGCCGGAGGACGTCGCCTTTGCCGACTCGCGCATCCGGCCGGAAACGATTGCCGCCGAGGACGTGCTGCACGATCTCGGCGCGATCAGCATCATGTCGTCCGACTCGCAGGCGATGGGGCGGATCGGCGAAGTCGTCTGCCGCACCTGGCAGACCGCCGACAAGATGAAGCGGCAGCGCGGCCCGCTCGACGGCGAGCGCGGCGGCAGCGACAACCTGCGCGTGCGCCGCTACATCGCCAAGTACACGATCAACCCGGCGATCGCGCACGGCATCGCCGCCCACGTCGGATCGCTCGAAGTCGGCAAGATGGCCGACCTGGTGCTGTGGAAGCCGGCGTTCTTCGGCGTCAAGCCGGAGCTGGTCGTCAAGGGCGGGTTCATCGCCGGCGCGATGATGGGCGACGGCAACGCGTCGATTCCGACGCCGCAGCCGGTCGTCGCGCGGCCGATGTTCGGCGCCTGGGGCGGCGCGCTGCACGCGTGCAGCGTCCACTTCGTCAGCCAGGCGGGGATCGACGGCAAGGCGCTGGCGGGGCTGGCGCGGCCGCTGACCGCGGTGCGCGGCTGCCGGACGCTGCGCAAGCAGGACCTGGTGCTGAACAACGCGCTGCCGAAGATCACCGTCGATCCCGAGAGCTACGAGGTGCGCGCGGACGGCGAGCTGCTGACCAGCGCGCCCGCGGACGTGCTGCCGATGGCGCAGCGGTACTTCCTGTTCTGAGCCGGGGCTGGGGAGGAGACTCACGCTGTTGGGGCTGGGGGCTGGATGTCATTTGTCGATCGTGGGCGGCCGTTTAGGGCTGCCATCAGGCCATGACTATCGTCGACCGGATCTTCAGGCAAAACGATTTGCCGGAAGCGGCGCAGGCGTTTGCGCGCGACCGGGTCACGCTTGGGTGGGAAGATCGGATTCAGGCGCACGGGAGACGCCGCACCGACGGCGGCATCGAGTTCGGCACCTCACTTCCTCGCGGATCGGTGCTGCGTGACGGCGACCTGTTTGTGCTCGACGCCGATCGCCTCGTCGTCGCGGTCGTCGAGCGCGCCGAGCCGGTCTTCGTCGTCGAGCCGCGGAGCGCGCCGGAGTGGGCGCTGTTTGCCTATCACATCGGCAACCGGCATCAGCCGGTGATGATCACCGAGCAATCGCTCGTCTGCCCCGACGCGCCGGGCGTCGAGCAGTTACTCCAGCAGCACCGCATGCCGTACGTGCGCGCGATGCTGCCGTTCACGCCGGCTGCGAATACAGCGGGCCATCGGCATTAAGGCGCGCGCGTGCAAGGCGGGAAGGCGGGAAGGCTGGAAGGCGGGAAGGGGCAAGGACGGAAGGGATCAAGGGCCAAGGGATCAAGGAATCAATGAAGGTGGAAAGGATTCACGGCGCGCAGCTCGCGCTGCTGCATCTCTGCGACTCGGCGTTTCCGATCGGCGCGTTCGCGTACTCCGACGGGCTCGAGGCGGCGGTTTCCTCGGGGCAGATTGCGACGCCTGGCGATCTGCGCGCGTGGCTCGAGGTGTGCCGCGACGAATCGATCGGGCGGACCGAGGGGCCGGCGGTCTGGCAGGCGTGGCGCGCGTTTCACGACGCCGACTGGGCGTCGCTCCTCGTGCTCGACGACGAGTTGACCGCGCTGCGCCCGGCGGCGAGCATCCGCCGGTCGAGCCGCGCGATGGGGCTGCGGCTGCTGACGACCTGGCAGGCGCTGCACCCGGAGCCGCGGCTTGAACAGGCGCTGGTCCTCGCCGCACCGGGCGGCCGCGACGGCGGCTTCGGGCCGGCGCTGCCGATTGCGTTTGCCGGCGCGTGCGCGACCTCGGGCATCGCGCGGCACATGGCCGTCGAAGCGTTCGCCTACACACGGCTCGCCGCAACGGTGTCGGCCGCCATGCGGCTGATGCCGCTCGGACAGACCGAGGCGCATGGGATGCTCGCGGCCACGCTCGACCGCGTGCCGGAGGTCGTCGAAGCGATCGCGAGCCGCGACGCGCGCATCGAGTCGTTCGCGCCAGCAATGGACATCGCGGCGATGACGCAGCAGTATGTACACTCGCGGCTTTTTAGATCCTGAAGCCGCGAGTGGTGAGGGCAGGTGGGGCAGGTAGGGCAGGTGGCGCCCTTCGACTCGCCGCGTGAACGTGGCGGCTCGCTCAGGACAGGCAGGTGGGTCGACGGGCAGAGGTTGGCCGAGGTCGGCCAAGACGGTCGAATCAGAGATCGTGAAAAAGATTTCTTCTTCGTGATCTTCGTGTTCTTCGTGAACTTCGTGGTAACGGCGGCAGCGATATGCGAATGACACCGCTCAGGATCGGCATCGGCGGACCGGTCGGCTCGGGCAAGACGGCGCTGGTCGACTCGCTGTGCAAGTCGATGCGCGACCTCTATCGGCTCGGCGTGATCACCAACGACATCTTCACCCGCGAGGACATGGAGTTTCTCGTCCGGAGCGAAGCGCTGCCCGCCGACCGCATCATCGGCGTCCAGACCGGCGGCTGCCCGCACACCGCCATCCGCGAAGACGCGTCGATGAACTTCGACGCGCTCGACGAGATGACCGCGCGGCATCCCGGCCTCGACATCGTCTTCCTCGAAAGCGGCGGCGACAACCTCGCCGCCAGCTTCAGCCCCGAGCTGGTCGATGCCTCGATCTATGTCATCGACGTCTCTGGCGGCGACAAGATTCCGCGCAAGGGCGGCCCGGGCGTCACCCGCTCGGATCTGCTCGTCATCAACAAGATCGATCTCGCGCCGCTGGTCGGCGCGGACCTCGAGGTGATGGCGCGCGACGCGAAGAAGATGCGCGGCGAGCGGCCGTTTCTCTTCACCAACCTGAAGTCGGGCGCGGGCCTGCCGGACGTCGTCGCCTGGATCCGGCGCGAGCTGCTGTACGAGAGCGTCGCAGCGGTGTGATGCACGTCGTCTCAGGCACCCCTCGCGCTGTCGCCGCCGCTGTCCCATCGCCCGATGTCCGCCCGGCCGCCGCGATCGGACGCGAGGCGCGCCTCGAGCTGGTGTTCGAATCGCGGCGCGGCCGCACCGTGCTCGCGCATGCGTACGCCGAGCCGCCGTTCCGCGTCGGCCGCGTCTATCACACCGGCGATGCCGCGCAGCTGATTCTCGGCTGCACCGGTCCCGGCGTGTTCGCCGGCGATACCCTGCGCCAGGACGTTCGCGTCGCCGGCGGCGCGCGCGTCGTGCTGCTGTCGCAATCCGCGCTGCAGATCCATCCCTCGCCCGCAGCTGCCGCGGCATCGCTCGATCACCGCTACGTCGTCGACGAGGGCGCGGAGCTGCAGTGCCAGTGGGATCCGGTGATTCCGTTTGCGGGAGCCCGCCTGGTGCAGCGCTTCGCGATCGATCTCGCCGCGTCGAGCCGGCTGTACTGGGGCGACGCGATCATGGCCGGACGCGTCCGGCGCGGCGAAGCGTGGCAGTTCGAATCGCTCGCGCACGAGCTGCGGCTGAGCAGCTGCGGATCGCTGATTTATCTGGAGCGTTACACGCTGGCCCCGGCGCGGCGTCCCTTCGACTCGCCATCGAAAGGGCGGCGGCTCGCTCAGGGCGGGCCGGTCGAGCAGACCTGGGTTGCGGGCCGCGCGCGTTACATCGCCACCGCGCTGGTGCACCATCCGCGCGCGACCGCGGCAGCCGCAGAGGCGCTGCAATCGGCGACCGCGGCCGGCGCGCACGCGGGCGTCGATCTCGTCGGGCCGGAGGCAATCGTGGGGCGCATCCTCGCCTCCGACGGCGCCGCGTTTTCGCGGGCCCGGACCGCGTTTCTCAGCCAGGCACAGAAGATCATCTTTGAGGCCCCGGGCTGGACCGCGCGCAAGTAAAATGTAGGAACCATGAACCAGTCCAAGTTGTTCCTCCTCGCGGTGGCGCTGTCCGCGTTCGTCTCTCCGGTGTTCGCGCAATCCAATGTAGCCGGCGAATGGAAGGTCAATTTCGTCGTCCCGACCGGCACCCGGTTCGTCAACATGTTCATCAACCAGGACAAGACCAAGCTCACCGGCACGGTCACGTCCGAGGACGGCGAGTTTCCGTTGTCCGGCAGGGTCGAGGGCGATCAGGTGGAGGTTGTCTGGTCGGTGCCCGAAGACGGCAAGATGATGGAAATCACGATGAAGGGAAAGCTGACCGGCAACGTGATCAACGGCACGGCCCGGCTTGGCAACGTGGGCGAAGGGTCGCTGACCGCACGCCGCGATGCCGAGGGCGACGCTCGCTAGGAGGAGCCAATCATGATCCGATCGAGAAACCTGGTGCTCGCGCTGGCCGCGTCGATCGCGCTGGCGGGGTCGGCGCTGGCCCAGACGACGCCGATCAGCGTCGCCGGCGACTGGGATGTGACCGTGCAGTCGCCACAAGGCACCACCACCGTGGTCGTCACGCTGAAGCAGGACGGCGAGAAGCTCGACGGCGTGTTCAAGTCGCCGCTCGGCGAGCTGCCGTTCAGCGGCACGCTCACCGGCAACGAGATGAAGTTCAACTTCATGTTTCCGGTCGACGGCCAGCCGCTCGCCATCACGATGACCGGCAAGGTGGAGGGCGACGCGATCACCGGCAAGGCGGATTTCGGCGGGTTCGCCGAAGGCGACTGGAGCGCCAAGCGCGCCACCGGCGCCGCGGCCGCCGCCGCGTCCACCACCACGCCGGCTACGACCACGGCGGAGAGCGCAACGTCGACTTCCACGACGACGTCGTCGTCCACGACCACCGCGGGCGTCGGCTACGCCGGCAAGTGGGACATCGTCGTCAAGACGCCGGCCGGCGACTTCCCGGCTACGGCGAACCTGACCGACGCGGGCGGGAAACTCTCCGGCACCTTTGCCAGCCAGATGGGTGAAGTGCCGGTAACCGGCGTGGTCGAAGGCAAGTCGGTGAAGCTGACGATGACCGCGCAGACGCCGAACGGCAACATGACGGTCGTTCTCACCGGCGACCTCGACGGCGATTCGATCGTCAACGGCAAGGCCGATGTCGAGGGCATGGGACAGATGGACTGGACGGGCAAGCGCATCAAACCGTAGGGCAGCCCTTCAGGGCTGCCTCTTGTCGGCAGGCCTGAAGGCCTGCGCTACGTGCGAGCGCATCAAGCCGTAGCATCCGGCGCAGGCACTTCTCCTCTTCGCAGCAAGAGGGCGACTCCCACGGCTGCGGTGGCCACGGCCACAGAAATCAGCGCCATTTCGGCGGTGATCTTTGTCACGGCGTCGAGCGCCACTCGAGCCGTCTTCTCAAAGTCCAGCGCATCCTCAGGTTTCAACATCTCCCTGCCGAGGATGGTGGTGCGCCGCAGCCCATAGGCAGTCATCGAGCTCATGCTGACGCTCATGCCGATGAGGCGCACGATGATGACCAGCGACGACGCCATGCCCCGCTCCTGATCCCCGACCGCGTTGACGACCGCCGTCCCGATCGGCGCGATGGTCAATCCGACGCCGATGCCCGCGAAAGCCAGCCCCGCCGCCATGAATCCCGTATCCAGGAGATAGGCGCGCTCGCGTGCGCCCGGTCCTGTGAACAACGCGACCGCCTGCTGCGCCATCTCCACTTTCCAGAAACTCATCATCAGGAATCCAACGACGGCGACAACCAGGCCGACGATGACGGACCAGCGATAACCCAACCGCGACGACAGCCAGCCGCCAGGAATTGCCGCGAGCGCCATCGGCACGGTGAACGCACAGAGCAGATATCCGGTCACCAACGCTGCCTGTTTCGTGTCGTCGGCAGCGCCTGCCACATTGATGAAGATCGGGACGCTGACGAGCGCCACCATGATGCAGAAGCCGACGAGCAGATTGACCGCTGTCGCCGCGGAGACGTTGCGGTTGGAGAAGATGCCCAGATTGAGGAGCGGTTCCTTGACCTGGCGCTGCGAGATCAAAAAAATCACGAAGGCGACGACGCCCCCGACCACCCAATACATCCGATGCTGCGGAGGGCTGGTGGACAGGTCCGAAGCGATTTCCGGCGAGCCCAGGCCGATATTGACGAGAACCAGCGCGATACCGAGGAGCGTGACGCCAATCCAGTCGATGCCACCCCTCGCGTCCGCGGGGCGCAGCCCGGCAAGCCCCCACCAGGTCACGACGAACATCACCGCGATGATCGGAAGGTTGATCCAGAACAGATAAGGCCAGGTCATGAACTGCACCATGATCCCGCCGTAGAGGTGCCCGAGCACCCACCCCACCGTATCGACCGCGCCGACAATCCCCAGGGGAAGCGCTCTCTTGTCGGGCGGGAAGAGATCCGCGACCAGGGCCATGCTCACCGGCACCATCGCGCCTGCGCCGAAGGCCTGGATGACACGGCCGAAAATCAATGCATACAACGGAGCAAACGCCGGATCGAAGCCCTCGCCCTCGAAAACCCGGATGACGCTCGAGGCCATCCGCGCGGGCCAGCCTGGCGAGGCGGCAACCAGCCATGACCCGACGAAGAAGATCACCAGGCAAACGAGGTAGACGATGCGGCGGCCGGAGAGATCCGAAACCCTCCCCATGAAGGTCATGCTGATGGCGTACGACACGAAGTAGCCGGTGACGACCCAGCCGGCGACGTCGAGCTTCTGGAGCTCGACGGTCATCGATCGGATCACGTCCGGCAACACAGCGGAGACGATGGTCAGATCGAGCGCGCCGATGAAGACGGGCAGGCAGACGACTGCGAGGACGAGCCGCGGATACCGATGCGCGCGCGCCACTGCAGCGTTACGGTCTGGGCGTTGCGGGCGGAACTTTCGGCGTCGGGATGTCGACCGGTTCATTCAGGGAGAACAGCTCGATCAGCCAGCCATTCCCCTCGGGCTCGGTGACGTGAACCCGCACCGGATTGGCCGATTGTTCCTCCATCCAGAGATCGACCGGATACATCGCCTCCGGCTTGAGCGTGGAACCCATCAGCGGGTTCAGCTTGTCGCCGCTCACCTCGCCTTTGAGATGGAGCGTGCTCTTGTCGCGAATCGTCTCCGTGCCGGCCAATTGAGGCTTCTGAACCGACGTCTGGAGAATTGCGGGAATTCCGGTCCGGGCGAACAGGACGACGCCGTTGAAGCTGGAATCCGCGGGGGCCTTCACGAACTGGCGCGTGAGCGGATTGGACTGAAAGGTCCCTTCGGGAACCCAGACGCGGGTCAGCTGCAGGATCGACCCGCTCTTGCTCGACACCTTGACGTTGCACGAAACCCTGTCCGGCGCCGCGTAGGAACACTGGGCGGCCGTGAAGGTGACGCCGTTTTTCTCATCGAGGAAGGCGGGCGCTCCCTCACGCGTGAGCGTGAACTGCGCGCTCTTCAGCCCGAGCACCGCGTCGGCCGCCCTGTTCAGATGTGCTTGCGGAGAGGCTTTGCCTCTTTGAGCCTGCGCCTGAGCGGGATTGCTGGTGTATGCCGCGGAACCGACGAGACAGACGAGCGTGGCAATCGCGTGGGCTTTTCTCACCTCGGTGGCCCTCCGACCGGAGTTCCAGTGTCTGGGTAGGATACCTTAGCGCGTTGCCTCCTGGCGAAATAGGTGGGCTGGGCAAAGAAGATGCTGAGGCTTTCATGAGCGTGGGGGTTCGGCGGCGGGCGCCGTTCGCAGTCGTCCTCGCGATCCAGTTCGTGATTGCGCTCGTCCTCGCCGAGGGGCTGCTGGTGGCCATGTACCACCATCCGGCGGCGTGGTACCCGGCGGGGCTGCGGCGGTTCCTCACCACCGAGTACTTCAACCGCCGGCGCATCGTGCAGCTGGACGAGGTGCACGCGCGCTACGACCCGGAGCTGGTCTACACGCTGCAGCCGGGCGCGTTCATGTTCTCCAACATCGAGTTCTCGACGCAGTACGTCGTCAACAGCCTCGGTGTCCGCGACAACCAGCGGTCGCTGACCGCGCCCGAGATCGTCGTCGCCGGCGACTCGTATGCGATGGGATGGGGCGTGCAGCAGGAGGAGAGCTTCCCGGAGCTGATCGAGCAGCGCACGGGGCGGCGGGTGCTCAACACCGGGATCGCCTCGTACGGCACCGTGCGCGAGCGGCGGCTGCTGGACCGCGTCGACCTGAGCCGGACGACGACGCTGATCATCCAGTACGATCCGAACGACTTCGCCGAGAACGACGAGTTTTTCAGGCAGGGGAACCAGTACACGGCCAGCAGCCGCGAGGTCTGGGAGGCGGCGATCGCGCAGCAGCGGCGCGGCGAGAAGTACTGGCCGTTCCGGATGGTCTACGACGCGATCGTCTGGATCAAGCGCGGCATCACCGGCTGGCCGCAGGGCGGCTTTGAGCCATTGTCGTACCCGCCCGAGGCGGCGGCCGAGCGGTTCATCAACGCGATGGTCCACGCCTCGACGCGCGATCTTGGGACGATGCAGATCGTCGTCTTCGACGTCGATCGCACCCCCGCGTTCATTAGAGCCCTCGACGCCGCGCGGCGGGCGGAGAAGTACCCGCCTTATATCCGCAATCTCCGGGTCGTCGACATGTCGCAACGGCTCACGCCCGAGATGCGCTACTTGCTCGATGATCACCTGAACGCGAAGGGGCACGATGCCGTTGCGCAGGCGTTGGCCGCCGCTATGGACGGGAAGTAGCGGCGGCAAGTCGTCAGTCGAAAGTCGAAAGTCGAAAGTCTTCAGTCAAAAGTCTTCAGTCGAAAGTCTTCAGTCGAAAGTCTTCAGTCAAAAGTCTTCAGTCGAAGGTCGAAGGTCGAAAGTCATCCAGTCGAAAGTCTCGGGTCGAAAAGTCATTCCCATCGGCCTGGGCCGCGGTCCTTGCGATCTTCCTTTTTAAGGTGGCGGATCAGGCCGGACAGCATCTTCGCGATTTCCTCGAACAGCGGATCGAGCCGCTGGCGTTCTTCCTCAGTGATGTACCGCCGATCTCGGGCAACAGAAAGCTGCGTTCGAATCTCCCGACACGACCCTTTGGCGCGAAAGCAGTACTGCGCGAAGTGTCGATCGGTCGACTGTTCGTAGCCTTCGGCAATCGCAGATGGTACACGCTCGGACGCGGACCCGAGCTGCGTGCGAAGGCGCTGGTCTCCCCTAAACGAGGGGCGGGCGAGGATCGCAGAAATTTCCCGCGATGCGACGCGTGCCTTTTGGTAAACCTGCAATTCTTCGAGGGTGCGCGCAATCATGCCGGCAGTCATTGCAGGGCTGATACCGGTTGACGGCGTTCCGCACGAAAAGGGAAGGGGCCGTCTTCTTTCCGCGCAAATCGACTCGCGACTTGTGACTAAGGACTTTCGACTTTTCGACTTTCGACTGACGACTGAAGACTTGCCGCGCGTTAGCGCGGCTGCCTGTATCGAAGCAAGTCCTCGCGGATCTGCCCAACGAGCGCATCTTTTCGCATGGCGCTCGCTTGCGTCTCGGCAATCGTCGCTTCCGCGATCGCCTCCGCGAACTGGCTCCGCGCCGCAAAGGCCCGCGCGAGGTTGTAGTGCGCCTCCGGATACTCCGGCCGCAGGCGGATCGCTTCCGTCAGCTGCGGGATCGCCGCTTCGGCCTCGCCGAACGCCACGAGGATCGCGCCGAGATTGTTTCGCGCTTCGGGGTTGGCGGCGTTCGACGCCACCGCGCGCTCGTAGTGCGCGCGCGCGTCAGCGACGCGCCCCTCGGCCACCAGCAGGCTGCCGAGATTGTTGTGCGCGGCCGAGTACTTCGGGTCGAACATCAGCGCCGCCTCGTACTCCCCCTTTGCGTCTCCGCCCCGTCCCAGCGCCTCGAGCGTGACCGCGACGTTGTAGCGCGCCACCGGCGACTGCGGCTTCAGGCGGCGCACGGCGGCGAAGTGGGGCAACGCTTTCTGCGGCTGCCCGAGCAGGAGATAGAGCCGTGCGGTGTCGTTGCGCAGGTCGACGTAGTCGGGTTCGCGCGCCACCAGCGTCTCGCAGCCGACCACATCCTCTTCCGCCATCTTGCGGCCGGCATCCGCGGCCAGGCGCAGGCGATCGTCCTCGCTGCGCGTCATCACCTGGATCCACACGTCCGCCATCTCGTCCGACGATCGCCAGCCCCAGCTGACGCGGCCGGGCGGGTGCGTCGGGTTGCGCGGGTTGGCGTCCGAGTTGTCGAACTCGTACTCCATTTCCAGCTTCGTGCCGGCGGGCACCCAGAACGGCGTGTTGTAGCGGTACTGGTCCTGCCAGTTGAAGTCCCAGTTGTTGATCACGATGAGCGGCCGGCGGCCGCCGCCGGGGACCGCCGCCCACGCGCTGACGCGGCGGGCGCGGTAGTGCGCGTGCGGCTGGATGGCGCGAATCTCGGCGTCGACCGGCAGGAGGTACGAATCGGTCACCCGATACGCCGCGTCGCCGGGCGCGATGTCGAGGCTCTGGCGTCCCAGCCGGAGGATCGCGGGCGTGCGCGACGGCGGCTCGCTCGAGAAATACAGGGCGATCGACGGCTGAATCACCTCAGGCTTGCCCGTCGGCTGCAGGTGCAGCTGCACGACGAGGTCGTCGCCCGCGGCCAGCCGCCAGGCGAGATCGCTCGAGGCCAGCGGCGTCGCCTGGCCCGGCGTCCAGCCCAGGAAGTGGCCGTCGGGATAGTCGGCCGAGTGCAGCACCGCGCCTTCGTAGCCGGGAGCGGGATCGGCTTGGTCCAGCGTTCTCGACGCCGGCGTCGGATCGAGGCGGATGTTGGCGTGGTGCACGCCGCGGCCGCCGGGGCGGAACTCGAAGCCGCGGACGTAGCGCGTGGCGCTGCCCGGCACGGTGACGACGAAGTTGCGGAAGACATCGGCGCCGTCGGCGCGCAGCGTGAACTCGGGCAGCGGCACGACCAGATCGGGCGTGCCGAGCTGCCAGCCGGCGCTCCACCGCGGCAGCGGCGGCAGCTCCGCCGTGTTGCCTTCGACCTGCCCGCCTTTCACCCAGCGATCGATGGTCGCGATCTCGGCGTCGCTGAGCCGGCGCTCGCCGGCGAAATCGCCGAACCCCGGCTCCGGCTTCCACGGCGGCATGTACCGGCTGGCGGTGACCGTCGCCATCTGCGACCCGCGCCGGCGGGCGTCCTCGTAGGTCAGCAGGCTGAACGGCGCGGCGCCGTCCGGGCGATGGCAGGTCGCGCAGTGCCGGTAGAGGATCGGCGCGACGTCGCGCGCGAAGGTCACCGAGCCGGCTGCCGCCTGGTGCACGGGCACCTGCGCCTGCGGCGCCTTCGGCAGAGCGACAACGAGGAGGATGAAGGCCGCCAACAGCCTCTTCATGGTTTTGGATACCACGGCGCGCCAATCGGAAAGTATCACGACGCGCCGCTTGACGGCCTCATCGCTCGGGCGTATTTTCGGACCCTCGCGCGACAGGGTTCTGGGTTCTTGGTTCTGGGTTCTAGGTTGGTTCTGGTTCTTGGTTCGGCGGAACCCTGAACCAACCCAGAACCCAGAACCCTGAACCCTGAACCACGCGCGTCAGGAGGGACTGTTATGCGCAGGACCGTTTCGGGAGTGGTGCTGGCCTTGTCGTTTGCGGCGTTGCTGCCGGCGGCGGCGTACGCGCAGGCGACGGGCATTGCCGGCGTCGTGAAGGACACGACCGGCGCCGTGATGCCCGGCGTCACCGTGGAAGCGAGCAGTCCTGCGCTGATCGAGCGCGTGCGGACGGTCACGACCGACGCGCAGGGACAATACAAGATCCTCGACCTCCGGCCCGGCACCTACGAGGTCACGTTCACCCTCCCCGGCTTCTCCACGGTCAAACGCGAGGGGATTGAGCTGCCGGCGACCTTCACCGCGACGGTGAACGCCGACCTCAAGGTCGGCGCGCTCGAGGAAACCGTCACCGTCTCGGGCGCGAGCCCGGTGGTCGACATGCAGAACGTCATCAAGCGCCAGGTCGTCGCCAAGGACATCATCGACGCGATGCCGACCTCGAAGAACTGGTCGACCATTGGCGTGATGACCATCGGCGTCAGCAGCAACCAGAACGACGTCGGCGGCTCGGCCGGCGAGCACCAGAATCAGCTGAAGGCGCACGGCGGGTCGTTCAACGATCGCCTGGTTCAGATGGACGGGTTGATGAACGCCAACATGGCGTGCAACTACTCGTGCACCGGCATCTCGACCAACGACGCGTCGACGCAGGAGCTGAGCTACGAGTTCGGCGCCATCTCCGCGGAGGTCGCCGGCGGCGGCGTGCGCGTCAACATCATCCCGAAGGACGGCGGCAACCGCTTCAGCGGCTCCGGCTTCTTCAACTACGCCAACGATTCGCTGCAGGGCAACAACATCGACGACGCCCTCCGCAACCAGGGCGTGACGACCGGCGACAGCATCCTGCGGATCCACGACGTGAGCGGCGCGGTCGGCGGGCCGCTGAAGAAGGACAAGCTCTGGTTCTGGACCGCGCACCGCTGGTGGGGATACGAGCAAATCCGGACCAACACGTTCTACGAGAAGAACCCGTTCGACTTCGTCTTCGATCCCGATCCGAGCCGGCCGGGCACCGAGTCGCAGCACAACGTCAACGACGATGTCCGCCTCACCTGGCAGGTGACGCCGCGGAACAAGATGTCGGGCTATTACAGCTACGCGCCGCGGAACACCAACCACTGGACGCTGGGCAGCACGATTCAGCCCGACGCCTCGAACCTGCAGAACCTGCCGATCAACCACTTCGAGAGCTTCACCTTCCGCTCGACGCTCACGTCGAAGGCGCTGTTCGAGGCGGCGATGGGCAACACCAGCGAGACCTGGACGCGCGAGCCGGTCGAGGACTCGGAGACCTCGAAGGGCTATCCGGTGGTCGAGCAGACGACCGGCATCAACTTCCGCGCCTACAACGCGACCTTCTCGCGCAACTACACGTCGCTGCGCTCGTACCGCAGCTCGCTCACCTACGTCACCGGTTCCCACGCGATGAAGGTCGGCTTCAACCTGCAGGAAGGGCCGGCCGACACCGACGTCTACACCAACAAGGACACGTCGCTCATCGTCCGGCTCGGCCAGCCGTTCCAGGTGACGGTGCGGACGACGCCCTACACCACGCATGAACGGCTGGTCGCCGATCTGGGTGTCTATCTGCAGGATACCTGGACCATCAAGCGGATGACCGTCAACGCCGGGCTGCGCTGGGATTACCTGAACAACAAGGTCGGCGCGCAGGACGCGCCCGGCGGCACCTGGATCGGACCGCGCCACTTCGACGAGCTCGTCGATGTGCCGAACTTCAACGACCTGTCGCCGCGGCTCGGCGTCGCCTACGATTTGTTCGGCAACGGCAAGACGGCGCTGAAGGCGACCCTCAGCCGCTACGTGCAGACCTCCACCGTCGGGTTCGCGCGGCTGCTCAACCCGCTCAACACCTCGGTCAACAACGCGACCCGGCCGTGGAACGCCGACGCCAACGGCGACGGCATCCCGCAGCTCTCCGAGCTGGGCGCGCTGAGCAACACGGCGTTCGGCCAGGTGAACGTCGCGACGCGCTACGATCCCGAGACCTACGCCGGCTTCGACAACCGCCGCAACAACTGGGAAGTCTCGACCACCGTGTCGCACGAGCTGGTGTCGCGCGTCGCCGCGGAAGTGTCGTACTTCCGGCGGGCCCAGGGGCACTTCACGACCACCGACAACCTCGACGCGGCGCCGACCGACTTCCAGCAGTACTGCGTCAACGCGCCCAAGGATTCGCGCCTGCCCAACGGCGGCGGCAACCAGATCTGCGGCCTCTACGACATCGTCCCCACCAAGTTCGGCGTCGCGACCAATAACGTCGTCACCTTCGCGGACAAATTCGGCAAGTGGTCGGAGGTGTTCAATGGCGTGGACATCGCCGTCAACGCGCGCATCCGGTCGGATCTGTTCCTGACCGGCGGCTTCGCCACCGGCAACACGCACTTCAACAACTGCGATGCGTTCGTCGACAACCCGCGGACCGAGTTCGGCATCTCGGCGGCCGTCGTGGGTCCTGCCGTGGCCGCGACGCCGGGCACCGGGCTGGTGTTCAACTACTGCGACTTCGACACCAGCTGGCTGAGCCAGCTGAAGGCGACCGGCTCGTACACGCTGCCGTGGCAGGCGATCCAGATCGGCGGCGTCCTGCAGAACCTGCCGGGCCAGCAGATCCTCGCCAACTGGAACATGACGCAGGCCGACGCGGCCGCCACCGGCACGCTCGGCCGGGCGCTGTCGGGCGGCGCGAACACCTCGCGCACGGTCCCGCTGGTCAAGCCGGGGACCATGTACACGCCGCGCCGGACGCAGCTCGACTTGCGCGTCTCGAAGAGCATCAACCTGCGCGGCTCGCAGCGGCTGCAGATCATGGCCGACATCTTCAACATGCTCAACTCGAACGCCGCGGTCGGCGCGACGTCGAACGCCGGCGAGCCGCCGGCCGCCATCAACACGACGTTCGGATCGGCCTGGCTGAGGCCGCTGAACATTTTGCAGGCCAGATACGTGAAATTCGGGGCGCAACTGCAGTTCTGACGGGGCCTGGGGCTATCGGGGCGGAGCAAGCTCCGCCCCCCAAGTTCCCAACCCCCAGCCCCTGCCCTGCGGTAAAATTCCCCGTTAGCCGTCAACTGCAAGGAGAGTGTGCGATGGGTCGTCGTCCGAAGTACGCCTGGACATGGGCCGGCGGGCTGGCATTGGTTGTCGCGACAGGCCTGGGCCTGATCGCGCCGCGCGGCCTCCATGCGGCGCCCGGCGGGGTTCCCGCTGAGCCCAACTTCACCAAGCACATCGCGCCAATCCTGCAGCGCAGCTGCGAAAACTGCCACCGCCCGAACGGTGTGGCGCCGATGCCGCTGGTCAGCTACGAGGACGTGCGGCCGTGGGCGCGCGCCATCAAGCAGCGCACCGGCATGGGACCGCGCGCCGGCGTGATGCCGCCCTGGTACGTCGAGCGCAACATCGGCATCCAGAAATTCCACAACGACCCCTCGCTCAGCGAGGACGAGATCGCAACGATCGCGAAGTGGGCCGACGGCGGCGCGCCGCGCGGCAACCCCGCCGACATGCCGCCGGCGAAGGTCTACGCCGACGAGCGCGCCTGGGCGATCGGCACGCCCGATCTCATCATCAAGATGCAGGAGCGCGAGGTGAAGGGTAACGCGCCCGACTGGTGGGGCGAGGTGCCGAGCGTGCCGACCGGGCTCACCGAGGATCGCTACGTCGCCGCGCTCGAGATCAAGGAAGTGAACGACGTCCCGATTACTCGCGAGGGCAACCGCGCGACTGTCGGCGGCCGGTTCGTGTTCCACCACATGATCTGGCGGACGCAGGTACTCGACGGCAAGACCGATACGGCGCAGGACCCGCTCGCCATCTTCAACGACGAGGAATCGGTGAACTGGCCGGTGCACGAGGTGGGGCGCAACGCCGACTTCTTCGATCCGAAATCGGCGCGCCTGCTCAAGGCCGGCTCCAGCATCGTCTCCGATTCGGTGCACCTGCACTCGAACGGCCGCGACACGAAGGCGCACCTCGAGATCGGCTTCAAGCTGATGCCGAAGGACTACAAGCCGACCTACAAGCGCGCGGTGTTCGGCCTCGGCAACGGCGTCGACATCGACATCAAGGCGATGGAGGCGAACCAGCAGCTGCACGCCTACACCGTGCTGCAGCAGCACACCAAGATCATCTCGTTCGAGCCGCACCTGCACGCGCCCGGCGCGCGGATGTGCTTCGAGGCGATCTGGGGCTACACCATCCAGACGCTGAACTGCGTCGGCTACGATCACAACTGGGTGCGCGGCTACGACTACACCGACGACTCGGCGCCGCTGCTGCCGAAGGGCACCATCCTGCACATCATCGGCTACATGGACAACTCGCCGACCAACAAGAACGTGCCCGATCCGCGCAACTGGCAGGGCTCGGGCAACCGATCGGTCGCGAACATGTTCATCGACCTCGGCATGCGGGTCGCGCTGAACGACGAGCAGTTCCAGGAGGAGATGGCGAGGCGCCGCGAGAACCTGAAGCTGACGAAGAACGACGTCGTCATCGGCTGTCCGCTGTGCCTGGTGATTCCGAAGGAAGCGCCGAAGCCGACGGGCGGCCCTCAGCGGTAAGGCACTGAGGCTCAGAGGCCCGGAGGCTCAGGGAAACGCAATGCCGCTGATTCGCCGGCACATTCTCTTTGTGCCCTGCGTCGCCTTCGTGTGCGCCTTGGCGCCGATCCTCGCCGGCCAGTCCCTCACGTTTTCCAGGGGGCAGAACGTTGCGCCCGCCTACGAGGGCTGGGAGCAGGATGCCGACGGCACGAAGTACTTCCTCTTCGGCTACATGAACCGCAACTGGGAAGAAGAGATCGACGTTCCGGTCGGGCCCGACAACGGCTTCAACATCGGCGGCGCGGATCAGGGGCAGCCGACGCACTTCCTGCCGCGCCGCAACCGGTTCGTCTTCCGGGTGCGCGTGCCGAATGGCTTCTCCGAGAAGGACGAGCTCGTCTGGACGCTGACGACCTACGGCAAAACCGAAAAAGCGTACGCGACCCTGCGCCCGGACTACATCGTCGACGACGTGGTCAAGGCGTCGGAGACGGGGGCGCTCGGCGCCGGCACGAGCAGTCCTGAAGTGCGCGCCAACAAACCGCCGACGGTCCACGTCGAGGAGATCAAGGCGCGCAGCGTCAAAGTGGGCGAGTGGGTGACGCTGAACACCGAGGTCAAAGACGATGGCATCCCGAAGCCGCGCGGGGCGGGCTTTGCGGGCGCGGCGGTCCGCAACACCGCGCGGCTCGACGCTACCGCCACGGCGTCGCCGGGCGCGGAGAACGTGACGCGCCCGAACCGCGCGATGCAGCCGCCGTCCAGGGTCACGGTAGGCAAGAACGTCGGCCTCCATCTCTCGTGGTTCATGTATCGCGGTCCGGGCAAGGTCACGTTCACGCCGGAGCAGATCAAGGTCTGGGAGGACACGCGGACCGGCGCCAATTCCCCGTGGGCGCCGATTTGGGTGGCGCCCGACATGCCTGCTGACGGCAAGGTGGCCGTGCAGGCTTCCTTCTCGGAGCCGGGCACCTACGTGCTGCGCAGCATCGCCGACGACGGTGCGCTCACCGGGTACGACGAGCTGACGGTCGTCGTCGTGCGCTGATTGATATCGATGAAAACGCCTCAGATCCTCGATTGCCTCAAGACCGCGGTGGTCGTGTCCCTGGCGTTCGCGCCCGGACCGATGGTGCCCGCCGCCGCCGCGCAATCGCTGACCTACACGAAGGGCCAGAACATCGCCCCGGCCTACGAGGGCTGGGAGCAGGACGCTGACGGCGTCAAGTACTTCCTCTTCGGCTACATGAACCGGAACTGGGAAGAAGAGCTCGACGTTCCGGTCGGTCCGGACAACAGCTTCAACGTCGGCGGCGCGGACCAGGGACAGCCTACGCACTTTCTGCCGCGCCGCAACCGCTTCGTCTTCCGGGTGCGCGTGCCGGACGGCTTCTCCGAGAAAGACGAGCTCGTCTGGACGCTGACCACCCACGGCAAGACCGAGAAAGCCTACGCCACGCTCCGCCCCGACTACGTCGTTGACGACGTCGTCAAGGCGTCCGAGACCGGTGCGCTCGGCGCCGGCACCAGCAGCCCCGAGGTGCGCTCCAACAAGCCGCCGGCGGTCCGCGTCGAGGAGCTCAAGTCGCGCAGCGTCAAGGTGGGCGAGTGGGTGACGCTCAGCGCCGAGGTGAAGGACGACGGCATCCCGAAGCCGCGCGATTTCTCGCGCGTGGCCGCCGCGCAGGCCCGCGCCGCCCAGCAGTCGGCGGCGGCGGCGCCGCCGCGCAATCCGTCGCTGTCGCCGCCGACGCGGATCACCGTCGGCAAGAGCCTCGGCCTGCACTTGTCGTGGTTTCTCTATCGCGGTCCGGGGACGGCGACCTTCGATCCGCCGCAGGTGAAGGCCTGGGAGGACACGCGCGCCGGCGCGAACTCGCCGTGGGCGCCGCTCTGGGCGGCGCCGAAGCTGCCCGAAGACGGCAAGGTGCCGGTGATGGTGAAGTTCGACACGCCGGGCACCTACGTGCTGCGCTGCCTGGCCGACGACGGCGCGCTGACCTCCGGCGACGACGTCACCATCGTCGTGGTCCGCTGACATCCCCGCCCCTTTTCGTCCCTCATTTCGCTTTGCGTAAGACCGCGCGGACGTGATCCGTTCGTGGAACCCTGCAACAACGCGCGCGAAAATGGCATAAGATCGGCAGCCACATTTCGACTTGTTCAAACAAGGAGCGAGCCATCATGCGTCGTGTCGTGTTTTCTGCGCTGATCATGGGCTGGATCGGCCTCGCGTCGTCGGCTGTCGGCGCTCAGAACCCGGGGGGCAACACGGAAGCCAAGAAGATGAAGAATCCGGTCGCTTCCAGCGCGGCGTCGATTGCCGCCGGCAAGGCGGCGTTCCAGAAGAACTGCCGCTTCTGCCACGGCGCGGAAGCGAAGGGCAACGGCCCGATGGCGCCCGAAGGCACGCATCCATCGGACTTGACCGACGACAAATGGGACCGCGGATCGAGCGACGGCGAGCTCTTCGTCGTCATCCGCGACGGCGCCGGCCCGAAGTTCGACATGAAGGGTTACAAGAGCAAGATGACCGAACCCGACATGTGGAATGTCGTCAACTACATCCGGAGCCTGCAGGCGAAGTAATGCGCTGGCTCGCGGCGGTGTGCGTGCTGGGTGCCACGGCGTGCGGCGCCCAGCCCGAACCGGTGCCCTCTTCCGTCTTCACGCCGGCGCATCCGACGTTGGGAGCCGCGGCGCGCGCCTTCTTCGCCATCCGGCCGCGCGCCGAGCAGCCGCTCGCGTTCCCGCACAAGACGCACATCGAGAAAGAGGCGCAGTGCACCGACTGCCACGAGACCGTCGAGCGCGGGCCGATCGCCGGCATCCCGAGCGTCAAGACCTGCATGATCTGCCACAGCCAGATTGCCACCGACAAGCCGCTGATCAAGCAGGTGACCGACTACTCGAACAAGGGGATCGAGATCCCGTGGCAGCGGGTCTACGGGTTCCCCCGCGAGGCGCACGTGCGCTTCAACCACGCGCCGCACATCCGCGCGGAGGTCGCATGCGCCACGTGCCACGGCGACGTGCCGAAGATGACGGTCGCCGAGCATGCGGTCGAACACAGCATGGGGTTCTGCGTGAACTGTCATCGCGAGAAGAAGGCGCCCAACGACTGCCTCACTTGCCACTACTAAGGTCGAGTGGGCCGAGTGGGTCGGGTAGGTTGGTTGGGTTCGGGTAAACGAGGTGCTGAGAGCATAGGCAACGCAGTGGTCGCCGCTTGGTGCGTCAAGGACAGGTCACCCGAAAACCCGACCTAACCAACCCACCTGACCTACGCGACCCACCAGACCTGTTATGGAACGACGAGACTTCATCAAGCTGACGGCGATCACCGGGACGAGCGCGACGCTTGCCAGCTGCGGCAACCCCGAGCATCAGCTGATCCGGTTCGTCCCCGAGGACGACATCGTCTACGGCATCGCGGAGTGGAAGCCGAGCATCTGTCCGATGTGCGCGGCCGGGTGCGCGGTCACCGTCCGCGTGATGGACGCCGACGTCGAGACGACGCGCAACGGCCAGGCCGGCGTGGTGAAGATGGTGGTCGCCAAGAAGCTCGAGGGCGAGGCGAAGGATCCGATCAGCCGCGGCGGGCTGTGCGCGCGCGGCCAGGCGTCGATTCAAGCCACCTATCACCCCGACCGCGTGACGCAGCCGATGAAGCGGTCGGGCAATCGCGGCTCCGGCGAGTTCAAGCCGATCTCGTGGGACGAGGCGATCGCGGAGCTCGCCGGCAAGCTCGACGGCCTGGCCGCGAGCGGCGATCAGAAATCGCTGGCGTGGCTGACGCGGCCGCGTCCGAGCCGCCGGCTCGCGCTCGCCGCCGAGTTCACCTCCCGCTTCGGCGCGGCGGCGCCGATTGCGTTCGACCCGTTTGGCGACGCGGTGCTGCGCCGGGCCAATGCGATCAGCTTCGGCCGCGAGCAGCTGCCGACCTTCGACCTCGCGCGCTCCCGCTTCGTGATCGCGTTCGGCGCCGATTTTCTCGGCACCTGGAACTCGCCGGTGGCGCAAAGCGCCGGCTACGGCGAGATGCGGCAGGGCAGGAGCGGCATGCGCGGGCGCTTCGTGCAGGTCGAGTCGCGGATGTCGCAGACCGGCGCGAATGCCGACGAGTGGATTCCGGTGAAGCCGGGCACCGAAGGTGTGCTCGCGCTGGGGCTCGCGCACGCGATCGTCGCCGCCAAGCTGCGGCCGGCTGAGGCCGGGCGCGCCGGCGCCGCGATCGAGGGATGGGGCGGCGGCCTCGCCGACTACGCGCCGGCGCGAGTGGAGCAGGTCACCGGCGTCGCCGCGAAGCGAATTGAACGGCTCGCCCACGAGATCGTCGAGTTCCAGCCGGCGGTGGCGATCATCGGCGGCGCGCCGCTCGCGCACACCAACGGGCTCTTCCACGCGCTCGCGGTCAACGCGCTGAACCAGCTGCTCGGCACGGTCGGCCAACCCGGCGGGATTTTTTTCACGCCCGGCGGAGAAGGGGGCCGAGCAAGCTCGGCCCCCACAGGTGTGCAGAATCTTGCTGCGAAGGTCGTCATCCTCGACGGCGCCAACCCGGTGCACGGGTCGCCGCGCGCGTGGCAGGCGCGCGAGGCGCTCGAGCGCGCGCAGTACATCGCCAGCTTCGGCAGCTTCATCGACGACAGCAGCCTCCTCGCCGATCTCATCCTGCCCGACTCGACCTTCCTCGAATCGTGGGTCGACGCGACGCCCGAATCGGGATCGATCGAGGCCGTGACGACCGTCGCCGGCCCGGCGATGAGGCCGCTGTATCAGACGCGCGAGACCGCGGACGTCGTGATCGAGCTCGCCGGCAAGCTGAAGACGCCGATCGCGCTGCCGTGGAAGACGGAGGAGGAGCTCGCGAACTCGAAGCCAGCGGCCGCACCGCAAGCTGCCGCACCGCGATCCGCCGTACCGCAATCCGCAATCCGCAATCCGCAATCGACCGCGCGCGCGTTCGAAGAACCGCGCTTCGAGGGCGACGCGTCGCAGTACCCGTATCACTTCCTGCCGTATCTCTCGACGCAGTTCGGCGACGGGTCGGCGGCGCACCTGCCGTGGCTGCAGGAGATGCCCGATCCGCTGACCTCGGCGATGTGGAGCAGCTGGGTGGAGATCAACCCGCAGACGGCGGAGCGGATGCACATCCGGCAGGGCGACCTGGTCGACGTGCGCTCGCCGCAGGGCGTCGTCCGCGCGCCGGCGATGATCTTTCCCGGGATCGCGCCGGACGTGATCGCGATGCCGATCGGCCAGGGCCATGGTCAGTTCACGCAATACGCGTCGGGCCGCGGCGTCAACCCGATCGCGATTCTGGCGCCGGCGACGGAGCCTGAAACCGGCGCATTGGCGTGGGCGGCGACGCGCGTGGCGATCGCGCGCGCGGGCGATCCGGATCGGACGCTGATCATGTTCGCGGGCGAGATGCGCGAGAGGCCGCACGAGCATCAAGTGCGCTGACCAGGGGCTGGGGACTTGGGGCTGGGGGCTGGCTGAATGCCGAAGAAATGGGGACTTGCGGTTGACCTCGATCGCTGCACGGGCTGCGGCGCCTGTGTGACGGCGTGCCACGCCGAGAACAACATCCCGACCGTCGGGCCGGCGCAGGCGGCGCGCGGGCGGGCGATGCACTGGCTGCGCGTCGAGCGCTACTGGGAGGGGGAGTTCCCGGACGTCCGGATGAAGTTCCGGCCGGTGATGTGCCAGCAGTGCGACGCGGCGCCGTGCGAGCCGGTGTGCCCGACCTACGCCAGCCATCACACCGACGAGGGGTTGAACGCGCAGGTCTACAACCGCTGCATCGGCACCCGCTACTGCGCCAACGCGTGCCCGTATAACGTCCGGTTCTTCGACTTCTTCCACCCGCGCTGGCCGAAGCCGCTGCACCTGCAGCTGAACCCCGATGTCTCGATCCGCGAGGTCGGGGTGATGGAGAAGTGCACCTTCTGCATCCAGCGGATCAGCGCAGCGCAGATCGACGCCAAGGCGAACAAGCGCGAGGTCGCCGACGGCGAGATCAAGCCGGCCTGCGTGCAGGGTTGCGCGGCGAAGGCGATGGTCTTCGGCGACCTGAACGATGCCGAGAGCGAAGTGTCGCGCCTGGCCCGCCAGTCGCGCGGCACCAAGCTGCTCGAGGATATCGGCACGCTTCCCAACGTCACCTATCTCGAACGACAGAGCCACGCATGAGCGACGCCTACACCCGCCGGCTCAACGACGATCTGCTGCGGCCGCTGCTGCAGACCTCGTGGCGCTTCTATCTGCTCGTCGCCGTCCTCGGCTCGATCGTCGCCACCGGCCTCGGCACCTGGGCGTGGCAGATGTGGAACGGCTTCGGGGTCACCGGGATCAACAACCCGATCTTCTGGGCGTTCTACATCACCAACTTCGTCTTCTGGATCGGCATCAGCCACGCCGGGACGCTGATCTCGGCGATCCTGCGGCTGGTGAACGCCGGCTGGCGGCGGCCGGTGACGCGCTGCGCCGAGGTGATCACTGCCTTCGCGCTGATGATCGGCGCGTTGTTCCCAATCATCCACCTCGGCCGGCCGTGGCTGTTCTTCTGGCTGATGCCGTATCCGAGCGAACGGCTGATCTGGCCGAACTTCCGATCGCCGCTGGTCTGGGACTTCTTCGCGATCACCACCTATCTGACCGGCAGCGTGCTGTTCCTCGTGCTGCCGATGATTCCCGACTTCGCCCTGGTGCGCGACAAGACCACCGGCTGGCGCCACCGCCTCTACGGCGCGCTCGCGCTCGGCTGGACCGGGACGCCGAAGCAGTGGCACCGGCTCGAGTCGGCGATGTCGATCATGGCGGTCGCGATCATCCCCGTCGCCGTCTCGGTGCACACCATCGTCTCGTTCGACTTCTCGATGGCGCCGGTGCCGATGTGGCACTCGACGATGTTCGGCCCGTACTTCGTCGCCGGCGCGATCTTCAGCGGCATCGCCGGCCTGATCATCGCGATGGCGGCGTTGCGCAGGTTCCTGCACCTCGAGGAGTACCTGCACCCGCTGCACTTCCAGAACCTCGGCAAGCTGCTGCTGCTGATGAGCCTGCTGTGGGCCTACTTCGTGTTCGCGGAACGCCTGACCATCTGGTACGGCAACGAGCCGAGCGAGATGGCGGTGCTGAACGTGACGCAGAAAGGCTCGTTCGCGCCGCTCTACTGGACGATGGTCGTCTGCAACTTCGTCATCCCGTTCACGGTGCTGTCGCTGCGCAAGCTGCGGACGATCTCCGGCTGCGTCGTCGCCTCGTTCGGCGTCCTCATCGGCATGTGGCTCGAGCGCTTCCTGATCGTCGTGCCGTCGCTCGGCCACAAGTACCTGCCGTACTCGTGGGGCGTCTACCGGCCGCGGCCGGTCGAGCTGATGATCACGGTGGCGACGTTCGCGGCGATGACGCTGCTCTACGTGCTGTTCTCGAAGCTGGTGCCGATCATCTCGATCTGGGAGATGAAGGCGGGACAACACCCGGCGCACGCGGCGACGCCGGCGGTGGCGCAGCACGAAGCGGTGCTGGGGGAGACGCACGCATGAGCGCGGTCTACGCACTGTATCCGGACGGCGAGTCGGCGCAGCGCGCGGTCAACGGGCTGCGCGCCGCGGGCGTGAGCGGCGACGCGATCACGGTGATCACCAGCGAGCCGCTCGAGCACCACGAGTTCTTCGAGACCGGCAAGGCGACCTGGATGTGGTACATCGCCAGCTTCGGCGGCCTGACCGGCCTGTTGTTCGCGACCTGGCTGACGCGGATGACCGAGCTCGCCTGGCCGCTCAAGACCGGCAACATGCCGATCGTGGCCTGGTGGCCCAATCTCATCATCATGTTCGAGCTGACGATGCTGTTCGCGATCCTGTCGGCGGTGATCACGCTGCTGGTCACGGCCGGGTTGCCGGGACGGCGCTCGAAGCTGTACGACCCGCGGGTGATGGACGGGCGGATCCTGGTCGGCGTCGCCGATCCCGGGGACACGGCAGCGGTCGAGCGAGCGCTCGCCGGCGCTGGCGCCGGCGAAGTAATCAAGAATTAACGATCAGACGTCGACCGGAAGGAACCACTTCTGCGGCGACGCGCCCAGGATGCCGGCGAAGAACTGCGCGTCCGCGTCCGCGGCCGACCAGGAACGCCACACCGTCGGCCTGATCGACAACGTGACATCGTCCACGCCGGCGAAGGCCGGGCCAATCCGCGGCTCGGCGATGGCGACGGCGGTCAGGTAGCGCTCGTGAATCGCCGCATTGATGCGCCGCGATTCATCGCCGCGCAGCATCGTCACCGGTCCGGCGCCGGACACCCACTGCTCGTGGCCCGGTTTGCGGATGTCGACGATCAGCGAGGCCGTGGCCCTCGTTGAGGCATTCCTCGCCTTGCGGCTGAATGAGGGAGCGGCGACGAACAGCTGCTCGTCGCGGAACAGGTACCAGACCGGCGTCAGATGGATCGCGCCGTCCGCGTCGTGCGTCGCCAGCGTGGCGTAGTGCCGCCCGTCGAGCAGCTTCCGCCTCCGTTCGATCAAGTCGGTCATGATGACTCCAGGCCGTTACTCGGGCAGCGAGACGAGACGGCGCACGCTCGCGAGCACTCGAGGCCAGATCGCGGACTGCGGGTCGATGAAGACGAAATGTCCCGCATCGGCCAGGACCGTCGTCCGCACGATGTCGCCGGCGCGCGTGGCGGCCGCTTCGTACGGTGCGGCATGTGCCGCGAACATCCGGCCGACGTAGAAGTCCACCGGCACCCTCAGCGGCAGCAGTTCGATCGGCGATCCATCGTGGTAGCGCTGCGGCCGTTCCTGGGGCGACCCGCCCACCAGGTTGGTGATCACCGGGCTGCCGCAGACCGGCTGCTGCAGCGGAATCGTCGCCTTCAGATCGCCGGGACCGTCGAGGTCGACGACGCCCGCGAGCTTCAGCGGATCGGTTGAATACAGCTCGCTCGTCTTTGGCAGCTTGGGCCGCGCCGCCAGCCACAGCGCGAGGTGGCCGCCGGCCGAGTGGCCGATGCTCACGACCCGCGTCAGGTCGAGGCGGTGGTCGCGCGCGAGCGTGCGGACGAAATCGGCGCCGGCCGCCACGTCCTTGAACGTGCCGGGCCACCCGCCGCCGTCGTTGCCAAGCCTCCGGTATTCGATGTTCCAGGTGGCGATTCCCGCCTCGGCCAGCGCCGCCGCCGCCGGCCGCATGTTGTCGATCGCCACCGCACGCGCGTCCATGTTGCCGATCTTCGCCAGCCAGCAGCCGCC
>Ga0111538_10002162_pt1 | contig 27652 bp, 29 predicted proteins | sample SoiMethybrSBSTD1_FD_79669 | JGI IMG/M metagenome (GOLD analysis project Ga0111538, IMG submission 79669) | Bulk soil microbial communities from a Populus tree surrounding site in Tennessee, USA - Soil MetaG P. TD hybrid SBSTD1 (version 2)... | ecosystem: Environmental > Terrestrial > Soil >...
GCCGGCCAGGTCGGCGAAGGTGATGTCGCGGTCGACGACCAGGCCCTCGATCTGGTGGAACACGGGCATGTGGGTGGCGTCGGCCGTGTCGGAGCGGAACACCCGGCCGGGCATCACCGAGTAGTACGGCGGCTCCTCGCCGGTCATCACCCGCACCTGCACCGGCGACGTGTGGGTGCGCAGCAGCGTCGACCCCGGCTCGCCGTAGGTGACGTAGAGGGTGTCGTACATGTCGCGGGCCGGGTGGCCGGGCGGGAAGTTGAGCGCGCCGAAGTTGTTCCAGTCGGTCTCGACCTCGGGGCCCTCGGACACCGTGAACCCCATGCCGACGAACACGTCCTCGAGCTCCTGGATGGCCTGGGTGACGAGGTGCAGGTGCCCGATCGGGGCCGCCGGCAGCACCTCGGTGAGGTCGAGGCGCTCGGCGAGCAGCTGCTCGGTCCTGGCGGCGGCCTCGACGACCGCCCGGCGCTCGACGGCGGCGGTGCGCACGGCGTCGGTGGCGGCGTGCAGGACCCTGCCGACCGTGCGCCGCCCCTCGTCGTCGAGACCGCCGAGGCGCCTGCGCACCGAGGTCAGCGGCGAGCGCTTGCCGAACAGGTCGGTCTCGACGGCGCGGAGCTCGTCGAGCGTCGAGGTCGACGCCACGCGGGCCCGCGCCTCGTCCTCGAGGCGGCCGATCTCGGCGACCAGGTCGTCGCTGTTGCCCGGAGGTGTGGCGTCGCTCATGTCGTCGTGCACCCTGCCGCCCGCAGCGGCGTCCCGTCCAGTTCATTGCCCTGCTGGGGCGTGGTGGTGGCGTGGCGACGGCGGCGCAGGGACTCGAAGCACAGCACCGTGCCGGCCATCGCCACGTTGAGCGACTCGGCGCGCCCCGCCATCGGGATCGTGACGGCCAGGTCGACGGCGGCGGCCACCTCGGCGGGCAGCCCGTGCGCCTCGCTGCCGAGCACCAGGGCGGTGGGGCGGGCGAGGTCGGCCTCGTCGTAGGGAACGCCGTCGCGGGCGAGCGTGCCGACCGTGCGCAGCCCGCGCTCGGCGCAGCCGGCGAGGACCCCGCCGCTGTCGCCCTCGCGCGCCACCGCCAGGCGGAGCACCGACCCGGCCGACGCGCGCACGCACTTGGGCGAGTAGGGGTCGACGGAGCCGTCGCAGAACACGACCGCGCCGGCGCCCGCCGCCTCGGCCGAGCGCAGCAGCGTGCCGGCGTTGCCGGGGTCGCCGACGCCCACGAGGACGAGCGCCAGGGGCCCGGCCGTCGCCAGTGCGTCCGTGGCCGCGAGGCGCGGCAGCCGCGCCACCGCCGCCACACCGTGGGGCGTGACCGTGTCGGTGGCGCGGGCCAGCAGGCCCTCGGCCGCCCGCCGGACGGTGGCGCCGGCGGCGGTCGCCCGGTCGAGCAGGTCGTCGGGGCAGCCGGGCTCTGCCACCACCTCGTCGATCGCGACGCCGGCGGCGAGCGCATCGGCCAGCAGGGTGGGGCCGTCGATCACGAACGCGCCCTCGTCGGTACGCGCACTGCGGCGCCTCGAGAGGCGCCGCAGTCGCTGCAGGCTGTGGTGTCGGGCGCCGATCGGGTCGGCCATCGACGGGCGATCAGGCCGAGGCGGAGGCCGGAGCGGCGTCGTCGAGGGCCTTGGCCGCGGTCTCCGCGAGGGACCGGAACGCGGCGGCGTCGGTGACCGCCAGGTCGGCGAGGACCTTGCGGTCGACCTCGATGCCGGCGAGGCGCAGCCCGGCCACGAACCGGCTGTAGCTGATGCCGTTCAGGCGGCAGGCGGCGTTGATGCGCTGGATCCACAGGCGGCGGAAGTCGCCCTTGCGGGCCCGCCGGTCGCGGTAGGCGTACTGCAGGCTGTGCATCACCTGCTCGTTGGCGGCGCGACGGGACCGGCTCTTGTTGCCGTAGTAGCCCTTGGCGCGCTCGAGCGTGACACGGCGCTTCTTCTTGGCATGGACGGATCGCTTCACCCGGGCCATGGGGAGCTCCTTTCGTCGATCGGGGGAGGGGAGGTGGCGCGACCGGGGTCAGCGCCGACCGAGCATGCGGGTGATGCGGGCCGCGTCGCCGGCGGCCAGCGGCTTCTCGGAGCGCAGGCGGCGCTTCCGGCCGGGGGCCTTCTTCTCGAGGATGTGGTTGGTGTTGATCTGGCGCCGGCGCAGCTTGCCGGTGCCGGTGGTCTTGATCCGCTTGGCAGCGCCGCGGTGCGTCTTCATCTTGGGCATTGCGTGTCCTGTCTGGTCGGGCGCCGGCCGGCGGGGGTGCTCCCCCGCCTAGCCGTCGCTCGGCTGGTCCTGCTGGGCCGGCTGGCCCGTCTCGGCGGCGGGCGCCGCGGTGACCGGCGTCGGTTCGGTGGCTGTCGGCGTCTCGGTGGCGCCCTCGGCGGTCGTGCCGCTCGGGGCGGCACCGTTGCCGGCCGGTTCGGGCTCGTCGCCGGTCTCGGCCTGGCGACGGGCCCGCTCGCTGGCCGCCTGGGCCTTGCGGTCGGGCCCGAGCACCATGGTCATGTTGCGGCCGTCCTGCCGGGGGAAGATCTCGACCTTCCCCAGGTGCTCGACGGCGCTGACCACGTCGTCGAGGATGCGCCGGCCCAACTCGGGGTGGTGCATCTCACGTCCACGGAACGTGAGCGTGACCTTGACCTTGTGACCTTCCTGCAGGAAGCGCTCGACCTTGCGCGTCTTCGTGTCGAAGTCGCCCCTCGAGATCTTGGGGCGGTACTTCATCTCCTTCACGGACACGTTGCTGGCCTTGCGCCTCGACTCCTTGGCCTTCTGGGCCGCCTCGTACTTGTACTTGCCGTAATCCATGATCCGGCACACGGGCGGGTTCGCCTGGGCGGCGACCTCGACCAGGTCGAGATCCGCCGCTCGGGCGATCGAAAGGGCCTCGGGCAGGGGCTTGATGCCGATCTGCTGACCGTCCGGACCGACGAGGCGCACTTCGCGGGCGCGAATGCGGTCGTTGATCCGGGGCTCGTTGTTCGCCGGCGTAGCTATCGCCGCTCACTCCTCATGGATGCGCAGACACCTCCGTACGCATGGTTTCTTCGATCTGTGCAACCCGGGGACCGGCCGCCGAAAACGACGAACGGACGCCGGGGGAAGCCGACGTCCGCGAAGGGCAGAGCCCGAGCGACCGATCGAAACCCGGACGCACCTGGGTGGCCGGGTGGGGGCACAGACCCCCGGTGCGCCTGTGAGCGACCGGGGCGACCCCGCTTCCCTGAAGTTGTCCGACGTAGGGTACCAGCGACCTCCCAGGTGTCCACAACCGTCCGGGGCGACGTGGCTCCCGGCGGTGCCGGGGGGCGGCCCCTCCGCTACGGTCGCGGGCGCATGAGCAGCCTCTGGACGCCCTCGGGCGAGCACCCCGTCGACCGACCGGGCGCCGGCGGCGCCTCGGGTCCGCCCCCGCCCCGGCAGCCCGCCGCGGCGGGCCCGCCGCCGGGCCCTGGAACGGCCGTCCCCCCGGGGGACGAGCGCGAGCTCACCCCCGAGGAACGGGCCGCCGCCGAGGAGTACGCCCGCGAGATCGAGGCCGCCCGCGAGCAGCTGCTCTCGGCGCCCGCCGGCCTCGTCGTCGGCCAGCAGGCCCTCCAGTTCTACGAGCTGGCCGCGCTCCACCTCTCCCAGCCCGAGCCCCGCCTCGACGAGGCCCGCACGGCCATCGACGCCCTCGCCGGCGTGGTCGACGCCCTCGGGGCCCGGCTCGGCGAGGCCGAGCCGGCGCTGCGCCAGGCCCTCAACCAGCTGCAGCTCGCGTTCGTCGAGGTGTCGAAGGGCGACGGGGGCACGGCGCCGGACGACGCCCCCGCCGGCTGACCCACGCCCGATGACCGTCACCGGGGGCACGAGCACCGCGACCGGTCCGGCGGCGTCGCCGCCCCCGCGCCGTCGCACCCGGCTGCTGGCGGGGCTCGCCCTCGTCGCGGCGGTGGTCGTCGTGGCCGTGGTGGTCGCGGTCCGCGGGCCCGACGGCGGCGGCGGACCGGCCGACGGGCCGGCCGGCACGACCGGCGTCCCCGACGTCGCCGTCATCGGCGACTCGCTGATCGAGCAGTCCCGCGACCAGCTCTCGGCGCACGCCGAGGCCACCGGCCTGTCGGTCGAGGCGGTGGCGTTCGGGGGCAGCGCTCCCTGCGACTGGCGCGACGACTTCGAGCGGTTCGCCGACGAGGAGGTCGGCACGCTGATCGTGTCGTTCGCGGGCAACGACAACACGCCCTGCGTGAACCCCACGGGCGGGGGCTTCCGCGACCCGCAGACCATCGCCGACGCCTATGCCGTGATGGTCCCCGAGCTGCTCGACCTCTACGCCGGCACGGGCACCGACATCTACCTGGTCGTGCCGCCCCCGGTCGGGCCGCCGGCGTCGGAACCGGCCGCCGCCGCCATCCGTGCCGTGTACCGCGGCATCGCCGACGACCGCGCCGACGTCACGCTGGTCGACCCCGGGCCGGCGCTCAGCCCCGACGGGGCGTTCCACGCCGCACTCCCCTGCGAGGCGTGGGAGGCCGACGTGTGCGGGCCCGACGGCACGGTGGCGGTGCGCAACGCCGACGGCATCCACCTCAGCCCCGCCGGCGGCGAGCGCTACGCCCGGGTGCTGCTCGCCGCGATCGGCCACCCCGTGGCCGGCTGACCGCGCCGTCGCCCCCTCGGGCGTCCCCCGACAGGTCCGGCGGCTCCGCCGGGCCTCCCGGCGGACGGTCGCCCTCAGAGGTTGACGATGCGGCCCGCCTCCCAGCGCCCGAGGCGCCCGGCGACGACGGTGAACCGCACGGGCTGGCCGACGGCGATCGATCGCGACCCGTCGGCGATCGCGGTGCAGTGGAAGGTGAGGACCGCACCGTCGTCGGACCGCACCGTGCCCAGGCCGCGGGCGTCGTCGAACGTGTCGACGATCCCGGTCGACTCGGTGAACGGCGCGGCCGGCATCAGTGCACGATCTTCGACAGCGGCAGCTCGATGATGTCGGTGGCGCCGGCGTCCTTGAGCGCGGGGATGAGCGTGTTGATCTCGCCCTTGGCCACCACGGTCTCGACCGCGAAGCCCGACTGCCCGAACAGCTCGGAGACGGTCGGCGCCTTCATCGACGGCACCAGCCCGATCACGGCGTCGAGGTCGGACCGTCCCACGTTGAGCTTGACGAGCACCTTGTCGCGGGCCTCGAGCACCCCGTCGAGCAGCACCTTGATCTGCTCCATGGCGTGGCGCCTCGTCGGGTCGGCGTGGGCGTCGGGGTTGGCGATGAGGGCGGTGAAGCTGGGAAGCACCTCGCCGATGATCTTGAGGTCGGCCGCCCGCAGGGCCCGGCCGGTCTCGGTGCCGTCGACGACGGCGTCGACGATGTCGGGGACCTTCGCCTCGGTGGCGCCGTACGACAGCCGCACGTCGGCCCGCACGCCCCGCTCCGCGAAGTAGCGCCGGGTCAGGCCGGGGTACTCGGTCGACACCTTCACGCCGTCCGGCAGGTCCTCGACCTTGTCCCACGGCGAGCCCTCGGGGACCGCCACGACGATGCGGAACGGGTTCGACGACGCCTTCGAGTACTCGAGCTCGCCCAGCGTGACGACCGCGCTCTCGGTCTCCTCGACCCAGTCGCGCCCGGCGATGCCGACGTCGAACAGCCCGTCGGCGACGTAGAGCGGGATCTCCTGGGGCCGGAGGATGCGGACCTCGTCGATGCGGGGGTCGGCGATGGTCGCCTTGTACTCGACGCTCGACGACCGCCGGACCGCCAGGTCCGCGGCCTCGAACAGGTCGAGGGTGGCCCGCTCGAGCGAGCCCTTGGGGAGGACGAGCTTCAACACGACGGACAACGGTAGGCGGCGGCGCCGCCGGACCGGCAAACGTTCCCCGCGGCGCCGGTGCGGACGGCGTCGGACCCGGTCGGGCGACCCGCCGGCGACGGGTGCGGTCAGCCGGCGGCGTAGCGCCGCGCGACGCGGGCCATCTCGACGGCCACCGCGGCCGCCTCTTCGCCCACGTTGTGTCCGCCGGGACCCTCGGACCGGGCCAGCGCCTGCGCCTCGTCCTCGGTGGTGAGCACGCCGAACGCCACCGGCACGCCGGTGGTCAGCTGCACCTGCTGCACGCCGGCCGCGCACTCGCCCGCGACGATGTCGTAGTGCGTCGTCTCCCCGCGGATGACCGCCCCGATGCAGATCACGGCGTCGACCCGACCCGACGCGGCCAGCGCCCGGGCACCGAAGGGGATCTCGAACGACCCGGGCACCGACACGGCGACGACGTCGTCGGCCGCGACGCCGAGCTCCTTCAGGCCCCGCTCGACCCCCTCGGCCAGCCGCTCGACTATCGCCGCGTTCCACCGGGCCCGCACGACCCCCACCCGCAGGCCCGCGCCGTCGAGCCCGTCGGGCGCCTCGGCCCGGGCTGCTCCCTCTGCCACCTATGCCTCCTGCGCGCGGCGCGCCGGCCGGTCGGCCGAGCCCGACGCCGCCCGGAGATCAGAGCACATCGTCGAGGCCCTCGAGGAGGTGGCCCATCCGCTCGCGCTTGGTGCGCAGGTAGGCGATGTTCTCGGGGTTCGGCGCGGTGATGAGCGGCACCCGCTCGGTGATCTTGAGGCCGAAGCCCTCGAGCCCGCCCCGCTTGGCGGGGTTGTTGGTCAGCGTGCGCATGGTCGTGATGCCGAGGTCGACCAGGATCTGCGCGCCGATGCCGTACTCGCGGCTGTCGACGGGCATGCCGAGCGCGATGTTGGCGTCGACCGTGTCGTGGCCCTGCTCCTGCAGCGCGTAGGCCTGCAGCTTGTGGCCGATGCCGATGCCCCGGCCCTCGTGGCCCCGCAGGTAGACGACGACGCCGAGGTCCTCCTCGGCGATGCGGCGCATGGCCTCGTGCAGCTGGGGACCGCAGTCGCACCGCAGCGAGCCGAACACGTCGCCGGTCAGGCACTCGCTGTGCACCCGCACCAGCACGTCGTCCCGGCCCTGCACGGCGCCGCGGGCGAAGGCGAGGTGCTGCTCGCCGTCGAGCACCGACTCGTAGGCGTAGCAGGTGAAGTCGCCCCACTGGGTGGGGATGCGGGCCTCGGCCACGCGCTTGACCAGCTTCTCGGTCTGGCGGCGGTAGCGCACGAGATCGGCGATCGAGATGAGCAGCAGGTCGTGCTCGGCGGCGAACCGCTCGAGCTCGGGCAGCCGGGCCATGTCGTCCTTGGCCTCGTTGACCAGCTCGCACAGGACGCCGGCCGGGTACAGCCCGGCGAGGCGGGCGAGGTCCATCGCCGCCTCGGTGTGCCCGGCCCGTTGCAGCACGCCGCCCTCGCGGGCCTCGAGCGGGAAGATGTGGCCCGGGCGCAGCAGGTCGGCGGACCGCGTCGTCGGGTCGACCAGCGCCTTGATCGTGGTCGACCGGTCGTGGGCCGAGATGCCCGTGGTGGTGCCGTGCCGGTAGTCGACGCTGACGGTGAACGCCGTGCGCATGCTCTCGGTGTTGTTGGCGACCATCAGCGGGAGGTCGAGCTCGCGGGCGCGCTCGCGGGTCACCGGGGCGCAGATCACGCCGGACGTGTGGTGGAGGAAGAAGGCGATGGCCTCGGGGGTGGCGAACTCGGCCGCCATGATGAGGTCGCCCTCGTTCTCGCGGTCCTCGTCGTCGACGACGATCACGATCTCGCCGCGCCCGATGGCGGCGACGGCGTCTTCGATCCTGGCGAACGGCATCAGCTGTCCTCTCGGGGCGCGGGCCGGGCCGTGCCGTCGTTCCACGTGAGCAGGCGCTCGACGTACTTGACCGTCACGTCGACCTCCAGGTTGACCCGGTCGCCCGGGCCCTTGCGTCCGAGGGTCGTGACGTCGGCCGTGTGGGGGATGACTGCCACCGTGAAGCCGTCGTCGAGCACGTCGACGACGGTGAGGCTGACCCCGTCCACCGCGACCGAGCCCTTCTCGACGACGTACCGCAGCAGCTCGCGGGGCATCCGCACCCGCAGGTCGGGCACGGGGGCGACGATCTCTCCGACGCCGTCGACGTGGCCCTGGACGATGTGGCCGCCCAGGCGGTCCTGCGCCCGCACCGGGCGCTCGAGGTTCACCCGGTCGCCGGGCTGGCGGTCGCCGAGCGTGGTGCGCTTGAGCGTCTCGTCGGAGACGTCGGCCTCCCACCAGCCGTCGCCCTGGGCCACCACCGTGAGGCAGCAGCCGTCGACGGCGATCGAGTCGCCCTGCCGGGCGTCGTCGAGCACCGCCGACGCCCCGATGCGCACGCGCCCGGGCTCGACGGCGTCGACGGAGCCCAGCTCCTCGACGATGCCGGTGAACATCTACGGGGCCTCCCGTGGCTGCAGGTCGACGCGGATGTCGTCGCCCAGGGGTGTCACGCGGGTGATGCGCCCGCGCCAGACGTCGCTCATCGTGGCGGCTCCGGCACCGGAGAACAACCCGGGGGCGTCATCGCCCCCGAACAGCGCCGGCGCCAGGTAGACGACGTAGCGGTCGACCAGGCCGGCGCGGTGGAAGGCACCGGCCACGGTGGCTCCGCCCTCGACCAGCACCTGGAGCACGTCTCGCCCGCCGAGCTCGTCGAGGACGGCGCCGAGGTCGCCGCGTCGCTCGAGCGCGGGGTGCACCCGGGCGTCGGGCGGGACGGAGCCCAGCACCACGCGCAGCGGGTCGCGCCCGGCGACGTGGCGGACGGTCAGCTCCGGGTCGTCGGCCCGCACCGTGCCCGCCCCGACCAGGACGGCGTCGCTCTCGGCCCGGAGGCCGTGCGCGTCGGCGCGGGCCGCCTCGCCGGTGATCCACCGGCTCGTGCCGTCGGGGGCCGCGGTGCGCCCGTCGAGGCTCGCCGCCAGCTTGAGCAGCACGAGCGGCCGCCCGGTGGTGCGGTGGACCAGGTAGGCGGCCAGCTGATCGGCGATCGCGCCGGCCTCGACGCCGGTCGTCACCTCGATGCCGGCGGCGCGGAGGCGGTCGACGCCCCGCCCGGCGACCCGGGGGTCGGGGTCGGTGATGCCGACCACGACGCGGCCGACGCCCGCGCCGACCAGGGCGTCGGCGCACGGCGGGGTGCGGCCGTGGTGGCTGCACGGCTCGAGCGTCACGTAGGCGGTGGCACCGTGCACGTCGACACCGGCCTGCCGGGCCGCGGCCAGGGCGACCGCCTCGGCGTGCGGCCCGCCGGGGGGCCGGGTGGCGCCCTCGGCCGTGCGGCCGTCGGCGCCGACGATCACGCAGCCCACCCACGGGTTGGGCGAGGTGGTGGCCCGCACCTCGGCGGCCAGCTCGACGGCCCGCCGCATGTGCCGGGCGTCGGCCTCGACGGTCGGCGTCGTGCTCACCGGGAGCAGCGTACGGGTGGCGACCACGACCCCGAAATTAGAACACGTTCTAATTTCGGTCAAGGAGGCGGAGGTCACACACCCGTCAGGTCGATGCGACCCGGCCGTCGGCGCGATCAGTGGGGTCGGCCCCCCGCCAGCAGGAGGAGCGCGTGGGGCACCACGTCGAGCACCGCGTCCAGGGTCTCGAGCGCGCCACGCGACGAACCGGGGGTGTTGACCACGAGCGCCTCGCCGACGGTGCCCGCCACGGCGCGCGACAGCCGCCCCAGCGGGCTGGCCAGGCGCATCGCCTCGGCCAGACCGGGTGCGTCGCGCTCCAGCACGCGCCGGGTCCCCTCGGGTGTCAGGTCGCGCGGCCCGAAGCCGGTGCCCCCGGTGGTGACCACCAGCCCGCCGAACCCCGCGGTGAGCTCGCGCAGGGCGTCGGCCACCGCGTCGACCCCGTCGGCGGTCACGCGCCGCTCGACCACCGTGTACCCGGCCTCGGCGAGACGGGCCGCCAGCGCCTCGCCCGACCGGTCGTCGCGCGTCCCGGCGACGACCCCGTCGGACACGGTCAGCACCTTCGCCGGCCACCCCTGCTCGCTCATCGTCACCCCTTCCCCGCCCACCGGCGGTCAGGGGCACTCTACGGGCGGGCCCGGCGGTCGGCGGCGGTACCGGCGAACCGGACGGGGGCCACGCACCGGCTGCGGCCGGGTCGACGAACCCCGGCCGCAGACCGGGCCGACGAACCGGCCGGTGGCCGGCGCGGATCAGCCGGCGCGGCGGTAGCGGAACAGGCACATGCCGTCGGTGCCCGCCGTCTGCGGGAGCAGGATCGCCCCCCTCCCCCACGCCTCCCAGGGGCCGTCGGGGACGTCGAGCGGTCGGAGGTCGGGCCGGACGTCCGCCAGCCAGCCGTCGACGCCCGTCGACTCGTCGCCCGTCAGCGTGCAGACCGAGTAGACGAGCGTCCCCCCGGGTCGCACGAGGTCGGCCGCCGCACCCAGCAGGCGCCGCTGCAGGTCGGCCAGCCGGCCCACCGCCCCGGGCTGCACCCGCCACCGGAGGTCGGGGCGTCGCCGCAGCGTGCCGAGGCCCGAGCACGGGGCGTCGACGAGCACCCGGTCGAACGTGCCGGGCACGAACGGCGGCCGCGTCCCGTCGGCGGCGAGGGCGGCCACCCCGGTGGCGCCGACGCGGGCGGCGTTGTCGCGGATCAGGCCGACGCGGCCCGGCCGGACGTCGGCCGCCACCACCCGGGCTCCGGTGGCCGCCAGCGCCGTCGCCTTGCCACCGGGCGCGGCGCACAGGTCGAGGAGCCGCTCGCCGGGCCCGGCCCCCACGGCCGCCGCCACGAGCTGCGACGCCGGGTCCTGGACGTACCCGTCGGGGCGCTCGGACACCGTCGCCGGGGCGTTCATCGCCTCGACGGCGGCCGTGGCGCGGTCGTCGCCCAGGGCGCCGGCCAGGGCGGCCAGCACCCAGTCGGGCACGCTCAGCCGCGTGGCCTCGTCGGGCCAGCGCACGGGCGCGTCGGCGACCCGGCGCAGGACGGCGTTGACCAGGCCCCGGGCGGGTCGGGGTGCGACCTCGACGGTCTCGCCCACGGCGGCGTGGGGCGGGACGCCCGCGAACGCGAGCTGGTAGGAGCCGAGCCGGAGCGCGTTGCGCACCCGGCCGTCGACCGGGCGGGCCAGGAACCGGTCGACGAGGAAGTCGCACGCCCGGCGTCGGCGGGTCGTGCCGTACACGAGGTCGGTGACGAACCCGCGATCGGGACCCTTCAGGCCGGAGCGGTCGAGGGCGCCGGACAGCACCAGGTTGGCGTAGGCACCCTCGTCGTCGATGCGGTCGAGCACGTCGAGGGCGACGCGGCGGGCGGGCGGCGGCCCCGCCGCGACCGGCCGTGCCCCACCTGGGCGCCGCCGGGGACGATGCGGGGCGGTCACCGGCCGAGCCCGGCGACGACGTCGCCGGCGACGCCGTTCGCCCAGGCCGCCGCGGGCATGCGCCGGCGGCCTTCGGGCTGCACCTCGACGAGGTGGACGTCGCCGTCCCCCGTGGGGACGCGCACGCTGTCGGGGGGCGCGGCCCCCAGGGCGGTGCGCCAGACCTTCAGGCGGGCGCCGTCGTGGGTGGTCCACGCCCCGCCCACCCGCACGAGCCGGTGGATCGCCACCGCGGGAGCGGCCCAGTCGACCGCCAGCTCGTCGACCGTGATCTTGTGGGCGTAGGTCGGCTCACCGACCTGGGGCGTGGGGTCGCCGAGCCCGGCCCCGAGGGCAGCGACCAGCATCTCGGCGCCGATGGCGGTGAGGCGCCGGCGCAGCTCGTCTGCCGTCTCGTCGGGCCCGATCGCGACCTCGCGGCGGTCGTAGACACCCCCGGTGTCGAGGCCCTCCTCGACCACCATGAGGTCGACGCCGGTGCGATCGTCGCCGGCGAGGATGGCCCGCTCGACGGGCGCCGCCCCGCGCCACCGGGGCAGCAGCGAGAAGTGCAGGTTCACCATCGGCAGCGCGGCGAGCACGTGCGGCTTGATCAGGCGCCCGAACGCGACGACGACGCCGAGGTCGGCGCCCACGGTCAGGGCGTCGTCGACCGCGTCGGTGACCGGCAGACCCAGCTCGAGGGCCGTCTCCTTCACCGGCGACGGCGACGTGTGGCCGCCGCGCCCCCGCCGACGGTCGGGCTGCGACACGACCAGCGCGACCTCGTGGCCCGCGTCCACGAGGGCGCGCAGCGGCACCACCGACGCCTGCGGGGTGCCCAGGAACACGAGGCGCCCCGGGTGGCGGGGCGCCGCGGGCAGGCTCACGCGGCTCTGGTCACTTCCCGAACGACAGGCCGGGGGCCCTGGGCTCGGCCGCGGCCAGGGCCGAGGGGCCGATGCCGAGCTCGCGGATGGTCTTGAGCGCGGCCTTGCGGGTGTCGGCGTCGAGCCGCTCGAGCAGCAGGACGCCGTCGAGGTGGTCGAGCTCGTGCTGGAAGCAGCGGGCCAGGATCTCGTCGGCCTCGATCGAGACCTCGTTGCCGTCGAGGTCGACGCCCGTGAGGTGGACGACCTTCGGGCGGACGATCTCCCACGAGAGCCCGGGCACCGACAGGCACCCCTCCTCGTAGGTCCACTCGCCGTCGCTCTCGACGATCGCCGGGTTGACGAGCGTCTTCGGGCCGTCGCCCACGTCGTAGACGAACAGCCGCTTCTCGACCCCCACCTGCGGGGCGGCGAGCCCAACGCCGGGGGCCTCGTACATCGTGACGATCATGTCGTCGGCCAGCTTGGCCAGGCGCCCGTCGATGGTCGTGACCTCGGCGGCGCGCTGGCGGAGCACCGGGTCACCGACCATGCGGATGCTGTAGGGAGCCATGGGCGACAAGGCTACCTTCGTCCGTCGTGAGCGAGAGTCCCTCCGGGCACTACTTCGATGCGACGCCCGAGGCCCGCTCGCGCCCCACCGAGGTGCGGCTCGACCTGCCCGACGTGTCGTTCGACCTGCGGGCCGACCGCGGGGTGTTCTCGGCCGACCGGGTCGACGCCGGCACCAAGGTCCTCCTGCTCGAGGCACCGGCTCCCCCCGACGAGGGCGACCTGCTCGACCTCGGGTGCGGCTACGGGCCCATCGCCCTCACCCTGGCGGCCCGGGCGCCCCGCGCCACGGTGTGGGCGGTCGACGTCAACGAACGGGCCCGGGCGCTCACCCGGGCCAACGCCGCGGCCGCCGGGCTCGGCAACGTCCGCACGGCTGCCCCCGACGAGGTCCCGCCCCAGGTGCGCTTCGCCGCCGTGTGGTCCAACCCGCCGGTCCGCATCGGCAAGGCCGCGCTCCACGACCTGCTGACCCGCTGGCTCGACCGCCTCGCCCCCGGCGCCCACGCCTTCCTCGTCGTCCAGAAGCACCTCGGGTCCGACTCGCTGCACCGCTGGCTCGAGGAGCGCGGGTTCGCGGTCACCCGCCGCGCCAGCCGCATGGCCTACCGCGTGCTCGACGTGTCCGCCGGTCCCGGCGCCGCCGAGCCGGGGGCCGGCGCATGAGCCGCCAGCTCGACTCGACGGGCCTCAAGCGGCTGCACCGGTCGTGGCGGCGGCGCACCGACGGCCGGGTCGGCCTGCTGCTCGACGGCGTGCAGTCGCCGTTCAACGTCGGCGCGATCGTGCGCACCGCCGCCGCCCTCTCGGTCGACCACCTGTGGCTCGCGGGCCGCACCGCCTCGCCCTCCGACACCAAGACCGGCAAGACCGCGCTCGGCACCCAGCGGTACCTCGAGTGGACCTGGCACGACTCCGCGGCCGAGGCGGCGACGGCGGCTCGCGAGCAGGGCTACCGACTCGTCGGCCTCGAGCTGACCGCCGAGGCCACCCCCCTGCCCGGAGCCGGGCTCGACGGTGACGTCTGCCTCGTGATCGGGCACGAGGACCGCGGGCTGACCCCGGCCACGCTCGCCCTGTGCGACGAGGTGGCGTTCATCCCGCAGCTCGGCCGGGTCGGATCGCTCAACGTGGCCACCGCCACGGCGATCGCGCTGTACGAGGTGCGGCGCCGGGCGTGGACCTCCGGCGACGGCCCGCCCGGCGAGGGCTGACCCCGCCGGGCCGCGGCCGGTCGGGCGGCGGTCGGCAGACGGCCGGACGGCCGCGGGAAGGCGGCCGGAACGGATCCGGGCGTGTTCGTCCCGGAGCCGGCGGGAAACCCCTGCGTCGGGCCGCGGGTGCCTGCGTACCCTCGACACATGGCCGACGCCCACGTCCGCACCATCACCGACGACGAGCTGGCTGCCTACATCGACGTCGTGCGCACGTCCTTCGTCGAGGGACCGGCGTCCGACGACGAGGTCGAGGCGCGCCGGCCGCTGACGGACGTCTCCCGCGCCTTCGGCGCGTTCGACGCCGAGGGCCGTCTGTGCGGTGGCGCCCGCGCCTTCGGCACCCCGCTCTCGGTGCCGGGCGGCGCGACGGTCCCCGCCGCGGCCGTGACCAGCGTGGGGGTCCTCCCCACCCACACCCGGCGGGGGCACCTGTCCCGGCTGATGCGGACGCAGCTCGCCGACGTCGCCGACCGCGGCGAGCCCCTGGCCACGCTCATCGCAGCCGAGTACCCGATCTACGGACGGTACGGCTACGGCCCTGCGACCGAGGCCGTGACCCTGCGCATCGACAGCACCACCGCCCGGTGGCGCGACGACCCGGTGGGGAGCGTCGAGCTCGTCGATCCCGAGACGTGGGTGAAGCTCGTCGACGAGCTGTACGACCGCGTCCGGCCCACGGTGCCCGGCCACATCGGCTGGGAGACGACCCTGTGGCGCATCCAGGCCGGCCTCGAGCCGTCGCCGTGGGACGACGGCGCCAAGGCCGGCAAGGCGCGCCGCGTCGTCTGGCGCGACGCCGCCGGAGACGTGCAGGGCGCCACCGCCTACACGGTCGACGGCGAGTGGACGCGGAACCGTCCCGCCGGGCGACTCACGGCCGAGGTGCTGGTCACCGCCACCGACCGGGCCGAGCACGAGCTGCTGCGCTACCTCGCCTCGATCGACTGGGCCGACGCGGTCGACGTCTGGCTCCGTCCCGTCGACGACCCGGCGCCGCTGGCCATGACCGACGGGCGGGCCGCGGTGCTGGCCGACCGGTCCGATCACCTGTGGGTGCGGGTCGTCGACGTGCCCGCGGCCCTCTCGGCGCGCACGTACGCGATCGAGGGGGCGCTGGTGCTCGAGGTCGCCGATCCCGCGGGGTACGCCGCCGGGCGTTTCCGGCTCGACGCCGGCCCCGACGGCGCCACCTGCGCGCCGGTGGCCGACGACCCCGACATCACGGTGCCCGTCGGGGCGCTGGGCGCCGCCTACCTGGGGGGCGTCGGCTGGGGCCGGCTGGCGGCCGCGGGTTGGGTCGACGAGCACCGCGCCGGGGCGGTGGCCCGGGCGGCCGCCCTGTTCACCACGCCGCGGGCGCCGTGGTGCCCCCGCACGTTCTGACCGGCACGCTGCCGCCGGGCCGCACCGCGCTCAGACCACGCGCTCGTTCCCGCCGTCGACGGCGATCTGCGCGCCGGTGGTGCGGCTGAACGCCGGCCCGCAGAGCGCCAGCGCGGCCTCGGCCACGTGGGCGGCCGTGACCTCGCGTCCGAGCAGGTTGCGGGTGCGGTACTGCTCGGGCGTCATGCCGTGGGCCGCCGCCCGCTGGGCGATCAGGTCGTCGGTCCACAGCGCGGTGTCGAACACGGCGTCGGGGTGCAGCACGTTGACGCGGATGCCGTCGCGGCCCCACTCGATGGCGGCGACGCGGGCCGCCTGCGTGAGCGCCGCCTTCGACGCCGAGTAGGCGGCGGCGCCGGTGCCCGGGGCCGGCACGTTCTTCGAGGCGATCACCACGACGCTCCCCCCGGCGGGAGACAGCCGCAGGTACGGGTGGGCGGCCCGCAGCACCACGACGGCGCCCCCGGCGTTGGTGGCCATGGTGGTCGCCCACGTGTCGTCGTCGAGCTCGGCCAGCGGGCTCGGCGGCGGGAACACGCCGGCGTTCACGACGAGGGCGTCGAGCCCGCCGAAGCAGCGGACGGCCCGCTGCAGCGCCTGCCCCACGGCGGCGGGGTCGGTGGCATCGCCCACGACCGGCTCGAACGCCGGACCGTCGGCGACGTCGGCCGGGTCGTCGAGGTCGAGGCCGACCACCGCCGCCCCGGCGTCGAGAAGCGCGAGCGACACCGCCCGCCCGATGCCCGACGCCGCACCGGTCACGAGGGCGACCCGGCCGGTCAGCGGCGACGCCGCCGGGCGGCGGCCGAGCTTGGCCTGCTCGAGCTCCCAGTACTCGACGTCGAAGACGTCGGACTCGGACGGCGGGCGGTAGCCCCCCGCCGCCTCGGCCCGCTCGACGACCCAGGACGTGTGCTCGACGATCGACGCCGCGGCCACGACGTCGCCGACGCGCCGCGCCGCGACGAGGGCGCCGAGGGCGGGATCGACGACCACACGCGGGGCCGCGTCGACCGGCACCAACGCCCGGTCGCCCACCCGGGCCCGATGGCGGTCGACGTACGCCTGGTAGTCGCGGGCGTACCCCCCGACGTCGCGCCCGCGCAGCGGGAAGGGCTTGGTCAGGAGCACGTGGTCGGGCGTGGCGGGGCCGGCCGCCAGGGCGCGCGCCAGGTCCGGGGCGCGTGCGAGCCGGGCCGCACCGTCGCCGACCACCGTCCGGACGAGCATGGGCACGGCGGCGACGCGGGAGATGTCGCGGCGCAGGGCGGCGACCGCCCCCAGCATGCCGGGATCGTCCGCGGGGGCGCCGTCGTCGGTGGCGGTGGCGAGGGCGGCCCCCGACCCGGACCCGAACGCGCTCGCGTCACCGGCCCCGAAGGCCCCGATGTCGAGCGCGTCGTCGCCCTCGTCGTCACCGCCCGCCGCCGAGGACGACCCCGCAACGAGGGTGCCCGCGGCCTCGACCCGGGCCAGAGCGCGGCCGACCAGGGCGATGTGGTTCTCGTACGCCGTGCGGACGTCGTCCGCGAACGTGAACAGGCCGTGGTTGGCGAGCACCATGCCCACGGTGTCGTCGGTGCGGGCCACCGGGAACAGCTCGGCGCAGCGGCGCGCGAGGGCGAAGCCCGGCATCACGTAGGGCACGACGACCACGTCGGTGCCGAAGACCTCGGCGAGCAGCTCGTCGGCCGCCACGGAGTCGGTCAGCGCCAGCACCGCGTCGGCGTGGGTGTGCAGCACCACCCGGAACGGCAGGATCGCGTGCAGGATCGACTCGACCGAGGGCGCCGGGGCCGCGGGGTCGAGAGACGCCGCTCGCAGCTCGGTGGCCATGCGGGAGTCGGTCAGCTCGGGCAGCTCGGCCAAGCGGGCCACCGGCGCCAGCCGCAGAGGCGTCATCCCCTCGGGCTGCAGCGAGGCCATGTCCCACCCGCTGCCCTTCACGTGCAGCACGTCGACGGGGTCGCCGAACACGTCGACGCCCACGGCCTTCACCGAGCTGTTGCCGCCGCCCGCCAGCACCAGCGAGGGGTCGGCCCCGAGCAGCCGGGACGCGTACGCGCACAGCGCCACGTCGTCGGCCGTCGCCGCCGCCTCCTCGTCGATCCACCTGCTCTTCACGCCCGCTCCTCCCGACGCGGCCACCAGCGACCGCGCCTCTCGTCCTGTCCGCCGTGTGCGTCGTTCACGCCGGGCGTTCACCCGCCGCCGGGCGCACCACGCGCCGCTCGGTCACCACCGCCGTCACGAGGTCGGCGGGCGTCACGTCGAACGCGGGGTTCACCGCCCGGGCGCCTGCGGGCGCCACCGCCCGCCCGCCCCAGGCGAGCACCTCGTCGCCCTCGCGGTCCTCGATCTCGATGCCGTCGCCGTCGGGGGTGGCCGCGTCGACCGTGGACTCGGGGGCGGCCACGACGAACGGCACACCCGCACGGGCCGCCGCCAGGGCCAGGGGGTAGGTGCCGACCTTGTTGGCGACGTCGCCGTTGGCGGCGACCCGGTCGGCGCCCACGACGACGGCGTCGACCCGGCCCCGGGCGATGAGCGAGGGCCCTGCCCCGTCGACCACGATGCGGTAGTCGACGCCCAGGCCCGCCAGCTCCCACGCGGTCAGGCGCGAGCCCTGGAGCAGCGGCCGGGTCTCGCCGGCGTAGACCCGGGCGAGCCGCCCCCGGTCGTGCAGCGCCCGCACCACGCCGAGCGCGGTGCCGATGTCGACGCACGCCAGGGCGCCGGCGTTGCAGTGGGTGTGCACCCGCAGCCCTGCCTCTCCCCGGCCGGCGCCGCACAGCTCGCCGAGCAGGTCGGCACCGCGGCGACCGATCTCGGCGTTGGCGGCGACGTCCTCGTCGAGCACGGCCCGCGCCTCGGCGACGAGGGCGTCACGCCCCTCGTGCCGGCGGGCCGCCACCCGGTCGACGCCCCACGCCAGGTTCACCGCCGTCGGCCGGGCCGCCCGCAGCGCCGCCAGCGCGGCGTCGACGCGATCGGCCGACCACCCGGCGCGCTCGCCCTCGTCGACCGCCAGCACCACCCCGAGGGCACCCACCGCGCCGAGCGCCGGGGCACCCCGCACCGCCAGCCGGCGGACGGCGGCGACGAGGTCGGCGACCTCGGTGATCGTCTCGTGCCGCAGCTCGTGGGGCAGCGCGGTCTGGTCGACGATGACCACGGCCCCTCCGGCTGGCCCGTCCACCCAGTCGATCGACCGCACGGCGCCACTGTAGGAGCCGGCCGTGCCCGCCCTGCGCGCGCCCGGCCGGTGGCCGCGGGCGAGCTGCGCCGCGACCCCCGGGCGCTCAGACCCGGGTGGGGTCGACCGCCACCCGCAGTCGGCCGGGCGGACGCGGCACCGCCGCGAGGGCGTCGCACAGCGTGCGGTGGTCGTCGGCCCGCACGAGCCACCGGCCGTCGGTGGGGCCGACGATGTCGACTCCGCCCGGCGACCCGAACGCCTCGACGAACGCCGGGGCCGCGGCCCCCGAGACCTCGGCCATCGCCGTCACGGGCGGGAACCGCAGCAGCTCCCGCCGCTCGCGCTCGGCGGCCGAGGCGCGGGCCGGGTCACCGTGCAGGACCGCCTGCACGACCTCGTGGTCGGGGACGAACGTCTGGAGCACCAGCCGGCCCCCGCGCCCCCGGCCCCCGGCCACGCGGGCGCCGCGGGCCAGCAGGCCGAGCGCCTGCTCGGCCGCCCGGTACCGGGGCGCCAACAGCTCCTGGTCGAGGTCGAGGAACGCCACCACGTCGGCCCGGGGCACCTGGTGCAGCGTCGCCTCGGTGCCCACGACGACGCGCACGTCACCCGGCGGCCCGGTCGCACCGGTGACCTCGGCGACCGGCTCGCCCACCAGGGCCTCGATCTCGTCGCGCACGCGGGTCACCCCCTGGCGCAGCGCCTTCATGCGCGTGGCGCCGCACGCCGCGCACACGACCGGCCGCTCGGCCCCGCACCGCACGCAGGCGAGCACCGCCTCGGACGGCTGGGTGACCGCCGCGTCGCACCGCTCGCACCGCGCCAGCTCGCCGCACGCCCGGCAGGCGAGCAGCCGGGCCCGGCCCGTGCGGTTGAGCACGCACAGGACGCGCTTGTCGCTGCGCAGCCAGCGGACGAGGGCGGGGGGCAGGAGACCGGTGTGCGGGTCCTCCCGGCGCATGTCGACCACCTCGACGACCGGCCACCCGTCCCGCTCGCCCCGCCGCCCCGGGGCGTGGACCGGCGCCGCGTCCTGGGCCTCGAGCGTCGGGCACGGCGACGTCAGCACGCACGGCACCTCGGCCCGCGCGGCCCGCTCGAGGGCGACCTCGCGGGCGTGCCACGTGGGCGCCTGCTCCTGCTGGTGGGCCTCGTCGTGCTCGTCGACGACGACCACCGCGGCGAGGGCACCGACCGGGGCCCACGCCGCCGCCCGCGTCCCCACGACCGTCGACCCGGCCGCACCCCGGGCCCAGTCGCGCGGGTGGTCGGCGACGGCCACCCCCGCGCCCCGCAGCCTCCTGGCGACGTGGGCGGCCAGCGACGCCGTCGGGCACAGCACCAGGGCGTGGCCCCGCATCGCCGCCGCCAGGGCGACGCCCGAGGGGTCGGTGGCCGGCGGCAGCCGCAGGACCGACCGCGGGAGGTCGAGCGCCCCGGTCGCCAGGCGGACGACGGGGTCGGTCGCCCGGGCGGGTGACGTGGGCGGCGGGGCGGCGGGAGCGGGGAGGCCCGCGACGACCCGCTCGGGCGACGCCGTCCGCAGGAACGACGCCGGACGCCCCGCCCAGCGCCACGCCGCCCAGGCGGCGAGGTCGATCAGGTCGACCCCCGGGCCCCGGCCCGACCACCGCGCCAGCGGCTTCAGCTCGACCCCTTGCGGAGGGGCGACGCCCACCTCGACGACCCAGCCGCCCACGCGCCGCGGCCCCAGGGCGACCCGCACCCGGTCGCCGACGCGCACCTGGTCCCCGAGGGTGTCGGGGACCAGGTAGTCGAACGCCTTGTCGATGGCCGGCTCGTCGACCAGGACCCGCACGATCAGCGCGGGCTCGTCGCCGAACAGGCTGTGGGCTCCCGAGGACGTCACGGGAGGGTGGCCGGTGGGGGGAGGGCGACCCTCCCCCGGGCGGCCATCAGAGGCCGAGCGCCGACTTGAGGTCGTCGACCCGGGACGTCTGCTCCCAGGTCAGCTCCTTGTCGTTGCGCCCGAAGTGGCCGTACGCCGCCGTCTTCTTGTAGATCGGGCGGCGCAGGTCGAGGTCGCGCAGGATGGCGGCCGGGCGGAGGTCGAACACGTCGTTGACGACCGAGGCGATCTTCGCCGGGTCGACGTTCTCGGTGCCGAACGTCTCGACCAGCGTCGACACGGGGCGGGCGACGCCGATGGCGTAGGCCACCTGGACCTCGGCCTTCTTGGCGGCGCCTGCGGCCACCAGGTTCTTCGCCACCCAGCGGGCGGCGTAGGCGGCCGACCGGTCGACCTTGGACGGGTCCTTGCCAGAGAACGCCCCACCGCCGTGGCGGGCGGCGCCGCCGTAGGTGTCGACGATGATCTTGCGACCGGTGAGCCCGCAGTCGGCGTGGGGGCCACCCAGCTCGAAGCTGCCGGTCGGGTTGACCAGCACGCGGTACTCGTCGTCCTGGAACGCCGGCGGGATCAACGGCCGGATCACGTGCTCGATCAGGTCGGGCTTGATCAGGGTCTCGGCGTCGAGGCCCGGCTGGTGCTGGGTCGAGATGAGCACCGTCTTGAGGGCGACGGGGACGCCGTCCTCGTAGTCGAACGTGACCTGGGTCTTCCCGTCGGGGCGGAGGTACGGGAGGATGCCGGCCTTGCGGACCTCGGCGAGCCGGTGGGCCAGCCGGTGGGCCAGCCAGATCGGCATGGGCATCAGGTCTTCGGTCTCGTCGACGGCGTAGCCGAACATCATGCCCTGGTCGCCGGCGCCCTGGCTGTCGAGGTCCTCCTCGGCGCCCGCGGTGCGCTTCTCGAACGCGGTGTCGACGCCCTGGGCGATGTCGGGCGACTGGGGGTCGATCGAGGTGACGACGCCGCAGGTGTTGCCGTCGAAGCCCACCGACTCGCGGTCGTAGCCGATGCCCTTGATCGTGTCGCGCACGATCGACGGGATCTCGACGTAGGCGGTGGTGGTGATCTCGCCCGCGACCATGGCGAGGCCCGTGGTGACGAGCGTCTCGCACGCCACGCGCGCGGTGGGATCCTGGGTCAGGATCGCGTCGAGGATCGAGTCGCTGATCTGGTCGGCCATCTTGTCGGGATGGCCCTCGGTCACGGACTCGGACGTGAAGGTCCAACGGCTCACGGTTGCTGTCTCCTGTTCATGACGGCATCGAACACGGAGCGGGCGATCGCCCGCTTGTCCGCCAATGGCACCTCGCGCTCAGTGCCGTCGGCATGCATGATCACGACACTGTTGGTGTCGTGCTCGAACCCAGCGCCCGCAGCGGTGACGTCGTTGGCGACGATCAGGTCGGCACCCTTGGCCACGAGCTTGGACGTTGCATTCTGCCTCACGCGGTCGGTCTCTGCAGCAAATCCGACCACGGTCTGTCCCGGCCGCTTGCGCGCGCCCAGGCCAGCGAGGATGTCGACGGTGGGCTCGAGGACGATGTCGGGCACCCCCGCCTGCTTCTTGATCTTCCGCTCGGCGACGTGGGCGGGGCGGAAGTCGGCGACCGCAGCCGCCATCACGATCACGTCGGCCGCCGAGGCGACGGCGCGGACGGCGTCGTCCATCTGGGCCGCGGTGGCCACCCGCACCACGTCGGCGGTGCGGGGCACGGGGAGGTCGACGGTCGTCACGAGGGTGACCTTGGCCCCGCGGTCGGCCGCCTCGGCCGCGAGCGCGTGGCCCTGCTTGCCCGAGGAGCGGTTGCCGATGAAGCGCACGGGGTCGATCGGCTCGCGGGTGCCGCCCGCGGTCACCACGACGTGGAGGCCCTCGAGGTCGCGCGCGGCCGCCAGCGCCGACTCGACCCCGGCGACGATCGCCTCGGGGGCGGCCAGGCGCCCGCGCCCGACGTCGCCGCCGGCGAGCCGCCCCTCCTCGGGCGGCACGACGTGCACGCCGCGTCGGACCAGGGTGGCGATGTTGTCCTGCACGGCCGGGTGGTCCCACATCTCGGTGTGCATGGCGGGCGCCACGACCACGGGGGCCTCGGTCGCCAGCAGCGTGGCCGTCAGCAGGTCGCTCGAGATGCCGGCGGCGTAGGCCCCGATCACGCGGGCGGTCGCGGGGGCCACGACCACGAGGTCGGCCGACTGGCCCAGGTGCGTGTGCGGGATGGGGTCGGGATCGTCGAACAGCGACGTGTGCACGCGCTCGGAGGCGAGCGCCGAGAACGTGGCCTCGCCGACGAAGCGCGTCGCCCCCCGCGTCATCACCGGCACGACGTGCGCGCCGGCGTCGACGAGCCGTCGACACACCTCGATGGCCTTGTAGGCCGCGATGCCGCCCGAGACCCCCAGGACGATGCGGCGTCCCTCGAGCACGATGCCCCGGCTACTCGGCTTCGGGCGCCTCGGCGGCGGCGTCGGCGGCGGCCACCTCGCTCGGGTCGACCATCACGATCTTGTCGCCGGCGATCTCTTCGAAGGCGATCGAGAGCGGCTTGCGGGCGACCGACGTCACCTGGGGGGGCACGACGGCGCCGAGGCCCTCGCCGAGCTGGTTGAAGTACGCGTTGATCTGCCGGGCGCGCATGGCGCTGAGCGTGACCAGGGAGAACTTCGAGCCGGCGCGATCGAAGAGCTCTTCGATCGAGGGGTTCATCATCGTGTCTTGGCGTGAAGCCATGGGGGCGCGGACCTTCGTGCAGCCGGACGGGGATCGACCGCCAAGACTACCGTGCGCGCGCAGGGACCGGGGAAATCCCCGCAGGTCGGAGGGGTGCCCGCGTGCTCAGCCGAAGCGGGCGCGCGCGGCGGCCTCGACCCTGTCGGCGAGCTCGGGCGGTGCGAGCGCGCCCGAGTCGAGCAGGAGGTCGTAGATCGACAGGTCGTCGAGGTCGAACCCGTACAGCGCCAGGTAGCGGGCGCGCTCGACGCGCTCGCGCTCGGCGTTGTCGGCGAGCGCCCGGGAGACGGCGAGCTGCTCGCGGCCGGCCACACGGGCGGCCCGGACCTGGGGGTCGCACTCGAGGTAGACGGTGACGGCGTCGAGCCCCTCGTTGCGGGCGATCCACCCGGCGAGGCGCGACTCGATGAGGGCCTCGCCGTCACGGGCCCGCTTGGCGAGGCGGGAATCGAGCTCGACGTCGATCTCGGGGTGATCGGAGGCGTACAGCCCGAACTCGGCCAGGGACATGCCCCGCTCTCGGGCCATGGCCCGGAACACCGCGCCGCCCGGGACGAGGGAGACCCCGAGCCGGGCGGCGACGTGTTCGGATGTTGTCGTGGTGCCCGACCCGGGCGGGCCGGAGACCGTGATGAGCAAAGGAGCGCTGGCTCAGCCGGAGAAGGCCTCGAGCAGCGACTTGCGCTGCTGGTCGCCGAGACCCTTCACACGTCGGGTGTCGGCGATGCCGATCTCCTCCATCGCCCGCCGGGCGCGGACCTTGCCCACGCCGGGGAGCGACTCGAGGACGGCGAGGACCTTCATCTTCCCGACAGTGTCGTTGCCGTCGGCCTGGTCAAGGAGATCCGTCAGGGTCAGCGAACCCATCTTCAGCTTCTCCTTGAGCTCAGCCCGGGCACGACGGGCCTCGGCGGCCTTGGCCAGTGCTGCTTCGCGCTGCTCAGGAGTCAATTGCGGTGGCTGCGGCATGGAGGCCAACCTAGCGCGCGCTCGCACCCGACTCGTGACACCCACGCGTCACACACCTGCTCACACCAGGGACGCAGCAAGTGCCCGCGCCGCGGCGACGGGGTCGGTGGCCCTCGTGATCGGCCGTCCGACGACCAGCAGGCCGGCCCCCGCGTCGAGGGCCTGGCGGGGGGTGGCGACGCGGCTCTGGTCCTCCGCGGGCGCCCCTTCGGGACGGATGCCGGGGGTCACCAGCAGCGCGCTCGGCGCCAGCTGACGCACGGCGGCGATGTCCGGAGCCGCGCACACGAACCCGTGGCACCCGCCGTCGAGGCCGGCCGCGACGCGCTGGTGCAACAGGTGCGGGGTGGCCTCGGGGTCGCTCGTGAGGACGGTCACGCCGAGGGCGTCGGGCTCCGCGCCCTCGACGCCGGCGGCGCCCTCGCGCAGGCCCTCGACGCCGGCCCGGACCATGGCCGGCCCGCCCGAGGTGTGCAGCGTGAGGTAGCGGGCGCCGAGGGCGCCGATGACCCGGGCCGCCCGGTGCACGGTGTTGGGGATGTCGTGCATCTTCAGGTCGCAGAACACGTCGACGCCGAGGTCGACGAGCGTGGTGATGGCCTCGGGCCCGGCCGAGCTGTACAGCTCGAGGCCCACCTTCATCGTGCCGAACCACGGCGCCAGGTCGCGGGCCAGGCGCAGGGCGGGGATCAGGTCGTCGACGTCGAGCGCCAGGGCCAGCCGGGCCCGCACCTCGGCGGGTGCACCGTCGTGGGCCGGGCCCGGCGGGGCCTCGGCCTCCCCGGTGCCGGTCGATGTCGTCGTGTCGTCAGCCATGGACGTCTCCGATCAGGTCGCGCACTCGCGAGGCGCCCTGGCGCCCCGCCCATCCCTCGAGCTCGTCGCGCACGCGCGCCGGGGCGCGGGGGTCGGCGAACGTCGCCGTGCCCACCTGCACCGCGCTGGCGCCCGCCAGCAGCATCTCGGCGGCGTCGGCCCCCGAGGCCACACCGCCGACGCCCACGATCGGCAGCGCCGGCGCCGCCGCGTGCACGTCGAACACCGCCCGCACCGCCACCGGGTGGATCGCGGGGCCCGAGAGGCCGCCGCCCCGCGGTCCGGATCCGAGGCGGAACGAGCGCGCCTCGGGGTCGATGGCCATGCCCATCACGGTGTTGACCAGCGTGACCGCCTCGGCGCCGGCCTCGTGCGCCGCCGCGGCGATCTCGACCAGGCGGGAGGTGTTCGGGCTCAGCTTGGCCCAGCGCGGCCGCCCGCAGGCGGCGGTCGCCCGCAGCACCGCCCGGGTGTCGTCGACCGAGTGGGCGAACAGGTCGCGCCCCGCCTCGGTGTTCGGGCAGGAGAGGTTGACCTCGACAGCCACCACCTCGGGCGGGGCATCGTCCAGCAGGGCGGCCGCCCGGGCGTACTCGTCGACGGAGCGGCCCCAGATCGACGCGACGATCTTCGCCCCGGTGGCGAGCAGCGGAGGGAGGTCGTTCACCAGCCAGGCGGCGACGCCGGGGCCCTGCAGCCCGACGGAGTTGATCATGCCCGCGGTCGTCTCGTGCACCCGCAGCGGAGGGTTGCCCGGCCAGGGGTCGGCGTGCAGCGACTTCACGACCACGGCGCCGAGGCCCGCCAGGTCGACGTAGGGCGCCAGCTCGGCGCCGTGCCCGGACGTGCCCGACGCCGTCATCACCGGGTTGTCGAGGGCGACGCTGCCGACGGCCACCGACATGTCGACGACCCGCCGATCGGCGGTGGACGGGCCCGCCGCCCGCCGCGGGCGACGGTGTCCGGCCCGCCGCCCGGCCGTGGGCAGCCTCACCACCGGCTCACCCGGGGCCGCCCGCGGCGGGGCGCCCGGCCCGGTGGTACTCCTGCAGGGTGCGGACCCGCAGGTCGTGCTGCGAGCGGTCGACCGTGCTCTCGGCCGCGGCGACGGCGGCGGCGGCCGTCGTCAGGCACGGGATGCGGTGGACGTTGGCGGCGCGGCGGATGTAGGCGCCGTCGGCGCGGGCGCCGCGGCCCCGGGGGCTGTTGACGACGAGGGCCACCTTGCCGTCGGCGATGAGGTCGACCGCGGTCGGCAGGCCGGCGTCCTCCTGCGCGTGCGGGTCGGGCGCGTCGCCGTCGCTCGCCACCTTGGCGACCCGCTGGGCCACCGGCACGCCGTGGCGCTCGAGGTGGGCGGCGGTGCCGTGGGTGGCGGCGATGCTGAACCCGAGGTCGACGAACTGCGTCGCGGCCCGCAGGCCGGCAGCCTTGTCGCGATCGGCGAGGGACAGGAACACCAGGCCGCCGTCGGGCAACCGGTCGCCGGCCGACACCTGGGCCTTGCCGAACGCCAGGCCGAACGTGCGGTCGATCCCCATGACCTCGCCGGTCGACCGCATCTCGGGCCCGAGCACGGTGTCGGCGTCGGGGAACCGGTTGAACGGCAGGACCGCTTCCTTGACCGCGATGTGGCCGCCCTCGACCGGCGGGCGCAGCAGGCCCTCGGCCCGCAGCTCGGCGAGCGTGGCGCCGACCATGACCCGCGCGGCGACCTTGACCAGGGGCACGCCCGTCGCCTTGGCCACGAACGGCACCGTGCGGCTGGCGCGGGGGTTGGCCTCGATCACGAAGACCTGCCCCTGCTTGACCGCGTACTGGACGTTGATCAGCCCGCGGACGTCGAGGGCGTCGGCCACGCGGCGGGTGTAGTCCTCGATCACGGCCACCGTGGCGGCGTCGAGCGAGTGCGGCGGGATCGAGCAGGCCGAGTCGCCCGAGTGCACGCCGGCCTCCTCGACGTGCTCCATGACCCCGCCGATCACGACCTCGCCGGTGCGGTCGCGGATGGCGTCGACGTCGACCTCGGTGGCGTCCTCGAGGAACCGGTCGATCAGCACCGGCCGCGACGCCGACAGGCCGCCCTCCTTGCCGAGGCTGCCGAAGCTGGCGAGCTCGGCCATGGCCCGGCGCAGCCCGGCCTCGTCGTAGACGATCTCCATCGCCCGCCCGCCCAGCACGTAGCTGGGGCGCAGCAGCGCCGGGTAGCCGATGCGGTCGATGACGCCGAGCGCCTCGTCGACCGTGGTCGCCGTGCCCCCGGCGGGCTGCGGGATCTCGAGCCGTGCGCACAGCCCGTTCCAGAGCTCGCGGTCCTCGGCGGCGTCGATCGACGCCGGCGACGTGCCGAGCACCAGCTCGGGCGGCAGCGAGCCGGCCAGCTTGAGGGGCGTCTGCCCGCCCAGGGCGACGACCACGCCCACGAGGTCGCCGAGCTGCTGCTCGGCCTCGACGACGTTGAGGGCGTCCTCGAGGGTCAGCGGCTCGAAGTAGAGGCGGTCGGACGTGTCGTAGTCGGTCGAGACCGTCTCGGGGTTGCAGTTGAGCATGACGGTCTCGAACCCGGCGTCGGCCAGGGCGAAGCTGGCGTGGACGCAGCAGTAGTCGAACTCGATGCCCTGCCCGATGCGGTTGGGGCCCGACCCGAGGATGAGCACCTTGCGCCGCCCGCTGGCCACCACCTCGTCCTCGTCCTCGTAGGTCGAGTAGTGGTACGGCGTGACGGCGTCGAACTCGGCGCCGCACGTGTCGACCGTCTTGAACGTGGGCCGCACCCCGGCCGCCAGCCGGGCGGCGCGC
>Ga0111538_10002164_pt1 | contig 27639 bp, 28 predicted proteins | sample SoiMethybrSBSTD1_FD_79669 | JGI IMG/M metagenome (GOLD analysis project Ga0111538, IMG submission 79669) | Bulk soil microbial communities from a Populus tree surrounding site in Tennessee, USA - Soil MetaG P. TD hybrid SBSTD1 (version 2)... | ecosystem: Environmental > Terrestrial > Soil >...
CACAACTCCGCTTCGACCACCGGCGATGTCGACCCGAGGAAGTCGACATCACACTGGTAGAACTCGCGGAACCGGCCGCGCGCCGGACGATCCGCCCGCCACACCGGCTGAATCTGATAACGCTTGAACAGCCGCGGCAGCTTGCTCTGATGGTGGGCGATGACGCGCGCCAGCGGCACGGTCAGGTCGTAGCGCAGCGCGAGATCGGCCTGTCCGCTCGCCTCGTGCTCGCCGCGCTTGAGAATCTTGAAAATGAGCTGGTTCCCCTCGTCCCCGTACTTGCCCATCAGGGTCTCGAGGTTTTCCGCGGCGGGCGTCTCGAGCGGCTCGTAGCCGTAGCGCTCGTAGACGCGCTTGACGATGCCGATGACGTACTCGCGGCGGCGCACGTCTTCCGGCAGGAAGTCGCGCATGCCGCGCGCGGGCTCAGTTCGGACCATTTAGAGCCGAGGCAGCGTCAGGCCCTGCTGCTTCTGGTACTTGCCGGCCTTGTCGGCGTACGACACTTCGCAGTCCTCGTCGCTTTCGAAGAAGAGCACCTGCGCGATTCCTTCGTTGGCGTACACCTTCGCCGGCAGCGGCGTGGTGTTCGAGATCTCCAGCGTGACGAACCCTTCCCATTCCGGCTCGAACGGCGTGACGTTGACGATCAGCCCGCAGCGGGCGTAGGTGGACTTGCCGACACACACGGTCAGCACGTTGCGCGGAATGCGGAAGTATTCGACCGTCTTCGCCAGCGCGAACGAGTTCGGAGGGATGATGCAGACGTCCGCTTTGATGTCCACGAACGAGCGCGCGTCGAAGTTCTTGGGATCGACGACCGTGCTGTTGATGTTCGTAAATACCTTGAACTCGTCGGCGACGCGGATGTCGTAGCCGTAGGACGAGAGGCCGTACGAGACGACGCCCTTGCGCACTTGGCGATCCTCGAACGGGTCGATCATGCCGTGCTCGAGGGCCATCTTCTTGATCCAGCGGTCTGCTTTGATCGAGGGCATCAGCGTTTTCCGAAAAACATCATGACCAGAGTCAGCACCAGGCTCACCAGGATGGACGTCGCCAGCGGGAAGTAGAAACTGAAATTGCCGCGGCGAACCGCAAAGTCGCCGGGTAAGCGCCCGAGCGGCAGGCCGAGGGTCATCAGCAACCCGACGCCAGCGATCACCAGACCGGCGAGGATCAGAAAACGACCCATTCCCTAGATCAGTTCCATCCCGCGGAAAAAGTACCCCAGTTCGAAGGTCGCCGTATCGGGCGCGTCCGAGCCATGCGTCGCGTTGCGGCCGATTGACTCGCCGAAATCGCGGCGCAGCGTGCCAGGTTCAGCCTTCGCCGGGTCGGTCGGCCCCATCGTGTCCCGCCACGTGCGAATCGCGTCCGGCGCCTCCAGCGCCAGGAGCACGCACGGACCCGAGGACATGAAATCGGTGAGCTCGGCGAAGAACGGACGTTCCCTGTGGACCGCGTAGAAGCCTTCTGCCTCTTTCTTCGTCAGGTGCTGCAACCGCATCGCGCGAACGGTGAAGCCCGCTTCTGTGATACGCGCCAGGATCTTCCCGGCGAGCCGGCGCTCAACCGCGTCCGGTTTGATAATCGCGAACGTCCGCTCGATGTTCATCGTCCCAACGCCTCTCGCATCTTCGCTCCCATGTCCGCAGGGCTCTTCACCACATGCACGCCGGCCTGGCTCAGCGCCTCCATCTTTTCTGCGGCTGTACCCTGGCCGCCGGCGATGATGGCGCCAGCGTGCCCCATGCGCCGCCCGGGTGGCGCGGTTTGACCGGCGATGAAACCGACGACAGGCTTGTTGAAGGCGCGCCTGATGAACGCCGCCGCTTCCTGCTCAGCCGTCCCGCCGATCTCCCCAATCATAATGACCGCCTCCGTCTCCGGGTCGGCGGCAAACAGTGTCAAGGCGTCGATGAAGCTGGTCCCGATCAGCGGGTCGCCGCCAATGCCGATGCAGGTCGTCTGCCCCATCCCCTGCTTCGACAGCTGATGGATCGCTTCGTAGGTGAGCGTCCCGCTCTTCGAGACGATGCCGATTGCTCCCTCCCGGCAGATGTGGCCAGGAATGATGCCGGCCTTTGCCTGCCCCGCCGTGATCACGCCGGGACAATTCGGACCGATCAAGCGGGTCGGCCGCCCCTGCATGAAAGTCATGGCCTTCAGCATGTCGACCGTCGGGATGCCCTCGGTGATGCAGACTGCCAGCGGAATCGCGGCGTCGGCGGCCTCCATGATCGCGTCGGCTGCGAACGGCGGCGGCACGAAGATCACCGTCGCATTGGCCCCGGTCTCCCGCACGGCGTCGTGAACGCTGTTGAAGACCGGCCACCCCTCGTGCATCGTCCCGCCCTTTCCAGGCGTGACGCCGCCGACGACGTTGGTCCCATATGCGGCCGCGGCCTTGGCGTGGAACGTCCCTTCGCGCCCCGTCAGCCCCTGGACGATCAGTCGCGTGTTTCTGTCGATGAGAACGGCCACGATGACTAGCGGCCCGAGGCGAGGGCGACAACCTTCTCTGCGGCTTCGCCCATTGAATCGGCAGTCGTGAACTTCAGTCCGCTATCGCGCAGCATCCGCTTTCCTTCCTCGACGTTGGTTCCTTCCATCCGCACGACGATCGGCACTGGGACGCCGAGGTCCGTCACAGCCGCGATGACGCCTTGCGCGAGCACATCGCAGCGCAGGATGCCGCCGAAGATGTTGATCAGCACCGCTTTGACGTTCTTGTCCGCCATCAGGATGCGGAACGCGTTCTTGATCTGCTCGGCGTTGGCCCCGCCGCCGACATCGAGGAAGTTAGCCGGTTCCCCTCCCGCCAGCTTGATGATGTCCATCGTCGCCATGGCCAGGCCGGCGCCGTTGACCATGCAGCCGATGTTGCCGTCGAGACGGATGTAGTTGAGCGAGAACTTGGACGCCTCGACTTCGAGCGGGTCCTCCTCGCTCAGGTCGCGCAGGTCGCGCAGGTCCGGATGACGGTAGAGCGCGTTGTCGTCGAAGCTGACCTTGGCGTCGAGCGCGAGCAGATCCCCACCCTTGGTCAGAATCAGCGGATTGATCTCAATCATCGAGGCGTCGGTCTCAAGGAACGCCTTGTAGACCGCGTCGAGCAGCTTCACGAACTTGCCGACCACCGGTCCAGGCAAGCCCATGCCGAACGCCAGCTTGCGCGCCTGAAACGCGACGATGCCGGTGCCGGGTTCGATGTATTCCTTGAGGATCTTCTCGGGGTGAGACGCAGCCACTTCTTCGATGTCCATGCCGCCCGCCGCGCTGGCAATGATCACCGGACGTGCCGCCGCGCGATCGATGACCACACTGACGTACAGCTCCCGCTCGATCTGGAGGCCCTCCTCGATCAAGACGCGACCGACCTTCTTGCCTTCCGGGCCGGTCTGGTGGGTGACCAGCGTCATCCCGATGATCTGCTTCGCCAGCTGTTCGGCTTCGTTGGCCGAACGCGCGATCTTGACCCCGCCGCCCTTTCCGCGGCCTCCGGCGTGGATCTGCGCTTTGACCACCACGATGTCACCGCCAAGGCGCCGCGCAATGTCGGCCGCCTCGGTGGGCGAGAACGCCACCTCGCCGCGGGGGACGGGGACGCCGAATCTGGAGAGGACTGACTTTGCCTGGTACTCGTGAATTTTCACAAAGGAACCGATCGTATCAAAGTGGCTACATTCCGATGACGTCCACCAGTTCCTTGACAGCCGCCGCTGACTTCTTCAACGCGGCTTCCTCCTCGGGCGTGAGTGTGATCTCGATGATCTGCTCGACGCCGCGGGCGCCCAGCTTCACCGGCACGCCAACGAAGAGATCGCGAATGCCGTATTCCCCCTGCAGGAACACGGAGCAGGGAAGAATCTTCTTCTTGTCTTTCAGGATCGCTTCGCACATCTCCGCCGCCGCCTGACCCGGCGCATACCAGGCGCTCGTGCCCACCAGCTTCGTGATCTCGGCGCCGCCTTCGGCCGTGCGCTTCGCAATCGCGTCGATGCGCTCCTTCGGCAGCAGCTCCGTCAACGGAATACCCGCCACGGTCGAGTAGCGCGGAAGCGGCACCATCGTGTCGCCGTGGCCGCCGAGCACAAACGAGTGCACGTTCTGCACCGACACTTTGAGCTCCATCGCCACGAACGTGCTCATGCGCGCCGAGTCGAGAACGCCAGCCATGCCGATGATGCGCTCGCGCGGGAACTTCGTCAGACGGAACAGCGCCTGCGACATCGCGTCGAGCGGATTCGCGACCGGCACCACGATGGCGTTGGGGCAGTACTGAACGAGATTCGGCGCGATGCTCTTCATGATTTCGAAGTTGTCGCGCACGAGGTCATCGCGGCTCATGCCTGGCTTCCGCGGTTTTCCGGATGTGATGACGACGATGTCGGACTCGGCGGCGGCGTTCCAGTCAGCGCCGCCGATGACGCGGGAATCGGAGCCGATGATCGGGCACGTCTCATAGATATCGAGCGCGACGCCCGCCGCCTTCTGATCGGCGATGTCGATAATGACGACATCGGCAAGCGCCTTCTCGGCAATTGAGCGAGCGACGGTCATGCCGACATTGCCGGCGCCTCCGACGACGGTAACTTTGCGATTCATGAACTCCTCGATGTTAGGGCACGATCCCGCAGCGCCCTGCCGTTACATTCACAGTTTCTGTGGAAAACCCTGTTGAAAAGAGGCCGCACGTGCCGCGAACCGCATCCGATTCCGCCGCATTTAGCGGTTTGCACCATCGTAGTGCGCTCGGGACCTTCCGTTCGCGAACGTCCGGCTGCGGTACAACCGAAGATTATAATTTCTTTCTGTCGTGAACATTGTTATTGCTGACGATCTTCCCGCCTCCGCACTGCACCTGCTGACCGCCGAAGGGTGGGACGTTGACGCTCGAACCGGCCGGGCACCCGACCAACTCGCAGCTGATCTTCGTGACGCCGACGCGCTCGTCGTCCGCAGCGCGACGAAGGTCACCGCCGATCTGATCGGCGCGGCACCGAATCTCCGCGTCATCGCCCGCGCAGGAACCGGCGTGGACAACGTGGACGTTCCCGCCGCCAGCGCGCGCGGTATCGTCGTCATGAATGCCCCCGGCGCGAACAGCATCAGCGTCGCCGAGCTGGCGATGGGCCTGATGCTGGCGCTGGCACGGCACCTGCCCGGCGCCGACGCGGCAATGAAACAGGGGAAATGGGAAAAGAAGAAGTTCCTCGGTGAAGAGCTTCGCGACAAAACACTCGGGCTCGTGGGTTTAGGTCGGATCGGACAGGAGGTCGCACGCCGCGCTGGCGCGTTCAGCATGCGCATCATCGCCCACGACCCGTTCATCTCCGAACAGGTCGCCGGCGCACTCGGCGTCGAGCTCGTCCCGATGGACGACTTGTTTGCGCGCGCTGACTATATATCTCTGCACATGCCGTCGACCCCACAGACGCGTCAGCTGATCAACGCCTCGCGGCTGCAGAAAGCCAAGAAGGGCGTGCGCATCATCAACACCGCTCGCGGCGATCTCATTGACGAAGCAGCACTTGCGGATGCGATCGAGACTGGCCATGTCGGCGGCGCGGGTCTCGACGTGTTCACGAAGGAGCCGACGGTCGATCACCGGCTGCAGATGCTGCCGCAGGTCGTTGCCACCCCGCACATCGCGGCGTCGACGCGCGAAGGTCAGGAACTCGTCGGCGTCGAGACGGCGGCCGCTCTCCGCGATTTCCTCAAAGATGGCCTGATCAGGAACGCCGTGAACTTTCCGTCCGTGCCGGCGGAAGAGTACAAGAAGCTGCAACCGTTCGTCACGCTGGCTGAGCGGCTCGGCACATTCATCGCCCAGATGATCGACGGCCGGGCGCGATCGGTCGGGGTTCGTTACTACGGCGAACTGGCCCGGAGCCGGACGGACATGCTCGCCAACGCGGTTCTCACGGGCATGTTCAAACCGATCCTCTCGTCCGGCGTAACGCTGGTGAATGCGCGGACCGTTGCCGCAGAACGTGGTATTGAAGTGGTCGAGTCGCGCAGCACACGCGCGCGCGACTACACGAGCCTGCTCTCGGTCAAAGTCGAGTCCACCGAGGGCACGCGGCACGTCGAGGGTGCCGTCTTCGAGCGGAGCGTTGCGCGCCTCGTTCTTCTTGATGGCGTGGTCGTCGAAGCGCCGCTCGAAGGAACCATGATCGTCACCTGCAACACGGATCAGCCGGGGGTTATCGGTCAGGTCGGGACGATTCTCGGCCGCCACGACGTCAACATCGCAACCTTCGCGCTTGGGCGCGACGGGGACCGCGCCGTCGGCGTCGTAATCGTGGACGAGCCCGAAGATCGGCCGGTACCGGAAGTAGTGCTCGAAGAATTGCGTGAGGTGAAGGCGATTCGCGAGGCGCGGCTGGTCAGGGTCTGAGCTGCAGGCGGCGGAGCACCCCGTTCGGACCGGTCAGTTCAACGGCGTCTTCGGTCACGCGCGTCACGGTGTAACCAAATCCGACCGGATCCCCTTCCTTCGCTTCAACCGGCCCTTGCGGCAGGATGAAGATCGCCATTCTGCCGCCTTCGGTTCGCGACACGATTCCCGAGAGTCTGATCGGGGGCGGTTCTGGTGGAGCAAGGGGCGGCGGCGGGGGCGCGGTGGCTGGCGGGGTGGCGGCTGTTCGTGGCTTCCGAGAGTTGAATCGGAACGGATCCCGCGACGGCTGCTGATAATCGTGCTCAGGTTCGATCCGCGATTGCAGTCGCAACGCCTCCGTCTGAATGTCGGCAACGGTGGGCGCCGCAGCGGGTCGGGCGGCATTCTGCGGCGAAGACCCGCGCTCCGGCGCAACGGCAGGAGGAGTCGAGAACAGATAGGTCGCGAGCAACCCTGCTCCCGACACCGCCGCATAGGCTTTCCAGGTCATCGAGGCCGTCCAAATGTTAGCATCCTCACTCTCTAATCTCGGCCCGAGAAACCCTGCGTGTTATGATTCGCCGTGCACCCTGTCTCGTTCCCTAATCCCTTTGAACGAACGACACAGGCCACGGTCGTCGCCATCATCCCCGCCCGTTACGCATCCACACGGTTTCCCGGAAAAGCGCTGGCAGACATCGCCGGAAGGCCGATGATCGAGCACGTCTACCGCCGCGCCGCGGAGGCGCGACGTGTGGACGCCGTCGTCGTCGCCACCGACGATCGGCGTGTCGCCGCGGCCGTCGAAAGCTTCGGCGGGATCGCCCGGCTGACGGCTGCAACGCACAAGACAGGCACCGATCGCATTGCCGAAGTCGCCCGTGATCTGCACTGCTCGATCGTGGTCAATGTTCAGGGCGACGAGCCGCTCGTCGAACCGTCGGCGATCGCCGACATGGTCGAGGCGCTGACCGTGGATCCGTCGCTGGAGATGTCAACGCTGCGGACGGTGATTCGACATCACGCCGACTACGTCAGCCCGCACGTCGTGAAGGTCGTCGTCGATCCGCACGGCAACGCGCTCTATTTCTCGCGCGCGCCCATTCCGTATCGTCGTGAAGGCATGGTCGAAGCGTATAAGCACCTGGGCCTGTACGCGTATCGACGCGACTTTCTCCTCCGACTCGCCGCGCTGCCGCAGACCGCACTCGAGCAGGCGGAGTCGCTCGAACAGTTGCGGGCACTCGAACACGGCTTTCGTATTCGTGCGGTGGAGACCCAGTACGACTCAATCGGCGTTGACACTCCGGAAGACCTGGAACGCGTCCGCCTCGCCGACGCGCGCAGCGCGTAGGCGGTGACGTGAGACGAGTGTGAGGTGGCATGACCCAACGACCTGACGGACGGCCTGTGAAGTACATCTTCGTGACCGGTGGCGTGGTGTCTTCTCTCGGCAAAGGGCTGGCGGCGGCGTCGATCGGCCGTCTGCTCGAGGACCACGGCTACACGGTGGCGCTGCAGAAGTTCGACCCCTATATCAACGTCGATCCCGGGACGATGAGCCCCTACCAGCATGGCGAGGTCTACGTCACCGACGACGGCGCCGAGACCGATCTCGACCTGGGACACTACGAGCGCTTCACCAGTATGGTGGCCACCCGCAACAGCAATTGGACCACCGGCAAGATTTATCTGTCGGTGATCCAGAAAGAGCGGCGCGGCGACTATCTCGGCCGCACCGTCCAGGTCATTCCGCACATCACGAACGAAATCAAAGACGCGATCCGCCTTGCCGGCCGCGACGTCGATGTGGTGCTGGTCGAAATCGGCGGCACTGTGGGTGACATCGAAAGCATGCCGTTTCTCGAGGCAATCCGGCAGTTCCGGCTGGACGTCGGTCGAGAGAACACGATCTATATCCACCTCACGCTGGTGCCGTTCATCGGCACTGCCGGCGAACTGAAGACCAAGCCGACGCAGCACAGCGTCCGCGACCTGCGTTCGATTGGTATTCAACCCGACGTTCTGTTGTGCCGCACGGATCGGTTCCTTGACGCCGACATCAAACGCAAGATAGCCCTCTTCTGCGACGTCAACGAAGAAGCCGTCATCACCGCCAAAGACGTTGACACGATCTACGAAGTGCCACTGGTCCTGAAGGCAGAAGGCCTCGATCAGATCGTTCTCAAGCAGCTTGGACTGCCACTGACCCAGGCACGGACCGAAGCGTGGGAGGAACTTGTCGACCGGATCAAACACCCGTCCGACGAGCTGACGATCCACGTCGTTGGCAAATATACCGGCTACGAGGACTCGTACAAGAGCCTGAACGAAGCCGTGTACCACGGCGGCTTCGCGCACCGGCTGAAAGTACGGCTGAACTGGGTGGAAGCCGAAGCCCTCGAGAAAGAGGGAGGAACGGGGTTGCTTGCCGGCGCGCACGGCATTCTTGTCCCCGGAGGGTTCGGCTCACGCGGTACACGCGGGATGATGAAGGCGGCGGAGTACGCGCGCGAACATGGGGTGCCGTTCTTCGGGATCTGTTACGGCTTCCAGTGGGCGACGGTCGAATATGCCCGCAACGTCTGCCGCCTGGAAGGCGCCGACTCGACGGAGGTCGATGAGAACGCTCCGCACAAAGTGATCTACAAGCTGCGCGACCTCCTCGGCGTGGACGACCTCGGCGGCACGATGAGACTCGGCCGCTATGCCTGTGAGCTCGTACCGGGGTCGCTTGCAGAACGCGTCTACGCCGCGTCGCTCATTCACGAGCGGCACCGGCACCGATTCGAATTCAACTGTCTCTATGAAGAGCCGCTGAAGGAACAGGGCATGATGGTCTCGGGTCGATCGCCGGACGGCAAGTTCGTCGAGATCGCCGAGCTGCCGGCGCACCCATGGTTTCTGGCCGTCCAGTTCCACCCGGAATTCCAGTCGCGGCCACTGCGTCCGCACCCGCTGTTTGCCGGCTTCGTTGAGGCGGCGCACCGGCACAAGACTGGAGCGCTGGCGACGACGAGTGTCGCGGTGGCGAGCCGCTAGATCACTAAAATAGGAGCGGTGCATCCGGTACAAGTCGGCTCGTTGACGGTAGGCGGCGGCCACCCGCTCGCCTTCATCCTGGGCCCCTGCGTCATTGAGAGCCCGTCGCATGCGCTGGAGCTGGCGACGGCGATTCGCGACGTCGCCGCTCGATGCTCGGCGCCGGTCATTTACAAAGCATCGTTCGACAAAGCCAATCGGACGTCGGCCTCGTCGTTCCGCGGCCCCGGCCTCGACTCCGGTCTGCGCACGCTCGCCGATGTCAAGGCGCGCACCGGTCTTGCGATCCTGACCGACATCCACGAACCCTCGCAGGCGGCGCCGGCGGCCGCCGTTGCAGACGTGCTGCAGATTCCGGCATTTCTCTCGCGGCAGACGGATTTGATCGCCGCCGCCGCTGCCACCGGGGCCGTTGTCAACATCAAGAAGGGCCAGTTCCTGGCGCCCAGGGACGTGCGCCACGTCGTCGGCAAAGTCACCGCGTCCGGCAATCACCGTGTGCTCATCACGGAGCGCGGCGTCAGCTTTGGTTACAACAACCTCGTCGTCGACATGCGGGCGTTCCCCATGCTCCGTGAGCTGGGATACCCGGTCGTGTTCGACGTCACGCATAGCCTGCAATTGCCGGGCGGCGGCGACGGTGTGACAACCGGACTGGCCGAGTACATCGAGCCGCTCGCTTCCGCCGGCGTGGCCGCCGGCGTCGATGCCGTCTTCATGGAGGTGCACGAGGAGCCGACGCGCGCCCGCAGCGACGCCGCCAACGCCCTGCGCCTCGAGCATCTCGAGCCGCTGATCCGCAAACTGCAGCGGATCCACACGACGGCGCAGGAGCGTGCGATTCCAGACCAGGCGAAGGTCGCATCGGGGGTGCGGACATGAGTCGCGCCACCTCGCTGGATCTGGCACTCGCGCGCACGGTCCTGCAGACGGAAGCGCGCGCAATTCTCGATCTGGTCAATCGCCTCGACGAACGGTTCGAGCAGGCGGTTCGTCTGCTGCTCGAATGCCGCGGCCGGGTAATCGTCACCGGCATGGGCAAGTCGGGAATCATCTGCCGCAAGATTTCGGCCACTCTCTCCAGCACCGGCACGCCGTCCTTCTTCCTGCATCCGGCGGAGGCCATTCACGGCGACCTCGGTGTCATCCAGCCGGACGACGTTGTCTTTGCGCTGTCGTATAGCGGCGAAACCGACGAACTGCTGCGGTTGCTTGAAACGATCAAACGTCTCGGCGCCAGACTGATCGTCATCACCGGTGAGCCACAGTCAACGCTCGGGAAGGCTGCCGACGTCGCGCTCGATTGTCACGTGTCGAAGGAAGCTTGCCCCCTGAACCTGGTGCCGACGGCGAGTACGACGGCAGCGCTCGCGCTCGGCGACGCGTTGGCAATGACGCTGCTCGTGACAAAGGGCTTCCGGCAGGAGGACTTCGCCAACCTGCATCCGGGCGGCAAGCTCGGGAAGCGTCTGATGCGTGCGGAGCAACTGATGCACTCCGGAGAGCAGGCGCCCGTCGTGCGTACCGGCGAGGCAATGCGCGAAGTCATTTACGAAATCTCGCGCAAGAAACTTGGCATGTCATGCGTGGTCGACGCCGAGGGGCGGCTCGTCGGGATCATCACGGACGGCGATCTGCGGCGGCACATGGCCGACGCCACGAACCTGCTCAGTCAGTGCGCCGAAGATGTCATGACGCGGGACCCGATCACGATTACGCGCGACACGCTCGCCGTCGAGGTGCTGAATACGCTCGAGCGGCGGAAAATAACCTCGGTGGTCGTCGTCGATGACGATCGTCAGGTGCTCGGGGTCGTCCACCTGCACGACCTGTGGCGGACTGAGATGATCTAGATCCGAACGTCCGCATCGCAACCCCAATGCAATACCTTCCCCTCCTTGCCGCCCTGCTCGCCCTGCTCGTGGGGCTTGTTGTCGGCAAGGCGTGGGAACGGTACAAGTTGCGCGACGGTCGCTGGGTCGACCGGCGTCGGTTGCGCGAAACGCCGCATTACATGCTCGGTCTCAACTTCCTCACCGAGCACCAGGTGGATCAGGCGATCGAAGAACTGACGGCGGCGACGAGTACGGATACCGACGCGCTCGAAATCCAGATGATCCTGGGCAACCTGTATCGACAGAAGGGCCAGGTCGCCCGCGCCATCACCGTTCATCAGGCGTTGCTGCAGCGCACGAACCTGACCCGGCTCGAGCACGCCTATGTGCTGCTCTGCCTCGGACTGGACTTCCGCCACGGCGGCTTCGTCGATCGCGCGTTGGAGGCGTTTCAGGAAGTGGTCCAGCTCGATCCGCACAACCGCTACGCGCTCGTCAACCTGCAGAAGCTGTACGAAGACCAGCAGCAGTGGTCCGACGCCGCCAGGATCAGGGCGCAGGTCGGACAGATCGACGGGCAACGCCGCCACGAAAACGAGCAGATCCTCGGCTTTCTTCGCAACCAGCTCGGCACCGAGACGGCGCGAGGCGGGGACACCGTCGCTGCCGCGGCCATGTTTCGCGACGCCATCGACATCGATCCACAGACGGCGCCCGCCTATCTGAATCTGGGCGACATGGATCTGGCGCGCGGCGACGTCGCTGCGGCGACCGCGGCCTGGGAGGCACTGGTGCAGGCGGTCCCGGAACGTGCGTACCTGGCGTTCGAGCGGCTCGAACGCGCCTACCGCACGTCCGGCGCGCCGCAGCGATTCGTGACCCTGTGTGAGCAGTTGATCGCGCGGACGCCGCAGGATTGGCGGTCGCGTCTGGCGCTGTCGCGTCACCACGCGGCGGCAGGCAGGGCGCGCGAGGCGTTCGACCTGCTGTTGGCAGCACTTCCCTACAACCCGCATGGTCTCGTCGTGCACCAGGAAATCTGGCAGGCGCTGCTGGCGCTCGGACTCGACGCCCAGCTCGTTCGCCGCTACGTGGCGCTGACGCGTGACGCCGTGTTCTACCTCGATCCGCACGTCTGCACGCACTGCCGGTATCGCAGCACCGAATTGCTGTGGCAGTGTCCGCAGTGTCACGAGTGGAACACGTTCGTCGAAGAACGGATCGCTCCGGCCAAGGAAACGCGGGTGGCGGAGTCGTAACAACGGTTTGCGGGTGATTCATGAAACGTATCGCACTGACTGGGGGCATCGCGACGGGCAAGAGCCACGTGCTGGCGGTGTTCCGGGCACTTGGCGTCCCGACCATCGACGCTGACGTGCTCGCGCACGAGGTGGTGGCGCCTGGAACCGAGGGACTCGCCGCCGTGGTCAGTCGCTTCGGTCCGGGGGTGCTGGATCCCAGCGGCGAGCTCGATCGCCGCAAGCTCGCCTCAATCGTCTTTGCCGATTCTGCGGCGCGGCGCGATCTCGAAGCGATCGTCCATCCCACGGTCGTCGCCGCGATCGAGCAGTGGTTCGCGTCGCTTGCGGCGTCCGTTCCGTTCGCGATCGCGGACATTCCGCTGCTCTTCGAGACCAATCGCACCGGCCAGTACGACGTGGTGATCGTCACCGCGTGCAAGCCGGAGACTCAGGTTCAACGCATCATGGCGCGCGACGGATCGACCGAGGCCGCGGCGCGTCAGCGGATTGCGGCGCAAATCCCCGTCGCCGAGAAGGCCCGCCAGGCGCACCACGTCATCAACACCGACGGCGCCGTGCTGGAGACGAACAGGCAGGTGCGTGCGCTCTACGAACTGCTGGGGCGCGGGTAACACGCCTCAGCGGCGCGCGACGAACGCCTGGAATTCGTCGTAGCGGAGACCGATGCGCTGATGAAATGCGGTGTCGAACGGCACGCGAGCGGCGAGGTCCCGGAGGAGCATGATCACGGCAGACGGTCCGCGCTGATCGAGCATCGCGCGCGCCGCCACAGCCGACTCCGCATAGGCAAGGGCCACCTGGCCGACGGGCAGGCCGCCAAAGCCCTTGTGCAGGCTGCTCAGCGGCAGGCGCTGCTTCATCGCCGCCCGCAGGCGTTCCGACTCGGTCAGTCCACCTGGCGACAGCGCTTCCGCCAGACCTTCGTCAACCCATGCCGGCACCACCTCGAGGCCAGCCAGACTGGCGATCAGCGCGTGTACGTATTCGTGCGTCAGCACGCGCTCGAGCAGGTCAACGCGATCGAGCGCGCCTTTCACCGGCACGCGGATGCGGCCGTCGTACTGGCCACCCGCCCACGCCGGCGCACGCGTCACGTCGCGGAACTGCTGCTCGGTATACAGCACTACTTCGACGGCGGATCCAGGGTAGAACCGCAGTTCGTCGCCGACGCGGAGATACGCCGTTTCCAGAAGCTCGACGGCACGGCGCGCCAGCGCCTGGTCGACCGGCCCTTCGAACAGCACGCGGAAGTGCACGCCCCGCGTTTCCGAGAACCTGCTCTCCGAACGGGCTTCTGACGACCAGCGCGCGATCTTGTCGATCAAGGTCGCGTCGTTCGGTGCGTACTTCAGCGCGGCTTCGTAGGTCGCTACGGCTTCCTTGATTCGGCCGGTCCTGTACTGCAGCTCGCCCAGAATCAGCGACGCGTCTTTGAACCGCGGTTCGACCTGCAGAACCCGCTCGAAATAGCGCTCCGCTTCTGCATATTGCGCGAGCATGAAGGCGCTGGCACCGGCGCCGAAGAGAATCGACGGATTCTGTGGCGCCAGCTTCGCTGCGGCGGTAAACGACGCGAGCGCGTCGGCGAACCGCTTTTCGTCGAGCGCCTTCTTCCCCGCGTCTGCCAGCCTGAACGCGTCAACGTTGACCGCCTGGGCGGAGGCCGCGGCGGGGCTGAGCACAACGACCAGCGCGACGACGAGACCGGCGCGAGTCGTTCGAGCCATCACGCCGTCAGCGCTCCGATGCGAGCCTGCGCCGCGGTCAGTGTGTTCTTCATCAGCATCGTGATCGTCAGCGGCCCGACGCCACCGGGCACCGGTGTCAGCGCTCCGGCGACTTCGGCGACCTCGGGATGCACATCGCCCACGAGCAGCGACCCCTTGGCCGCAAACACCCGCCGGCGGGCGTGCGATTCGGCGTACAGGCCAGCCACCGTCGTTTCGTCGGATACGCGATTGACACCCACGTCGATGACGGTCGCGCCCGGCTTCACGAAATCGCGGCGGACGAGCCCGGCCTTGCCGACCGCCGCCACGAGAATGTCCGCGGTCCGACAGACCGCGGCGAGATCGGGTGTCCGCGAGTGCGCGATCGTCACCGTGGCATCTCGGTGCAGGAGCAACATCGCCATCGGCTTGCCGACGATGTCGCTCCGGCCGATGACAACGGCATGCCGTCCGCCGATCGCAATCTTTTCGCGATCGAGCAGCTCGATGACGCCGCTCGGCGTACAGGCCACCAGCTTCGGTCGTTTCTGCACCAGCAACCCGACGCTCTCGGCGCTGAACCCGTCAACGTCCTTTTCGACGGCGATGGTGTCGAACACGCGCTGCTCGGCTCCCGCCCCCATCGCCTTCGGCAACGGCGACTGCACCAGGATGCCGTCGTGAACGTCGCTGCGATTGAGCCGCTCGACCAGTGCGAGCACATCGCTCAGCGATGCCGTCGCCGGCATGCGCTCGAGGTCGACACGAAAACCGGCCTCGGTTCCCGCCTTGACCTTGTGATTGACGTACACATGCGAAGCCGGATCGTCGCCGACCAGCACGATGGCCAGGCCTGGCGGCCGTCCATGCTCCGCGACGAACTCCTTGATCTGCGGTTTGATCTCTTCCTGCATGCGTGCAGCCAGAGCTTGCCCGTCCAGTAAGCGTGCGGTCACAGCGTCCTCTGCGTCTGGCCCATCCCAAGTCGGCTGTGCCGTTGCGCGTATCCGAAATACAGAACCAAGCCAATGAGGAGCCATGCCACGAGTCGCGCCCAGTTGGTCCAGCCCAGACCGTAAATCATCGCGCCGCACACGATGATGCCGAGCGTGGAGACCACCGGAAGCGCAGGGACGACGAATCCACGCGGAATCTCCGGCCGGCGCACCCTGATGATCCAGACGCCGGCGCAGACGAGGATGAACGCGAAGAGCGTCCCGATGCTCGTCATCTCGCCGACGATGTTGCCGGGAATGAACGCGGCAAACAGTCCGGTGAGGACGAAGAACACCATGTTCGACTTCCAGGGCGTGTGGTACTGCCGATGGACTTCGGAGAACAGCGGCGGCACGAGGCCGTCGCGGCTCATTGCAAAGAACACCCGTGACTGGCCGAGGAGCATCACGAGAATGACCGAGGAAAAACCGGCGAGAATCGCCACCGTGACGAACTTCGACAGCCACTCGAAGCCGGGCATGTATTTCGTGATCGCAAACGCCACCGACGCCTCGCGGCCCGCCGTACGGAAGTCCTCGACGGTGGCGATGCCGCTCAGCACGTAGGAGAACAACACGTAGAGCAGCGTGCAGACGACAAGCGACCCGAGAATGCCGATCGGCATGTCACGCTTCGGATTCTTTGTCTCCTGAGCGGCCGTCGACACCGCATCAAACCCGATGAAGGCAAAAAAGACGACGCCTGCCGCGCCGAGAATGCCCATGATGCCGCCATAGGCGTGCGTCACGCCCTCCGGCGTGACATAGGTCGTCGGCGCGGGAATCATCGGCGTGTGGTTCGCCGGGTTGATGAATCCCCAGCCGAACACGATGACCATCAGGACGATCGAGACCTTGGTGACGACGATCAGGTTGTTGACGAAAGCCGACTCCCGCGTGCCGCGGATCAACAGCCCCGACAGGATGGCGAGAATCAGGATCGCCGGAACGTTCATGACTCCCTGCACCCCGTCCATCGACTCGAAGGGTGAATGACGCCATTGGTACGGGATGTCCCAGCCGAAGTAGCCGAGCACCCGGTTGAAGTATTCGCTCCAGGCAATCGCGACCGTCGCCGCGCCGACCGCATATTCCAGGACGAGGTCCCAGCCGATGATCCACGCGACGAACTCTCCCATCGTCGCGTAGGAGTAGGTGTAGGCGCTGCCGGCAATCGGAATCATCGACGCGAATTCCGCGTAGCACAGGCCGGCGAACGCGCAGCCGATGGCCGCCACCAGAAAGGCCAGCGTCACCGACGGCCCCGAGCGCTCCGCGATCGCTGCGGCGGTGCGAACGAAGAGGCCGGCGCCGATGATGCCGCCGATGCCGAGCGAAATCAGCGACCACGATCCGAGCGTCCGTCGCAGCGAGCCCTCGCCCGTTGCCAGTGACTCCGCCAGAAGACGATCGATCGACTTGGTACGAAAGAGTGAATCGGACACGCCCGCGATTATAAGCGTGTATGCTCCCCCGATATGACCCACACCGTTCAGACACAGGACGTCGCCGCCCTCGACACCGAGTTCAAGCGCGGACTGGGACTCTTCGATTCGACCATGGTCGTCGCCGGCTCCATGATCGGCTCCGGCATCTTCATCGTCTCGGCGGGTATGGCGCGCGATCTTGGCAGCGCGGGCTGGCTGCTCGTCGCCTGGGTCGTCACTGGTGCGCTGACGATCGCAGCGGCCCTGTCCTACGGCGAGCTGGCGGCGATGATGCCCCGCGCCGGCGGCCAGTACGTGTACCTGCGTGAAGCCTATTCGCCATTGTGGGCCTTTCTTTACGGCTGGACCCTGTTCATGGTGATTCAGACGGGCACCATCGCGGCGGTCGCCGTCGGCTTTGCCCGCTTCAGCGGCGTGCTGATTCCGTGGATTGCCGAGGATCGCTACCTGGTCCCGCCGATTCACGTCTCCGCGGGCTACGCCGTGTCGTTATCGACGGCGCAGCTGGTCGGCGTCGCCCTGATTGCACTCCTCACCTGGAGCAACACACGCGGGCTCGAATACGGGCGCGTGATTCAGAATGTGTTCACCACCGCAAAGACCGGCGCGCTCATCGGCCTGATTGCACTCGCGCTGCTGCTCGGGTGGAACGCCGACGCCGTCAGCACGAACTTCGGCCACTTCTGGACGCCGAGCGGCTTCGATGCAATCGCCGCAGGGGTGACCGCGGCGACCGGCTACGGACTGTTCGTGGCGCTGTGCGTGTCGCAGACAGGTTCGCTGTTCTCGGCCGACGCCTGGAACAACATCACGTTTACGGCCGGAGAGGTGAAGGATCCGCGGCGCAACGTGCCGCTCTCACTGGCCCTGGGCACCGCTCTCGTCATCTGCTTATACCTGCTCGCGAACATCGGCTACCTCGTCACCCTGCCGCTGCCGGCAATTCAGCACGCCCCGTCCGATCGCGTCGCCACAGCAACGCTCGATGCCGTCTTTCCCGGCTTCGGCGCGCTCCTCATGGCGATAGCGATCATGATCTCGACCTTCGGTTGCAACAACGGACTGGTGCTGGCGGGCGCGCGCGCGTATTACGCGATGGCCCGCGACGGAGTGTTCTTCGCGCGCGCCGGCGAGCTGAATCGTGCGCGCGTCCCGGCCTGGGGTCTGTTGCTGCAAGGCATCTGGGCGGCTGCTCTGGTGCTGCCGCGGACGTATAACTCCGCCACGCAGCAGTACGGCAATCTCTATGGCAACCTGCTCGACTATGTGGTCTCCGCTGCGTTGCTGTTTTACATCCTGACAATCGGCGGAGTCTTCCGCTTGCGCGCAGCGCGCCCGGACGCGCCACGTCCGTACCGTGCCTTCGGCTATCCCGTCATTCCCGGGCTGTACATCGCCGGCGCGATCGCGATCCTCGCCATGCTGTTGATCTACAAGCCATCGACGACGTGGCCAGGATTCGTCATCGTGGCGATCGGTGTGCCGGTGTTCTTCCTGTTTCGTCGGACGTAGGTTGAAGAGGCTCAAGCGGTAGCAGCGGTTCAGGGGTTCGGGGTTCCCAGCGTACGAAGCAACGCTGCGACGCGACGCGCCGGGTCCCCAACGAGCAGATTCGAGATGACCGCCACGCACGAAGCGCCCGCCTCAATTGCGAGCGCAGCGTTGTCGAGCGTGACCCCACCGATAGCGACAATCGGCATCTCACCGGCGAGGCGCGATGCGGCCGTGACCAGCTCCAGGCCGACAGCGCGGTAGCCCGTGTCCTTGGTCGCCGTGCCGAACACTGGACCAACCGCGATGTAACTCACCGGCTCGCGCAGCGCATCTGCCACCTGCGTGACGGAGTGCGTGGAATAGCCGACCACCGCATCGGGTCCGAGCTGCTCACGTGCGGCAGTCGGTGGCACATCGTCCTGTCCGACGTGCACCCCTGCCGCCCGCGCCAGGTGCGCCAGATCGACGCGGTCGTTCACGATGACGCTCGCCTGATATTCGCGGCCGAGCGTGACGACGATATCGCACAGATCGAGGAACAGCCCCGACGGCAGCTGTTTGGCGCGCAGTTGCAGGAATCGCGCACCGCCGTCCAGACATGCCCGTGCCAGGTCTGGAGCCGTCCACCCGGCGCGCGCGGCGGCGTCCACGTCGACAATGGCTTGGAGTCGTGCGAACACGGAACCTGAACCTAGAACCCGAACTCAGAACGCGAACCGGGAACCGAGCACCTGGAACGTGGAACGGCGGTTAGGCTGTTTCGGCCAGCTTGTTCTGTTTCGGCGCGGGCATGAAGCGATCCATGAAGCCGGTGCCCAGTCGCCCAGCCTGGAAATCGGAATCGTTGAGGATCTGCAGATGCAGCGGCACCGATGTGCTGATGCCCTCGATGACAGTCATCTCCAGCGTGCGCCGCATCCGCGCCACCGCCTCCTGACGGTCGCGCCCATGCACGATGATCTTGGCGATCATCGAGTCGTAGTACGGCGAGATGGTGCACTCGGAATGAACGAACGTGTCGATGCGGACGCCCGGCCCACCCGGCACGCTCCACGCATGGATCAGGCCGGGTGATGGCGCGAAGGTCACCGGGTCTTCGGCATTGATCCGGCACTCGATCGAATGGCCAGTGAACGTGATGTCGCTCTGCTTGAATGACAGCCGCTCGCCTGCCGCAATCCGGATCTGCTCCTTGACGATGTCGATGCCGGTCACCATTTCGGTGACCGGATGCTCGACCTGGAGACGGGTGTTCGTCTCCATGTAGTAGAACTTCCCTTCGCCATCCATCAGGAACTCGAACGTGCCGGCGTTCGTGTACTGCACGGCCTTCGCCGCGTCCACCACCAGGCTGCCCATGCGCCGTCGGACCTTCTCGCTCAGCGCCGGCGACGGCGACTCCTCGATCAGCTTCTGATGGCGCCGCTGGATCGAGCACTCGCGCTCACCAAGATGGACGAGGTTTCCGTGATGGTCGCCGATGATCTGGAACTCGATATGGCGCGGGTTGTCGAGGTACTTCTCGATGTAGACGTCGCCGTTGCCGAACGCCGCCTCGGCCTCGCGTGTGGCCATCCGCAGCAACTGCGGCAACTCGTCGGCGGTGCGGACGACGCGCATGCCGCGGCCACCGCCTCCCGCCACCGCCTTGATGATGACGGGATAGCCGATGTCCTTCGCCACCTTCAGCGCCCGCTCTTCGTTCTCGACCGGGCCGTCGCTGCCCGGCAGCATCGGCACGCCCGCCCTCTTCATCGCCTTGCGCGCACGCGCCTTGTCGCCGAGCAGCTTGATGACGCTGGGATCCGGGCCGATGAACCGGATGTGACAGGCCTGGCAGACCTCGGCCAGGTAGGCGCTTTCCGACAGGAACCCGTAGCCCGGGTGAATGGCGTCGGCACCGGTGATCTCGGCGGCGCTGATGATTGCGGGCACGTTGAGATAGGAGTCGGCGCTGCGCGCCGGTCCGATGCAGACGTCTTCGTCCGCAAACCGGACGTGCAGCGAGTTCTCGTCGGCTTCGGAATAGACCGCAACAGTCTTGACGCCCAGCTCGCGGCAGGCGTGGATGATGCGCAGCGCGATCTCGCCTCGATTCGCGATCAGAATCTTTTTGAACATCAGCTCGGTCTTATCGCGAAGAGCCGTTCACCGTACTGAACGGCCTGTCCATTCTCCACGTACACCTTGACGAGTTCGCCGTCGCACTCCGCGTTGATCTCGTTCATCAGCTTCATCGCTTCGATGATGCACAAGACCTGACCTTTGCGGACACTCTGCCCGGTCTCGACAAACGGCGGCGCCCCGGGTTCAGACGCGCGATAGAACGTGCCGACGATCGGCGACTTGACGATGGCCAGGTCGACGTCCTCGCTCGTCGGCTCGAGCACCGCCGGCTCGCCCGCGGCCGCGGCCGCGGGGGCCGCAGGAGCCTGCGCAACTGTCTGGTAGGCGGCGGCGGGCATCGGCGGCATTGCCGCCGTCCACTGCGTCGGTGAATGCTTGCGCAGGCGCAGGGTCTCGCCGTCTCGTTGCAACTCGAACTCGGCAAGCTCGTGCTCGCGCATCAGTTCGAGGATCTGTTTGATGTCGTCTACGGTCATCGGTCAGGGATCAGGGCGTATTGCACCGATGTGAGAACGTCGCACCCGTGCGCCGTCACCAGCACATCGTCTTCAATCCGCACGCCCCCCCATCCAGGAAGGTACGCGCCCGGCTCGATCGTAAAGACCATCCCCGGTTCGAGCGGCACGGACGCCATGTCGGCGCGCGGCCGCGTCAGTCGCGGTTCCTCGTGCACGTCGAGGCCGAGACCGTGGCCGGTACCGTGGCCGAAGGCTTCGCCCAGTCCGTGCCCCTCGAGAACGCGGCGGGCGGCGCGGTCCACATCCGTGGCCGCAACACCCGGCTTCACGACGTCGATCGCCGCTTGCTGCGCTTCACGCACCGCATTGAAGACGCGATGCGCATCCGCGGAGGGCGGCGCGACGGCCACCGTCCGCGTCAGATCGCTGCAGTATCCGTCCAAGACGCCGCCAAAGTCCAGCACGACGAGGTCTCCTGCCTCGAGCAAACGGTCGCCGGCGCGGTAGTGTGGCAGGGCCGCATTCGGGCCGGAGGCAACGATGGTGTCGAAGGCGGGCCGCTCGTACCCGGCATCGCGAATCGCGCCCTCGATGCGGGCGGCAATCGTCCGCTCGCTGACCCCGGGGCGGATCAGATCGAACGCTGCAGCGGCAACGGCGGTCAGTCGCCGCGCCGACTCACGCAGCGTGGCGATTTCCGCCTCGTCTTTGACCATCCGCGCCTGCTCGACGACGCGCTCGGTCGATCGAAACGACAGCGTCAACCCGCGCGCCGCCGCTGTTCGTACCAGCCACTCGTGACGCGCGACCGTCAGGTGACCGGCCTCGAATCCGACAGTGCCCACGGCAATGGCCGCGAGGCAGTCCAGGAGCGCTTCTTCATAGCTGCCGCCGACCTGCCACACCCGCAGCGACGGACACGCCGCAGGCGACGACTGCAGCAGACGGACCGCCTCCTGATACCTGAAGTCGATCAGCAGATGCATGGCATCCGCTGTCGCGACCAGCGTCCCGGCACTGCCGGCGTGATTGGTCAGATAGCGGATGTTGGCCGGTGCCGTCACGATCAGCGCGTCAAGGCTCAGCGCCTCGAGCGCACGACGCACGGCGACGTGGCGTAGCGCCAGGTTCGTTGATATCGCCAGTCCCATCAACGCGGGCGAACGGACGAAAAGGCTATGGAGTCGGCGTCGCCGGCGGGGCCACCGTCACGACCTTCGTCGTCCCGCCCTGCGATCCTGCCAGGTCGGTGACGCTCAACCCGACCACGTATGTTCCCGCGGCGGAATAGGAATGCGTCACGACCCGCCCTTCGCTCGTTTGCCCATCTCCAAAGGTCCAATGGTACGCGCAGGACGCGAAACACGCAGTACCTTCGTCGGTCGTGGCCGAGGCGTCGAACCCGACCGGCGAGTTCGCCGTCGGCGCGTCAGGGGCGACGGTGAAGGAGGCCGACGGAGCGGTCGTATTCTGCGTCCCGGTCAGCGCAATTTTGAGGGAGCGCGACAGCGTCGTCTCGGCGTTGGTGCCGAACGGCGTCACCACGACGGTGATATCCGCGGCCGGGGTGGACAGGGCCGGGGCCCTCACCGTGAACGCGGCACGGCCGTCGCCGCCGGTCACGACGTCGATGTGCGACACGAAGCCGGTGTTCGCGCCGACGCCCACGCGCTGGCCTGACAGCGGCTGGCCGTTCTGATCGATCATCGCGACCGTTACGATCGACTGCGACTGGCCGTCATGCGGGATCCGATCTGGCGATGCCGTCAGCGTCAGCGACTGGGACAGGCCCGACGGTCCGGTGAGCGCGGGCGCCTTCTGAGAGTCCACACAGGCAGTGACGCTTCCAGCGATCATCAGCGCTGCAGCCAATCGGAACATTCCGGTGGTCGTGATCTGCATACGTCCTCTTATTCGGGATCGGCAAAGTTGCCGAAGTCGATCCCGATGGTCCCGGTCGCGCTGACGTCGTTGCCGACCTGGTCCCGCCCGTAGAAGGTCACTTCGGCGATCGTCGCGATGATGTCGGGGTTGGTGCCGAGCGCCGCCAGCGGCGCTTCCTGCTTGGCGCCATGGCGGACGATCTGGAACCCGGTGGTCGCGGTGCCGTCCGCCGGCACGGTCACGGTCACCGCCGAGTCGAAGGGATACGGGACGTCGACGCCGGGCGTGTTGCGGCCGTCGGTGCGGCGATACACGACGCGATAGCGCGAAATCGTGATCTGGTTGAGGGCGCTGGGGGCCGCTGGTGCAGCCGGATCGCCTGGATCCTTGAGGATGAGTGCAAACGTCGCCTCGCCGACGTCGTTGAAGACCGTCGGCACGCTCACCTGCTGCCCGCCAACGCTCGTCTGCACGTTGGTAATGACGTCGGACAGCAGCGTGGACACGAGATCCTGCGGCCGCGCGCCGGATGCCGCCTGCAGCGACACAAGCATCAACTGCGCCGGCGACTTGCCCTGCGTAACGAGGTCACCGCACCCTGATGAGACGCCGGCGGCCATTGCAACCGCAGCAAGCGTTACCCGATGCCAGAACTTCGCACTCACAATCGCTCTCCTACAGCCTGATGATCCGCGGTGTGATGAAGATGAGCAGCTCGCGGCTTTCGTCCGAATAGGTGTTCCGTTTGAACAGGTAGCCCAGGAGCGGAATGTTGCTCAGTCCGGGCGTCCGCCCCTGCGTCGCCTGCTCGCGGCTGATGTAGACGCCGCCGATCACCGTCGTCTGGCCGTCGCCCACGCGTACGGAGGTCGTCGCCTTCTGCGTATCGATGGGCGGGATGTTGTTCACCTCGCGGCTGAAGTCAGGTGACGCGTTTTCGACGACGATGCGCATGATCACGGTGTTGACGGCAGTGATCTGCGGCAGCACGCGGAGGATCAGCGCCGCGTCCTTGAAGGTCACCGTCACGGTGTTGTTGGCGATCGTCGGCACGGGCACCTGAATGCCCTGCATGATTTCCGCCTCGACGTTGTTCTGCGTGGCCACGCGCGGCGTCGACAGAATCCGGCCCTTGCCCGATCGTTCGAGCGCCGAGAGCACGACGTCGAGGTTGATTGCGCCGTTGATGGACCCCAGCGACAGTCCGACGGCGGATGTCGCGGCAGTCACGCCCAGGTCGACGGCCGTGCCCACCCCGTCCGGCCCCTGCGCGGCACCGGTCCGGCCGCTGATGCTGCCCTGGTTCGGAAACGTCAGCGGCGTCGTGTTTCCGAGGTCAGGCGCGACGCGGCCGCTGAGCCCCCATTGGATGCCGACCGAACGCGCGAAGTCGCGGGTCGTCTGCACGATGCGCGCTTCGATTTCGACCTGCTGCTCCGGCTGATCGAGCGTCGTCAGGAGGTCGGCGGCGCGCTGCAGGCGATCGGCGAGGTCGGTGACAATGACTGTATTCGTCCGTTTGTCAGTCTGGACGTCGCCGCGCGGCGACAGCACAGTGGCCTTCAACGTCGCCGCAAGATCTTCCGCGTTGCCATAGCTCAAGGGCTTGGTCAGCGTCCTCAGCTCTCCCGCCAGCGCGCGCTCCTCTTCCACCTTTCGACGCGCTGCTGCTTCCTCTGCGAGCACGGCCAGTGGCGCCACACGCACGACCGATCCGCGTTGGATGTAGCCGAGTCCGTTCGAGCTTGCGATCAGATCGAACGCTTCATCCCACGGAATCTCCTTGGCGTTGACGGTGACGGTACCCTGCACCCGTGGATCGATGTACAGGTTCAAGCCGTTCTCGGTGCCGAGCAGCGTCAGCACTCCACGCAGGTCCGCATCCGTGAAATCAATGCTGATCGGAGCCCCGGTGAACTGCGGACGCTCTTGCGGCGGCGCCGGCTGAGCAGGCTGCTGCGGCGCCGGTGCCTGGGCTGCCTGAAGCTGGGGAGCAGCCGCTGCCTGGACCGGAGCCGCGGCCGCGCGTGCCGGCGCCGACGCGGTACGTAGAGCGGCGATCGGATCAGCCGCTGGCTCATCGAACACCACGGACAGGTCGTTTCCGTCCGCCGACGTCTCCAACCGGTACGTTGCCGTCCGCGACAGCTCCATCGTCACTTGCGTGTCGAACGGTGGCGCCTGGCTCATCGCGATACGCACACGCTCGACGGGACCGCCCTTCACGCCGGTCGTGCCTGGCAGCGTCGACGTCACATTTCCCAGATTCAGGACCACGCGGCGCGGCCCTTCCTTCGGCTCCTGAATGCTGGACGCCGTCAGCGGACCGGTGCCGAGCAGCGTCACAGCGGTGGCTGTCCCACGCTGCGTGACACGGACGTCGCGGATCGTCGCCGCGGAGGCGCCGACATCCAGCGTGCGCGGCGCGGCAGTTGCGTCGACGCGGTCCGCCTCGACCAAGATCATGTTGCGCGAGCTGCGGATGCGCGGCCGGATCGGCTGCCGGAAGGTGATGCGGACCCGGGCAACGGCCGCGCCATCATTGGTCGTCCCGTTCTCGACCTTGACGCTGTCGACTGGATGGTGTTCATCCACCTTCACGTCACCGGCAAAATCCTTCGTGACGACGTCGCGCATCTCGACGATCGTCGTGCGCGCGTCCGGGTGGACGGCGACGTACGCCACTGGTGCCGACGCTTCGATGGTGACGAGGCCGGTTCGCTTGTCGAGGCTCGCCGCCACTTTCTTCAGCGTCGCGCCGTTGCCGCCGGCCGACCGGGTACCGACGACGCCAAGCGGCGACAAGACGAACGCGGTGATGCACAGGGACAGGAGGAGACAGTGTCGGGACATGACTATTGAGCCTCTTGCGACCGTCGCAGCGGCTTGCGCACTTCCCGCTGCTTGGCGAGAGAAAGCGGATCGTTCACGTCTTGCAGCACGAACATGGCGTCGGCGGTAATGGTCCGCACACGGCCGTCGTACAACTTGTCGCCCGGCTTCACCATGTAGGTCTTGTTGTCGGCGCCTCTCACCAGCGCGACATATCCATCACGTCCCTGGACGACGCCCGTCATCGTGATTTCGCCGAGACCGAGTCCGGCCAGTCCCTTCGCCCGCGGGTTGGCCGATGTTCCGACAGCCTCCGTGGTACGACGAACCAGGCTGATGAATGGGTCGCGGCGGCCGGCCGGGTTGTAGGTGTAGCCGTTCGGTTCGAGCACCGGCGGCGCTGGCGACGGCGCGGCGGTCGTCTTCTGCGCAGTTGCAGGGGCAGCCGGCGCCTGGCCACTCAGTGCCGACGCCGCCAGCAGCGAGACGCCGAAGGTGATGAAGAGAGTGCGCATCATGCTCCCCCTGCGGCCGGCTTCGGCTGTTCGGCCAGCACGAAGGTAGTTGCCGTCACGTCGATCGTGACCGTGACGCGCGACGTCTGCGCTTCGCGGGCCTTCACCTTCATGTTGGCAACGTTGATGATGCGTGGAAATTTGCTGAGCCGGTCGAGGAACAACCCGAGGTCGTGGTACGTCCCTTCCAGCTGCAAACCGATCGGCCACTCCGTGTGCAGTGTCTTCTTCGTTGTCGCCTGCGGCAGGAAGCGCAGCACCTTCAGGTTCGACTGCGTCGCCAGCGCGTTGACGCGGTTCAGCAGATCCCCCACGTCCTGCTGCTCCGGCAACACGGCGCGGAGACGATCGAGCTGGATCTCGAGGGATGACACTTCCTTCCGGAACTCGGGCAGACGGCGCGCGATTCCGAGGCCGCGGTTGATGTCCATGCGAATCGCGGCGAGCGCGGCGCGGCGCGTCTCGATCTCAGCGTTCTTCGGCGTGGCGTAGTAATTCCAGAACGCGAAGGCGGAGGCGCCGGCGAGCACCGCGAAGACGCCCATCTGTCCGTACCACGGCAGCTTGCTGAGACTGATGTTGATAGCCATTTCGTGTTTTCCGCTATCGGGGGCGCTTCAACGGTGCGTCAGCGCGCGGCGGCTCCCCCACCGCCGCCGCCGGATGTCGGCGTACTTGCGGGCACCGGCGCGCTCTTCTCCGCCTCGGCTTTCTTGAGACCGGCACGCACGGTGAACCGAATCAATTCGACGCCGCTCTGCCCCTGTGCGGGCTGCAGCGTCTCGACCTGCGTCTCAACGTCGGCCGGGTTGACCACCAGCCGTGAGTTCTGCAGGTTGGCGACGAAATCGGAGACGGCAACGAGGGTCGTGCTCCGGCCTTGAATGGTGAGCGCCTCACCGGCCTGGTCCATATCGGTGAGCCACAGCATGTCGGGCACGCTGCGACTGACGTGATCCAGCAGTTCGACGGAGAAACCCTGACCGGCGCGCAGCTGCTCGATCAGCTGGACCCGCTGCTGCAGCTGCGAGCGTCGCGCCTCGAACTGCTTGACCTCGGCGAGGACCGACTGCAGCCGCACCTGCTCCTGCTGTGCCGTCGTGATGTCGACCTCGACCTGCGCGGCGGCCTGTCGCAGCGTCCAGTACCACCACCCGATCCCGGAGGCGGCAGCGACGAGAATGAGGCTGCAGGCGATGGTCAGCTGCTGTGCCGCGATCGTGAACGTCGGCAGCTTGCGTGCCTTCGGACGCTCGACGCCGAGAAGGTTGATGCGAATCATCGGTCGCTCACCTTCCGCAGCGCCAGGCCGACCGCGACGGCGGCCGTGGCCGCGTGATCGACCGCCGGCGCGCCCAGCTTGTGCGCATCCCAAGCGACCGCGCGGAACGGATCGAACTCCTCGACCGGAGTGCCGAACCGCTCTTCCAGCATTTCCTTGAAGCCATCGACGCGCGAGGCGCCGCCGCTGAGGACGATGCGATCGATGTGATCGGAGGCGGCGGTCGCCTTGAAGAAATCGAATGTCTTCTGGATTTCGAGCAGAACGTTCTCGGTGACAGCGCGCAGCACGGGCTGGGCGTCCTCGAACGTGGCGCCGTCAACCGGGATCCCCTTCTTCAGCTGCTCGGCCGTGTCGAACGAGAGGTC
>Ga0111538_10002165_pt1 | contig 27632 bp, 30 predicted proteins | sample SoiMethybrSBSTD1_FD_79669 | JGI IMG/M metagenome (GOLD analysis project Ga0111538, IMG submission 79669) | Bulk soil microbial communities from a Populus tree surrounding site in Tennessee, USA - Soil MetaG P. TD hybrid SBSTD1 (version 2)... | ecosystem: Environmental > Terrestrial > Soil >...
GCCGCGGTCGAAATCCGCCGAAGTCGACAACATTCCGGCGCCTGAAGAGGCGTGGACTGCGCTCGTCCAGCCCATTTCCCGGCAGCCGTCGGCTGGAGGCGCCGCACCGATAACGACCGGGACCGGCGGTCAACAGCCGCCGGCGTCGGGCGCGATCAACCCTTCGAACGAGCCGCCGCCATCGGGGCCGATCGGCTCGTTCGGGCAGACCATTCCGGCCAAGGTCTCCAAGCGCAACGACATCCTCGACCATGTGCCGACCATGGCGATTCCATTGCCGCTCACGCAAGAGCAACGGAAGCAGATCTACGATGCGGTGATGGCGGAGAAGTCACAGCCGGTTGCCGGCGCTGACGCGCTTAATCCCGCAAGCGAGCTGTCGCCAAATCAGGCGCTCAACGGCATGCGTCCGTTGCCCGAGAGCGTGCGCGGCATCGACGGCGTCTCGCGGCTTTATTACATCAAGGCCAAGGACAAGGTTCTGCTGATCGAGCCCAACGTGCGCACGGTCGTCGGTCAGATCACGGCATCTTAAGGCCGAAACAGCCATCGCCGGAGTTTCCGGCGATGGCAATTTCATCGCGCGCTATTCGGCGGGTCTGCTGTAATTGTTCGGCGCGCTCTTCCATTGTGTCAGGCTGTCGCCGATCACCTTCATGGCGGTCATCGCCGCGTGGCTGAGGCTGGCATAGCCGGCAATTTCCCGGCTGACGCGTTCGCCCTCACTACGAAGCATTTCGCGCACGCCCTGTAGCTCATGAATGACGCGATCGATTTCGTCCATCGACGCACCGGAAACGCGCCGGATCAGGACGTTGAGGTTGTCGGTAACAGGCTCGGATGCCGGTTGCTCCACGTCGTTCCATTGACGGCGTAGGTGCGCGACGTCGCGCCGGACAAACTCGCGGATCTCACCCTCGAAAGCGGTCACCGCCGCCTGCTCGGACTCGGTTCGCTCCGAAGATTTCCGGTTCGGCGCATACACCTCCGGTCCGGTCTTTTCCGGAACCGTCCTGTCCGCACCAAGCCGCTCAGGTCTGATGGCCGTCATGGTCCACTCCTACAGAAGCGCAAGATTTTGCGCGGATGCTCCCCAGTAGCAGCCGATTGCCGCACGCGACTGCGGCGGCCGTGGGGCGGAGTGGGAGGGTGGTGACACATTCCGGCCAAACGTGGCCGGCCGCAAAGTTATGCACGGCTTTTGTAAAATCGCGTCGTGGTATTCGGCAACCAGCCTACCAGTTCAATTTGAAGCCGGCGCTGATGCTTTTACTGCTGGTGGTCTGCCCGACGTCGGTGACCGCGGTGGTCACATGCAGCGGGCCATAAAGCTTCTGATCGGCGCTGAAGGTGTTGTGCGTCACCGGATCGTTGCTGGCGTTGGCAAAGCCGGCGCCCAGGGTCGTCCCGGTCGGCAGGATATTGAACTTGACCGCCTTCTCGTTGCCAAAGACCTGCTGCGCGGCGGGCCCGCCGGGCGCGGGGAGCGCCATAAGCGGCAGATCGCCGGGGCCGGACGACGGCTGGCCGAGCATTTCCGTAACCGAATAGGTGCCTTGCACAGTCATGGCGAAACGGCTCCCGAACGGGATCGAATGCTTGATCGTCGTGCCAACCTTGCCCTGCTCGTTTGTCGGATCGACGCGTGCATCCACGCTGGCAAGATTCGGCACGCCGACTGACGCCCAGGCCGCACCGGCGGGCATGCCGTTGTTGCGCTCCGTGGACAAGGGCAGCGGATATGCGGTCAGCGTCGACGGCGCGAGATCGGCGCCAACAGAATTCGACCATTCGGTCTGCACGGGCTGCTTCACCACGACTGTGGTCGAGCCGTCTACTTTCTGCGTGCGTGTGATGTCGTACGCGTTGTTTCTGTAGCCTGGAAGGCGCAACGGCTTTTTCGGCGCTGTGGCGAGGGCACCAGGGTCAAAAACCAGAGCGTTTGCGAGGAGCGCGCTATCTTCCGTCGTCAGGGGCGCGACTTCGGTCGACTCCTGCGCCGATGCCGGCATGGCGACAAAAGCCAGCGCACCGAACATCCACAATGCACGACGAATGCGTGCTCGCATTTCCGAAGCTCTCCCCCGAGAGTGCTCGTCCGGCTGTTTTGTCGACTGCGCGATGTTCAGCGCAAACCGGTTAAGCATTGGTTGAGCTGTGCCACGGAACTTTGGCGAAGCTGTGAAGCAATTCCGATAATTTCCGGTCAGCTGCAGCGGGCGGCGATCGCCTCATTGATGTGTTCCACATCGGCATCGAAGCGGCCAAGCTCACGCTCGCGTTCCGGCCCGCTTTTGCACAACGCGGTGACGGCGCGCGCCTTGACGACCTCGAGAAAGTAAAGCCGTGTCGCGCTGCAGATGTCCTTACCCTCTTTGGCGTCGAGCCCTTTAAGGCGCGCCTGCATTGCCGCCACATTTGTGCCGGCATCGGCAAGATTTCGATCGCAGCCAGGCAGGTGCAGAGGCGCGGGGCTTGCGGGGGCCGCGGCCAGCAGGGCCAGCGCGAATGCGGCCGGCACGATCAGGCCGATGAACGCGAAAAATGCGAATAAAAAGCGCTTGAGCATGCTGCGGCCCTCCGGCGTTACCACCCATTGGTCGCGTCGGCCGCGAAAAGGTTCATGGCCTCTGCGGCATGAAACCGGAACCCGGGTCGTGGATTGTCTTCAGGTATCGGGGAGGTGGTGTTTCGGGAGCACGCCCATGCCCGCGCTATTGCCGATCATATTGACCGCGTCGCACATCGTTCTGGTGGCCGACGCAGTACCAAAGTTCAATGTCGAGCAGACTTGCCGCCGTGCCGGCGAAGTTTCTGTTTCGCTCGGCCGCTCCGCCGGTGACTGTAAGCGTGATGAAGAAGATGCGCACAGCAAGCTGCAACAGGACTGGGCACAATAGAGTCCGGCGCAGCGCACCGGCTGCGTGCGATTCTCTTCGCTCGGCAGTTCGCCCAGTTACGTCGAATTGCTGACCTGCCTCGAGATGGCGAAGCAGGCGAAGGAGCTGCCTGAAGCGTCCAAGACGGGCACCTCCGGGCAGCGCTAGCGATCAGGTCTTCTTGCCGGGCGGCGTGCTGAAGGAACTGCCGGATGAGCCTTGCATCTGCGCCAGCTTGTAGGCGGAGAGCTGCTTCGGTTTATCCTTGTCGGCCTTGGGCTTCTTCTTTTCCTTCGTGGCACGCATCTGACCTTTCGCCATGATGACCTCCCTGAAGTCAAACGATGGCGAATGCTAGCGGGCGCGCCGGGCGGCGCAAGGGGAGGGCCGACAGCCGTCAGGTCTTCGGCGCTGCAGAGCCCGCCGCCTTGAGCTTGTCGTCAATGCACTTGTTCACGACGTCGGCGCGCTTGTCGAGATCCTGGTGAGGATTGGCCTTTTCGGTCCGCATCCAGCATTCGCGGGCGGCGCGCGCACGCGTCATCGGCTCGCCATCGTCGGCAGCGGCCGCCGGTCTTACGGTTTGCGCGGGCGGCGTTTCGGGTTTGGAGGCGGCCGGTTCCGGCCTCGCCGAAGCGGCCTGCGCCTTCGGCGCATCGGCTGCCGACGGGCCGGTGCCGTCGGTTTCGCAGGCCGCGAGCGCAAGCATGGCGGCCAGCATCGCGAGGCTTGCGGCAGCACGAATTGTTCCGATCGCTAAGACTGAAACGTTCATAAATGTATTCCAAAGAGAGGTGTTCTGAGGTCCGGCCGCCGCTATTTGCCCGAATCGCACCTTTCTACGCAACGGCCGCAGAACAGGCTTTCACAATTGCGTGCGTGCCCCTGCTTGGCTGCGAACCGCCTCCCGCAAGGGAACGTTGATCCGGCAAACGATACCGCGGAACAACATCTCTGGAGGCAAGAATGCGCATTTTCTGGGCGGCGGCAGCGGCCGCAATGCTTGTGTGCGGCGCTGCGCGCGCTGAGGGGCCGATGCCCTCGCCGGTAAACGGCGATGCAGCCGTCGGTGTCGGCGTCATATGCAATACGTCGGAGGAGGCCAGGCAATTCGTCAATCTCCGCAGTTATGGCGCCGCACCTGATCAGGCGGTGCAGGCCGTCAATGCGAATGCAATAGACGAGCGGGCCTGTGGCGTTGCGGCGATCGCCTATGTCCATGACGGAACGGTCGACACCATGAAGCTCGAAAACCAGCTTGTGCAAATCGTGCGCATTAACGTGGTTGCCGGCTTCAACGGCTCCGCCTGGCAGCGCGTGTCCGGCATGGTGCAATACGCGGTGCTTGAAGGCGGCGGTGAGTCGATCTGACTTGGCGGGTGCGCGAAAACGTTAAGCAAATATGTCGTTCGATGCTTAACCAACGCGACCGTTTTGATTTGCATCGGCCGGAAACTTGGTGAGACATGGCGTGAACATGGCGGCGAATTTTGGCCGCCTTTGCTTCTAGGCGGTTGTCACATGAAACGTCTTCTTATTGCGGCTGCAATGTCCGCTGCCATCCTCGGCAGCACCTGCGCTCCGTCGGCGGCGGCGGATCTCGGCCCGGTCTATGGCAAACGCCATGCCCGCACCGGCTGGTACGGCTACAACTGGCGCGACCGCTGCGCCTACGCCGGCTTCTACTGCCTCTACGCTTATGACGGATACGTCTATCACTATCCGTTTGACGACCGGCGTTCGGCATACGCGTATCGCTGGCGACGACACAGATTTTAGGCCGCCGCTTCCGCTCATCTCCCGCACAGGAGCGGAAAGAGTGACGACCAGATCTCGACTTGCAGCAACCATTTCAGCGCTGATACTCGTCAGCGCGTTGGTGGTGCCCGCAGCCACGGCTGCCGCGCGCAACAAGGGCGGCACGTCGACGAGCAACAGTGGACAAGCCACGGCAACGCAGAAGGCCAAGAAGCGTCCACCGCGAGCGTATTCCGGGAAAAATCCCCAGCCTGCGGCCCGAACTCAGGGCCAGTGAAGTCGCACTCCCGCAAGTTACCGGAACTTTTCCTCAGCCGGCCCGTTGGTCGGCGCTGGGTTGAATAACGGCTGAGGAGAAAAGCGATGCGTCATCACATTGTATTGGCAACAGGTCTGACCTTGTTCACTGCGGGCGGATACTCCATCGCGGCACCGGTTTCTCCGGCCGCGCTTTCGCGTGCAGACACTGGCGCACCGATTGTCCTGGTGCAGGCAAAAAAGGACGAATCCCTGCAGCAGAAGGCCAAGCGCGCCTGGCGCAACCTCGTCGGCTACAAGTTCGACGTTTCATGTCCGTTTGAAAAACGGTCGTGCGCCGAAATTGGCAAGAGTCGTGACGACGCGCGGGCCAAATGCATCGCGCGCAATCCGGTGTGCTGGGTTTCGGACGCCAAATAAAGTGGGCTAGCGCGGGCGGCGATTGCTTCTTAACCCGCCGCGCATTCCCGGCTTTCCGAGCTTGGAGCGCGGGCTATCGGCACGCGCCGGCTTCGCCTCGTGCGACAGGGCAATGCCCATCTCGTCAAGATCCGGCTTGTGCGGGCGCGCGCGTGACTGCAGGCCCCTGGTCTGCGTCACCATCACGTCGCGCGCGGTTGGGTTGTCGAGCACCGCCATTTCGGTCGCGCGCAGGCGCTTGATCTCGTCGCGCAGCCGCGCGGCCTCCTCGAAGTCGAGATCGGCGGCCGCCTCGCGCATGCGCGTCTCGAGATCGGCGATCACTGCCTCGAGATTGTGGCCGATGGTCGCCGCCTCGGCGAATTCGCCGGCGGCAGCGCCGCCGGTTGAGATAAGCACGTGGTCACGCTCGTACACGCTGTTGAGGATGTCATGGATCGAGCGCTTGATGCTTTCCGGCGTGATGCCATTCGCCGTGTTGTACTCCACCTGTTTCTCGCGCCGGCGGCTGGTTTCCTCGACCGCGCGCTGCATTGATCCGGTGGCCTGGTCGGCATAGAGGATAACCTTGCCGTCGACGTTGCGCGCGGCGCGGCCGATGGTCTGGATCAGTGACGTTTCGCTGCGCAGGAATCCTTCCTTGTCGGCATCGAGAATGGCGACCAGCGCGCATTCCGGGATGTCGAGGCCCTCGCGCAGCAGGTTGATGCCAACCAATGCGTCGAACGCGCCGAGCCGCAGGTCGCGGATGATCTCGATGCGCTCCAGCGTGTCGATATCCGAGTGCATGTAGCGCACGCGGATTCCTTGCTCGTGCAGGTATTCGGTGAGATCTTCGGCCATGCGCTTGGTCAGCACGGTGACGAGCGACCGGTAGCCTTTCTGCGCCGCCTGCCGTACTTCGCCGACAAGATCGTCGACCTGCAAGCGCGCCGGCCGCACCTCGACCGGCGGGTCGATCAGGCCGGTCGGACGGATGACCTGCTCGACGAAGACGCCGCCGGATTCATTGAGCTCCCACGGTCCCGGGGTGGCCGAAACCGCGACGCTCTGCGGGCGCATGGCGTCCCATTCTTCGAAACGCAGCGGCCGGTTGTCCATGCAGGAGGGCAGGCGGAAGCCGTATTCCGCTAGCGTCGCCTTGCGGCGGAAGTCGCCGCGAAACATGCCGCCGAGCTGCGGGATGGTGACGTGGCTTTCGTCGCAGAACACCAGCGCATTGTCGGGCACGTATTCGAACAATGTCGGCGGCGGCTCGCCCGGCTTCCGGCCGGTGAGGTAGCGCGAGTAGTTCTCAATTCCGGCGCACGAGCCGGTTGCTTCCATCATTTCCAGATCGAAGATGGTGCGCTGCTCGAGCCGCTGCGCTTCCAGCAGGCGACCGGCCGCGGTGAGCTGATCGAGACGCTGCCGCAGCTCGTGCTTGATACCGGTGATGGCCTGGATGAGCGTCGGGCGTGGCGTCACATAGTGCGAATTGGCGTAGATCTTCACGAATTCCAGCTCGTCGGTCTTCTGCCCGGTGAGCGGATCCATCTCCTCGATCTTCTCGATCTCGTCGCCGAACAGATGGACTCGCCAGGCACGGTCTTCATAGTGCGCCGGGAAAATATCGACCGTGTCGCCGCGCACGCGGAACGAACCGCGGAAGAAATCGCCCTGCGTGCGCTTGTACTGCAACGCCACAAGATCGGCGAGCAGCTGGCGCTGGTCGATCTTGCCGCCTTGCTTGAGCGAGAATGTCATCGCCGAATAGGTTTCCACCGAGCCGATGCCGTAGATGCACGACACCGAAGCGACGATAATTACGTCGTCGCGCTCGAGCAGCGCACGGGTTGCCGAGTGGCGCATGCGGTCAATCTGCTCGTTGATCGAGGATTCCTTCTCGATGTAAGTGTCCGTGCGCGGAACGTAGGCTTCGGGCTGGTAATAGTCGTAATACGAGACGAAATATTCGACCGCGTTGTCGGGAAAGAACGACTTGAACTCCCCGTAGAGCTGGGCGGCGAGCGTCTTGTTGGGCGCGAGGATCAGGGCTGGGCGCTGCGTCGCCTCGATCACCTTCGCCATTGTGAAGGTCTTTCCCGAGCCGGTGACGCCGAGCAGGACCTGCGTGCGATCGGTGCGCTTGACGCCCTCGACCAACTCCTTGATCGCCTGCGGCTGATCGCCTTTCGGCTCGAAATCGGAAGCGATCTTGAAGCGAATGCCGCCTTCGGATTTCTCCGGTCGCGGTGGACGGTGCGGCGTCCACGGAACCGAGGAAAATTCCGGCCGGCCCTCGCGCAGCAGCCGCTCGAGCGACTGCTGGCTCGCGATGCCGCCGAAGCCTCCCGGCTGCGTCGGCAGATCGGCGCGCGGCAGGCGATATTTCGGGTCCTCTTTGCTGGGCGCAGGCGCGGCCTCTTCGTCGCCAAGGCCCAGCTCCCTGGCCAACTGCGGATCGAGGCCCGTGATGGGCGACGCCGTATAGTCGCGTTGCGGAGCCTCGTTGAATTCCCGGGGCGTCGACTTGCGTGCCTTGTGGGCCTCCGAGAAATCGCGCCGGCGGTCCCACGAATTGTCGGGCGGCGGCTGCAATCCCGTGCCCGACCCCATGCCCGCCGTGCCGTGGCCTATTCCAGGATTGAGGATTTTCGCCAGCGTATCCGGAGTCGGTTTGTCGTCCGGCCGCGCCGCCTTGGCGCGCGTCGGTTTGGCCGGATCCTTCGGCTTTTTGGGAGGGGATTTCGCCATTGCCTCGAATATGGGGCGAGTCCGCGGGTGAGGGAAGGTGGACCTTCCAGCGTGGGCGGCAAAAAAGCTGGGCCGTTGCGCCGGACCGGCGCAATAGTAACATCCTCGAAAGCAGGCAAACTTTGAACAGCGCTGCACGGGGGAGACAATGCCGAACTGGTCGCGCCATTTGGCGCAATATCTTGCGCTCGCAATCGCAACCGTGATCGTGGTTGGGCCGGCACAGGCTCAAACCAAACTCAAATGGGCGCACGTATACGAAGTGGCGGAGCCCTATCATGCCAATGCGCTTTGGGCGGCGGAGGAAATCAAGAAGCGGACCGGCGGACGCTACGAAATCGGTGTGTTCCCTGCCTCGCAGCTCGGCAATGAAAACCAGATCAACGAAGGGTTGGGGCTCGGCACCGTCGACATTATTTACACGGGCGCATCGTTTGCGGGCTCGATCCACAAGCCGCTCGCGATTACCGGCGCACCGTTCATTCTGCGCGACTTCGACCACTGGAAAGCCTATCGCGACAGCCAGCTCTTCCGTGACCTTGCAAAGGGCTACGAGGACAAGACCCGGCACAAGGTCGTTGCGATCCTCTACTACGGCCAGCGCATGCTGACCGCAAACAGGGAAATCAAGAAGCCCGAGGACATGAAGGGCATGAAGCTGCGCGTGCCGCCGGCGCCCCTGTTCCTGATGTTCACAAAATCGGTCGGCGCCAACGCCACCCCGATCGCTTTTGCCGAAGTCTACCTTGCGCTCCAGCAGGGCACTGTCGACGGCCAGGAAAACCCGCTACCGACCATCATGGCAAAAAAGTTCTACGAAGTTCAGTCGCACATCATGCTGACCGGCCACATCACCGAGTCCCTTGTCACTATTGTCGGCGGTCATGTCTGGTCCAAGCTTTCCGACGCCGACAAGAAGGTGTTCGACGAAGTGCTGAAGGAAGCCAGCGCCCGGTCGACGGATCAGATCCGCGCATCCGAGCTCAAACTCGCCGACGAATTCCGCAAGCTTGGCAAGACCATGGTGGAAGTCGACCGCGAGGCGTTCCGCAAGGCCGCAGTGCCGCTGCACAATGACGCTAACGCCGGCGCCGGCTGGTCGAAGGCCGAATACGACGCGCTGCAGGCCTTGAAGTAACGGTACCGACAAGTGATCGCGCCGCGCTTGGGCGCGGCGCGCCAATGACCACGGTCTACTGCGCGGGGGATCATGAGCAAGCAAGCGGCGCCTGACGGCGAGAAGCGTCTCATTGAGGTCGAAGATGCCGCGGTGAAGATCGAGCATTACCCGGAAGACTGGATTGCCTTCGTCATTTTCTGGTCGCTTGCCTTCATCGTCTTCCTGCAGTTTTTCACGCGCTATGTGCTCAATGACAGCCTGTCCTGGACCGAGGAGATCGCTCGTTATGGCCTGATGTGGATCGTGTTCATCGGCGGCGCGATGGTGACGCGGCGCAACACGCATATTGCCGTCGAGCTGCTCTCGAACGTGATGAATCCGGGCCCGGCACGCGCGGCAGTTCTGGCGCTCGTCGACTTCATCAAGCTTGCTTTTCTCGGCCTGCTCGCCTTCGTGTCCTGGACGATCACCGAGCGTATGCACTATCAGCGGATGACCGTGTTCGATCTGCCGATGAGCTATGTTTATGGCGGCGTGGCTTTCGGGTGCTTCCTTATGCTCATCCGCCAGGCGATCAATGTGTGGCGCCACGCCCGCACCGGCTGGAGCCGGCCGGATGACGTGACGCATCAGGTCACGGCCGACTAAGGCAGTCCCATGATCGTCATGGCACTTCTATTCATCGCGGTGCTGCTTGTCGGCGTGCCGGTGTTCATCGCGCTTGCCGGGTCGTCCTTCATCTACACCCACTTCATCGCCGGCTTGCCGGATTTCGTCATATTGCACCGGATGGCCGGAGGCATCGATTCCTTTCCGCTGCTTGCGGTGCCGTTCTTCATTCTGGCCGGCAACCTGATGAATTCGGCCGGCATCACCAATCGTATTTACGATTTTGCTGTCGCCCTCGCGGGCTGGACGCGCGGCGGGCTGGCGCACGTGAACATCATCGGCTCGGTCATTTTCGCCGGCATGTCGGGCACCGCAATTGCCGATGCGGCGGGCCTTGGCACGATCGAGATCAAGGCGATGAAGGACCACGGCTATGACACGGAATTTTCAGTCGGGGTCACCGCTGCATCGTCGACGCTCGGCCCGATCATTCCGCCGTCCTTGCCGTTCGTGATCTACGGGATGATGGGCAATGTCTCGATCGGCGCGCTCTTTCTCGGTGGAGTCATACCCGGCCTTGTAATGACGCTCTTCATGATGGGCTATGTCTATTACTGCGCGCGCCGCTATGGGATGGGACGCGATCAGGCCTTTAGCTGGCGTACCCTCATCATGACTTTTATTGCGGCACTTCCGGCGTTGTTGACACCGGCGATTATCATTGGCGGCATGACTTTCGGCTGGTTTACGCCGACAGAGGCGGCGATCGCAGCCTGCGCCTGGGCCATCGTGCTGGGGATTTTCCTCTATCGCACGCTCACGCCGAAGCAATTCTACAAGGTCTCGATGGATACAATCGAGACGACGGCCGGCGTGCTGCTGATCGTCGGCGCCGCCTCGCTCTTCGGCTGGGTTCTGACGACGACGCGCGTCACCGAATATACCACCGAGGCGCTGCTGGCTCTGACCGACAATCGTTATGTCATTTTGCTGCTGACCAACGTCCTGCTTCTGGTCATCGGCTGCTTCCTCGAGCCGATCGCATCGATCAGCATCCTTGTGCCGGTCCTGATGCCGGTCATCGTGAAGGTCGGCATCGACCCGGTGCACTTCGGTGTCATGATGACGCTCAACCTTATGATCGGATTGCTGCATCCGCCGCTCGGCATGGTCCTCTTCGTGCTCTCCAGGGTCGCCAAGCTGTCGATCGAGCGGACGACAATGGCGATCCTGCCCTGGCTGATACCCCTGTTATTGTCGCTGATAGCAATTACGATGATCCCCGAATTGACCCTGTGGCTGCCCAGGGTTGTTGGGATGATCAAGTAGAGGGGGAACTGATGCCAGCAGCAGTGGTTACACGACGCACGGTCCTGGCCGGGATGGCCGCAGCGCCATTCGCGCGCACGGCCGATGCGCAGACGGCCTGGCCGAACCGGCCGGTTCGCGTGATCGTGCCCTATCCGCCGGCGGGCGGTGCCGACACGACGGCGCGCATCGTCTTCGCCAAGGTCGGTGAAATGTTCGGCCAGCAATTCGTCATCGAAAATCGTGGTGGGGCGGGCGGTACGATTGCCGAAGCCATGGCCGCGAAGGCGGATCCCGATGGCTACACCGTGCTGCACGATGCCACCGCATTCTCCGTCAACTCGTCGCTCTATTCGAATCTGGCTTTCGACTACAAGAAGGATTTCGATCCCGTTGCTCTCATTTCGCTGGTACCGAACATTCTGGTAGTCACGCCATCGGTGCCGGTGAATACGGTTGCCGACATCATCGCGTTGGCGAAGGCAGCGCCCGACGGCATCGACATGGCGTCGTCCGGCAACGGCACGTTGCAACATTTGTCGCTCGAAATGTTCCGGCATCAGACCGGCGTCAAAGTCAGTCACGTGCCGTACCGCGGCGGCGGGCTTGCCCTCAACGACGTGGTCTCCGGGCAGGTGAAATTTTTCTTCGCCAACGGCTCTTCGGTGGTCGGGCTGATCCAGGGTGGGAAGGTGAAAGCGATCGCGCATACCGGAAAAGGCAAGCTCAACAGCCTGCCCGACATCCCGCCCGTGTCCGCGACGCTGCCTGGTTTCGAGGCCTATGAGTGGAACGGTGTTTTCGTGCCGCATGGCACGCCGGCGCCGATCGTCCAGAAGCTCAATTCAGGCATCAACGCCGCGCTGCGCGACCCGAATGTCGTCGGGCGGTTCGAGCAACTGAATATCGAGACCCGTCCGACCACGCCGCAGGAATTCGGCAGTTTCGTCGACGAGCAGATGGCGCGGTGGAGCAAGGTCGTGAAGGACGCCAATATCCGGCTCGGCTAATAGCGGCCCATGGACGCAGATCGAGTGCCGCCACGCATCGCCGGCCCCGTAGCGCAGCCGAAAAAGCCGCGCGTGATGCCGCCGCTCGGTGCGTGGGATTCGCACGCGCATGTCTTTGGTCCGGCGGACAAATTCCCTTATGCGCCCGGCCGCGGCTATACGCCGCCAGATGCACCGGTGGAAAAATATCTGGCGCTGCTCGACCGGCTTGGCTGCGCGCATGGGCTCGTGGTGCAGGGCAACGCGCATGGCTACGACAACCGCGTGGTGCTCGATGCCATCACGCGCTTTCCGCAGCGCCTGCGTGGCGTTGCCATCACCGATGCACGCGTGAAACCGGAAGCGCTGCGCGCGTGGCACAGGCTCGGCATGCGTGGATTACGCTTTCACTTGTTGCCCGAAGATCCAGGTTACGTGCGCGGCGTCGGCCTCAATGTGTTCGAGGGATTCCGCAAGACCATGGCCGAGCTCGGCTGGGTGATGCAGCTGTTCTGCGATCACCGGGTGATGCACGACGTCGCGCCGACATTGCGCGCGGTGTCGCGCGAGATGCCGGTGATCGTCGACCACATGCTGATGGTTCCGGCGGGCAAGGGCGTGAATGAGCCGAATTTCCAGGCGCTGCTGAAGCTGGTCGGCGAGGGTCATGCGCATGTGAAGGTTTCCGCCGCCTACCGGCTTTCGGACCAATTCCCCGACTATCCCGACGCGAAGCCGTTTCACGACGCGCTGCTGCGCGCCAATCCGGAGCGGCTGATGTGGGGCACCGACTGGCCGCATCCCTGGGTCTCCGCCGAGGCGATGCCGGACGAAGGCCATTTGCTGGACTTGTTCATGGACTGGACACCCGGCGAAGCGGTGCGTCGGAAAATCCTGGTGGAGACGCCGGCCCGATTGTTCGGAAACTAGGCCGCCTTCGCCCAGAGCTGTTTTGACGCCCGCCGCGCGCCCTCGACCAGTGACTGAAGCTTGAGCCAGACGATTTTCGTGTCGACCTGCACGCGGCCTGCGAAGGTGCCGAAACCGCAGTCGACGCCGGCGATGACATTCTCGCGCCCGACCACGCCTGCGAAATTCAGGATGCGGTCGGCGACCACTTCCGGATGCTCCACAACGTTGGTCGTGGAATCAATCACGCCCGGAATGATTTTCTTCTCGGCAGGCAGTTTGACGTCGCGCCAGACCTTCCATTCGTGCTCGTGGCGCGCGTTCGCTGCCGGGAAAGAAACCGCATGCGGGCGGCCCGACAGCACAATGTCGATGATGTCCTTGATCTCGACGTCTGTGTGGTGCGGCGCCATGGTCGAGCCCCAGCACACATGCATGCGCATGCGCTCGGGTGGCAGGTCGCGCACCGCGTGGTTGAGCGCGGCGACATTGACCGAGATGATCTTCCGGTAGTCGGCGAGCGGCAGGTCGAGATAGACCATGTGCCGCAGCATCGCGAGATCAGGACAATCGAGCTGGAGGATAAAGCCGGCCTCGACGACCGCCTGATATTCGCGCCGCATCACGTCGGCAAGCGCGTAGATATATTCTTCGTCGGCCTTGTAGTAGCGGTTCTTGAGATAGCGCGCGATCTGGCCGGGAGACGGCGAGGTCATGAAGATGTCCTCGGCCTTTGTGCCTTGTAGCGCCGCTTTCGCAAGGTTGATGTCGGCCTGCGCCGCCGGCCAATCTTTCCACGCCACCGGGCCGCTGCAGGCGGGGCGGTGCTGGAATGGTGAGGCGAAGTGCTTGAGAATTTCCGCAAGCTCGGGAAATTCCGGCTCGCCGGTGCCCATGGGCGGCGCGCTCTCGCCTTCGTAACCGGTCAGCCGCTTGAGCACGTGCACGGTGTAGTCGGTGCGGCCCTGCTCGCCATCATTGATGATATCGAGCCCACATTCGACCTGCTTGCGCACGACGCCGGCAACAGCCTCGCGCACGGCGGCCTGCAGTTCCGCGCGATGCGTACCCGGTTTTTTCTCTTCGGCGATCAGCTGCTCCACGACTTTCGCCGTGCGCGGCAGGCTGCCGGTGTGAGTGGTGAGGATACGGTCCGCCATGACGAGTGACGATCAGAAGCCCCGTACTGCCTCGACAACATGCTCGACATAAGGCGGTGAGGCGAAGCAATGGCCAACCAGCTTGCGCCATTCCTGGAAGTCGGCGGATTCGCGGAAGTCTTTCGTATGGTTTTCCAGTGTTTCCCACTGCACGAAGAGCCGGTAGCGCTGCGGCATTTCATGCGACCGCTGCAGGGTCATGGACTTGCAGCCCTTGGCCCGCTTGAAAATCGGCGCGGCTTTTTTCACGCCGCCTTCGAACTCGGTTTCCATGCCGGGCTTTACGTCGATCTGCGCGATTTCGAGGATCATGATTGGATTTCCGCTGGCGGTGGGAAACTTAAACACGCGGCATTATGAGCCGCGCCTTCCACAGTGAAAAGAGGTGGGTGTCGAGTGGGCGAGGGCCTACTCGGCGGCCTGCTGGGGCGCGGAGGCGTCGATGAAGCCGCCGGATTGCCGGCGCCACAACGCAGAGTGGCTCTACGCGCGCGCGTATTTTCCGCGGCCGAAAAAGCGGTCCTTCTGGTCGTCGCTCGCCTTGTCGCGGACGGATTTAAGCGTGGGCAGATGCGCGAGCGCGCGCTTGACCGCGTCACGGGCGGCGATCTTGTCGGCCCAGGCCTTGATCGTGGGATATTTGCCGGGATCGATGGCAAGCAGCTCGAAATTGCGCAGCCACGGCCATGCCGCGATGTCGGCGATCGTATATTCGCTGCCGGCCACGTAAGGACGTGTCGCGAGCCGCGCTTCGTAGAGGTCGAACAGCTTGATCACCTGCGTGCGGTAACGTTTGGCGCTGTAGTCGTGGCCGGGTCCGGCGAACTTGCTGAAATGGACGTGCTGGCCGCTCATCGGGCCGACATTGGCCACCTGGAGGATCAGCCACTGCAGCGTGTCGTAGCGGGCGACCGGCTCGTGCGGGATGAATTTGCCGGTCTTTTCCGCGAGGTAGATCAGGATCGCGCCTGACTCGATCACCGTGTAGGGCTTGCCGCCAGGCCCGTCGCTGTCGACGATGGCGGGCACTTTCAGGAGCGGATTGATCTTGGCGAATTCCGGCGTGAATTGTTCGCCGGCCCATACATCCACCGGCTTGATGTTGTATGGCAGCCCGCATTCCTCAAGCATAATGAAGATCTTCTGCACGTTCGGGCTGGTCAGCGCGTAAAAATCGATCATGAGAATTGTCTTTCGTCCTGCGGCCGCGGATCGCGGCGGCTCTCTATAGACGAACGAATGCGGGTGCGGCTAGCCGCCTTGCTCGGCGGCGCTCCGGCTCTCGGCGAGGGCATCTGCCGCCTTACGCAGACATTCGGGGCACAGGCAGTCCTCGATCCAGGCCTTGGTCATGGGCAGGCGGTAGGGCTCGGCGGCGCACCAGCATTCAGCGGAGAGGCCGCAGTCGAAGGGGGCGCCACATCTGGCACAGACGATCCGGCGTGGAGGGTTTGCAGATGCCATGAGGGCAACCTGCGCCCCGAAGGAAACGAAGGCAAGATTGTCATAAAGGCAAAGGCGAATCCGCGTATGGCTGATGCATGACTTTCGGATGGCCCATCGATTTTATTGGCGCCGCCGGCGCCACGCTCACGACGCTGTGCTGGCTGCCGCAGGCGATCAAAGTTATTCGAGAGAAGGAAACGCGGGCGCTGTCGCTGCCGGCGACCGGGGCATTCACGGCGGGTGTCCTTCTTTGGCTCGTCTATGGAGTTGCCATCGACGACTGGCCGTTGATTGGCTCAAACAGCGCAACACTTGCGCTGATGCTGCCAATTCTCGCGATGAAGCTCAGGCACGGATGAGAAGTCGCGTTCACTCCGCGCGCGAACGCGCACTGTGCACGGATCGCGTGACTTTGTGCCGGTGCGACCGCGTGTATTTGGTTATCACCTCGCGGCAGTCCGGGTTGAGCCGGTTTCTGTTTTCCACCAGGCACTGAAGAACATTGTTGCGGTCCGGAATGGCGGACCAGCAAACCCTGAATGCGTCGCCAATGCAGGCCTGTCGCTCTTCCGATGTTTCAGCCGAAGCGGCCCAGCCCGATACAACAAGTGTCAGAGCAGCCGCAATTGGACAAAGTGATTTCAAAGGCGCCTCCCCAGGTGCCGGTAGGCCATAATAGATGTCCGCTCGTGCCGCTCTAGAGAGATGCGCGACAGTGCACAGGATTTGTCGCACACAAAGTTCCAACTCCAGGACATGCGCCCGGCCACCATGCGTTTGTGCCCGTTTGCGATGGCTACACTCCCTCGTGCAGCATGGTATGGTTCCACCCATAAAAACCTGAAGGCTTAAGGGGAGCGGACGATGGGAGGGCGAAAGTTCGCGGCGTTGCTTGTCATGCTCGCCGGAATCAGCGGGGCGCAGGCGCAGGACTATCCGACAAAGACGGTGACCATAATCGTGCCGTTTGCGGCCGGTGGACCGGCCGACGTCACCGGGCGCATCGTGGCCGACATCTTCACGCGCCATCTCGGCCAGCAATTCGTGGTCGAGAATGTCGGCGGCGCTGGCGGTACGGTGGGCTCGCTGCGCGCCGCGCGTGCCACCGCCGACGGCTACACCCTTATCTCTGGCCACATGGGCACGCATGCGGCAGCGCCGTTCTTCTATCCCAACCTCGGCTATGATCCGCAGAAAGACTTCGAGCCGGTGGGCCTGATCGCAGAGCAGCCGGAGTTGCTCACGGTGCGCAAGGACATTCCCGCCAACAATCTCAAGGAATTCGTTGCCTACGCCAAGGCGAACGAGAGCAAGCTCAACATGGGACATGCCGGCGTCGGCTCGGTGTCATATGTCGGCTGTCTGCTGCTCAACTCGGCCATCGGCATCAAGCCGACGATGGTGCCGTTCACGGGCACCGCGCCGGTAATGAACGCAATTCTCGCCGGCCAGATCGACTACGACTGCGATCCCATTCTTGGGCCGCTGCCACATGTACGCGCCGGCACCGTCAAGGCGCTCGCTATTGCCGCAAAGAAACGCAGCCCGCTGCTGCCGGATGTGCCGACATCATATGAGCAGGGTCTGCCTGAATTCGACTGCGCGCCTTTCTATGCAGTCTTCGCGCCGAAAGGCACGCCGCAGGCGATCGTCGACAAGCTCGCGGACGCCCTCAACAAGGGCCTGAGCGAGGAAGCGGTTCAGAAACGGCTGAGCGCGCTCGGCGCCGAGATTGCCGAGCCGGACCGTCGCGGTCCGAAAGCGCTCGGTGCGTTGGTGAAAAAAGAAGTCGACCGGCTGGGGCCGATCCTGAAGGCGGCGGCGTCGAAGTAGTCTCTCAGGGCCTCGCCGAAAGGCAGGCCGACGTGCCCTCGAGGGCACGCCAGGTCTTTTCGATTTCGCCGCTGTTCTCGTTCTGGTTCTTCACGCCTTCGGTCTGCTGATGCAGGTGTATCTGAATCGGCGTCGAGAGCCACCAGCTCAACGAGACCGGCAGCGACGTTTTCCTTTTCTTGTCGCCAAGACCCTGATCAATGTATTGCGGCCACACGCGGATGTGGGCCGTATCCTCCTTGCACGCGGATTTTGTAATGGCGCCGAGCACCGAATCGAGCTGCTGCACAGCAAGCCGGCCACGACCGACCCGCGCACTGGCTATGGCCTGAAGAGGGATCGAGACATCAGTGAGGAAGGCCGCATCGGGAACGTCGATCTGGTTGATGATCGGGTTCTCGTCAGGGTCGTTGGAGATGATCAGCACGAACGGAGCAAGCTCCGGTCGTACCGCATTGATCGCCACCGCAAGCTCCATCGCCGTGATCGCTCCGTAATTTTCGATGTAGCCGCCATCGACGATGCGGTCGACGACGTTATGCTTGGCGTTGCGCACCGCGCCCGGCGGGGAAATTACCGGAAACCGCGCCGAATTTGTTGCCGCCGTGCTCAGGCGGACATCATCAAGGTTCTGTTTCTGAAAATTGAACGGGGATTTTTCGCGGACGTACTCCCACAGGAAGTACCGCTGGATTCTCGCCCAGAAATCGACATCGGTGTTGTCGGTCAACAACGTGTGAAACCGGGTCGCCTCCATGAAGATCGGGCATTCCTTACGAGTCTCAACGTTGCCCTTCGCGGGCGCCTGCTCGGTGACATAGGTCTGACTGACGCGCGACTTTGCCTTTAGTTCGGACGCGACCTCCCGCGGACGCTCGGTTGGACAACGGTCGGCCATGTATTTTGAATCCAGCACCGTCGTGATCAGTCGCTGACCGGTTGCAGCCGATGCACCATTGACCAGGAGTAAAGGCAGCCACAGTCCATCGCGCGGCCGCAGGTCCATGAACGGGCACCGCATGTCGCCGGGACATCCGCTCTGCCAGTCACCTCGCTCGATTCCCATGACATTGGCAAAACGCAGCTCCCACGAACGCTCCAGCAGCGCCGCACGATCCCGCCACCATCCGAACCTGATCGTGTCATGAAAAGTCAGACCGATCATGGTGGGCGTGATGAAATCTCCCGCCATCAGCGCTTCGAGGCAGTCTCGCCAATTATTGATTTTCTCGCCGTACCAGAGTGTAGGCGTAGGGTTGGCGCAGGGTTGCTTCGTTTCGGCGCCTGCGCGCGCGAACGCCGCAACACTCATTGCGGCGGCAGGAGCGCTTCCGGACACCGCCGAGATCGCGAAGATTCGCTTGCGGATCTTACTCGCGTCAAGCGAACCGCCTTGCTGCGCAACATGATAGCCCGCCTCATCGAGCAGATTGCCGATTACGCTTGCGGTGAAAAATCCGGCGCGACTTGCCCCGCCTGAGCCGACAATGATCACCGGTCTGGGACAGGCACTCGGTTTTCCCGCGCAGTCATTCTCCTTCATCCAGAGATCGAGTGCCTGATTGAGCGTAGTCGCCGACTTGTCGACGGGGCGTTTGAGCAATGCATCGGCATCGATACGCCGGACCGAATGGTTGTCGCCGAGAATCGCCGATAGTCCGGCGATCACAACTGCGCATGTAACAATCAGCGGCGCTCTAATCTGCCGTCCCAGTCCAGACAGAAATGTCAGCAGCGGCAGCCAGCCGCCGAGGATCACCGGAACGATCAATGCGCGCGGCAACCACTCGGCCGTTTGGTCGGCACCGAAGATGATGACTGCGGCGGACAGCAGAAAAACGATGAAGAGGAGCAGCGGTCCGAGCGCCGGCTGGTTTCTGGATACTCCACCGGCGATTCTTCGGCCGTCGCCACCCAACCCGAGCGGCTGGAGCATCCGATTGACGATGCTGACCCGGGCCTCGGCGCGCTGGATCACGTCTGTTGCCATCAGATCCCGACGCTTCACCATGTAGAGAAGGAATGCCGCGGCGACCGCTACGACTAACACGTCGAACACGCGCAGCCTGTAAGTGATGGCCGAAATCACATCTTTGTCTTCGATATCGGGCAGGTTGAAGATCGACCGTTCCGATGCGATCAGGACCACGGCGAAAGGAATGAGTCCGAGCAGGCGAGGGACCCACCTTTCAAAACTACCCAGATAGGTCCAAACGCGCGGATCGGCGTATGCACGAAACCGCATATCGGTATCGAGCAGTAATCTTGCTGCATAGTGCGTCGTGGCGGCCCAGACGATGGTCAGCAGCGCCAGAAATACAGCAATGCGGACATAACCATCAGCAAACTCCGTAAACAGGTCCTGAGCTTGAGGCGTGTAGTCGAGGATCAGGAAACCGACGATGACCGCGCAAAGCGGCACTCGCACGATCCAGAGGACCAGCGCAAGATCGAGGCATCTTTGCCAGCACTGCGCGATGCAGTCGCGCCAGCGCTTCCATTTCACATTTTTGTCGTCTGCAGCCATGATCCCCCCACGGGTGGGCTCTCAAGCGCAGTGGATTCAAAGAGCACGAAGCTGAACGACTGGGCCTCGAAAAATTCGAAGTTTAATTCAAATATCGATCTCGCGCGCCGGCCGGTGTGAAGTACCTCACAGGCATGGAATTTTACGGTACGTCTCCGGCCCCGACATATCCCCCGATCTTCCAGTCGCCGGCCTCCTTCACATAGCAAAGCTGATCGTTGCCGATCGGCGCGACTGAGTCGACCGAAACAAATCCCGTCTTGCCGGACGGCGTGACGACACGCAAAAAAGTCGGGGAGTTCGAAGTGTTCTCGGTAGCGATGCGCACGAAAACAGAACCGAGCTTCTCGATCACCGGCCCATTCGCCTGTGGCACTGCGCGCACTTCGACATCAGCGGAGACGGGATAAGCCCAGTCACCGGCGTCCGTCTTGGTCGATGTAAGCAGGTCGTTGAAGGCCTTGCCGTCGAAAGTCGGGTCGGCGGGTGCGCAGGTCACGTTCTTGCGGTCGCGCAAAGGCGCGCCCGTCGGATCGTCGGCAAAGCTCGCGAGCATGTCCCAACCGGCGCCATCCTTGTTCTTGAGACCGAGAGCCGCGGCGAGATTGTCGATGCCGGATCTTCGCTTGTCCGCGCGGTCGCCTTTCTCGCCGATCCAGAAGAATCCCTGCCCGACGACAAGCTTTGCCAGAGCGGCGCGATCCTTGTTTTGTGCGACTTCGCCAAGCTGCTTGCGCAATGCCTCAAGGGCAGCGTCGTTTATCGCTTGCGGGGCCGTCACGGTAACCGGCTTGTATGGTGCCGGTTTCGCAGGCTGCGGTTGGCCGCGCTGTTGATTTTGTGCCGTCGTCGCAGACGAGAACGCGAAGATGCAGGCTGCGACGAGGGCTGTCTGACGAAGAACGTGCATCGTGTCGGTCCCCCGTTTTTTTGCGGGCGCGTACGGGCGCTGACCTGAGGTCACGACGGAAATCTATCACAGGCCGGTGCGCAGGGGAGATGCGGGGCGGATCCTGTCCGCCGAAAATATGCGGTCCCGGCGACCAGAGCCGGCGGGACCGCAGAAAGGGGCAACGCAGGGGACGCAACAACTGACGGAACAGCGCGTTCCTATCCCGCGGTCATGACACGACGGTGACAGACTTTTTGCCTGTGGACGTCCGTCTCAACGATCCGCTACATCCGCGCCTCGCTACCAATCCCCCACGCCCAGAGAGTTACATGCCGTTCTTGTCGCCTTATCTGACGCCGATCCTGCTGCTGACCGGCTCCAATGTCTTCATGACCGCCGCCTGGTACTGGCACCGGCGCTACAAGGAAGTGCCGCTTTTTAAAGTGATCCTCATCAGCTGGGGTCTTGCTTTCATCGAGTATTGCCTGGCGGTGCCGGCCAATCGTTATGGCTACGCCGTGTACAACGCCGCCCAGCTCAAGACGATGCAGGAAGTGATCAACTTGTGGTGTTTGCCGTCTTCTCATATTTTTATTTGCGCGAACCAATCACACTAAGCCAGGGTTTCGGCTTCGCGCTGATCGCGGCCGACGCGTTTTTCGTGTTTCACAGGTGGTAAGAATTGCCTGAGAGCGGTTTTGACCGCTGCGGGAAACGGTACTTCTATTCAATTACCTCGTCGGCTCGCTCCAGCAGCGACGTTGGGATCGTGATCCCGAGCGCCTTCGCGGTTCTGTTGTTGATGACCAGCTCGAACCGCGTTGCCTGTCGTAGCGGCAGCTCACTCGGCCGAGCCCCACCCAGGATTTTTGCAACCTGGTCGGCCGCGGTCGTATAGATCTCGGACGTGGTTGCGCCGTAGGACATGAGACCGCCGGCGTCCACGAAAAAACGGAATGCATGCATCGTGGGCAAACGGGCCTTGATGGCGAAGTCGGCCAGTTGCTGAGGCCGGGAATGGGAGCTGAGAACGACGTCGGGATACACCAACAACGCCTCGGGGTGCTCCTTCGCGACCGTTGCGAGTTGTGGCAGCAGATCTTCTTCGGCTGTCAGGTGCGCCGCCTGCATTGTCATAGCCAGACGCGGTGCGGCCTCCTCGGTCAGGTTGAAGGCGTTGGGAGCAGCTTCAGGGTCATGAAGAAACATCACCCGTGAGACTTTGGGAAGCGCCTCATGGATGAGTTCGAGACGCTTCGGCATCATCTCCGTCGTCATGCATGTAACACCCGTCAGATTTCCGCCGGGCCGAGCGAGGTTTTTTACGTGCAGGAACGGGTCGCACGAGTAGACGACGAGCGGTACAGCCTTTACGGCCTGGGCGGCGATTCGCGCCGCTCTCGTGCCCATGGTGAATATAACGTCGACAGGAACCTGCATAAGGTCGTTGGCCAACCCCGGCATCCGGCCGTATTGGCAATCTGCAAATCGTTGCTCGATGATGAGGTTCTTTCCTTCGACGTAGCCTAGTTCGGCAAGGTGAGCCCGGAAAATATCGAAATGCGGGCGTCTGGGACCAGGACTACAGACCTCCAGCCAGCCGACGCGCTTTATCCCTGTAGCCTTTTGTGCGTTGAGCGAGGTCGGTACAGCAAGCAGACTCAAGCCAAGAGCAAGAACAATCGTTGTCCCGATTTGTGTGACGAAATCCCGCCGTCTCATTGTTGCCCCCTAGCCCAGACACATATCGTAGCGGGTCAAACCTGCACTGGGAACGCCCCCGGCGTCGGTAACGGGCCGAGAGAAGGCGTTGTCATCCCGCCGGCGCGAGGCGCAGGATCCGCCTGCTGGCGCATTTTTCGTGTTTCACAAGTTGTGAAAATTGCAATGTCTGCTTCACCCCCGAAAGCGGACATTCTCGCCTACGTTTGGAATGTCCGTTAAGTGCTACAAGCGGCCAAATTTTGCAGGGCTATCGACGCGCCGTTGTGTGAACCACGTCACACTAGGAACACGACAGTCCCGCTACTGTTCGGACTTGGATTGGGAGGAGTGGACATGTCGGTTAACTCCACCTACGCAAATTTCAACTATGCCGATTTACCGCTCGCCACCTACCGCGCCGACGAGGTCGTACTCGCCGCTGGTTCTAGGACAGGTCGGTTGCTGTTTCTCAAGGAGGGTGCTGTCGTAATCGTTAGGCAGAACACCCAGATCGCCATAGTGGATGAGCCCGGCGCTGTGTTTGGTGAAATCTCCGCTTTACTAGACCGGCCACACACGGCGGAGGTGCGTGCTTTGAAACCCTCGCAATTTTATATTGCCGATGCAGCTTTGCTTGGCTACAGCGCGGCCGCCCTCTTTTATGTTGCTGGGGTCTTGGCAATGCGTCTTGACCGCGCCAATCAGGCCCTCGTCGCTTCATTGCAACCCCGGTGATGCGGACCGGTTGGAGTTGGTTTGTTTAGTGCGACTTGCTTGTTGGATTTTGGTCGTCATGCGCAGCGCTGCAAACCACACACATGCGGATAGGTTCGATTGGACTGCTATAGGCAACCCAAACACGTGCTCCGCACTGCTCACATTCGCAGTTGAATGACGGCGTGGGCGGACTTGGCACTTCGTCGACTCGCAGACAGGCGAGCACTTCACGCAACTCAAAATCTGGCATGTATGAAAGATACACCCGAAATCTATTTGGCTAAATCCGGGAAATGCAAACATTCCAATTCGCGCTACCCCGATACCGCAATCGCAGCGTGGCCTTACTCGGTCGAATACATTCCGCACTTCCCCATTAAGTGGCTGAGGAACACGGGTTTTGATTGAGACTTCGTGATGTCCGCTTTGGGTTATTAGCAGACATTTTTCGATGCGAGAGCGATGTCCATTTTACTCCCGAAAGCGGACCTTGTCGGAATACTCTGACAGTGCGGCGAAAGGCAGCGTCACTTCGCCGGCGCGACGCGCAAAATACGCCCGGCCGAATTGTCCGTCAGCAGATAGAGCGCACCGTCCGGTCCCTGCCGCACGTCGCGGATGCGTTCATTCAGGCCCTGCAGCATGCGCTCCTCTTTGATGACCTTGCCGTCCTTGATCTCGAGCCGCGACAGCAGCTGAAACTTCAGCGCGCCGTTGAACAGGTTGCCTTTCCAGGCGGGAAAAAGATCGCCCGTGTAAAAAGCCATGCCGGACGGTGCGATCGACGGCGTCCAGTCCCAAAGCGGATCGTCGACGCCGGCCATCGTGGCTTTGCCCGTGCCGACCGGGGAGCCGTCGTAATTGACGCCGTGACTGACGAGCGGCCAGCCGTAGTTGCGGCCGGCCACGATGAGATTGATCTCGTCGCCACCCTTGGCGCCGTGCTCCTGCTCCCACAGCTTGCCGTCAGCCGGGTTGATGGCGAGACCCTGCGGATTGCGGTGACCGTAAGACCAGATCTCGGGGCGCGCGCCGGGTTTGCTGACGAAAGGATTGTCGGGCGGCGCCGCGCCGTCGCTCGTAATCCGGATAATCTTGCCGAGGTCGTTGTCGAAAGTCTGCGCCATGTCGCGGTCGGTGAAATGCTCGCCATTGGTGAGGAACAGCGTGCCGTCCGCGGCCTGCACGATGCGCCCGCCGAAGTGGTTTCCCCGCGAAGCCGGACCGTGCTGACGGTAGATGACCTTCACGTCGGAGAGCCGCGGGACCTCGCCGGCCTCGAGGCGGGCGCGCGCCAGTGCGGTGCGCCCGCCGCCATCGAACGGCTCGGCGTAGGAAAAATAGACGGTACGGTTCTGCGCGAAATTGCGGTCGAGGATGACGTCCAACAGCCCGCCCTGGCTGACGGCAAACACTTTCGGCACGTTCGTAAGAGGCGGCGAGAGCTGGCCATTCGGTGCGACGATGCGCATGCGACCGGGGCGCTCGGTCACCAGCATGCGGCCGTCGGGAAGGAAAGCAAGCGACCAGGGGTGCGACAGGCCTTGCGCAACAGTACGAACTGCGAGATTGCCGGCTGAGCTCGGAAAGGTCGGATCAGCCGCCTGCACTGTGCTGCTCGTCGCCAGAACAACGCCCAATGCCAAAATCGACCGCATGCCGGCCTCCTTCGATGCCGCCTCAACTGTGCGCCATCGGCCGGAGTTCCGGAATACACGATTTAGCTATGGGTCTTTTTGTGCCTGGGGTGCGGCAGTGAAAGGACGGTCAGGCCGCCCATGCCGATGAACAGAAGGCCGAGCAGGAGCGCTATGGCAAACAACCCGCCTTCGTTGTCGATGACATTGCTTGCGACATCTGCGCGCGCCACGCCAATCGAGACGACGGTCGCGGCCACCAGAACAGACAGAGCGAGGCCAATCGTGGCCACAAGCTCGGCAAAGATGGTAGTCTGGCGTTCGCCGCCAAGGGCGCGACCGGCCGGGGGCGTGAAGCCCGCAGATTGAATGTGCTCGCGCATGGTCGAACCTGAAATGACTCGCTCAGACAATGGTGCCCTGATAACGCCGGAACCCGGCATCGGTTCGACCCCATTGGGGCAGAGCCGGTCACGAAGCGCGGCCTTTTCAAGGCAGTGGATAAGGCAAGCCCGCAATTTCCGGGCTATTGCGCGGGAGCAAGCTCCGGTTGCCAGGTCATGGCGATATAACCCGGCTCTTCGGCGACTCGCGCAAGCCAAGCCCCGATCGCGGGAAAGCGGCTGAGGTCGAAGTCGCATTGGTCGGCGACATGGGTGTAGGCGTAAAGCGCGATGTCGGCGATCGTGAAATGATCTGCGACGAAAAAGCGATGCCGTGTCAGGTGCGTCTCCATCACGCCGAGCGCGCGATAACCGTTTTCCATCCAGTCCTCGAGCGCATGGCTCTGCAATTCGCGGCCGCCCTTGATCAGGGCGAGCCAGAAATAGGCCGCGCCGATATTCGGCTCGAGGCTGTGTTGCTCGAAAAACATCCATTGCAGCGCTTCCGCACGCCCGATGCGGTCTTCCGGCGCCAGCATCGATCCGCCGGCGACGTACCAAAGGATGGCGTTGGACTCGGCGAGATGACGATCCGGCGCGACCTCCAGCAGTGGCACCTGGCCGTTGGGATTTTTTGCGAGGAATTCGGGCGTACGACTCTCGCCTTTGAGGATGTCGACCTCGACGAGTTTGTACGGAATCCCGAGTCGCGCCAGCGCAAGGCGAACCTTGTAGCTGTTGCCTGAGCGTTGCATCGAGTAGAGCGTGTACATTCAAACCCTGGTCTGTTGCGTGTGCCCGCTCCCGCCGCCTTGTCCATTAGGACGAAGAAAGTCCGGCAATTACAAGGCCGGAAAACCCTTGGCCCATAACGAAAATGTTAAATTGTTCGCTGCGCTGCAACAGCGAATGCGCAATCTGCCGCAGGGATGAATAGAAGAATTCTATTCCGTTGAGAGCACGTTACTTCAGCGGACGGATCGCAAAAGGCCACAGCGTCTTTGTGCCGGTCTGCGTCATTGCGCGCCGCAACAGCCATGAAAAGGCCACCAGCATCGCGGGAACCGCGAGCGGGATCAGCATCGCCTGCGAAGCTGGGCGGGCCAGAATCGGCACAAGCCACAACGCCGCCAGCAGGGATTTTTGCCACGGATGGAAACCACGCTGCATCCCGTCCGCGGCGAGGAACGCAATGGCTGGCGCGAGCAGCATAAGGTCGTAGTCGAGGCTGTAGGGCGTTGCGAGGATTATGCCGATCGCGAGCGCCGCCGCCTTGATTGCGAAAGAGGCGCGGCTGCGCCACAGCCAGACGAGCCCGCCTGCCACGGCAAGCGTCACCGCGCCCTGGACGGCATAAGCGAGCGGAATTCCGCCACCCCACATTCGCACCACCGAAAAAACGCTCTGGATCTTGTGCCAGCCGGTTTCGCCCTGCTCCAACACGACGGCGCGCGTGAACCTGGTCGAGGCGAGAAAGGCGCTCCAGATATCGAGACCGAACGCGAGCGTGACCGCGATCGTCAGCACTGCGACCGTCGTGGCCGCTGCGACAAAGGCTCGCCACCGTCCGCTTGCCGCGAGCACAATGGGAACGAGAAGTCCGAATTGCGGCTTGTACGCAATGCAGCCGAACAGCACGCCGGCAAGGATGGGCTTGCGATCGAGCTGCAGCAGCGCGGCTCCGAACAGAGCGGCGGTGAGAAAGCCGTTATGGCCATGACCGAGATTGACGAACACCGCCGGGAAACCAATGACGAGCGGAAGCCATAGCGGGTCGGCGAGGGCGCGGGCTCGCCCCGTGTTCAGAATTGCCCGAGTCACCCAGAGATAGAGCGCGAATGTGACGCCCTGCCAAAGCGCGAGCGCCAGCGCATAAGGCATGGCGGCAAGCAAAGCCGCGAGGCCGAGGAAATACGGCGGGTAGTGCCAGCCGTAGAACGGGGTGGCCGCGCCGAAGATCGCTTGCTCGCGCGCGTATTGCCGCGGCGGATCGAAGGCGGCGGCGGCGTTGCCGTCGAGCACATAGGTGCCCGCGGCATAGACGTTGGAGAAGTCTGTTCCGAGCGGGCGTCCAAAGCGGTCGTTGAGCCCATCCGAAGTCGCCACAACGTAGACGACGGCGATCAGGCTGGCCGCGATCAGGCCGAACACCACGAGCTTTACCCGTTCCCGGGTCAGCCAGGCGCCGGTGCGCAGAATGTCCACGGCGTGTGCCATGGCCAAGGGACTAACAACTGTGCCTTAAAGGACTGTTAGGCCATCAACAGCCTTGATAATGACCATCAGCCTTTGCGACTTGCCGTCGCCGCAATGGGCCATTACGACACTGCGGCAGGGCATTTTCGCC
>Ga0111538_10002166_pt1 | contig 27631 bp, 35 predicted proteins | sample SoiMethybrSBSTD1_FD_79669 | JGI IMG/M metagenome (GOLD analysis project Ga0111538, IMG submission 79669) | Bulk soil microbial communities from a Populus tree surrounding site in Tennessee, USA - Soil MetaG P. TD hybrid SBSTD1 (version 2)... | ecosystem: Environmental > Terrestrial > Soil >...
GCGTTCTTCACCCGCCTCATGGACGAGGGTGGGGCGATGCTGTGGGGCCGCGTCACCTACGAGATGATGGAGAGCTACTGGCCAGCGGTCGCCCGCGGCGACGCGGAGGCACCGCCGGCGATGCGTGAGTGGGCGGAAAAGCTGGAGGCCAAGCCGAAGTACGTGGTGTCGTCGACGCGAAAGGACTTCCCGTGGACCAACAGCCACTACATCGCCGGCGATCTGCGCGCGGGCGTACAAAACCTCAAGGACGCGACCCCAGACGGCGTACTCCTCGGCAGCGGCAAGCTCGCGACCGAGTTGGACCGCCTGGATCTGATCGACGAGTACAAATTTCTTGTCCATCCCAGGATCGCCGGCCACGGCCCGACCCTGTACGAGAGCGGGCTGCCCAGCACGCGAAGGCTCGAGTTGATCTCGGCGAAGCCGCTCCGAAGCGGCGCGGTTGCCATGCACTACCGGCGCGCGCGCTGACTCGGAGGTAGGCGGCATCGTGAGCGCCGTGCCCTTTAGCATCGCGAGCAACTGGGACGAACATCCGGAGTTGTGCGTTTCGGTTGGGTGGAGAGCTGCTTCCGGGCGCGTTCCTATCGTGCTCGAGGCTGCCGTCTGGCGTCGAGGTAATACACTTCGACGATTGGCCGGAATTCTGGCATCGCCCCGTGGAGGTCGGTCATGGGCTTTGAGTTGGACGCCTTCCTCGGAAAGACGTCCGAGTTGCTGACCTGGAGTGGCCAGCTGCCCTCCGCAGTGGTGTGTGAGCTCGGCGGCGACCTGGCCATGGTGCCCGTGACCGGCAAGTTGCACGGAGAACTTCGCGCGCGCCTGGGGGTGGAAGAGGCCAACCGCCTCGACGCTTCGCGCCCGAGGACCCACCCGTCGCCAAGCTACGAAGAAGCGGTGCTCCGCTGGGGCGCGGAAGCGTCGGCCGCGACGCTCGTCGCGTTCGTGAGCGTCGGTGAATTCGGTAACCAGAGCCATGAGGAGGCCACGTTGTGGTCGAGCGGACGAAAGATTCTGTTTCGGGTTGGCCTCAAGGCCGTGCTCTCCCACTTTCGCGATCAGGGCCACCTCGACTTGGGCGGTCGGCCGATCGACACGGAGCTGGAGCGATACCGCGGCCAGGACGCTGCGGAAAAGTGGGCCGCAGCAAGGTCGCTCGGCATTGATCGGGTGCCGTGAGAGCGGATGTTAGGTGTCACCAAATGAGCGGCGACGAGTTTTGGAGAGAGGCAATCCGCCGTCGCAACCTTTTTTTGGCGACTTGGGTGGGATGGTTGATCGCTGGTCCCATCCTCTGGGGGCTTTACGCGAGACTGCTTCCGGGTTATCCCCCAATGGCGAGCGGCGCGGCGGCGCTCGTTACATGGGGTGCGTTCTGGTTTTGGACATACTTTCGCTTTCTCCGGCTCGACTGTTTCAAGTGCGGCGAGGAAGCGCTCGATAGCCCCTACGTTCTTGCGCGTCACATGAAGTGTCGCAAGTGTGGAGTGAAATTTGGTGACACCTAACCGAAGATTCGCGGGAGTGATGTCCAACCAAATGAGAATCGCCCGGTCGCTGTTCTTCGCAATCGCGCTTGCCGGTTGCGTCACCGAACTGAAGGGACCCCCGCGGGGATATCCAGTTGAGCTGAGGGGTCTCGGCGATTCCCCCGCCTACCCGATGAAGGTTGCGGGGTTCGAACGGGGTGCAATCCTTGCGTACGAGCCCGGCATGAAACATCTTTCTACGGCATACGACCTGCGGACGCCCGAAGCACAAATCGCCTCGACGATCTACCTGGTGCCGCTGGAGAGCTCGGCGAGCCCCATATCGGCACAGCTCGGTCGCGAAAAGGCGGCCATTGAGCAATATCACCCTGGCGCGGTGCTATTGGAGGAAATGGAAGTCGAGATCTCGAAGAGCGGCGTTACGTACAAAGGGCTGAAGGCGGCCTACGCGCTCGATGGTGAGTTCATGAACCGGCGACAGCGCCTCTATTCCGAAGTCATGCTCTGGATACACAAGGATCGATACGTCAAGTTTCGGAGCACGGCACCGATGGCCCAAAGAGAGATGGCGGTTCTAAAGAATCGGGAGCTGCTGAATGCAGTCAACTGGGCGTTCTAGATCTGGAGGCGCGTTGGTGCACGGAAATTAAACCGCCGGTCAACGCGAACGTTAGCTGGCCTGCGAGACGTCATACGGGCGCATGCGTCGCTCAGCCCCCTTGCGTTCCGCCCATCCGCGTGGTAAATACTGAACCGAATGGTGCAGTATACTCAAGCTCGCTTCGATGCCTCGTTCGCCGCGCTCTCGGACGTCACCCGACGTGGCGTCCTGGAGCAGCTCGGGCGTGCAGACGCTTCGATCACGGAGCTTGCCGGGAAATTCCACATGACCCTCACGGGCATGAAGAAACATGTCGCCGTCCTGGAGCAGGCGGGGCTCGTTACCACGGAGAAGGTCGGGCGCGTTCGGACCTGCAGGCTCGGCCTGCACAGATTGGAGGAAGAGACGGCATGGATGGAGAGGTACCGCCAGCTCTGGGACGCACGCTTCGAAGACCTGGACAAAGTTGTCGAAGAACTGAAACGGAAGGAGAAGGTCGATGGACGCAAGAAGAGAAAGTGAGCCCACACCCAGGAAGAACCGCACGATCGTGGAACGGAAGTCCGGGCGTGAGATCGTCGTCACGCGAACTTTCAACGCTCCGGCGCGCATCGTGTTCGAGGCGTGGACCAAGCCCGAGCTGATCAAGCAGTGGTGGGTGCCGAAGTCGATGGGCATGTCCCTGCTTTCCTGCGAAATGGATGTTCGTATCGGGGGCAAGTACCGCTTCGTGTTCCGCCAAGGTGCCTCAGAGCCCATGGCGTTCTTCGGCAGATACATCGAAGTGACACCGTACTCGCGCCTCGTCTGGACTAACGAGGAAAGTGAAGACGGCGCCGTCACTACGGTGACCTTCGAGGAACAAGATGGCAAGACGCTACTCGTCATGCGCGAGCTGTATCCTTCGAAGGAAGCGCTCGATGCTGCCGGTACCGGGTCGGCGGACGCGACGGTCGAGACGTTCGCGCAACTGGACGAGCTTCTCGTCACCCTGGGCGCGAGCGTGGGACGGTGATGAAGTCGTCGATCTCGCGGTCGGCCGCTCAGTGAAGCGTTAGGTTGCATGGGGAGGCCCCGTGGGAGTTCCGAAGCCCTCACTTCGCGGTTTGGCAATCTGCCTCCCCTTCGCATTTGCACTGCACGTGGCGGAAGAGGCGCCGGCTTTCGTCGAGTGGTTCAATACCCTCGTCGCACCTCACATCACGCAGCAGCTCTTCCTTTCGGTCAACGCCGTCGCATTCGGGATCACGTGCTGCGTGGCCTTTCTCCTGGTCGGGTTGCACGACAAGGCTGCCGGGCTCATCGGAGTTGCGTGGGTTGGCTTCCTGATGCTTGCCAATGGCCTATTTCATCTGGTTGGAACCGTGGTTCATTGGCGGTATTCTCCTGGCGTCGTAACCGGCACACTGGTGTACCTTCCGCTGTCGGCGCTTCTCATCCGAGCTGTGGTGATCGAGTGTCGGGTTTCACCGACGGCTGCACTGTTGGTTGCGCTGGTCGGTGGCATTCCCATGTACGTTCACGGGTTCCTCATCGTCTTCCGTGGCAGCCGGCTGTTCTAGGGACAACGCGTTTGGATCGGACGGTGAGACACGTTTTGGGAAAGAGCGTGGTCGAGCTCAGAACCGCCGCGAATGGTTACGCCTGGATCACGACGCAATCTCGTCGCGAGCGTCTGTGGCTGGGGCTGCTGCTTATGTTCAGGTACGGGTTTTGGCGGTGGGGGACCTATGTTCCACCGATCACCGACGAAGCGATCTATCCCGACTTCATTCGAGGGAAAAAGCGGATCCACGCCGGCTGGGACAACTGGGTGGGCTACGACCTTCTCGCCAACGATCCCGAATCCGATCAATTCCTGAGAGCGTTCTATGAGCGGCACGTTGGGAGCTAGTTCGTTCTTCGGGCCTTCGAGGATGCCTCGCTCCAACAACGCATTGGACCGGACCCTGCTTCCCGGGGGCATGTCGTGCGCGACATGACGAAGCGGTTGCGCGGCGGAGACTTCCGACAGGCGGTCGAGGCGGTGGCGGAGCTGCGCCACCTGGACCGCGCCTCCGGCGCGCATCTCATCTCCTCGATCACCCCTCGAGACGAACAGCGCGCGTTCCAGCTTCTCATCGCACGAATCGTGGCCGAAAGCGGCGTACAGGGGTTGGCGGCGCGCTGGAGTGACCTGCCGTCGCCGCAATGGCGGGGAATGCTGGTGAGCGAGATCGGTCAGTCGGTTCACCTCTGGGTCGACGAAGGCACGATCGAGCTACTCCTCGCCGCCCTTGATGATCCCGAGGTCGCCCGACATGCCGTGGGATCACTCATCGAGTGCATGCGCGAGCGTCCGGACAAGGAGCGCAGGAAAATGACCAAGACCCTTCGCGGCAAAGCTGCGCTCGATGCGTGGGACAAGATGGCTGCCTGGATTACCCCGGCGCGCCGTGCCCGCGTCGCCAACGCCGTATCGGCTTCGCTCGATCGCTGCGCCGACAATCCGAAGGCCCTGGCCTGGCCGGACAAATACATCGAGCTCCTTGGCCACAGCGCGAACCGCACCGATCAACGCGCTGTCAACCTGCTGGAGAAGCTTCGCGCGATGGCCGGTGAAACGCGCCGCTCCGAGTTCGAGACGCTCGATCCTTACAATCTGCCATGGCCGACATCGACAATCGCCAGGAAGAAGGGGATCCAGCCAGGAACACCCTTCGTTCGCGTCTGGTCCCGACCCACGGGCCTTCTCGACCTCAAGGGTCTGGAAGAAGCTATCGAGCGCATTCGGCGCCGGGAGGGTTGATGGACGCTGCGCCAGTTACGTCCAACGATTCATGAGCGATGTCGCCAAACTCAAAGGGCTTCTGGCTTCCCAGCCGAAACCTGCATGCGCGAGCCTCACGCCGTTCGAGATCGCTTCCGCAGATCTGGATGCCGGGCAAGTCACGCTGCGGTTCGCAGCGCAACCGGCATTCTCAAACCACTGGGGAAACATTCAGGGCGGTTTCGGCGTCGCGATGATCGACGTGCTCGTGTCGGTGGCTGCGTACGCAAAACTGGGCCAGTGGTGCCCGACCGTGGAAATGAAAACCACCTTCCTGGCGCCGGCGAAACTGGGGGACTGCGAGGGAGAGGCAAGGATCATCAGAGTCGGAAAGGCCCTCGCCTTTCTCGAGGCCAGGCTTTGGGGCGCAGACGGCGAGCTCGCCATCCACGCTACGGCCACGGTTAGCGTCAAATGACGTTTGACAAGGCGAAAATTGCTCCGAGCCCAGCGAACCGCCGCTGAACTGCGGCGTTAGACATCGCTGCCCGATAATCACCCAGGATGCTCGCCGACCCCCTACCCCGCCATGCCGGCATCGCCGTGTTGCGCCGTCTCGAGGTGACGGATTTGGCTGTGTTTCAGAAGTATCGGCATGATCCACTCATCGCCCGCTACCAGGATTGGTATGGCACCCGGAGTGACGCCGAAGCGATCACTTTTCTGGAAAAGATGAACGCCCTTGCGCTGATGCAACCCGGAACTTGCTCGCAGATCGGCATCGCGGAGCCGGACAAACTCACGCTCGTGGGCGACATCGGGCTAACGCTTGCCCCCGACGGGAAGAGTGCGGAGATCGGCTACTCGCTCGCACCGGAGGCGCAAGGCCGCGGGATGGGCACAGCCGCCGTGCGAGAGGTCATCAAGCTCGTATTCGAGTGGTCGAGCGCCGAGCGAGTATTGGGAATCATTGACCCCTTGAACGTGCGTTCCATGCGGCTGCTCGAGCGTGTGGGCATGCGCATGATCGAGGCCCGCACCGGAGAATTTCGCGGCGCGCCCTGCATCGACCACGTCTATGCCGTATCGCGGCGTGGCCTGGAAGAGGCGTTGCCGGATGAATGAACTCGAGCGACTGGAAGCCATGCTTCGCGCACGGCCGGCATGCCTCTCCATTGAGCAACGTCGGGCGGCCTCCGACGCTTTGGGAGACCTCTACCCGCTGGCAGCCGATGTCCAAGTGGAGCAGGTCAGCGCGCTCGGCGTTTCCGCCGAATGGACGTCCACTGACGGCGCGGACACCGACGGAGTCATCTTCTATCTGCACGGCGGGGGATATGTCTGGGGCTCGCTGAAGAGCCACCGGCACCTCGTCAGCGAGGTGGGTCGCGCAGCGGCGATGAGAACGCTCGCCCTCGATTACAGGCGCGCCCCTGAGTTCCCGTTTCCGCAGGCCCTGGATGATGCGGTCAGCGGCTACAGGTTTCTCCTGGATTCCGGCTTCAAACCTCGCCAGATCGCGGTCGCGGGCGATAGCGCGGGAGCGGGCTTGGCCGTTGCCTTGCTCGTGCGACTGAAAGAGCTGGGCATGCAGCAGCCAGGCTGTGCGCTTCTCTTCTCGCCCTGGGCCGACATGACAGCGACCGCGGACAGCTACAGCCGCAACGCGAAGCGAGATCCGGTCCTCAATCGCGAGCTCATGCAATTCCTGGCCGAGCAGTACCTGGGAAAGCGGCCAAGGGAGACGCCTCTCGCGTCGCCGGTTTTCGCCGATTTGAGCGGCATCGCGCCGCTGACCATCTTCGTGGGCGCGACGGAGGCCTTGCTGGATGATGCGATCGCACTCGCCCGCGTGGCAGGTTTGGCAGATGTGAGCGTGCGGCTGGAGATTTGGCCGAGCATGTTTCACATCTGGCCCAACTACCATCAGGTGCTGGCGCAAGGCAGGCAGGCGGTCGCCAGGGCTGGAAGGCTGCTGCGTGAGGCCGTGGAGGCGAATGAAATAGCCGACCGGTCAGTGAAGCCCTAGACCGTCGAGAAAACCATCAACTCAATGGAGGCATCAATGAAAGTGAATATCGGTGCGGTCCTCGCAGTCGCCGTCCTCGCCGGTTTGGGCCTGGGTGCCACAGCTGACATGCCCGGCCCCTTGCCGACCCCCTCGGCGTCCCTCGGCATCGAGCTCGACGTGAAGCCCAACGAAGCAACCCCGGGGCAGTTCGTGGTGAGCTCCGTCGTGACCGACCTCGAGAGTGGGACGGTCATCGCGAAGCCGCGCCTCGTTGTCGCGGCGAACAAGCCCGCCCGGATCGAGACCGGAAACGCCGGAAAGTGGGCGCTTCAGATCAGCGTGATGGCCGATGGCCCGTCGCGGGTGGCGACATACGACGCCAGCTTCACGCGCGAGGGCAAGCTCGTGTCGAAGCAGCGTGTATCAGTGAAGCTCGACGGCTGACAAGGCATTGGACCCGGCCGTGAATCATCGTGCGCGCGCTGCACACTCGAACTCGGTCGCGATCTACATCCGGGCGAAGGACGAAAACCGTCCAGAGCTGATGGCAAGCGCCTTCGCAGAGGACGCCATTCTCGAGATGGCGGTGAACACCGACGCAATTTCCTTTCCGCCATTCACCCAGGGCGTTTCATCCATCACCGACGTATTGGTGACTCGATTCAACGAAAAGGCCGAGAACGTGCGGACGTTCTGCCTTGCGCTCCCGCCGAAGCCGGACGGTGGAGCATTTTCGTGCGCTTGGCTGGTCGGAATGTCGGAGAAGAGTACGGGCACCGTTCGCGTGGGCTGCGGCAGGTACGACTGGACCTTCCAGCCTCGGAACCCCCACCTGGCTAGCCGGTTGAGAATTGCGATCGAGGTGATGGAAATCCTGCCGGCACAACATCTGGTCGCGGTAATGAAGTGGCTGTCGAAGCTGCCCTATCCATGGTGCGACAGTCGGTTGGCGGTACGTGACGCGCCGAGCGTGGAGGGACTTGAACCCATAGTTCGCTACCTGGAGCAGCTAAAGGGTGAAGACGTCTGACAGCTCATTGGAGCGGGCCGTGAACAGTCGGCGCGCGGAGAAATGACCATGACACGGCAAATCATATTTACTCCAAAGGCGGCCAAGCCGCCGGCGACGTACAGCCAGGCAGTGAAGGCCGCGGGCCTGGTGTTCGTTTCAGGTACGGCCCCAGTCGATCCCGCGACGGGCGCTTTCGCCGGCACAACCGTTCAGGACCAAACCCGCCAGTGCCTGTCAAACATACAGGCGATCCTCGAGGAAGCGGGCAGCTCTCTCGACAAAATCGTCAGCGCGACAGTCGTGCTGGCGGACGAAGACGACTTCGCCGGAATGAACGAGGAGTGGCTCAAGTGGTTTCCTTCCAATCCGCCAGCGCGCCAGGGCGCGAAACTGCCTGTGCGCGTTCCCGGTCTGAAAGTTTCGATTGCGGCGATCGCTGAGGCCTGACAATTTGCAACCTGACAATGACTCGTGGGCATCGAAAGGTGTACGGCATTGAAGCCTGCCAACACGTTCGGTGCCCTTGTCCTGGCGCAAGCCGCGCACTCGGTGGAGGAGTACATCGGCCGCCTCTGGGAGTCATTTCCGCCCGCACGATTCCTTACGGGATTGGTATCGCAGGATCGCGAGTCAGGCTTCGTTGCGCTCAACATCCTGCTGATCACATTCGGCCTCTGGTGCCTGCTTTGGCCAGTGCGCCGCGGGTGGCCGTCGGCGGCATATCTCGCGTGGGGCTGGGTGGTCATCGAAGTCATCAACGGTATCGTCCATCCCCTCTGGAGTCTGCGCGAAGGAGGGTACACGCCGGGAGTAGCCACCGCTCCTCTCTTGCTGGCGCTGGCGGTCTGCCTCGGGTATCAATTGCGAAACGTGGCCCGGGATTGAACCATCACTAGGGACAACATCGTTGGGAGGCACATGGTATTCGCGCTGGCTACGGGCGACGGCGGGTTGATCGCTTTTCCGAGCGCTCGAGAGGCGGAGGCCCACTGCGAGGGGATCGACGTCGGCGATGGGGTCTGGCTCTTCTTCGCGGACGACGGTTCGCCGCTCGAGGCCCGCTTCGATCGCCCGAACCGCCGGGGTCCCTTCACGGTATCGGGCACATACAAGCTCGCGCGGGCGCTTTCCGGCCTGTGGCTGCAGGAGCGGCTGGCCGAGGTCAAGGCCGTGGAGGGTGGCGGCTTGACCCGCATCGCGGAGCTGGTCGAAATGTTGAAGCTCAATCGGAGCAAGCGTGTCGAGCCCAGGGGTAAACGTGGGTAGCCCGCCCGCTCCAACCAAAAGCCAGCCATGAGGGCCGCAGGCTTCAGGAGAGCTCATGTTTGACCACGTCAAATTCGGCGTCAGCGACTTCGCGGCGAGCAAGGCGTTCTACCTCAAGGCACTCGCGCCGCTCGGCGTAGCGGTTGTCGCAGAGGGCCCGCCGACGTACGGCATCGAGCTCAGCGCAGGGGGTGTGTCTTCGCTATGCCTGTTCCAGACCCAGGAGAAGCCGGCGCATCTTCATTTGGCGTTCATGGCCGGGACTCGCCAGCAAGTCGACGCTTTCTATCGCGCGGCCCTGGAGGCGGGTGGCAAGGACAATGGCCCGCCCGGCATTCGCCCGAACTACAGCGCGAACTACTATGCGGCTTTCGTCATCGGCCCGGACGGGCACAATATCGAAGCGGTTTGCCACGAGCCCCAGGCCTGACTCTTCGACGTTCGCCAGCCGTCCTTCATGAAGAGCTCCACCAAGAGAAACATCCTCTTTGCAGCCGTCGTCGTCGCATCGCTCGGCTCGATCGCAAGCTTCGGGCCGAATGCCCTGTTCAGCCCGACGGTCTCGTATGAGGACGCGCGCGCGACCGGAACGGTCGAGGGAGAGGTGCTCACGATCGAAAACGTGTCGGGTTGGCGCGAGCCGGCGCGCAAGGAGGCGATCGTCAAGCTGGGGTCGGGGGAGACCGTGCGCGCCTTCGTCCCGCCCGCGTGCATCCTCTTCGCCGGACAAATCGCCACCTTGTCGAAGTTCGGGGGCGGGAATCTCGAGAAGGCGTCCTACGTGGTCAAGAACGCGAGGGAGCGCTGAGCAGGACGGGCAAGCGCAGCGCGATCGTCCTCGGAGGCTCCGGGTCGGTAGGAACCGCGCTGCTTCGCGAGTTGCTGCACGACGACGCCTTCGACGCCGTCATCACGCTGTCGCGGCGATCGCTGCCCCAGGCCGTCGCGATGGCTCGCACCGCCGGCCGCAGGCTGGTGGAGGTGCTCGTCCCCGACATGAAGCCCGCCCCCCTCGCCGCGGCGACGATCGATGCAGCGAGACACTTCGACGGCGAACTGGAGGGATTCAGCGTGCTCGGCATTGGCGCCGGTACCGCGAAGCTCACGCTCGAGGAGCATCGCGCGGTGGATGTCGCGCTGAACGAAGCATTCGCACGGGCGCTGCGTGATTCGGGCAAGGTCCGGCACCTCGCGTTCATGAGCGCCGCGGGCGCGGACGCGACTGCGAGGACCAGCGGCAGCGGTGCCGCAGGCATGCCGCGGTACGGGCGCGTGAAGGGCGAGTCCGAAGAAGCCGTGCGCGCGAACGGGCCGGCGATCGTGAGCGTGTTCCGGCCCGCGATGATCATCGGTTCCCGGCACACGCCGTGGCTTCTCGTGAAGGCGCTGCCGCTGTTCTCGCTCGTCACGCCGGCGAAGTACAAATCCATCAGCGTGGAAGAGATCGCGAAGGCGATGATCGCAACGGCGAAGCACCACCCCGCGACGAGCGCGACGTATCATTATCCGGAGATGATGGCGCTGATCGAAAGCGGTCGGCGCTAGTCTTTGGAGATGACCATCACCCCGATCAATCGTGCCGGATTTCGCGAATGCGCTCGGAGGCGTACCACAGATAGTCACCGAGCTCCCGCAAGGGCGTCGAATCTCCACCGGCATCCTCGACTACCCACGTCTTCACGCGCTCGAGGTCCTCGGCATTCTCGATCTTCACCGGCCGCCAACCCCGGGTCACCGGCGCAAGCTCGCGGGGTGACCAGAGCGCCATGAAGTCGACCGCGTTTCTCACCACTTCGGCTTCCGTTCGCGACCGGGCGATCTCGCGTTGCCAGCAGTCCATGGATTTTCCTTTCGGGAAGATCTAGTGTGCTGACGACATCACGCCACAAGATATGGGGGGGCGCAGTCGGAAGGGGGTGCGTTGTCCTGTCGGTGCTTGCCTACGCGAGGGTGAACTGATGATCGAAACGGCCTCGAAGATGCGCCTCAAGTCACCCGACCGCGGCGAGCTCCTCGACGAGGAGAGCGTGTGCCGCGCGCTCCTCCCGCTTGCCTCGGCCCGCGTGCTGGAGCTGGGCTGCGGCAAGGCGGAGGTGACGCGCAAGCTCGCCCGCGCCTTTCCGGCCGCGCGCTTCACCGCGCTCGAGAACGACACCGTGCAGGCGGCGCTCAACCTGGAAGGCGGCGATTCGGCCAACCTGCGCTTCGGCGCCGGCGCGGCGGAGGCGATCCCGGCCGAGGCCGGCGCCTTCGACGTGGTGATGATGCTCAAGTCGCTCCATCACGTCCCGGTGCCGTTGCTCGACAAGGCGCTCCACGAAATCCACCGCGTCCTCGCACCCGGCGGGATGGCGGTGTTCCTCGAACCCGTGTTCGACGGCGAATACAACGAGGTGCTGCGCATCTTCCACGACGAGGAGCGGGTCCGGGCCGCCGCGTTCGATGCGTTGCGGCGGGCCATCGAAGGCGGCCGCTTCCAGCTGGTGGAGGAGCGCTTCTTCCTGCGCCGCGTGTCGTTCGAGGGCTTCGCACACTTCGAGAAAGGGGTGATCGGCGTGAGCCACACCCATCATCGGCTGACCGCGGACCAGCTCGCGCGAGTGCGCGAGCGCTTCATGCGCAGCGCCACGCCCGAGGGGGCGAATTTCCTCCAGCCGATGCGGGTCGACCTGCTGCGGGCGATGCCGGCGCACTGACGGGCCCGGGAATGCGCCTCTGGTCGTTGCACCCGAAGTATCTCGATCCACAGGGCCTGGTCGCGCTCTGGCGCGAAGCCCTGCTGGCTCGCGCGGTGCTGAGCGGGAACACGCGCGGCTATCGCAGCCATCCGCAGCTCGAGCGCTTCTCCTCCCACGCATCGCCGCTTGCCGCCATCGATTCATACCTGCACGGCGTCTACACGGAAGCCAGCGGCCGTGGATATGCTTTCGACCGCAGCAAGCTCGGACGCGCGCGGATCCGCACCCGCATCGTCGTGACGGAAGGCCAGCTCGAGCACGAATGGCGCCACCTCCTGGAGAAGCTCTCGGCGCGCAGCCCCGAACTTCACCGCCGATGGGCCTCCCAGGCCGATTGGGTGTGCCATCCTCTTTTCGACATTCGCCCCGGGCCGATCGCGGCCTGGGAGCGCATCAGGAGCAATCCAATGCCGGCCACCCGGAAACTGAAAGCCCGCCGAACCGCTCGGCCTGAAAGGAAAGAATGATGCCCAAGGGATACTGGATCGTCCGCGTCGACATCGCCGACGCGGAGGAATACAAGAAGTACCTCGCGGCGAACGCGGCGCCTTTCCACAAGCACGGCGCGCGTTTCCTCATCCGCGGCGCGCCCTTCGAGAACGTCGAGGGCGGGGCTCGAGCCCGCAATGCGGTGATCGAGTTCCCGAGCTACCGGGCGGCGCGCGACTGCTGGCACTCGCCCGAGTACCAGGCGGCGATGAAGCTGCGCCAGCCGGTGTCCACGGCGGACATCGTCATCATCGAAGGCTACGAGGGCCCGCAGCCCTAGGCCGATCATGGGAGCCGGCCCCGGGGATCGTGAGCCGCCGAGCCCGTACGTCGTCCGCTTCGGCCCGTGGGCGCGCAACCTCTATCTCGGATTGCCGGCGGCGTTCGCGTTCGGCGTGGTCGGCGTGGTCGCGGACATGCCGGTTGCGCTGTTCGCCGGGTGGATGGGCGTGGTGGCGCTGCTGCTGTGGATCTGCGCCTTTCCGCGCGAGGTGCGCATCTACAAAGGTGATCGCGTCGTGGTCGTCCGGCGCTTGCTCGCGCTGCTGCCGGTCTCGCGCCGTACGTACCGCATGGACGAGCTCAAGGCGATCAAGCAGTACCGGGTGAGCTACACGATGTCCGGCGAGTCCGAAGCGGACGCGCACACGGTGTACCTCATCACCCGGAAGGGGCGGCTCCTGCCGGTACAGTCGTATTCCTCCGGGGCCGACAACAAGCCGCCTCCCGACGAGCTCGGCAGGGCGCTGAAGGCGCTCACCGGGCTCGATTTCGCGCGCTAGCCGCGGTGGAACGACGGTGGAACGCCCTGGCTGGCAGAGTGCGGCCTCACCGCCAGGAGGTTCACGATGATCGCAGGAGCCAGATTCGGACATACCAACCTGATCGCAAAGGACTGGAAGGCACTATCCCGCTTCTACCAGGACTTGTTCGGATGCATACCCGTCCCGCCAGTGCGCGACTTCAAGGGTCCGGACCTGGAACGCGGTACAGGCATATCGGGCGCTGAGTTGCGCGGCGAACACCTGCGCCTGCCGGGACACGGTCCCGACGGCCCCACGCTCGAAATCTTCAACTACAACATTCTCGAAGAAAGGCCCGAGGCAGCCGTGAACCGTCCGGGTTTTGGCCACATCGCATTCATTGTCGACAACGTGGCCACGGCGCTCGAGGCCGTTCTCGCCGCTGGAGGTCATCGTGTGGGCGAAGTCGTCACGCTGACCAACGCGCTGGGCAAGCGGCTTACCTGGGCCTACGTGACGGACCCGGAGGGCAACATCCTCGAGATCCAGTCCTATCCGAAGTGACGTGACGCGGCGGGCGGATCAACCTGGAGTTCGCCGCAGCAGGAAGTGCGACAGCGCCGGGATGAGCACCAGGGCGCCCACCATGTTCCACAGGAACATGAACGTGAGCAGGATGCCCATGTCGGCCTGGAAGCGGATCGGGGAGAAGGCCCAGGTGACCACGCCCGCGGCGAGCGTCACGCCCACGAGCGCCACGACCTTGCCGGTGAACTGCACGGCGCGTTGATACGCCTGGGCGAGCGGCACGCCGGCGCGCTGCTGCGCGAGCTGCACCGAGAGGAGGTAAAGGGCGTAGTCCACGCCGATGCCGACGCCCAGCGCGATCACGGGCAGCGTCGCCACCTTCACGCCGATGCCGAGCGCGACCATCAGCGCCTCGCACAGGATCGAGGTGAGCATCAGCGGCACGACGGCCACGACGGTCGCGCGCCAGCTGCGGAAGGTCACGAGGCAGAGCACGATCACCGCGAGGTACACGTAGGCCAGCATCTCCAGCCACGCCTTGCGCACGACGATGTTCGTGGAGGCCTCGATGCCGGCGCTGCCGGCCGCGAGCAGGAACTTCAGGTCGGGCGTCGAGTGCTCCGCGGCGAAGCGCGAGGAGGCTTCCACCACGCGGTCGAGCGTCTCGGCACGGTGGTCGGCGAGGTACGCGATCACCGGCATCACCGAGCAGTCGGTGTTGAAGAGGTCGGGGTTGTTCACCGAGGCCTGCTGCGCGCCGTAGTTGAGCACGTCCTGGTTGCGCGCGAGGGTGAGCCACTTGGGGCTGCCCTCGTAGGAGCCGGCGGTGATCTGCCGCACGGCATTGCCCAGGAACACGGTCGTCTGCACGCCGGGCACCTGCTGCAGCTCCCAGGCGAGACGGTCGGCCTCGACCAGCGAGCGGTACTTGAGGCAGCCCTCGGGCGAGGTCTTCACGATCACCGCGAACTGGTCGCTCGAGAGCGAGTAGTTGGAGGTGATGAAGGCGTTGTCGCGGTTGTAGCGTGAGTCGGCGCGCAGCTCCGGCGCGCCCGCGTCGAGGTCGCCGATCGCAAGCCGGGTGCTGACCGCAAAGCCGGCGACCGCGAGAACGGCCGCGACACCGATCGCGCCCAGCGCCCAGCGTCGCTCGGTGAAACGCTCCAGCATCGTCCAGGCGGCGCCGAGGCCCTTGCCCCGGTGCTCTTCGCTGTCGGCGCGCAGGCTCCTTTCGGCCGCCGCGGGGCTCACGCCCGTGTACGACAGCAGCACCGGCAACAGGACGAGGTTGGTGAAGATCAGCACCGCCACGCCGATCGAGGCGGCAAGGGCGAGGTCGCGGATCACGGGGATGTCGATCACCATCAACACGCCAAAGCCGACGGCGTCGGCGAGCAGCGCCGTAAGGCCCGCGAGGAAGAGGCGACGGAACGTATAGCGCGCCGCGACCAGCCGGTGCGTGCCGCGTCCCACGTCCTGCATGATGCCGTTCATCTTCTGGGCGCCGTGCGACACGCCGATCGCGAAGACGAGGAACGGGACCAGGATCGAGTAGGGATCGAGCTCGAAGCCCAACGCGGCGACGAGGCCCAGCTGCCACAGCACCGCCACCATCGAGCAGGCTACGACGAGCGCCGTGCTCTTCACGCAGCGCGTGTAGAGCCAGATCACCGCCGTGGCAATCGCCGCGGCGACGCCGAAGAAGGCCATCACGAGCGTGAGGCCCTCCATCAGGTCGCCCACGAGCTTGGCGAAGCCGATCGCGTGGATGCGGATTCCGGCGGACTCGTGCTGCGCGCGGATCGCCTCGAGCGCCCTGGACAGCGCCCGGTAGTCGATCGGCTTGCCGCTCGCGGGGTCGCGGTCGAGCAGCGGCACGAACACCATGCTCGACTTGAAGTTGTTGCCGACGAGGCTGCCGACCAGGCCCGAGCGCGCGATGTTGCCGCGCAGCTGCTCGGTGGCGGCGGGCGAGCCGTCGTAGTTGTCGGGCATGACCGGGCCGCCGCGGAAGCCTTCCTCGGTCACCTCGGTCCAGCGCACGGCCGGCGTCCAGAGGGACTTCACCCACGCGCGATCGACGCCCGCCGTGAGCGTGAGCTCGTCGCTCACCTTGCGCAGCGTGTCGAGGTAGGCGCGGTCGTAGATGTCGCCGCCCTTGTTCTCCACCACGACGCGCAGCGCGTTGCCCAGGCCGCGAAGCTCGGCGCGGTTGTCGACGTAGTTCTTGATGTAGGGCTGCGAGGCCGGGAGCATGCGCTCGAAGCTCGCGTTGAGCGCGAGGCGCGAGAACGCCACGACGGCGAGCAGCACCGTGATCGCCGCGCAGGCCGCCACGACCAGCAGGCGGTTGTTGAAGATGAGCCGCTCCAGGCGGTTGCCCGAGCGCTCGTCGAATCCGGCGAGGTCCCGGACGACGGGCATCGACTCCAGCGAGGATGCGACGTGGGCCATGGCTATTGCAGCCACTGCGCGCGCAGCCCGCGGGGGCCGGCGACGACCACGTATCCGGTGCCGGCGCCGATCACGGCGGCTCCGGGCGCGGTGCGCTCGATCTTCACCGGGGCGAAGCTCGCCCCGTCGTCGCGGCTCACGAGCAGGTGCCCGGCCTGGCTCACGAGAACCAGGCGGCCCTCATGCTCGGTTCCGCCGGTGAGGCCGACCTGCAGCCCGGTCTCGACCTTGCTCCAGCTATTGCCGCCGTCGGTGCTGCGGAACGCGTTGCCGCGCAGGCCGAACGCGACCACGCCTTTCGCGTTTCCGGTCACGCCGAAGTACGTGCCCTCGTAGGGCGTCTTGAGCGCGCGGAAACGGCCGGCCTCGGCGTCCAGGCGCATGAGCAGGCCCTGTTCGCCGGTCACGTAGATCTGTCCCGCCGCCTGGCGGATGGCATAGAGGTGCAGGGATTTCGGGTTGTCGGTGCGATCGAGCCACGGCTGCCACGAGCGGCCGCCGTCCTCGGTGCGCAGGATGAGGTTGAAAGCGCCGACCACGAAGCCGGTGCGTTGGTCGGAAAACCAGACGTCCAGGAACGGGTTCTCGGCGCCTTGCTCGGCGAGGCGCTTGTCCCCGTAACCGAGGACCTTGCCGAGGGCGCGCCCGTCCAGCTGGCGCGTCCAGCTGGCGCCCGCATCGGCGCTGTGCAGGACGATGCCGTCGTGGCCCACCGCCCAGCCGTGCGTCGGCGTGGGGAAGGCGACCGCGACGAGATCGGAGGCTACCGGGACGCGGGCCTGCTTCCAGCTCGTGCCACCGTCATCCGAGAGCACGATGTGGCCGCGCTGGCCGACGGCCACGATGCGCGATCCGGCCCGCGCGAGGCCGTTGAAGAGCCCGGCGGTCGCCCGCGGCGTGATCGCCGCGGGCGTGTCGAGGACATCGCGGAAACCGGCGGCGGGAGCCGGGGTGTTCGCGAGGAGTGCGAGGACAGCGAGGACGGCCCCCGCCGATGTCATGCGCGACATGGCGAGGGCCCGCGTGCTAGCGGATGCCGCTGCCCGCGAGGGCGTCGGCAGTCCATTCGCGATCGGACAGCACCTTGGTATGGCGCAGGCCGCCGGTCTCGGCGATGAACCCGGTGATCGCGTAGACGCGCGCCACGAGGTCGTAGTGGGTGAACATGTCGGTGTACGGCGCCGGCAGGTCGTAGCTCGGGGCCATGTAGGCGAAGCCGGCGCGATACAGCTGGCCGCGCGCGTCGTACTCGTCGGAGGCCAGGGCCGCCCAGGAGTCCTCGTCGAGGTAGAACACGCGCTTGCTGTACACGTGGCGCTTGCCTTCCTTCAGCTTGGCCTCGACGACCCACACGCGATGCAGCTCCCAGCGCACGAGGTCGGGGTTGAGGTGGCCCGGCTTGAGCAGGTCGTCCTGCTTGGCCTGGTACACCGCTCTGTAGGCGTTGTAGGGCACGAACATCTCCTTCTTGCCCACCAGCTTGAACTCGAACCGGTCCATGGAGCCGTTGAAGATGAAGGTGTCGTCGAACGTCGTGGCGCCGGCGGTGCCGGGGTTCGGCGTGTCGTGCGAGAGGTCGGGGGCGACCTTCACGCGGCGCTGGCCCGGCAGGTAGGTCCACGCGCGGCGGTCCTTGTTGCCCACGTCGAGCGGATCGACGATCAGCAGCGCCTCGCCCGCGCGACGGGCCGGGCCCGTGTACGTGAGCTTGATGCGCCAGTAGGTGTCGGCTTCCTTGCGCGAGGCGTCCCAGAACGGGTACTCCTGCGTCGAGAGGCCTTCCGTCGAAAGGCTCGGGCGGCCGCTCGAATCCACGTTGAGGTTGCGGTACTTCGCCTCGTAGGCCACGCCGTTGAAGCGCACCAGGTGGTTCCACATCGCCTCGTACCCGTTGGCCGGGATGGGGAAGGGGAAGCCGGCGTGAGCGCCCTGCATCGAGCGGCCTTCGTTCGTGCTCTTCACGCGCGTGGCGCTGGCCAGCGTGTTGTCGATGACGAACTTCGGGAACGCGACGGTGCGGTGCGTCTTGTAGACGTCCATGCGGAACGAGGGATAGGCCTTGAGGAGCGCCTTGGCGCCCTCGGTGAGGTTCGCCTCGTGCTGGCCCATCCCTTTCGCGTCCACGGCGAACAGCGGCTTCTCGGCCGCGAACGGGTCGGGACGGATGCCGTCGCCGGCCTTGTAGCCCGCCGGGGCGCTGGTCATGCCGCCGGTGTACTCGGGAATGGTGCCGGCCTTGTTGGCGGCCTTTTCGGCGCCGACGGCGGTGAGGGTGGTGCCGAGCTTCTTCGCCTCGTCGGCGCTCACTCCCGCGGCGGCGTGGCCGGCGCAGGCGAGGGCGATCGCGGTGGCGAGGATCTGTCGATGCAGTCTCATGGGATGGTTCCTAGAAAGTGGTCTTGAACGTGAGGCTCACGAATCCGCGGTCGACGAGGAACGTGGTGAAGCCGTTCTGCGAGGTCACGGCGGTGCCGTTGTCGCGGTACTTGCCGATGAAGTCGACGTACTTCAGGTCCACGCGGTACTTCTGGAAGATGTCCGCGGAGACGCCGACCGTGTAGTTGCCCAGCGCCTCGTTGCCGCCGAAGACCAGCGCGGAGTTGCCGTTGAGGCCGCGCGAGTAGGTGACCGGCGCCTGGATGTCCACGCCCGGAAGCGCCTGGAACCAGGTGGGCGTGAAGGCGAAGGCGATGCCGGTGAAGTTCTTGGTGGCGCAGCCGTCCCACTTGTCGCCGGCGCGGCCGGCGAAGGTGCAGCCGGCGTAGCCCACGGCGTTGAAGAGGTTGGCGCCGCTCTTCACCTTGTCGTAGCGGCTCCAGGTGAGCTCCGCGGCGTAGGTCGCCGCGTCGAACACCGGGGTCTTCGGGATCACGCCGAGGACGTTCACGAGGGCGTGGTAGGTGTCGCCCACCGGGCCGGGGGTCGTGCCCTCGGCGATCGGGCCGGCGGCGGCGGCATTGCCCAGCACCTGCGAGTTGAGCGGCGTGTTCTTGCGCATCGACATCTCGGCGCCCACGCTCACCCCGGCGACGTTCTTGGCAAGGCTCACGCCCCACAACTCGACGTCGTCCTTGTAGATGAGGTTGTAGACGCTGCGGCTGCCGGGAGCGGCGACCGTGAGGAAGGTCTGCGGGAGCTTGTCCGCGAAGCGGCGGTAGTAGAGGCCGACGGTGCCGTCGAGCCACTCCGGGCTCCAGCGCGCGGCCATGCCCCATTCGCCGCGGTTGCCCGGCTCATAGGGGTTGCCACGGTTGGCGAAGCCCAGTCCCGCGGAGAGGAACTGGCGGTCGGGGCCGTTGAACGCGAAGTCCACGGGACCGAGGTAGGTGCCGCCTTCGGGATAGCGGAACTCTTCCCATTCGAGGAAGTACTGCGCGGAGAGCGACAGCGTGTCGGTGACCTGGGCGCGGCCGGAGATCTGGTTGAGCGGGCGGAAGAGCTCCTTCGCCTCGGTGCCGGGTGTCGCGAAACCCTTCTGCAGGTCGAGCGGGTTCTGCGCGTAGGCGATGCCGTGGATGTTGCCGCCGAGGAAGAGCGACTCGCCCCAGTAGAGCGTGTGGCGGCCGGCCTTGAGGGAGACGGGCACGTTGCCCACGTCGAAGCCCGCGAACACGAAGGCGTCGAGCAGCTCGCCCGAGCCGCCCTTGTAGAGGCGGTTGATGTACGAGCTGTACTGGCGGTTCACGTAGCTCGGGATGCCGTTCAGCGGCGCGTTGGGGTTGCCCTTGCTGGTGCCGTCGTAGGCACCGTCCCACCAGCCGGCGCCGCTCACGCGGAAGCCGTAGTTCTTGCGCCAGATGAAGTCCAGCTCGGAGAGCAGGTCGAAGCGGTTGGCCACGACGTCGTTCTTGTCGAAGCTGTACGTGCCCTCGTCGGCCACGGCGGAGTTGCCGATCTTGCTGTCGCGCTCTTCGACGCGAACGCCGAGGTTGTAGCGAATCGTGTTGTCCCAGCGGATCGAGACGTCGGGATTCCCGGTCGCGATCTCGAAGGCGCTCGCGCTGCCGCCCGAAAGGGCCGCCGCTACGGCTGCCGCCACACCCCAAACTGTTGCCTTGTTGCTCACGCGTTTCTCTCCCCAAGACGTTGGAAAGGCCGCGCGAAGGGCGGCCTTATGCACGTGCCATTGTCCGCAGGGGGGAGGCAAATTCCCCCCCGGCGGCGGGGGGGTGGGGGAGGGGTTGCTACGCCCGTAACCGGGCAGGAAAACCGGGTCAGGCCCCGACGGCTTCCATGAGGGTGACGGCGGCGTTCTGGCCCGTCCCCTCGGCGATTTCCACGATGCAGGTGGGGCTGGTGACGTTGACCTCGGTGAGCCAGTCGCCGATCACGTCCAGGCCGGCGAAGACGATGCCCGCCTTGACCAGCTCGGCGCCGACCGCGAGGCCGATCTCACGGTCGCGGGCGGAGATGGGTTGCGCGACCCCGCGCCCGCCCGCGGCGAGGTTGCCCCGGGTCTCACCCGCCTTGGGGATGCGCGCGAGGCAGTGCGAAAACGGCTTGCCGGCGATGACCAGCACGCGCTTGTCGCCCTTGGCGATCTCGGGGATGAAGCGCTGCGCCATCACCGTGCGCGCGCCCATGTCCGTGATCGTCTCGACGATCACGTTGCGGTTCGGATCCTTGGCCGTCACGCGGAAGATCATGGTGCCGCCCATGCCGTCCAGCTTCTTCACGATCACGTCGCGGTGCTCGTCGATGAAGGCGTGCAGGCGGGCCATCTCGCTCGCCACCAGCGTGGGCGGGGCGAGGGCGGGAAAGCGCAGGATCGAGAGCTTCTCGTTCCAGTCGCGCAGGCTCCGCGGGTCGTTCACCACCTTGGTCCCGGCGCGCTCGAGCAGGAGGGTGGCGTAGTAGTACTCCTGGTCGAACGGCGGGTCCTTGCGCATGAAGATGCGCTCGAAGTCCGCGAGGCGCGCGTCCACCGGGTCGCCGAGCGGCGAGTACCACTTCTGGTTGTCGGCGCGCACCTCGATCTGCTGCGCGAGCGCGCGCACCTCGTTGCCGATGACGTGCATCGCGCGTGCCTCGAAGGCGAAGATCGAGTGGCCGCGGCGCTTGGCCTCGCGCATCATCGCGATGCTCGAATCCTTGTAGGCCTTGAGGTCGTCGAGGGGATCGACGACGAAGGCGAGCCTCATGCGTTGGCCGCCCGGACCCCCAGCGCGCCGTCGCGCTCCACGAGCTGCTCGACCTCGATCGCGGCGGCGAGCATCGCCAGGCGGGCGATCACGCCGTACGTATAGAAGCGATTGGGCGTGTCGCCGGGCTTGCCGCTGCAGTCGGGCGAGTGGCAGTCGGTCTCGAAGGCGAGCGGCTTGTACTGCGCGCCGGGCGAGTTCAGGTTCTCGTCGATTCCCCGCTCGGTGTGCACGCGGTAGAAGCCGCCGACGACGAACTGGTCCACCATGTACACCACGGGCTCGGCGACCGCGCCATCCAGGTTCTCGAACGTGTACACCCCCTCCTGGATGATCACCTCGTGCACCGGCTGGCTGTCCTTGATGGTGGACATCTTGTTGCGCGCCTTGCGATTGAGGTTCCTCACGTCGTCGACGCTCTTCACCGTCATGATGCCCATGCCGTAGGTGCCGGCGTCCGCCTTCACGATCACGAAGGGCTGCTCGGTGATGCCGTACTGGGCGTACTTCTCGCGGATCTCGCCCAGCACGAACTCCACGTTGGCGGCGAGGCATTCCTCGCCCTCCTTCTCGGAGAAGTTCACCTTGCCGCACTGGCTGAACGCCGGGTTCACCGCCCAGGGGTCGATGCCGATCAGCTTGGCGAAATCCTCGGCCACGCGGTCGTAGACGTGGAAGTGGTGCGACTTGCGGCGCGTGGACCAGCCGGCCACGAGCGGCGGCACCACCGGCTGCTCGACGCCGCGCAGGATCGCGGGAATGCCGGCGGAGAGGTCGTTGTTCACCAGCACGGCGCAGGGGTCGAAGCCCTCCAGGCCCGCGCGGTTGCCCTTGCGCACGATGGGCTCCAGCCGCAGCTTCTCGCCGTTGGAAGCCTCGACCTCCATGGGCTCCTTCAGGTCCGGGATGAGGCTTCCGAGGCGCACCGTGAGGCCCGCGCCCTCGAGGATGCGCTTCAGGGTGGCGACGTTGGTGAGGTAGTGCGCGTTGCGCGTGTGGTTCTCGGGCACGAGCATGACGCTGCGCGCGTCCGGGCAGATCTTCTGCACCGCCGACATCGCCGCGTGCACGCACAACGGCAGGAAGTCGGGGTTCAGGTTGTTGAAGCCGCCGGGGAAGAGGTTCGTGTCCACCGGGGCGAGCTTGAAGCCGCTGTTGCGCAGGTCCACCGAGGTGTAGAACGGCGCATCGTGCTCCAGCCACTGGGTGCGGAACCAGCGCTCGATTTCGGGCCGCTGGTCGAGGATCACCCGCTCGAGTTGCGCGAGCGGGCCGGCGAGCGAAGTCGTGAGGTGGGGGACCATGTTCCGGTGACCGTTTGGAGGCGGGGCGGAGGGCCAGTTTATCGTACTATTCCGCCATTCCCGAACCGCGCTTTCGGGCCCGGAAGACACCCCGATGACCCCCCTGCAGACCCTCGCCGCGACGGCCACGTTGCTGGCCCTGTCGAACCTTTTCATGACGTTCGCCTGGTACGGGCACCTGAAGCACCTGCAGGCGAGCCCGTGGTGGATCGCGGCCCTGGTGAGCTGGGGGATCGCGCTCGCCGAGTACCTCCTGCAGGTGCCGGCCAACCGCATCGGGTACGCGGGCGGGGTCACCCTGGCGCAGTTGAAGATCATGCAGGAGGTGATCACGCTGGTGGTGTTCGTGCCGTTCGCCATGTTCTACATGGGCGAGGGCCTCAAGCTCGACTACCTCTGGGCCGGGCTGTGCCTCGTGGGCGCGGTGTACTTCATCTTCAGATGAAGCTTCATATCCTCGGCATCTGCGGCACCTTCATGGGCGGGCTCGCCAAGATCGCGCGCGAGCTGGGCCATGAGGTCACCGGGTGCGATGCGCACGTCTATCCCCCGATGAGCGACCAGTTGCGGGCGCTCGGCATCCCGCTGCACGAGGGCTACGACGCCGAGCAGCTCGACCAGTACCCGGCGGATCTCTACGTCGTGGGCAACGCGATGACGCGCGGCAAGCCGATCATCGAAGCCATGCTGGAGCGCAACCTCTCCTACGTCTCCGGGCCGCAGTGGCTCTGCGACAACGTGCTGCGCGAGAAGTGGGTGCTCGCCGTGGCCGGGACGCACGGCAAGAGCACGACCTCGTCGATGCTCGCCTGGATCCTCGAGGACGCGGGGATGAATCCGGGGTTCCTCATCGGCGGCGTGGTGCGCAACTTCGGCATCACGGCGCGGGCCTCCGAGTCGCCCTTCTTCGTGATCGAGGCCGACGAGTACGACACCGCCTTCTTCGACAAGCGCTCGAAGTTCGTGTGGTATCGCCCGCGCACGGCGGTGCTCGGCAACCTCGAGTACGACCACGCGGACATCTTCCCCGACCTGGCCGCGATCGAGACCCAGTTCCACCACCTCGTGCGCATCGTCCCGCCCCACGGCCTGCTGGTGGTGAATGGCCGGCAGGCGGCTCTGGAGCGCGTGCTCGCGCGCGGGGCCTGGACGCCGGTCGAGCGCTTCGGCGCGGGCGAGGCCTGGAGCGTGGGCACCCTGCACGCCGATGATTCCTTCGACGTGATGCTCGAGGGCCAGCGCCAGGGCACCGTCCGCTGGGACCTCATGGGCGACCACAACCGCCAGAACGCGCTCGCCGCGCTCGCCGCGGCGCGCCATGCCGGCGTGCCGGTGGCCCGCGCGATCGAGGCGCTCGGCCGCTTCGAGGGCGTGAAGCGGCGCATGGAGCTGCGCGGCACCGTCGGCGGCGTGACCGTCTACGACGACTTCGCCCACCACCCGACCGCCTTCGAGACCACGATCGCGGGGTTGCGGCGCCGCGTGGGCGAGGCGCGCATCGTGGCGGTGTTCGAGCCGCGCTCGAACACGATGAAGCTGGGCACGATGCAGGACCGGCTCGCGAGCAGCCTCTCGGACGCGGACCTGGTGTTCTGCTTCGCCAAGGACCTGGGGTGGGATCCGTCGCACGCGCTGGCGGCCCTGGGCACGCGCGCGTACACCCACGTCGACATGGGAACGATGGTCGAGACGCTGGTGCGGCAGCTCAAGCCGGGCGACCATGTCCTGGTGATGTCCAACGGCGGCTTCGGCGGCGTGCACGAGCGCCTGCTCGAGCGCCTGCGGGGACAACCGCGGAGGGCGAGCGCATGACGGACATGAAGAAGGAAGTCGAGGAGCTGCGGCTGCTGCTGCGGTCGAGCTTTCCCGTGGTCGTGGTCGAGACCGCCGAGGAGCAGCGCTTCCTCGACGTGGCCGAGAACCTCGCCAACCTGGACGACAAGACGCTCTTCACCTGGAGCACCGTGCGCGGGCTCTCGGGCAACCGCGCCGGGACCAGCCTCACCATGACGCGCGACCTCGGCGACTGCATCAACCACATCACCTCGGACCCGCGCGGGGGGATCTACGTCTTCCTTGACGCCACGCCCTACCTCGAGGATCCGCAGATCGTCCGGATGATCCGCGAGCTCGCCATGGCGCACACGCGCAACCGCATCACCATGGTGTTCGTGGGCACCCGGGTCGACCTGCACCCGGACCTCCAGCGCATGAGCGCGACTTTCCGCATGAGCGCCATCGGCCCCGACGAGGTCAAGGCGCTCATCAAGGAAGAGGCGGACATGTACATGTTCCAGCGCGAGACCAACATCAAGGCGGACAAGGCCGCCTACGAGATGCTGGTGCAGCACCTGATCGGCCTGTCGCGCGACGACGCCCGGCGCATGATCCGCCAGTCGATCGAGCACGAGGGCGCCATCACCATGGAGGACGTGGCGCGGGTGCTGAAGTTGAAGCACGAGTCGCTCGGCAAGGACGGGACCCTGCAGATGGTCACCGAGATCGAGAGCCTGGAGAACGTGGGCGGCCTGGCGCGCCTGAAGAAGTGGCTGGAGCTGCGCCGCGACGCGTTCCAGGGCAAGAAAGGCACCGAGGGACTCGACGTTCCCAGGGGCGTGCTGCTCCTGGGCGTGCAGGGCGCGGGCAAGAGCCTTTCCGCACGCGCGATCGCCGGCGCCTGGCGCGTGCCGCTGCTGCGCCTGGACTTCGGCGCGCTCTACAACAAGTTCCACGGCGAGACGGAGCGCAACCTGCGCGACGCGCTGGAGACCGCGTCCCAGATGTCGCCCGCGATCCTGTGGATGGACGAGATCGAGAAGGGCGTGGCTTCCGATTCCGGCGGCGACGGCGGCGTGTCGCGGCGCGTGCTGGGAACGCTGCTCACCTGGATGAGCGAGCGCAAGAACCGCGTGTTCATGATCGCCACCGCGAACGACATCGAGTCGCTGCCGCCGGAGCTCCTGAGGAAGGGGCGCTTCGACGAGATCTTCTTCGTGGACCTGCCGACCGCGCCGATCCGCGCGGAGATCTTCGCGATCCACCTGAAGCGGCGCAAGCATGCGGTGGAGAAGTTCGACCTGCACAGGCTCGCCTCCAACTCCGACCGTTTCTCCGGCGCCGAGATCGAGCAGGCCATCATCGCGGCCGCCTACACCGCGCACGCCCAGGGCAAGACGCTCGAGACCGTCCACGTGCTGGCCGAGCTGGGTGCGACCCGGCCGCTGGCGGTGGTGCGTGCCGAGAAGGTCCAGGCGCTGCGCGACTGGGCCGCGGAACGTACTGTCCCCACGGATTGAGGTCCATGGAACTTCGCTATCGCATCGTCAACGTGTTCGCGCGCGAGGGTCGCCTCACCGGCAACCCCCTGTGCGTCTTCGAGGACGGCTCCGGCCTGGACGACGCCACCATGCAGGCGCTCGCGCTCCAGTTCAACCTCTCGGAGACCACCTTCATCCTGCCTTCGGCCAAGGCTACGGCGAGAGTGCGCATCTTCACGCCCGCCTACGAGATGCCGTTCGCGGGCCACCCCACGCTCGGCACGGCGCACGTCGTTCGCACGCTGAAGAAGGCGGGCGATGCCGTCGCGCTGGAGATGAAGGCCGGCATCATCCCGGTGAACGCCAGGGGCGACCTGTGGACGCTGCAGGCGATGGAACCGCGCTCGCGAGCGCTGGAGGTTTCCCGCGCCGACCTGGAGGAGATCCTGGGGCTGAAGGCCGGCGATGTCGGCGAGTGGCCGCTCTGGGTCGCCGCCGGCAAGGAGCAACTGGTCGTGCCGCTCACCAGCGTGGACGCGGTGCGGCGCGCGAGCCCTCGCGCCGACGCCTTCTCGCGGCTGAAGAGCGAGGACGGGCAGAGCATGGCCTACGTCTTCCACGACTCGGGCGACGCCGCAGGCAAGGTCGAGTCGCGCTTCTTCTTTCCCAAGGGCCCGGCGATCCTCGAGGATCCCGCGACGGGCTCCGCCTGCGCGAATCTCGGCGGCTGGTTCACGGTCGTGCGGCCGCGAACCGACATCGTCCGCGAGATCTCGCAGGGCGAGCAGGTCGGCCGCCCCTCCACGCTCTATCTCGACGTGACCCACGGCGCGATCCACGTGGGCGGCCGCGTGATCGAGCTGGGGGGCGGGACCCTTACCCTCTGAAGACGATCATCTATCTCCACGGCTTCATCAGCTCGCCCGCCTCGCACAAGGCAACGATGCTGCGCGACTACGTCACCCGGTGCGTGAGCGGCGTGCGCTACGCCGTGCCCGAGCTGCACCATCGGCCGGCGCGCGCGCTCGAGCAGGCCGCGACGGCCTGCGCCGGCGTCCCGGCCGCCGACCTCACGCTGGTCGGCAGCTCGCTGGGCGGCTTCTATGCGACCGTGATCGCCGAGCGCCTCGGCTGCCGCGCCGCGCTCGTGAATCCCGCCGTGCATCCGCATCGCCACTTCGAGCGCTACCTCGGCCCGCAGAAGAACCTCTACACCGGCGAGGAGTTCGTGCTCACGCGGGAGCACGTGGAGGACCTGCGCGCCGCGGATCCGCCAGCCATCACCCGGCCGGAGCGCTACTGGCTCTTCGTCGAGACCGCGGACGACGTGCTGGATTACCGCGAGGCGGTCTCGTACTACGAGGGCGCGCTGCAGGAGGTGGTGCGGGGCGGCGATCACTCGATGGTCTCGTTCCCGGAGTACGTCCCGGAGATCGTGGCCTGGGCGCTGTCATGAAACAGGTGCTCTTCGAGGAGGACGGGCACTTCCGCGTCGGCACGATCCTGGCCGAGGCGGGCGCGTCGTTCCAGGTCGAGGCCGCGCACGGCAAGCGCTCGAAGGTGAAGGGGACGGCGGTCCTGTTGCGCTTCGACGGGCAGGGGCTCACGAGCTTCATCGCCGACGCGCAGAAGGCCTCCGAGGCGCTCGATCCGCAATTCCTCTGGGAGGCGAGCGGGACGGCCGAGTTCGGCTTCGAGGACCTCGCGCGCGAGTACTACGGCCGCGCGCCCACGCCGAACGAGGCGACCGCGGTGGCGCTGCTGCTGCACGGCCACCCGATCTACTTCTACAAGCGCGGCAAGGGGCGCTACCAGGCCGCTCCCGAGCAGAACCTCAAGGCGGCC
>Ga0111538_10002167_pt1 | contig 27629 bp, 26 predicted proteins | sample SoiMethybrSBSTD1_FD_79669 | JGI IMG/M metagenome (GOLD analysis project Ga0111538, IMG submission 79669) | Bulk soil microbial communities from a Populus tree surrounding site in Tennessee, USA - Soil MetaG P. TD hybrid SBSTD1 (version 2)... | ecosystem: Environmental > Terrestrial > Soil >...
CGTGACCTCGACCGAGAGCCGGGCGGCCTGGCGCGAGATCTACATCCAGCCGGACGAGCACGCGATGGCGCACTACTCGTACCTGTCACCGGACCGTCGGTCGGTGCTCGTGGTCGAAATGACCGGAGCCCACGCATTCACACAACCGTGCCGATTGGTGCCGTTCGACGGAAGTTCTGCGGGCCGTCAGGTAGGACCTCGAGGCACCTGTCTTTCAGCGGCCTGGTCCCCAGATGGGCGCTGGATGTACTTCGCCGTCGTCGTCGGAGGCGCCTCGCACCTCTGGCGCCAGCGGTTCCCTGACGGAGCACCCGAACAGATCACCTTCGGCCCGCTCGAGGAAGAAGGCATTGCCATGGCGCCTGATGGCCGGTCGCTCGTGACCGCGATCGGCATGCGTCGCAGCGCCGTCTGGATTCACGACGCGGCCGGCGATCGCCCGATCGTGTCGGAAGGGTATGCCTCCGCTCCTCGCCTTTCTCGAGATGGCACTCGCGTGTTCTCTCTCTTTGTCCGGGACTGGTGGTTGGCGGCAGGGGGCTGGCTGACCGCGGCTGCGGACTTGCGATCGGTCGATGTAGCAACGGGAAAGAGCGACACTCTGCTGTCGGGACAGTCCGTCACGTCGTACGCGATGTCGCGCGACGAGAAGGAGGTCGCCTTCACGACGACGAACGCTGATGGACAATCGCAGATTTGGCTGGCGCCAATCGACCGGCGCACCCCGCCCCGATTGATCGTCGAGACCGGTGATCAGGTGTCGTTCGGCGCGCCTGGAGAGTTGATCTTCCGGTCACTGGCAAAGGGCAACGCGCTGGCCCGGATCAAGACTGACGGAACGAGTTTCGAACGAATACCGACCGTGTCGTTCATCGACAAGGGCGATGTGTCACCTGACGGCGAGTGGGTGATCATCCACTCGCAGACGAACGGCGATCACGCCGATTTCGAAACACTGGCCGTTCCGATTCGTGGTGGCGCTCCGAGAACAGTCTGCCGCGGCGACGCGGACAGCTGCACAGCAGGCTGGTCTCCGGACGGGAACTTCTTCTACGTCGGGAGCGAACTGGGGAGCTCCCCGACATTCGCACGAAAAACATTCGCGATTCCAGTGCCGGCCGGCAAGGCGTTACCGGATTTTTCTGTTGGAGGAATCACCGATCTCAAACGGACGGTGGCCCTCCCTGGGGTCCGGACGATCGAGGAAGGTCTGATCTCGCCCGGATCAGACCCCTCAATCTACGTCTTCACGAAGGCAGATTCGCAGCGCAATCTCTTTCGCATTCCCCTGCACTGAGCTGCTGACTCCGCTTTTTCGTCAGTTCGCCGAGCCGGGCAGAATGCGAATCGTGCCCTGGAAGCAAGGGCTGTTCACCGGCGCCTCCGGCACGCAGGAAGTACCAGTCGCCGGTACGATGACGTCGAAGGTCACCTGTACCTGGGCCCCGACCAGCCATCCGGCGATCACCGTGCCGTTGAGCACCGCCTTCTGCGTCGGATTGTTCTGCTTCCCTTCGATATGCGCAACGAACGAGTGCCCCGGATTGTCGGCGGTAACCTCATACCGAGCCTCGAGCTCAACGATCGTGTCGTTGTTGAACGGATCGATACTGAGAACCGTGCCTGCGAACGTGCCATTGACATCACCGCCCGTTACGCCCGCCATCGCTGGAAAGGCGGTGATCCACTTCGTGAAGGTCACTTCGACGTTGGCCCCGGCATTGGCTTGCTTCTGCTCGCCGGCTACACCAGCGATGCCCGATGGCGAGATTGGCGAAATGGGTTGGCCGTTGCACGCAGCGGTGAAGATGCAAATGGCGATGCCGATAAACGCGTGTCTCATGGTGCCGCTCCATTCATCAGGAGCCTGAATCGGCCCTGTAAGATATGAAGCGCAAACCAGCGCCGCTTTCCCTCACGAGCTGATGATCGAGCGCTCCGCGTGCACGATGTAACGGGCCTGCTGCTGTCCTGGCGCCAGGGAGACGCCGCGGCGCTCGACCGCCTGGTTCCGCTCGTCTACGACGAACTGCGCCGCGTGGCGCGCCGTCATCTTCGCGGCGAATCTCCGGGGCACGCTCTTCAGGCGACCGCACTGGTTCACGAGGTCTACCTTCGACTCGTCGATCTCGACCGCATGACACTCACGAGCCGTGGGCACTTCTTCGGCGTGGCGGCCACCTTGATGCGCCAAATCCTCGTCGATCACGCTCGCCGGCAGGCTGCCGACAAGCGCGGAGGCGGCGTGACGGTGCTCAGTCTGGACGACGCGCTGCCGGCCGCCTGGACGTCGAGCGTGGACGTGCTGGCACTCGACGAGGCGCTCGATGCGTTGTCGGCGATCGATGCCCAGCAGTGCCGGGTCGTGGAACTGCGATTCTTTGCGGGGCTCACGATCGACGAAGCGGCTACGGCGCTTGGAGTATCGCCGGCCACGGTGGAGCGCGAGTGGGCGTTGGCGAAAGCGTGGCTCTATCGGCGACTGTCGGCATCCAGGTGACCGCTCTCGCGGGGGGCCAGTGCAACCGTGTTGCAGTATCGATCGACCTGGAAGTATGCGCGGACGAACGCTGGCAGCTTGAGCCGGCTCGCTGTCACGGCACCGAGAAAGTCCTGGTCATACCCGAGCCCGAGCACGAGGCGCTCCTCGGTGATCCGGGTCGGCTCGAGGTAGGTGCCGAACAGGCGGTCCCAGAGCGTCGTGAAGTTGCCGAAGTTGCCCTTCATCTCGACGGTGTGGTGCAGCACGTGCTCCTGCGGCGTGGTGAGCGCGAGACGCGACATCATGCGATGCACCCACCACCATCGGCGCAGGCAGCAGGAGTGGCTCGACGTCAGCACGAACACGTGGAGCAGCACGAGCACCTTCAGTGGCTCCAGATTCAAGAGCGGCTGGCCGAAGCCGACGAGAATCGCGTACGCGCAGACAATCGTTCCGACGGTCACTGGAAACGTCGTCACTACCGCAAACGGCCGCGCGGCCACTCCCGGCATGCCCACGAACACTTGGTTGGGTAGATGGTGGTATTCGTGGGTGAACCACAGCCATCGACTGTGGCTGACGAAGCGGTGCATCAGGTAGTCGCACAGCCCCGACAGATAGAAAGCCGCCGCGACCATCGCCCACAGCCATGGCCCCCTGATCGTCTCCTCGGTCGGCGGCCGGCCGAGGACGTGGCCCCACGACTGACCGAGGGCGACCAGCAGCACGTCGGTGTCGGGCACCAGCGCGAAGCCGCCATACTGAACGAAGAAGTACACCGCCAGCACCGCCGCCATGAACAGCACGGTGCGTAGCTTCAGCGGTTGCCTATCGTATCGGCGATCGCGGGTGAGGTGTCGATCGATCAAATCGATCAGAAAGAAAAAGCCCTGGATGCCCAGTGCGGTCGCCAGGAGGGCGGTGACGCTCATCACGCCGCCTCGCTAGCCGACGACCTGTCGTTTCTCGGCCGCGCGATACAACACGAACAGCACGGCCGCGAGCGCAAAGAAGAGCACCATCGATGCCATGTTCCTGGCGCCGGGGATCGCAAACGCGCTCTCCACTTCCTGCGAGAAGATCAGACGCTGCAGCGCGCGCAGCGCGAACAAGGCGACGAAGCCGTAGACGATCGCTTTGTGATGCAGCGGCTTGAGCGCTGCGGCCGCTGCGAGCCCTCCCAGGATGAACATGAAGGCGCCGAGCGGCTTGAGAATGTACACGAACTGTGGCGTCCATTCGACGCTCGCGCCGTAATAGCGCGCCATGACCTCGAGCGGAATCAGCGGAACGTTGAGGCTCAGGCCCACCAGAATGTGAAACGCACAGATAAACCACATGAACATCTGCAGCGCGCTGATCGCTTTCATTTGGCCCTCCATGGCATCGGTTCAGGATGGTCCGATTCTCTGTGACAGGCCTCGAGTCCCGAGACGCCGTCGGTTGCATAGGAATACAGCACGAACATCACCACCGGGACGATCAATACCGCAAGAGTGCCTCCGATAAACAGCGGCCAGGCGCACTCGCGGCAACCGAGTTCGAGCAGGTAATACCGGTCGATCGAGAGGGCGATGCCGTAGCACGCACCAAAGCTGCCGAAGAAGACCGGCGCGTACGCGGTTGCGATCGCTTCCGGTCCCTGGCGTCTCGAGTACGGCAGGTTGTAGACGACGATCAGGCCGGCCCTGATCGCGTGGATGTCGTACAACCAGTTCCAGAACGCGAGCACCGAGGCCATGATGAATCCGGTGCGGAACCACTCGAACCAGCCGTGGGTCGCTGTCTGGTCCATGCACAACAGCGCGAACAGGCTGGTGGCGCTGCCGAAGACGAACCCGTGCTGCGCCCGGAACCTCCCCAGCCTCAATCGCGTGTTGAACTCCCACAGCTTCAGCCAGTTCGTTCCAAGCCCCGGGATGACGTAGGCGAACACCACCGGCAGCGAGAGCGCCAGCAGCACGAAGTCATGACGGCCATCGAAGCGTGACAGCCAGAGATAGTAGCTGACAGGAAACAGGACGAGTGGCGCCAGGTACTCGTACAGCCTGAAGAATCTCATCGTCATCAGTGAAGGCCGAATCGCATGCCGTGCTTCTTGAAGACTTCTTTGCGGAAGACCGGGTTATAGCCGACATAGATGCCAAATCGATACAGCGAACGCATGTTGGTCTTGAAGTCGAACGCGCGCTTGACGATCGATCCGATGCTGTTGAACGTGGCGCGCGCGTGGAAGCAGGCCTCGGTGAGTTCGTCCGGCGACATGAGTCGGGGGCGGAACGAGGCGTGGTTGAATCGGTACTCGGGATGGAGCCACCACCGTCCGTCGTAGAGCAGCCGGCCTTGCTGCTCGAGCGTTCGATAGAGCGGTGTGTTGGGATACGGCACGAGGATGTTGAAGGCGCCGAAACAGAATCGGTTCTCGAGCGCGAACTCGAGGGTGCGATCGATCGACTCCCTCGTGTCGTGGTCGTGGCCCAGCGTGAAGGCCGCCCAGAGTTGCAGGCCGTAGTCGCGGATCATCTCGAGCTGTGGCTTGTAGTCTCTGAAACCGCCGATGAAGTTGGGCGCCTTCTTCATCGAGCGCAGGTTCTGTGGATCGATCGACTCGAAGCCGACGACCAGCCCGACGCAGCCGCTCTTCACCATCAGGTCCATGAGCTCACGGTCTTGCGTCATGTCGATGCTGCCTTGAGAGACCCAGCGGATCTTCAGCGGGATGAGCGCGCGGAAGAGCGCCTTGGCCGCGTCGAAGCTGGACAGGATGTTGTCGTCAACGAAGAAGATCAGCTTACGGTCCTGCGACTCGATTTCCCGGACGACCTCCTGCACCTCGCGGCAGTACTGGGTCTTGTCGAAGAACGCGCTGACCGCGCAGAACGTGCATGCGAACCGGCAGCCTCGACTGAACTGCATGAGCGTGATCGGGAGGTACCCTTTGCCCTTGAACAGATCGCGTCGCGTGAGCGTTCCCGGCTGCGGAATGCCAACCGGCGCTCGATAGATCGGCTGCAGCCGATGGCGCCGCGCATCGTCGATCACACTCGACCACAGGAACTCGGCGTCGCCGAGGAAGATCGAATCCGCGTGCGGACTGACTTCTTCGGGGATGAGCGTCGGCTGCATCCCTCCCATGATCACCGGCACGCCTCGCGCGCGATATTCGGCACTGATCTCGTAGGCGCGACGGGCGGTGTAGGTTTCCACGGTGATGGCCACGAGATCGGTCGGCTCGTCGTAGGGGATCGATTCCATCCGGTCGTCGTAGAGCGTCACCTCGACGTCGGGAGGCGTCATGCCGGCGATCACGCCGAGCTGCAACGGCTCCATCCGCCCCTCGTCCACGTAGAGGCTGTGCTCCATCCGGCCGATGTTCGGCTTGACGAGCGTGACTTTCATACCTGCTGCACCTCCGATACTGGCTCCAACGGATGGCTCGCTCCGAGGGTCCGATCCTGTTTTCTGAGAATCTCCCGCCGGGAGATCAGGTTCGCAGCGAGATAGAGGCCAAGTCGATGCGCGCTGCGGCAGTTGGTGGCCGGATCGAGCACGCGCCGGCCAATCGAACTGTAACGAAAGAACTGCCGGCGGGCCCAGAAGCAGCCTTCAGTCAGCGCGTCGGGCGTCATACCGCGCGGCCGGAACGTCGCATGACCGTACCGATACGACGGATCCAGCCACCAGCGATCGTGAAGCAAACGCCGTTCGTCGCGAAGCCGATCGAACAGCCTGGCGCCCGGCGTCGGCGTCAGCGGATTGAAATTGGCGAGGAAGAACTTCGACCTGAGCGCGAATTCGACGCTCGCCTCGAAGGCATCGCGGGTGTCGAAGTCGTAGCCGAACACGAACGTGCCGTAGATCATCACGCCGTGGTCATGCAGCCTGCGAATGGACGTCGCGTAGTCCGCGTATCTCAGGTTCCACTTCTTCTTCATCTGCGCAAGGTTGCGCGCATCCAGCGACTCGAAGCCGACGACCGCGGTTGTGCAGCCGCTTCGCTCCATGAGCGTCAGCAGCGCGTCGTTACGGGCGACGTCAATGCTGACCTGGCACGACCACTTGATGCGTAGAGGAACCAGCGCCCGGAAGAGCGCCTCGGCTCTCGGCACGTCCACGAAAATGTTGTCGTCCACGAAGAAGATGTGGCGCCGGTCGAGGGACTCGATCTCGGCGACCACTTCCGGTACCGGCCGCTGCCGTAAGTTGGTTCCGTAGAACGCGTGTATCGAGCAGAAGTCGCACGCGAATCGACAGCCCCGCCCGAACTGAACAAGAGAGAGCGGGGCATAGCGCTTGCCGCGAAAGATCGTGCGATCGGGCTTCAGATGCGCGAGGGGCGGCTGTTCCGCCTGCCGATAGCAGCGCTGCAACGTGCCGGCACGAGCGTCGCTGATGACCTGCTCCCACAGACCCTCGGCGTCGCCGATGACGATCGCATCGGCGAATCCCAATGCTTCGTCCGGCACGAACGTCGGATGATAACCGCCCATGACGACCGGGATGCCGCGCTCACGGAACTGTGTGGCGATCTGGTAAGCCCGGCGCGCGGTGAACGTCTCCACGGTCATCGCCACGAGGTCCGTCGGTTCGTCATACGGAATCGGCGACAGTCGATCGTCGTGCAGAGTGACCTCGATATCGCGAGGCGTACGACTGGCGAGGATCGCAAACACCATCGGTTCCATGGCGTCTGACGAACGCATGTCGCTCATGTTGGGACGGATGAACGTGATCTTCTTCATCGCGTCCGGCTACGCCTCCGTATGGTGAACGGCTCTTTCTTCCACTCGATACGTCCCCTGAAACACCGTCGACCAGCCCGCACGCGCGCTGAGCGCGAGCGGCTTGATGTCGCCCACGCGTTGCCCCATCTCACGACATCGCTCGACGTACGACGGAAACATCGGAGTGGTCGCGTGAAAGATACGCACAGGAGCGAGCTGACCGAGCGCGCGGCAATAGCGGTAATGGGGATTGCGCGCCAGCGCCTCATCGAGCGCCGCGCTGAACGCGACGGGCGGCTCGGCAGCCGTCTCGACGTACAGCGTGTAACCGGGTGGAGACTCGAAAAGGTCAGGCGCGACCAGCGAAAATCGAGGAGTGACGCCGACCTTCGCGAACACTTCGGCAAGGGTGCTTGCCACGAACGTTTCGTTCAGCTTCTCCCCGCAGAGATCCGACACGCGATCTTCCTTGCCGAGAAACTCGAGGGAAGGTGTCTTTTCGACGAAGCCGTTGACCCGCACTCTGTCTTCGAGTCGGTACCTGTACAAGCCTCCGCCCGTCGTGACGACGACTGAGTACACCTCGCCGGGGACGATCTGATGGGCGAGATAGGCGCGTTCTTCACGAACGAATTCGAAGAAATGTGAGCGAATCGCCAGCGGGGTCAGCCCTCGGAAGGGCAGCGTGACCACGGCTTCCGTCGCAAGCAGCCCCTTCGGCTGGATGTGCACGCGCGGCAGCCGCGATCGCAGCGCCGGCAGCGCAAGCGCCGCATGCCCGTCCGTCCAACAACTGACGACCTGAAGGCGCGGCCAGATCGCAGACGCGTCTCGCGGTCCGATTGTCTTCAGCGCGCCGCCGCGACGAGGGTCGGCGCGAAGTTGACATCGCAACTCCCGATCGACGTGCGCTGCCAGCCGGGACGGCGGCCTCAGCGTGCCTCGCGTCAGGTCGTCGAGTAGCGATTCCCAATGTGGCTCGAGCGCATCGAGCAGCAGCGTCAGGAACGTCGGATGCCATACCGAGATGAGGCTCAGGTCCGCGCGCCGCAGAAGGAAGAGGAGCGTGACGTAACGAAACGCGTCCATGTCCTGCACAAAACGCACCGCGCTCGGTACCGCGAGGGTCGCGTCAACGAGCCGTTTCCACGGCGCCCCCAGATACTCTGCGTCTTCCTCGAAGCCGACGGGAACGACGCTGGCACTCGGCGCGCGATCGGAAGCGACCGGCGTGATCGACCAGTAGCTCGAGCCGGTGGCCAGCCGGGGACGATCGAGGCAGAGATCGAACACCCAGGGCCCGACGGCGCGTCGGAATTCCTGCTGCAGCGCTTTCGTATACGGCACCAGCTTCGCCGCCGCGACCGATCCGCTCGACAGGCCGAGAGTACGGACCCGATCCTGCGTCAGCACGTTCTGTTCGCCCCGCGAGATGTCGTCGATCGATCTCGCGAAGTCCGAGTACGTGGCAAGAGGCACCCGCTCCTGAAACGCCTCGACGGAATCGATGTGTGCGAAGCCGTGCGTCCGACCGAACCTCGTCTCCGCATTCGCGCGCAGGTACGACATCAAGATCGTCCGCTGCGTTTCAACGGGATTGGCGAGCGCCGATCGGTAGCGCCAATAGGCGCCGGCCTGCGCGGCCACCCATGCCGATCCGCCCATCGCTGCCACGAGCGTCACGCCGGTTGCTCCAGGCGATCCTGATCGCATCCGTCGCCACCCCACATACGTCGGCCGGCGGCGGTGAGGTTCTCGAACGAGATCTCCGTCAGACACACGAGCTCGTCGCCGCGGCACCACCCTGGATTCCGTTCCAGGAAGAACGCGACGTGCGGCTCGTTCAAGCGGCCCACGCCAACGTCATGCAGGCCCTCGCGCACGACCTGCGGCCTCGTGAACTGCACGAGCCCCTTCTCACGGCAGTAGCAGGGTCCAAGCCGCTGCGCGGCCAGGTCGTCCAAGAGTGCTTGCACGCGAGGGGGCGTCGGTGCGTCGTACCGCGGATAGAACTGTCGCCAGAAGACCGGCAGCAGACGATACGTACGGAAGCCCGACGTCAGGAGCAGCCAGTACAGACGCTTCCCTCGAAGGTGTCGTTCGCGAATCGCCCGAACCGCCGTGATCCAGGTTCGCGGGAGCGTCGCCGTCCTCCACCCGTCGCGCGCCATGATCGTGTCGCCCGAGTAGACGACCGAAATCAGCTCACCGTCGTGAACGGTGTCATACGCGAGCAGTGTGCTGAAGCCACGCAGCTGCACGCCGTCCTCGAAGAGGAGCACCCAGTTCTTCTCATCGAGATCCCGGTCGAACGAACAGCGCTCCACGCCGTGGAAGTGCGCGGAGAGGAGCGTGAACATCTCGGCTCGTTCTGCCGCCTGAAGGTCTTCTCGCCGGACGAGACGCCCGTTCATAAGAGCCCGACCTCCAGGTGCGGGACGCGTCGATCGATTCCCTCGAGAGCCGCCTGCCCGTTCTCCCAGCAGACCGCGTACAGCACGCTCGAATAGATCCACGAACGGTAGTTGCGCGTCACGATCGGCAGGAACGGATGCCTGTCCGCGAAGCCGACGACCAGACAGGCGTGGCCCTCGTCGCATGCCTCGTTGTAAGCGCGCGCGAGAAGCGCCTCGAACACCTCCGCACGGTCATCGTCAACAGCAACATGCGACAGGTAGACGTGCGAGATCGGGCGTCCCGGGTTCGGTAATCGCGGCGTTCCGAGCAGCCGCGCCGCAACCTCTGCCAGCGGCCGCCACCGCCGCATCGTCGGGCCGTAGTCGCGAACGACGATCTGCTTGAAGCTGCTTTGGTTCCACAAGGCGAGGCAGCCGATGATCCGTCCGTCGCGCTCCGCGATGAGAAAGTCGCGTGGCGTGAGCCCGCGGCTACGTTCGGGCGAGAGCAGGTCGCCGCGCGTCCAGCGCGGTGCGAACTGATACCGGACGCGGTTTCGCTCCAGACAGTCGGCGACGTCAGCCATCCTCTCGATCGAGCCGCGCTCGATGTGGACCGCCGCGGACCGGCGCGAATGGCGCCGCTTCCACAATGGCAGCATGAGCGTGGTGAACGGTTCGAGCTCCCGATACATCGGGAGATCGGTGAGGCCCGCGCCGAGCACGCGGCGCGCGATCGTGTTGTCGGCGACAATGCTGGTCAGGTCGAACGGCAGATCGCCGGGCGCTCGGAGGGAACGCATCAAGGCGTACCCCTTCGAGAGCAAGCCGACACGCCCGCGGTACACGCGATCGACGCGCAGCTGACCGAGATACCCCAGCGAGGCCGGCTCGCCGTTGAGGAATCCGCTGTAGACCGAGCGGCTGGCCATGCCCACGGTGCGCCCCTGCACGCAGTCTCGCGCGACGATCGTGTGATGCCGCTCGCCCTCGGTCGATCCGGCCAGAAACACATCGGGCTCGCGCTCGAGCGAGACGCTGATTTCGCCCCGCATCGGGTTCTCGCGAAGCAGGCGCCTCAGATCGGGATCGTCCGTCGAGGTCGCGACACGAACGTCGATGCTGCTGGCCACGACGCTCATCCCGCGCGTAGAAGCGAACCCTGCCAGGCGTCGTCACCGAGCGGGTAGTGGTTGCGGCCGTCAACGTCGGCGCGGTGCATCGAGTTGATCAGGAAGTAGTTCCGAAACATGAACAGGTTGGCGCGGTTCACCGGGTCCATCGATCGACGCAGGATGCTCGACCAGGAATAGAAGCGCCGGCGGGCATCGACGCATCCGCGCTCGACGTCCTCCGGCGTCATCCTGCCGGGACGGAACGGGACCATGTTGTAGGTGTATCGATGGTCGAGCCACCACGCCGGAAAGAGCAGCCGGCCCTCCGACTCGAGCCGCTTGTACAGCTCTGTGCCGGGAAACGGTGTCAGGTGGTTGAACGCCGTGATGTAGAAGTTGTGCTGCATCGCAAACTCGACAGTCTCGTCGAAGCATGACGTCGTGTCTGCGTCGTACCCGAAGATGAAGGTTGCGTACAGACGGATCTGAAAGCGGCGCAGGTTCTCGAGCGCTCTCGCATACCCGCCGCCCATCAAGTTGAAGCGCTTGTTCATCGCGGCGAGGTTGGCGGGGTTGAGGCTCTCGAATCCGATCAGGACGCCCTGACAGCCGCTGCGCACGAGCAGGTCGAGGAACTCCTCGTCGTGCGCGGCGTTGATGCTTGCCTGGCTGACCCATCGCACCTTCAGCGGAATCAGCGCGCGAAAGAACGACTTCGCTTCGGCGAGGTTTGACGTGATGTTGTCGTCCACGAAGAAGATCAGTCCCCTGCCCCTCTTCAGCGACGCCACTTCAGCGAGGATTTCATCCATCGGCCGGCGCACCTGCGTGGCGCCGAACGCTTTCTGCACGGCGCAGAACTCGCAGCGGAAGTGACAGCCGCGTCCCGCTTCAACGAGACCGATGGGCAGATACCGCTTGCCGCGGAAGATGCGGCGATCGGGCTTCGACCCGGCCAGGCTTGGACGACCGTTCGCGCGATAGAACTTCTGCGGAGTGCCGTGACGGTAATCGTCGATGACGTTGGCCCACACGCCTTCGGCCTCGCCCACGACGACCGACTCCGCGTACATCGCGACCTCGTCAGGGCACAGGGTCGCGTGAAAGCCGCCCATCACGACCGGCACACCGCGGCGTCTGTACTCGGAGGCAAGCTGATAGGCGCGCTTGGCGGTGTAGGTCTCCACGCTGATCGCGACGAGATCGGTCGGCTCGTCGAATGGGACCTGTTCCATCCGATCGTCGTAGAACTTCACGTCGAGGTCGGACGGCGTCAACGCGGCGATGAGGGCGGGAGGCAGCGGCTCCATCTGCCACGTGCGGATGTACTTCTGTCCCACCCTCCGGCCGATGGCCGGATGAACGAGCGTGAGCCTCATGCCGCCGGCTGCTTTCCGGTCGATCGGCCACCGATGACCCAATCACAGTTGTAGAAGCGGTGCAGGTTGTGCGCGTAGAAGCGATACGCGAGGTTGGCGCCGATGCGCACCGGCCAGGGACTCGGCGACGCGAGAATTCGTCGGGCGATGGACGGCGCGCTGTAGGCAAACCGCCACGCCGTTTCGATCCCGCGCTGCAGCTCCTCGACGCTCATCTGCGCCGGTTGAAAGACGACGTGCTGTCCGTCGTACAACTCCCAGTTGCGCGTCAGGATCCGTCCTTCCTTCTCGAGTCGCTTGAACAGCGGCGTGCCGGGAAACGGCGTGACGACCGCGAAGCGCGGAAGGTCGATGCGTGCCTCGACGACGAAGCGTGCGGTCTCGAGAAAGATCGATGGTGTGTCCTGATCCAGCCCGAACACGAAGCACCCCTGCAGCGCGATGCCGTGGCGGTGGAGCGCGTCAACCAGGGCGCGATACTTGTCAGGGCTGTTGAAGCCCTTCCTCGTCTCGCGAAGATTCCTGCCTGACAACGATTCGAGCCCGATGAGCAGACCTCGGCATCCGCTCTTCGCGGCGAGCGCGAGCAGCTGTGGATCGTCGCCCAGCAACGTCGTGGCGAGCCCGTACCACTGGACGCGAAGCGGAACCAGCGCTTCGAAGAGCCGCGCCGCGTACGACGGATCGGCGATCAGGTTCAAGTCTACGAAGATCAGCTTGCGCGCGCGCTTCTGCCGGATGTCGGCGACCACATCCTCGACTGGTTTCTGATACGGCTTGAGTCCCCATGCGGAGGGGACGACGCAGAACTCGCAGCTGTGGACGCAGCCGCGCGTCGCTTCGAAGACGTCGTTGGTGATGAAGCGATGCCGAGGGAGCAGGTCGCGTCGCGCGAACGGCTGGTTGGCGAGCGAGAGCCCGGGACGTTGCACGTATCGAGGCTGCAAGCGAAGCGACGCAAAGTCGCGCACCAGCTGCGGCCAGCTCTCTTCCGCATAGCCGACGACGATCGCATCCGCATAGGGCGCGGCATCGTCTGGAATCAGCGTGACGTGCGGTCCACCGAGGACGACCGGAATGCCGCGGCTGCGGAAGTGCGTGGCCAGCTCGTAGGCGCGCCTCGCTGTTCCGGTGATGACCGTCATGCCGATCAGGTCGGCATCGAGCCCGAGATCGACGTCTTCGATGCCCTCGTCGATGAGCCGCACGTCCGCGTTGAGCTCGGGCGGAACGAGCGCGGCGAGCGTCGTGAGCGTGAGCGGGGCGTAGCGCAGTGACCGCTTGAAGATGCCACCGCGGTGCCTGTAGAGAGGACCTTTGGGCGAGATCAAGACAATCTTCACGATGCGCTCCTGTGGCGACTGTGGCCGGCGCTAACGATACGGGGTCCGGATCAATCGATTGGTCTCGTCGGCACACAGTCGATCGTTGCCCTCGCGGCACAAACGGACGGCGGCCCGATACTCCTCGAGTGCTTCACCGCGACGGCCTTCCAGATCGGCCAGTTTCCCCAGTTCTTTGTGCGTGCGGCCGCGGACCCACTGGGGAGCGTCCGCCATCAATGACGCATGCAGCTCGCGTCCAGCCGCGGCACGATCCAGCGGGAGCAGCGCCATGCCGTGATACAAGCGCCATCGCGCCTCTTCGCCGAACGCTCGCGGTCGCGAATCCGCGGCCAGCATCGTGAGCCCGTGCTCGAGCTCGGTGCGCGCCGCCTGAGGGCGCATGGCGCGAAGCGCGGTGGTTCCTGATTCCAGCCACAGCAAGCGGTTGCGCGGATAGCGGCGCTGCAGCTCCCGAATGACGCGCAGCGCATCGTCGTACTGCTCCTCGCGGTTGAAGATCACGATCGAGACGAACATCGCGCCGGTCTGCGCTTCGCTCGGATAGGCGGCGGCTTCCTCGACCTGCTGCATGCCCTTTTCACGGGAGGGCGTGATGCCCGCGAGGCGTGCCGCGAGTCGCATCGGCAGCGACACCTTGGAGATGGAGTAGCGATACATCCCCGGGATCATGCCGGCGTCCTTCCGGCCCGGGCTGAGCTCGAGGACTCGCTCGTGCTCGCGGTACGCGCGGCGGGCGTTTCCGACACTGCCAAACAAGCGCCCTTCGACCGTCGCCGTGTACGAGGCCATGATGCCGGAGCTGGCGCCGAGCTGAAAGTGCGCGTCGGGATCGCGATCGTTCTCGAGCACGCGCTGCTCCGACAGCTCCAGCGCGCGTGCGATGTGATCGCGGAACGATCGATCGATGTTGGGCGGAGGTCTCGGGCGCTCCACGACGTCGCGAGCTTGTCCGAGGTAGTCGTCCACGAGCACGGCGCCCCAGCCGAACAGAATCTGCATCCAGAGGATCGACGCCGCGAGACGGTGCAGCGACGGGTCGCTCGGATCGAGCGTGATCGCTTTGTCAAGAGTGGAGAGGGCTTCTGCGTGATCAAGACTGTAAGCAAGCTCCCACCCTCGCAGTCGAAGCGCCTGCGTCTGCGCAGCGGCAGACGAATGGCCCGCGTCCGGAGGCTGCGCTCCAAGATCCCCGTACGTAGAGGCGACGCCAAGGGTTAGCGCGAGACCAAGTGCGATACCGTGTCTGGTCATGCAACCCTCACACGCTGAGGGCCGGCGATTGGGGAGTCTATACCCACTTCCGGATCGTCGCTCGCACGGGCGCAGCAAGTCCTGCTGATATGTCTGAAAAGTTCTGAATTCGATCTATTTCTGATGCGATTCGCCGTGGATGCGCGCCTGAATGTCCTTCGCGCGCTGACTGGCACGGAACTCGATGACGCGCACCTCGGCGAGCCCGAGGGTGACGAACGGATCCTGCTGGGCGATGGCCTCGATGGCCGCCCGATCGGTGCCCACCGCTACGATGATGCCGCCGTCGCGCGGAACCTTGCGTCCGGACACCACGAAACGGCCGCTCGCATAGTGCGCGTTGATGAAGCGCATGTGGTCGCGCATGTGGGCGTCGATTCGGGCGAGATCAGCTTTGTAGATCAGTTCGATGATGAACACACGACAAGTCTAGCGAGCGCGCCACCTTCTCGTCACGGCACCGCAGCCCAGGACACGCTTCGGGCGAGGCGACCCATTCGTCAACAGAGTGTGACGGATTGCGCGAGGCCGGCTTCGCTGGTTTCCTTGTACTTGGCGTTCATATCTTTCGCGGTTTCGGCGAGGGCCGTCACGGTTTCGTCGAACCCCACACGGTGCCTCGACGCGATCTCGTTGCTGGCGATCGCATAGGCAGTCCATGCCTTGACCGCGCCGAACGCGCACCGCTCGATGCAGGGAACCTGGACGTAGCCGGCGACCGGGTCGCATGTCATGCCCAGGTGATGCTCCAGTGCCGATTCGGCGGCGTTCTCGACCACCAGCGATGATGCGTCGTACGCGGTAGCAGTAAGCGCTGCAGCCATCGCCGACGCCACGCCAATCTCTGCCTGGCAGCCGCCCTCGGCCGCAGACAGCGTCGCATGGTGCTTGCACAGGTAGCCGATCGCCGCAGCGGCGAGCATGCCGTCACGGACCTTCTGCCGATCGACTTTTCGGACCTCGAGCAGCCCATAGACGAGTGACGGCATGACCCCGGCGGAACCGCCGGTCGGAGCGGTGATGACGAGATGTCCCCGCCCGTTCTCTTCGGATGCCGCCAGCGCAAATGCCGACAGAGAGCCGATACCGCGGTCTGCTTGATACTTGTCGTCCATGGCGCGCTTGTAAACAGACGCAGCCTTGCTGTGCAGTTTGATCGGGCCGGGCAGGACATCGTCCTCCGGCATCGCCAGCCCTGACTTCACCGTGGCGACCATGGCATTGATGATCTTGTCGATGAAGGCATACACCTCCTCTTCCGACCTGCCCGCGATCGACATCTCGTTGGCCAGCATGATCTTGGCGATCGTGGTCTTGTTGCTGTCGGCGTGGGCCCGCAGCTCTTTCATCAGACGGAACGGGTATTTCGGCGGATTCTTTTTCGGGGGCGTATACCCTTTCCACTCGATGAATCCACCGCCCACTGAGTAGTACTCCTGCTCGAGCAACACATCGTTGCCCGCAAGGAGCTTGACCGTCATCGTGTTCGGGTGTTTGAAATCGCCTTTGGTGGCATCGTAGATGACGTCCTTGAGGCTCACATCAATTGACTTGGTGCCGAGCTTCACCGGGAACACCTGGTCGGGCTGGTCTCGTAAGCTGTCCAGAAACTTCGGGTCGACCGTCGCCGGTTCTTTCCCAACCAGTCCTGCGAGCGCGGCCCGTTCCGTGCCGTGACCTTTGCCCGTCGCGCTGAGGCTCCCGAACAAGTTCACCTGAAGCTTCGTGGCCTTGGCGAGTTTGTCGGCCGGCAGTTTGGTGGCTTGTTGGTAGAAGTCGTAGGTGATGCGCATCGGACCAATCGTGTGCGAACTGGATGGGCCCGGGCCCACCTTGTAGAACTCGTCCACGGTCGTCAACACCGGCCCGCTCCCTTTCTTCACAACGTTTAGGTCGGGAGCCAACGGGACAGCGGGCTTCGGTGCGAGTCCTTGCACGCGTGCCGAGTCGGGTGCGGCTGCGGCTGCGGGCGGAGGGGCGGTTCGTTCGGTCTCCGATCGCGTGCAGCCGTTCATGACTGCAGCTGCCGAGATCACGGCGCTGCGCATGATGAACTTACGGCGGTCGAGGCCGGCCGGAATCTCGGAGGGCACCTGCGCCGAGGAATCAAGCGGATCGCGGTCAACGTTTCTCACGTCTTCTGTCTTGGACATGGCGAACTCTTCCTCAAGAAAGGTTCTCACCGCCGTAGGACCTGGCGAGAACTAAGGCAAGGCGTGCGCCACACAAACGCTGACGAGACAGTGCGGGAAATTGCCTGGAATGAGTCCGAATCGAACGGATACGGCCACGGAAGCAATGAATGGCCCACCAAATGAGGTGAGCGTCGCCTCCGGCCGGAGGCCATGACTCCGACGGGACGGGGCATCGAACGTATCGTTGCACCCACGGTATGTCGTGGGTGCGTAACGGACCGAGCCACCTCGCTCTCATCGACAACGCGCTGGACGTGGTCGGAGACAACGAGCCGAGGCGTGCGTCACGCGCGTGTTTGAACTGTTCTTGAACTCGACAATTTGCGGCTTTCTCGAAACTCGTGTCGATTTTGACCGGTCTCGTTCGACGTGTGAGTGAGGGGAGAGAACAATGCGTTTCATGGTCATGGTCATGGCAACGAAGGAATCCGAAGCGGGCGCTCTGCCGAAACCAGAAGCGTTTGCCGCGATGCAGAAGTACAACGCCGAGCTCGTGAAGGCCGGTGTCCTCCTCGCCGCCGAGGGGCTCGCCCCCACCTCGAAGGGTGCGCGCGTGAAGTTCAGCGGCGACGAGTGCACCGTCATCGATGGTCCGTTCACCGAGACGAAAGAGGTCGTTGCGGGCTTCTCGATCATCAAGGTGAAGTCGCTGGACGAAGCGATCGGGTGGGTGAAGCGCGCTCCGAACGTCGGTCCGCATCGCGAGGTGCAGATCGAGATCCGCAAGCTGATGGACGTCGAGGATTTCGGTGACGGGTTCACGCCGAACCCGGAAATCGCGAAAGTGAAGTTCGAGTAAAAGCGAGCTACGTGCGAGTAGTGGGCGCTTCGCTGCTCTTCAAGTTAGATTTGTACTTCTCTGCTTCGTTTTGGAGTCTGCTGATTAAGCTGCTCGGTGTCAGACCGAACACGGCCGCCAGCACATTAGTCTGTTCAGCGGTGCGACCAAGAGGGCGGCCTCATCCGCCCGATTCAGATCTGCGCGCACTCTGATGTAGCCGTAGCCGAGAGCCCATTCGAGGAAGTCGTTCATCGTCAAGACTAGGGCTTTTAGCTTTGTCGTCAGTTCCCGATGAACAGAACGATTGGCACGCTCAACAGTCGAAAACGATCGTGCAACCGACGCTATCAACAGCCAGCTTGCAGCGCCAATCAACGCTCCGAGACCAATAGCACGTCCGCCGCTTGAGCCAAGAATGAACACACCGACCGTGCTCGTGATCATCAGCAGGGGAGCAATCGGACCCGTGAGCACCAGGCCTACTCGCAATGGCGGGCGGGCTGCGGTGGGAGTCTCGGCCGTGGTTTTGGACCATCCCATCTGGCGCGTCTTCCTCCGGCTACTCCTGTGAACGGGACATTACAAGCGGAGTGACCGGTACGTCCGCGTGAACGTGTGCAATCCGAAAATGCTCGCGTGGAATCGTCGCCGAGCAGAGAGTGTTCGAATCAACCGTGGCCGTCGTTGATGAAGGTGACGGCGACGGGAGAGCTCTTTGGTTCGGTTCGGAACTCTGGTCAGCCTGGAGCCTGCCGTATCTGCACCAAATTCTTCACAACGGCCTGCTAATGGTTCACGCCAACGGCGAAGGCAGGCCTTTCGGCCGGCACAACGTGGAATTCGAAAGGAAGACAGCTATGGCCAAGACTAAGAAAACGAAAGGCAGGTCCAAGCTACCAGTCGCGGTGGAGACAAACGGCCGTAAGGAAGTCTATGTCGCCCGCGCCAGTGCGAAGGCGGCGAAGGCGGCCAAGGCCGCTGCGCCGTTTACGATCACGGTGGTCTTTCTTGGCGGACTCACGACCGCTCAAAAGAACGCGTTCAAGGCCGCGGCGGATCGATGGTCGAAGGTCATTGTGGGCGACCTCCCGGACGTCGTGATCGGCGGCCAGGTGATCGATGATGTCCTGATCGAGGCGTCGGGAGTTCCCATCGATGGGCCTGGAGGCATTCTTGGGCAGGCGGGCCCCACGCACCTGCGCCCGGCGGGAAGTGGCGCCACCTCGTTGATCCCAGCGAAAGGCCGGATGCAGTTCGACACTGCTGACCTTGCCGCCATGCAAAGCAATGGCACGCTGAGTGATGTGATCACGCACGAGATGGGTCATGTGCTTGGCGTCGGGACGATCTGGAACGCGAAGGGGCTACTGAACGGCACGAGCGGCACCAACCCGACGTTCACCGGCACGAACGCTAAGAAAGAGTACGGGGTGCTCAAGGGTACTGGGCCCAAGCCGGTCCCAGTGGAGAACACTGGCGGTCCCGGGACCCGGAACTCCCATTGGCGCGATACGGTGTTTGTCAATGAGCTGATGACGGGATTCGTGAATTCTGCGCCGAATCCGATGAGTCGCGTGACGGTGGCGAGCCTCAAGGATCTGGGTTACAAGGTGGACCTGACGAAGGCCGAGGCATTTGAGTTGCCCGATCTCCTCGGACTCGCCGAGGGCGGGATGTTGCATGCAGCCGCAGCGCACGAGGCAGAGGGAATGGTCATCCCGACCGTGCCGATGACACTGCCCCCGGAAGCCATCGCGTAACCTAAGGGACGATGTCGATTCGTCAGTCTCAGAAGCGGGAGGGAAGAGCGGGCCGGATGCTTCGACCGAAAACCACGGTCTTGAAGCGTTCGGCCCTGGTTCCCGCCGAGCATCTCATCAAGCCTCCACCCACTCAGTTCACCCACGAGCTGACACGGTCGCAGCCGTACTACTTCGCGCGTGGAAGCGGGCAACCGGATGGGAAGTTCGCTGCGGGCACGCGGGTCGCATTGCTCGAGGACGACGGCGAGTACTGCCGCGTGGCTGATGCGCAGGGCCTGTGCGTCGAGACGGCATGCCGCGGCCTGCGAGCGTTGGACGTCAAGAAGACAAAGGCACGAAGGAGAGGCACGACGTAATTGAGGTGTCCTCGAGGGTAGGGTCTAGTGTGGTTGCTCGGGCTCGCAGCCGCTTATACCGACCGCACTGTGCATCGTTGCGGCATGACTATCGGCTGCGGCGTCCGCGGTTCGAGCCTGACCGCTGGCGCCGACGGTCGTTCTGGCCGTGAACCGCGTCGTGCCGCACATCCCATTTCCGGACGGTTCGTCTTGGACCCGAACAGCTGACAAGGGGCCGGCGCGCCGCTTCATTCGGTAATCAAATAGAATCACGGGCCTGCTCCATTGGCATGGCAAATGAAGTGGAGTGCAGCTATGTCGAGAGAGCCGACGTACTCCGGGGCACCCTCGACCTGATGGTGCTCCAGACGCTTGAGACGACCGGCGCGCAGCACGGCTACGATATCGCCGCTCGCCTTGAGCAGGTGTCGCGCGGGAAGCTCCAGCTCAACATGGGGACGCTCTATCCGGCGCTGATGCGGCTGGAGCAGCGCGGCCTCGTGCGTGGCAAGTGGGGGACGACGGAGACGAACCGTAAGGCACGGTACTACGACCTCAGCGCCGCCGGACGACGCCAGCTCGAGAAAGAGAAGCAGGCATGGGATCAGATGGCGGGAATCATTCAGACCGTTCTGCACGGCAAAGCGTGATGCGCGCGATCCGCGAATGGATTCATCGGCTGTTGGGTACCGTTCGTCCGTCACGTCGAGACGACGATCTCGCCGAGGAACTGCGCGCGCACGCGGAACTGGCCGCCGAGCGCGGGCATCGCGCCGTGGGCGCGTCGCAGGCGATGGACGCGCTCCGCGATCAGCGTGGGCTGCCATGGCTCGACGATCTCGGGCGCGATCTGCGGTACGGGCTGCGAATACTCGCGCGAAGCAAGGCATTCACCGCCACCGCGCTCATCTCGCTGGCGCTTGGCATTGGCGCCAACGCCGGCATCTTCACGCTGCTCGACCAGGTCCTGCTGCGGCCGCTGCCGGTGCGAGAGCCGGAGCGCCTGGTGCACATCGACTGGCGGGGCAGCAAGGTGGGATCCCACTACGGAACGGGGGCGCCGAACAAGGTCTCGTATCCGGTCTGCCAGGAGCTCGAGGAACGGCGGGAGATCTTCGACGGCGTCTTGTGCCGCCATCCCACCGAGGTCAGTCTGTCCACGGGCGGCGAGCACCACCTCACGCGCGTCGACGTCGTGTCGGGCTCGTACTTCAGTGTGCTCGGCGTGCGCCCCGCGCTGGGCCGCCTGATCGAATCCTACGACAATCGTCAGCCCGGGGCGCATCCGGTTGTGGTCGTCTCGCACGACTTCTGGACCAACCGCCTGGGCGCCGCCGCGAACATCGTGGGCCGGCGCGTCCTGATCAACAACCACCCGATGACGATCATCGGCGTCGCTGCGGCCGGTTTTCGCGGCGTCGACCGCGCCAGCCCACCAGCGCTCTGGATTCCGGCGATGATGATTGGACAGGCGGATCACGAGCTGGACGTCGGCCTGGAGTCCCGGCGCCTGTTCTGGATGGACGCGGTCGGCCGCCTGCAGCCGGGCGTGGACGCGGCGCAGGCGCGGGCGCGGCTTCGGCCCTGGTTCATGCAGACGCTTCAGGCGGACGTTGAGCACGCGGACTTTCCGCCGGTCAGTCCCGAGCAGCGCCGCCGGTTCCTGGCGTCCACGCTCGAGGTCCTGCCGGCCGCGCGCGGCGTGGCCACGCTGCAGGCACGGCTCGAGCGACCGCTGCGCGTGCTGATGGCCGGCGCGCTGCTGCTGCTGATGCTCGCGTCGCTCAACGTCGCGGGGCTGCTGCTGGCGCGCGGACTCGCGCGGGCGCGCGAAATCGCGACGCGGATGGCGGTCGGCGCCTCGCGCGGTCGCGTCGCGCGGCAGCTGCTCGTCGAAAGCCTGCTCATCACCGCGGGCGGGGGCCTACTTGGCGTCGTCGTCGCGCCGCTGGTCTCGCGCGTGCTGCGCTCGTTCATCCCGCAGGGCGCCGACGTGAGCGCCAGCATCGACCAGCGCGTCCTGCTGTTCGCGCTGGTGGTCAGCGTGATCACGGGCGTGGTGTGCGGCGTGGCTCCCGTCTTCCAGCTGAAACGTCTGCACCTCGGCGCCGTGATGACGGACCGGTCGGGTGCGCTAGGCCGCCGCAGCGTTCACCTGCGCAAGCTGCTCGTCGCCGGCCAAATCGCGTTCGCGTTGATTCTGCTCGTAACCGCCGGCCTCTTCGTGCAAACGCTCACTCGCCTTTACACCAAGGGGACGGGCTTCGACACGGCGAACCTGATGATGTTCAGCCTCGATCCGACGTCGGTCGGCCATTCGAACGAGCGCGCGGAGCAGATCATGCGCGACGTGCTCCGGCGCCTGCAGCAGGAACCGGAGATCGAGCGCGCGGCGCTGGCGAGCTCACAGATCCTCAACGGCGGCATGGCGGGCGGGCCGCTCACGATCGATCTTGGCGGCGAGCGGCGCATCACCGACCGGACCGTCTTCCGGATGCGAGTCACTCCGGGGTTCATCGAGACGCTCGGGATGCAGCTGGTAGACGGACGCGATTACACCGATCGCGACGTTCGTCCGCCCGGCGAGGAGCCAGGCCCCTACCGGATGGCGATCGTCAACGAGACGTTCGCGCGCCGGTACTTCGGCAATCGGAGCCCGGTCGGCGCCCGCGTCGGACCGGGCAACCGGCCCGACACTGAGACCAATGTGCCGATCGTCGGCGTCGTGCGCGAGATAAGCCGCGTGGACATGCGCGATCGCGACGTCGATCAGATCTTCTACAACTTTTGGGACAACCAGTCGGAGAACGGCACGTTCTACGTCAGGGTCCGCAACCCGGAATCGGCCGCTGGCGCCATCCATGCCATCGTCGCAGACGTCGATCCGCGACTGCCGGTGAACAACATGACCACCTTCGACGATCAGATCGAGCGAGCACTGTCGAACGAGCGGGCGTTGGCGACGCTGTCAACCGGGTTCGGCGTGCTCGCGCTCATCATCTCGATCGTTGGGCTCTATGGAGTGATGGCATTCCTGACAGCACAGCGGCGAAAGGAGATCGGACTGCGAATCGCGCTCGGCGCCACGCGACGCGACGCCGTCTGGCTCGTGGTCCGCGACGCGCTCCTGATGGTGGCCGCGGGAATCCTCGTTGCGCTGCCGGCGGTTCGAGCGCTCAGGCGACTGGTCGAAGCGCAGCTCTTTGACGTGACGGCGTTCGACGGTCCGACGATCGCGATCGCGGCCGCCAGCCTGGCGCTGGTCGCGCTGACCGCCGCGATGCTGCCCGCGTTGCGGGCCGCGCGGATGGATCCCAACGCCGTGCTCAGAGTGGAGTAGTCACGATGTTTCACGTCGGGTCCCGCTCTCGCCGCAGGCGTTCAACCAATAAACTAGCGATCTAATCTATGAGCGAGTTCGAGTGGCTCCAGAGGCGCCTGGACGCACGTGAAGCGACACTCATGGTCTCAGAAGAGGAGATGCGGCAGCTTGAGACGGATATGGACCGCGTGGTGAAAACCATCCGGACAGCAGCTACACCGGAGGAGACGGAAGTGTCGCTTGCGGCGCTCGCGCACCTCCAAGAACTGCTGGCCACAATAGCTTTCAAGCACGGAGTGAGCTTGAGTCCGCGCCTGAGACAACTGGTTCGCAAGTTCGATCGGCCTGATGATTCCGACCTGCGGGCTCACACGCACGAGTTGATCCGGCGTGGCGAGTTTCCGTGACAAAAGGGTCACGGGCTCGACGCCGATAGGACAGCAGCCCTGAAGCCTAGATTGATTTCAAAGTGGGCTGAGAAATCGAGTTCTCAGTCCCGACTGTGGCGCTGCCGTGACGGTCACCCAGTCGGCCTGACCTGCCCCCAAAATCCGCTACGGCGATAGTGCGAAGCCCTCGGCAGTGGCCGAACATGGTCGGCAAAATTGGTTGCGGGTATTACGAGCGCCTTCTTGGTGCGCAACCTAACTGTTGATGATGTTGACCTTGCGGCCGAACTGCTGTGGCCTGCCAGCCGAAGCTCTGGGGTCGTTGGAAGCAGCAGGAGGTCCCCCTTCGCAACTGCGTTGCTACGGCGGGACAACCTTCGCGCTGGATCATGAGCGAAGGTTGGTTGCGGGGGGGGGATTTGAACCCCCGACCTTTGGGTTATGAGCCCAACGAGCTACCGGACTGCTCCACCCCGCGTCATGTTGTGTCGGGAACCCGCCTTCGCCTCACGGCTACGGCGCGGCAGGCTGCGAAACGGCGAACGATACTAACGGACGGCCTGAACGTACCGACGGGAACGTTCAACTGTAGCACGCGCCGCAATGCACGTTCAAGCCAGCCGCCGGGCTACTCCAAACTCGTCGTCAGCTGATAGAGATCGTCGGGAATTCCCTCAGATCCCTGCGCCGTCACTCTCAGCAGATAGTCACGGCCCCGCGTGGCGGGCACGCGCGCCACCACAGGCGACCACTCGGGTCCGCGGCTTCGGAACTCAGTGCCGTTGACGCTCACCAGCAGGATCGTGCCGTTGACCGCGACGTTCCAGGTGACTCGCACGACGAGCGCACCGTCGGCCACCACCGCAACGTTGAATTCGTCCGCAAGATGACACGCCGAGAGCGTGCCGTGAACGGTCTCCCCGACGTTGATTCGCCTGAGCGAAGGCGGTGTGGTCGGCGACTGAACCACGACTGTGCTCGAGGTGCAGGAGATGCCCGTAGGCGAGATCAGCACGACCCAACCGGAGCATCCCGTCAGCGGCAGCAAACAGAGGACGGTCGTCGCCACGCATTTCATGACGCCCTCCGAACTGCAGGATCTACGCCCCCGAAGGGGGGCACGTCAAGGGCGGGGACTTACTTCGGGCGGCGCGAGTCGGTGGGCGGGACGTCCTTGATGATGAAGAGCTTCTCGCCGGGCTTGATGAGACCGAGCTCGCGGCGGGCGAGATCCTCGATCGCCTGCGCATCTTCCTGGAGGCTGCGGGCTTCTTCGCGCAGCCGCGAATTCTCCGCGCGGACATCGGTCAGGGCCTGCTCGGCGGCGCGATACTCCTGGCGCTTCTTCAGCATCTCGAGCAATCCCTTTTCGCCGACCAGAGCGTCGACGACCAGCACGCAGCCGACGAAGACGAGCAGGTACTGCACGGCGCGGCGGCCGCGGCGGCGCATGGTGGGACTGCTGGCGCTCGACGATGGCGTGGTCTTGCTCTTCTTCACGCTCGATCAACAGATATCAAGGAACGCCGTTAGGGCGTTCCGGTAGAAGCAAGGAACGCCGTTAAGGCGTTCCGGTAGAAGCAAGGAACGCCGTTAAGGCGTTCCGGTAGACAGGGGTCGTGGCAGAATAGCGCGTTTCGATCGCGAGTACAACTCTTAAGTAGCACTCGAGATCGAAAAGTACAAGAAAAAAACGCGCCACATGACTGCCTCGACCGTGTCGATCGTCCTCACCACACTCGGCGCTGACGCCGACGCTGCCGCGATCGCACGCACGTTGATCGATGAGCGGCTCGCCGCCTGCGTCAACATCCTTCCGCCCATGACCTCGGTCTACCGCTGGCAAGGCAAGGTCGAACAGGACCGCGAGCAGCAGATGGTCATCAAGACCGCCGCCGATCGCGTGAACGCGCTTCAGGCCCGATTGCGGCAGCTCCATCCCTACGAATTGCCGGAGTTCCTCGTCCTCGATGCAACAGGGTCGGACGCGTATCTGGCCTGGGTGGGGGAGTCGGCGCGGTAGGCGCGTATAAATTCCCGCCTCTGCGACCACCGGAATTCCGTATCTAAAGATGAGACCGTTTGGCCTCGGTTTGCACCTTACGTAGTGTCCGGCTTAAGCCGGACGCTACGCGGAGGTCATGATGTTCACCCGTCTGTTTACGGGGCTTGTCTTCTCGTCGGCTCTGGTTTGGGCTGTGCCGGCCCACTCCCAGTCGATTCGTCCGCCCGCTGCGTTTGAGGTGTTTGCCGGCCATGCCGGGTTCGCTGACGATGCAACCATCGAGCACTCGGTCTTCGGCGGCGCCGCGCGCGTGTACGTGACGCCCCGGATCAGCGTCGGTCCCGAAATCACGTATATGAGAGGGCCAGGCGATGACCGCGATTGGTTTTTCCTCGGCAACCTGACGTTCGACGTCCGGCACCCACGGTCGGGCCGTCCGCCACGAGTCAGCCCGTTCCTGATTGCCGGCGGGGGATTCTCGACGCACAGCGACCGCGTGGGCACGGGGATATTCACGTCATCAGAAGGCGCGTTTGCGGCCGGGGGAGGCGCCCGCGTCCACATCACTGACCGCATCTACGCGATGGGCGACTTCCGAATCGGCTGGGAACTGCACTACCGGGTTACAGGCGGGATTGGAGTCCGCGGAGGCTGAAGCCTCCGCTCTACGAAGGCTCGACGCGGCTGCTCTTTCCAAGCCGCTGCCTGAGCAGCGCGATGCCGGGCGGCAGCAGCGAGATGAAGATCACCACGGCGACGACGTAGTGAATGCGCGATTCGATGTTAGGAATTGCGTTCCCGAGCAGGTAGCCGGCGGTGAGCATGCTGCCGACCCACAGAATCGCACCCACCACGTTGTAGGTCGCAAACTGCCGGTAGCCCATCTCGCCGACGCCGGCGACGACCGGCGCGAACGTCCGCAGGATCGGAATGAACTGCGCCAGGATGATCGTCTTGCCGCCGTGCTTCTCGTAATACTCGTGCGTCATCCGCAGGTGCTCGCGGCGGAACAGAAGCGAATCGGGCCGGCTGTAAAGCGCCATGCCGGTTCGATGGCCAATGTAATAACCAGTCGCGTTGCCGATGATGGCCGCCGGAATGAGCGTCAGCAGCAGCATTGCGAAGTCGAAGTCGCCGCGCGCCGCGAACAGGCCCGCCGTGATCAACAACGAATCCCCGGGCAGAAAGAACCCGACCAGCAGCCCTGTCTCGGCAAAGACAATGAGGATCAGCCCATAGAAGCCGACGAGCCGGATAAGTTCGGGGACGTTGTAAACGTTTGAGAAAAAATCGTGAATGAGGTCCATCAGAGGTGGTCGAGTGCCTGGGACAGATCGTCACGAAGGTCGTTGACGTCCTCGATGCCGACCGAGATGCGAACCAGATCGTCGGTGACGCCGATCTCGCGCCGCCGTTCCGGCGGGACCGAGGCATGAGTCATCGATGCCGGATGGCTGATGAGCGTTTCTACGCCGCCCAGGCTCTCGGCGAGCGACATCAGGCGAACGCCTTCGAGCAGCGTGCGGGCGCGGTCCAGCGACCCGAGCTCAATCGAGATGAGCCCGCCAAAGCCGCACATTTGTTTCCGGGCCAGCGCGTGCTGCGGGTGTGAGGGCAGGCCGGGGTAGTGCACCCGCGTGACCTTGGGATGCCCGGCAAGGAACTCGGCCAGCGCCATCGCATTGGCGTTGTGCCGCTCCATCCGGATCGGCAGCGTCTTGGTCCCGCGCAGCACCAGCCACGCGTCCATCGGGCCAAGGATCGCGCCTTCGGCATTCTGAATGAACCGCAGCCACTCGATGTGCTCGTCCTTCACGGCCACGACGATGCCGCCGACGCTGTCGCTGTGGCCGTTGAGGAACTTGGTCGTACTGTGGACCACGAGGTCGGCCCCGAATTCGATCGGCCTCTGGATATAAGGGCTCGCGAAGGTGTTGTCCACCACCACGAAGACGCCACGCGCGTGCGCGATGTCGCACGCACCCCGTAGGTCCGTCAGTCGCAGTGTGGGGTTGGTCGGCGACTCGAGGAACAGCATTTTCGTCGCCGGCCGGATCGCCCGCTCGATATCCTCGAGCCGGGACGAGTCCACATAGGCGAAATCGAGCTGATACTTCCGCAGCACCCGCTCGAACAGTCGATA
>Ga0111538_10002168_pt1 | contig 27613 bp, 23 predicted proteins | sample SoiMethybrSBSTD1_FD_79669 | JGI IMG/M metagenome (GOLD analysis project Ga0111538, IMG submission 79669) | Bulk soil microbial communities from a Populus tree surrounding site in Tennessee, USA - Soil MetaG P. TD hybrid SBSTD1 (version 2)... | ecosystem: Environmental > Terrestrial > Soil >...
GTGACGACGCGGTGGATTGCGGCGTATGGCACGCGATCCGCCGGTGCCATCCCGGTGTCCGGGCTCACCCAGAACCTCGTCCGCTTCGTCATCTTGATCCTGGGCGCGCTCGCGATTGCGCGCGGATTCGGCCTCGACATCAGTGGATATCTCACGGCCCTCGGCGTCGGCGGCCTCGCCGTCGCATTGGCCTTGCAGGACCCGCTCTCGAATCTGTTTGCCGGGATCCTGATCTCGGTGACCGGGCAGGTACGGATTGGCGACTACATCAGGTTCGAGACGACCGAAGGCTACGTCGTGGATTTCAACTGGCGCGCGACCCGGCTCCGCCAGCTCGGCGACAACATCGTCGTCGTGCCGAATGCGAAGCTGGCGCAGGCGATCGTCATCAACTACAGCCTGCCCGCGCCCGAGATGGGCATCGGTGTCGAGATGACAGTGGACATGCTGAGCGATCTCGACAAGGTCGAGCGCGTGACACTCGACGTGGCGCGCAGCGTGCTGCGCGACGTGCATGGCGCGGTCTCCAGCGCGGAGCCGACGGTGCGGTTCATGTCGATCACGGAGACGGGCGTTCGCTTGAGCGTCGGGCTGCGCGTGCGTCACTTCGTCGATCAGATTCTGGTGCGCCACGAGTTCCTGAAACGGCTGCGAGCGCGGTACGGCGAGGAAGGGATTCTGCACCCGGTCATGACGTTTCCAGCTCCGGCAAGTGCGACCGGGACGACGAGTCCGGCAGGTACGGCAGGCACCGCGGGGACGGCGCGTGCGTGAGCCTGAGCTCGTGCTCGATCTGCGCGCCGACCTGCTCGAGGGGCCGGTATGGGACGCGGCGCGGGCGCGGCTGCTGTTCGTGGACATCATGCGCGGCCACGTGCACGAGTTCGACCCGGCCACCTCGCGAGATCGGATTCTGGACGTTGGCCAGCCCGTCGGCGCAGTGACGCCCACTTCGCGTGGGGATTGGGTCGTCGCGGCATGGCGAGGATTCTGCCGCGTCGATCCCGAGACTGGCCGCACGAGTGTCATCGCCGAGGTCGAAGCCGACCGCGACGACACGCGCATGAACGACGGCTACGTCGACCCGCGGGGCCGGTTGTGGGCGGGTACGATGAGCGTCGTCAAGGCGCCGGAGCAGGGCGCGCTCTACCGGCTCGATCCGGACGGGAGCGTGCGCCGGATGCTCGCGCCGGTCACCACATCGAACGGCATCGACTGGAGCGCCGACGGGCGGTTGATGTACTACGTCGATACACCGACGCACCGCGTCGACGTCTTCGATTTCGACGCGGATCGCGGCGAGATTCGCAACCGCCGGGCGTTCGTCACGATTCCCGAGTCCGCGGGCCGGCCTGACGGGCTCGTTGTCGATGCCGAGGGCGGCATCTGGCTCGCGCTCTTTCGCGGCGGCGCCGTCCACCGGTACCGCCCTGATGGTTCGCTCGATCTCGTGATTCGGTTTCCTGTGAGCTTGACGACGAAGCCTGCGTTTGGCGGCGCCGATCTCGGCGACTTGTTCGTCACGACCGCCTCGTCGGCGCTCGACGCGTCACAGCGCGCCGCGGAGCCGCAGGCGGGAGGATTGTTCCGTCTTCGGCCCGGTGTCCGGGGCCGTCCGGCCAACCTGTTCGCCGGATGACGTCTTTTCTATAATTCACGCTGTCCGGAGGCCCTCATGAAGAACGTGATTGTTGCCGCTGTGCTCGTCCTTGCCGCGAGCGTGCTGGCTGCGCAGGAGCGTGAAGATCGCACGCTGCTCACGCAGGATCAGATGACCGCGATCATCAACGAAGCGTCGGGCGAGCGCGCGATGCATCACGTGCTCGAACTGGTGCCGTATCAGCGCGTCCGGCTGCCCACCGAGTACGAGGGGCATTTTCGCGAGAGCGAGGTCATGGCGCGGCTCGCGAAGGAGTACGGCTTCAGCAACGTCACGATCGAGTCGTTCGCCGAAGGGCAGGCCTGGCAGCCGACACAGGGTGAGCTGTGGATGACGAAGCCGCAGTCGGTGAAGCTGTACGACGTCAACGACGTGGCGCTGTCCCTCGCGTCGCTCAACGCCAACATGGACGCATCCGGCGAGCTCATCGACGTCGGCCTCGGCCGCACGCAGGATCTCGACGGCAAGGACCTCACGGACAAGTTCGTCGTCGCTTCGGCGGCCACGAGCGGACTCGGAGCGCTGTACGCCCAGGCGATCCAGCGTGGAGCCATCGGCGTGATCGGCGTCAGCGCCATCGGCTTCCAACGCGCGAATGATTTTCCGGACCAGATCGTGTCCACGACCGTGAATGCCACCAAGCCGGGCACGGCCGCGTGGAACGTGTCGCCGAAGACGGCGCGCGAGCTGGGCGCCATGCTGACGCGCGGCGACAAGATCACCATTCGCTCGATCGTCAAGAGCGCGCAGGTGCCGACGCGGTCGGAGATCGTGCACGCGGAGATTCCCGGCGACGGCAGCACGACGCAGGAAGTCGCTATCGGTGGTCACCTCTACGAAGGCGTCATCAAACAGGGCGCCAACGACGACAACTCGGGCTGCGCGCTGACGCTCGAGATCGGCCGGGCCTATCTGAAGCTGATCGAGGAAGGGAAGCTGCCACGCCCGAAGCGGACCATCAACTTCCAGTGGCTCGCGGAAATCAGCGGCACCAACGCGTGGCTGAATGCCCATCCGGACAAGGCGAAGAACCTGATCGGCGATCTGAACTTCGACATGGAAGGCATCCGCGTCGCCGACAGCCGGAGCTACTGGATCCTGCAGCGAACGCCCGACACGTTTCCGTCGTACATCAACGACGTCGCGCAGAGCATGATGGAGTACGTCGCCGACGTCTCCCGTGAGCGCGTGCGTTATCGCGCGAACGGCTACGGCCCGGTGCAGCCCATCGTCTCGCCGAACGGCAGCGACGATGCCTTCTACATCAAGATCGACAAGCACTACGGATCGAGCGACCACGTCACCTACATGCAGCACGGGATTCCTGCCGTGATGTTCATCACGTGGCCGGACATGTGGTACCACTCGTCGGGCGACACGCCCGACAAACAGGATCCGACGCAATACAAGCGCGCCGCCGTCGTCGGTGCGGGCGCGCTGGCCGTGATCGCGACGGGAACGGACGAGATGGCGGCGCGCGTGCTGAACGAGAATCTCGGCCGCGGACTGGCGCGTATGGGCGAGTCCCACGTCAAAGGCCTTGGGTACATGGCTGACGTAACCGAAGCGTCGAAGCTCACGCAGGCGTACCGCGAAGCGACGGTGGCCATCAAACATCAGGCAGACGTCGAGAAAGGCGTCGTGCGATCGGCGAGCGTGCTCTGGACCAATGTCGATCTCGGTAAACAGAAGACAGCCGCGTTCGAGCCGTTGATCGACAAGCGCGCGGCCGCATTGCTCGACGAAGTGAAGGCGGCCTACGCGTTGCAGGCCGCGCAGCGCGGTGCGGCGACCGCGGAACTGCGCCCGACGCTCGAAGAAACGGACGCCGCGAATCTGGTGGTCGAGCAAGTGGCGGGCGCAGGCGGCGGTCGCGGACGCGGGGCTGGCGCTGGCGGTGGTGCCGGGGCTGGCGGCGGTGCAGGCGCAGCCGCTGCGGCTGCGCCCGCTGGCCGCGGCGCTGGCCAGGCTGGCGCGCCCGCCGCCGGTGCGGCCGCGGGCGTGGGAACGGGAACCGCCGGCGGTCCGGCCGGGCAGGCGGCGGCGGGCGGCCGTGGCGCCGGCGCCGGACGCGGCGGTGGATTCGGCGGGCCGTCACTGCCGCAGGAAATGAACGCCGAGTTCGCGCTCCTGTTGCCGAAACGGATGACCGTGCTGGAGATTCGTGATTTTCTCTCCGGCGAATTCACGCCGCTGCCGCTTGCGGATCTGATGTCCGTCCTGCGCGCGCGTGAAGCGGCAGGCACCGTGAGGCTCGTCCGGAAGTAGCCTCCAGCATCCAACGTCCAGGCATGCGCCGCGGGCCGAGCGTACTGTGGCCTGACTTCGGAGACCGAAGCCGAAGGCCGTGAGCCGCAAGCCTTCGGCTACACTGATCCGAGTGTCCCGCCGAAGCATCCTTCTGGTTCTGACTCTGCTGCTGCTCGCCGTCCTCGTGTCGGCCGGGCTGACGGTGTTCGTGGTCATGTCGGGCGGTGCTCCGGCGCCCATCCCGTCGAACGCCACGTTGTATTTGAAGCTCGCCGCGCCGTGGAGCGAGGTCGAGTCGAATGACGTGTTCAGCCAATTGCTCTCACGTCAGCGCACGCTCCGGTCGACCATCGAAGCGATCCGGAACGCCAAGGCCGACGCGCGCGTCAAGACGCTCGTCATCGTGCCGCAATCGGCGGGCGCGTTGTGGGCGCAGTTGCAGGAGGTCCGCGCGGCCCTCGACGACTTCCGCGCCTCCGGCAAACCGATCACGGCGTTTCTCGAGTACGGCGGGGCCGGAGAGTACTACCTCGCGTCGGCTGCCGACCGGATCGTCCTGATGCCGGCTGGCCAGCTCGACGTCACGGGCCTGGCGTTCTACGAAGTGTTCTTTCGGAGCGCGCTCGACAAGATCGGCGTGTATCCGGACCTGCTGCACATCGGCGAGTACAAGACGGCGTCGAACACCTTCACGGAGAAGTCCTTCACGGCGGCGCATCGCGAGATGACGCGATCGCTCAACCGCGACTGGTACGACGAACTCGTGCGCGGCATCGCGAAGGGACGCAAGATCAGCGAGGACGCGGCGCGCGCCGCCATGGACAAAGGACCGTATCTCGCCGCCGACGCGTTGAAGGCCGGACTGGTCGACGAGTTGGCCTACGAGGACCAGCTCGACGACAAGGCGCCCATTCAGGGCACGCGACGGCTCGACGGGGACCAGTATTTCGATCGCGCTACCACGCCGTATCAGGCCGGCGCCGACCGCATCGCGCTCATCTATGCGGTCGGGACGATCACGAGCGGCAAATCAGGCGATGGCGCCGGCACGGTGCTCGGGTCCGAGAGTTTCGCCGAGTGGATGCGCCGGGTGCGGGGCGACTCGACGATTCGTGCGGTGGTCGTCCGCGTCGACAGCCCGGGCGGCTCGGCCATCGCGTCGGAAGTGATGTGGCGCGAGCTGAAGCTGACGCAGGACGTCAAACCCGTCGTCGTGTCGATGGGTGACGTCGCCGCCTCCGGCGGTTACTACATCGCTGCGCCAGCCGACACCATCGTCGCCCAGCCCGGCACTTTGACCGGTTCGATTGGCGTCGTGACGGGCAAGTACGTGCTGCAGGGCACGCTCGACAAGATTGGCGTCGGCACGGGCACGGTGAGCGAGGGCCGATTTGCCGACATCTACTCGCCGTTCAAGCCGTTCACGCCCGACGAGCGCGCGCGTATCGAAGAGCAGATGCAGGCGACCTACGAGCTGTTCCTCGCGCGCGTGGCCGAGGGCCGCCACCAGACGGCCGCCAAGATCGACGCGGTCGCGAAGGGCCGTGTGTGGACCGGGCGGCAGGCCCGCGAAGTCGGGCTCGTGGACGAGCTCGGCGGTCTGGACGATGCGATTCGCATCGCCAAGCAGCGCGCGAAACTCGATGTGCGCAAGGGCACGGAACTCGTCGTCTATCCGCAGAAACGATCGATTTACGAGGTGCTCGCGAATCCCTTCGGCACGTCCACCCGTATGGGGGTGTCGGACCTTCTCGGCTCGTACGCCGACGTGCGGGCCGTGGAAGCCGCGGCGGCGACGCTCCGTCTCTTCCGGCGCGGCGAGCCGTTGGCGATCATGCCGAGTATTCTTGTGAAGTAATTGGGCGGAACGTCCGATGGACGGATAGTGGATCGGTACGACTGACATGAAGACGTTTGGTGCAGGGGGGATCATGGCCCTGCTGCTTGCAGCAGGGTTGGCCTCGAATTGCGCGCCGGCCCGGCCGGCCCCGTTCCCGGTGCTGGACGACGAAGTCGATCGCCAGCTCGCGGCGAACGACGCGCTGCCGTGGGCGGCGGATCGCAAGCTCGCGTGGGACGATTTTCGAGGGACTGCGCCGCTCTCCGGTCAGGAGGGTGCGCTCACCGCTTACAGCCTCTTCTACGGCATCCGCTGCAGCGGCCAGCACTTCCAGTTCCGCGTGGTCGCGGCGTTTCTGCCCCACGATTCCTGGGTGAAGCCCGTCGTGCTATCCGATTCGCAGAGGCGGGTGAGCACGCTCCAGCACGAGCAGACCCACTTCGACATCGCGGAGGTCTACGCTCGCCGGATGCGGCAGCGGTTTGCGGAGGTCTACAACCCCTGCGGCACGTCGCGCGAGGCGCTCGATACGATTGCGAACCGCTACATCACGGATGAAGCTGGCGCGCAGGCCCGCTATGACGACGAAACACGGCACGGCCTCACCGTCGCCCGTCAGCGGCAGTGGGATGCCGACGTGAAGAGAATGCTGTCCGGCAGCGACTAGCTATCCGCCGATGATCGTCTGCAGGGCCGCCTGGTTGTACGTGACGGTCATCTTGGCCTTGGCCTTGGTCATGTAGGCAGCGAAGAACGTGTTGCGCCGCTGCTGCAGCAGCTCCGCCCGGAGCTGATCACGTGCGGCGGTCATCGCCGCCGCGTCAATCTCCTGCCGTTCCTTCACTCGCGCCACCACCACGGCGTTGTCCGTGGCAATTGGCGCGGTCGTTTCGCCCGTCTTCAGCGCGAAGAGCGCCGAGTCCACGCGATCGCTCACACCCACTTCCGGCAGCGCGGAGCCCCGCGAAATGAAGTCCGTCGTCTTGACGTCGACACCGGCCGCCTTGGCCGCCGCCGCGAAGTTCGTCTTCGCCGCCTGTGCCATCGTCTCGGCCTTGGCGCGCGCGAGTTCGACGGCCTTCGCACGGATGACGTCGTCCTTGACCTTGTCTCTGACTTCCTCGACCTTCGGCACGTACGACGGCTTGGTTTCTGTCAGCGCCACGATGGCATAGCCCTGGTTCGTGCGCAGCACGCCGCTGACCTTGCCTTGTTCCAACGTAAAGGCTTCCGCGGTCACGCTCGGGGCGAAGCCCAGGCCGGCCAGCGGTTCATCGCGCGCAAAGAACCCCGAATCGCCCACGGAAAGGCCGCGTTCCTTGGCCACCGCGTCGAGGTCGGCTGGCTTCGAGACCTTTGCTGCCACCTCATCGGCGACGCGCGAGGCTTCGGCCTGCGCCTTCTCGTAGCGAATCTGGTTCTCGATCTCCGTGCGCACGTCCGCCAGGGTTCGCGTCGCTGCGGCGCGCTTGTCGATCACCTTGATGATGTGGAACCCGAACTGAGACTTCACGAGGCCGCTCGTCTCGCCCGGCTTCAGCGCGAAGGCCGCTTCATCGAACTCCTTCACCATCGCGCCTCTGCCAAAGTAATCGAGGTCGCCGCCGTTCACCTTGCTGGCGTCATCCTCGGAGTACTGCTTCGCGAGGGCCGCGAAGTCGCCTCCAGCCTTGACCTTCGCGAGCACGCTCTCGGCGACCTTCTTCACGGCTGCCTCGTCTTTGCCCTCCGTTTTCAGCAGGATGTGGCTGGCGCGCACCTGTTCGGGCGTCGAGTAGGTGGCCGCGTTGTCGCGATATCGCTGTTCGACCTCGGCCGGCGTCACGGTCATCTTCGCGCGCAACGCCTCCGCGTCGATCGAGAGGTACCGCACGCGACGCTTCTCGGGAATCTTGTAAGAGTCGGGAGAGGCGGCGAACTTGGCCGCAATCTCCGCGTCGGTCGGAACGATGCCCGATCGGAACTGGTTGGCGGTGAACGCCGCGAGTTCCACCTTCACCTTCTCGTTGCGTTTGCGGTACTCCTGCTCGACCTCGGCGTCCGTCACGCGGATCCAGCCGCCGAGCGCGGTGTCGAGCTTCTCAGCGGTGAGCGTGCGGCGCAGCTCGTCCTCGAACTCCGCCGGCTTGATGGGCGGCCGCGCGCCGTCGAGCATCTGACGGTAGCGCGCCTCGCCGATGAACTGTCCGTTCTCCTGGAACGCCGGATAGCGGAGCAGCCGCTCGCGTAGTTCGCCGTCGCTGACGGTGATGCCGAGGCGATCCGCTTCGGCCAGCACCGCTTCCTGATCGATGAGTTGCTGCACGATCCGCGGTCCGATGCCGAGCTGCTTGATCATCTGATCGTTCAACTCGCCGTACGCCGACCGCATCTGCGCCAATTGCTGGTTGTAGATGCGCTGATAGGTGCCGGAGGTGACCCGCCGGCCGTTCACGGTGGCGAGCACGTCGTCCGGCGCGGCGCCGACGGCCTGCTGTCTGAGGAACTGCGGCACGTAGAGCACGACGAACGTAAGAATCACAAGACCCAGGCTCCACTTGAGCCAGTTCTTGTGCTGCCGCATCTGGTCGAGCATCGTCATGGGGTCGGAGTCTCCAACGCTAGGAAACGACAATTATGCCATTGGCGGGCGGTCGAGGGCCACGTGGCGGCGTTGGCCGGCGCCCGATGCGCGGGTGACGACGTCAACTGACGAAATCGGCATTTCAGTTTCGTGCGCGCGTCGCGGAGAGGGCAGCGAAATGCCCATTCTGTGGCGGAGAAAACCAAAAACCCCGTGTTATAGTTTTTTTCATTCGGCAAGCGCCGACATTCGAACCTCCGCGAACGCCGCTATCATGCCGGAACGACGCCCGCGGAGACCCTCCGCGAACGAAGCCACTGCGCCTGACAGCGTACTGACTCTCGCCGTCTATCACCGCAGTGACAACGTTGAACAGCACGTGGCGCCTCTGCGCCCTGCGGCGGGTCTCAAGCTCGAACTGATCCGGAAGGGCACGCTCTGGACCGTGCCGCACGACGTCGCGGGCGTCCTGTGGGAGCTTGCGCCCGAAGACGGCGCGCAGCGTCTCGTGGCCGCGCTCATCGGCAACCGTCCCGCGGCGTCGTACAGCGTGACGATGCAGCCCGGGCTCGTCGATCTCTCACGCGCTCTGGGTTTCCGCGAGCACCTCAGCCTTCCTCTGACGCTCGAAGACGTCGAGCGCGCGCTCGGATTGCGCGAGTCCATCGACCTGGCCGATCGCATCGACGCCGCCGCGCCTCGCCTCGTGCAGCTGGCCGACCAGCCCGAAGCCATTGGCGCCGTCGTCCGGTCGCTCAACGTCTCGCTCGATCCGGCGAATGTGGCCGCGGCGCTCGCGCTGCGCGCCGCCGAGTGGCTGCCCCTCACCGAGTGGAGCGTGCTGGCGGTTGAACCCGACGGCGCGCCGCACTGGCTCGGACGCGAGGAGGGCGATCCCTCGATTCGCGCGGCCGCACAGTCGTTCGCCGAGATCGTCGTCCAGACCGGCCAGCCGGCCGTCCGCGTGACGAACTACCTCGACGAGCGGATCGACGCTGATGGACTGGCGACGAAGACAGTCGTCGAAGCCTCTGCGCTTGGCTGGCCGCTCGTCGCGAACGGAAGCACCGTCGGCGTGCTGATTGGCTTCGACCCGGGACGGGCCCACCGCCTGCCAGCCATCTCGCAGGCGCTCAATGACGCCATGGTTCGGCTGCTGGAACCGGCGGCGTACGCGCTCGCCAATGCGCTCCGCGTGGCGCGCGCCGAAGCTTTGTCGGTTACGGACGACCTCACTCAGTTGTACAATTCGCGCTACCTGAATGACGCGTTGCGCAAAGAGACGAAACGGGCGATGCGAAGCGGCTGGCCGCTGTCGCTCCTGTTCATCGATCTCGACGGGTTCAAGCGCATCAACGACGCGAACGGTCATCTGCTCGGGAGCCGCGCGCTCATCGAGGCCGCGGACGTGATTCGGTCCAGTGCCCGCGAAACCGACATCGTTGCCCGGTTTGGCGGCGACGAGTTCGCCATCCTGCTGCCCGAGACCGGCCTCGAGGGCGCCAAATCGGTGGCCCGCCGGCTGCGTGACCGCATTCAGCGCTTTGCGTTTCTGGCCGAGCGCAGTCAGAACAATCGCTTGACGGCTTCCATCGGCGTCGCCACCCTACCGGATGTGGCCGACACGGCCGAAGGTTTATTGCAGGCGGCCGACGCTGCCATGTATCGCGTCAAGAAAGCCGGCAAGAACGGTATCCACGTCGCGGGCAGCGACAAGGACGATGCCCGCGCTCCCGCTGAGGAACAGGAGTTGCGTTGACGCTACGATCGCTTTTTTCGCTTTTCTCCAGCGATCTCGCCATTGACCTTGGAACTGCCAACACCTGCGTGTACGCCCGCGGCAAGGGCATTGTCGTCAACGAACCCTCCATCGTCGCGATCAACAAGGTCACCGGACGGATTGAAGCCGTCGGCAAGGAAGCCAAGGAGATGCTGGGCCGTACCCCCGGCAACATCGTCGCGATCAAACCGATGAAGGACGGCGTCATCGCCGACTTCGAAGTCACCGAGAAGATGCTCGCGCACTTCATCAAGAAGGCGCACAACCGGACCATGTGGGTCCGGCCGCGCATCGTCATCGGCGTGCCGTCGGAGATCACGCAGGTCGAGAAGCGCGCCGTGAAGGACAGCGCGTACCGCGCGAAGGCAAGCGAGGTCTACCTGGTCGAAGAAGCCATGGCCGCGGCCATCGGCGCGGGCATGCCGATCGAAGAAGCGTCGGGCAACATGGTGGTGGACATCGGCGGCGGCACGACCGACATTGCCGTCATCTCGCTCGCCGGCATCGTCTACAGCAAGGCGATTCGCGTCGCCGGCAACGAGATGGACGACGCGATCATCCAGTACATCAAGAAGACGTACAACCTGCTGATTGGCGAGCGCACGGCCGAGCAGATCAAGATGGAGCTGGGCTCGGCCTTCCCCCTCGACGACCGCATCACGATGGAAATCAAGGGCCGGCACCTCATCGAAGGCGTGCCGAAGACCATCACCATCTCGGACGAGGAGATTCGCGAGTCGCTGGCCGAGACGGTCAACGTCATCGTCGACGCCGTCCGCGTCGCGCTCGAGCGCACGCCGCCCGAGCTTTCGGCCGATATCGTGGATCGTGGCATCGTCCTTACGGGCGGCGGTTCGCTGCTCAAGAACCTCGACAAGCGCCTGCGCGAGGAAACCGGCCTGCCGGTCGCCATGGCCGAAGACCCGCTCTCGACCGTCGTCCTCGGGGCCGGGAAGATGCTCTCGAACTTCGAGCTGCTCCGGAAGATCTCGCTGGACTGAAGTGCACGGCACGCGCCTCTTCGCTCCTGATATCCCGCACGTCGCATTCGCACGCCGCACGGCACGTGCTGTTCAGGCCTAGTCATGTTCCGGCACCGCACGCTCTTTCTCCTGGTTGTCATGTGCCTGGGACACGTGCTGCTCATTTCGGCGCAGGTCCAGTCGAAGAGCGGAATGCCGGTCATCGAGGACGTGGCATTCGGCGCGTTTTCCGGCGTCCAGAAGCTCACGGCGAGCCTGGCCGACAGCGTGCGCAGTCTCTGGACCAACTACTTCGCGCTGCGCGGCGCCGCGCGCGACAACGAGAACCTCCGGCGCCGCATCCTCGAGCTCGAGGCGCAGCTTCAGGAACAGCAGGCCCTCAGTGGCCGCACGCGCGCGCTCGAGGACGCACTGGGTCTGAGGCAGAGCCAGGCGTCGCCGACGATTGCCGCGCGCGTCATTGCTGGGAGTCCGTCGCCGAACGCGTTGACCGTGACCATCGACCGCGGCAGCGACGATGGCATCGGCCCGGACATGGCGGTCATTGGCGCCAAGGGCATCATCGGCCGCGTGATTTCGCCGGTCGCGCCGCGCGCCGCCACCGTCCAACTCCTGATTGATCGCAATGCCGGCGCGTCGGTGGTCTTCGAACGCAGCCAGGCCGGCGGCATGGTCACCGGCGGTGCCGGCAATCCGCCGCTGCGGGCCGAGTTCGTCCCGCCGCTGGCCGACATCCAGCCCGGTGAGCGTGTCACGACGGCCGGCCAGGACGGCATCTATCCGGCCGGATTTGTGGTTGGCACCGTCGAGACCGTGACCCGCGGCGCCACGGCGACCGATAGAAGAATCGGCATCCGGCCCGCGGTGGACTTCTCGTACCTCGACGTGGTCCTGGTCGTGATCACGCCGCCCGCCGTGTTGGGGTCCGGCAAGTGAAGCTGACGTCGATTCTGGTCACGCTGGCCGTGGCCGTGATCCTCCAGGTGACGCTGGCTCGGTACACCGTGGGCGGCCGCTGGGTCTTCGACCTCGTGGTCGTCGGCGTCGTCTTCGCGGGTCTGCAGTGGGGACCGGTTGCCGGGATCCTGTCGGGCACGATGGGCGGGCTGATGCAGGACGTCCTGTCCGGCGAGATCGTGGGCGTCGGCGGGCTGGCCAAGACCGTCGTGGGCTGCGCGGCGGGTGCGGTCGGTGCGCAGTTCGTGCTCGTGAAGCCGTCGGCCCGCATGCTCATCGTCGCCGGGTCGACGCTGGTGCATCGCGTGATCGTGCTCTCGCTCTACGGCATGATCGAACAACAGTGGCCGGTGTTCGCCTGGGGCGCTATGCTGGGAGAGATCGGGATCAACTCGATCGTGAGCCTGTTCCTGTTTCATGCGGCTTCCGTGTTGCCCGGCGTGATGGAGCGTCAGCGCATCAGCCGCCGGTCGAGCCTCAGCCGCAGACGGTGGTAGCAATGCTGACGACGGGCGCCTTCGAGGATCGGCGGAACAGCGAGAGCCGTCTCATCGGCCTGCGCGTCGCGTTCATCGCTGCCTTCGCCCTTCTCGCCGTCGGCTTCTGGCTGTTGCAGGTCGTGCAGCACGAGCGGTACGCGAGATGGCCGACAACAACCATCTGCGGACCATCCCGCTGCGCGCGCCGCGCGGCATCGTCTTCGACCGCAACGGCAGCGTGCTCGTCGAGAACACGCTCTCGTACACGATTGCGATTCAGCGCGAGCTGACGAAGAACATGGACCAGACGATCCGGCGGATCGCCGCGGCGACTGGTGTGGACGAGGCGCGCATCCGCGACGCCGTGCAGCGGCGCCGCCGCGAGCCGGTGTTCCGTCCGCTCCCCGTGATCGAACACGCGACGTTTGCGCAAGTGGCGGCTGTGACCGCGCGGCGGTTCGAATTGCCCGAAGTGCTGGTGCAGCAGGTCCCGGCGCGCACCTACCCGACCGCCATGGCCGGCCATTTGTTCGGCTACGTCGGCGAGATCCAGGAAGCGCAGCTGCAGCAGTCGGAGTTCTCCGGTCTACAACCCGGCGCCATCGTCGGACAAGCCGGCCTCGAGAAGGTCTACAACTCCAAATTGATGGGCACCGACGGCAATCGGTACGTCGTCGTAAACAGCTCGGGCCGCGAGATGGACAAGCTGATGGAAGAGCCGCCGGTCGAAGGGCAGCGCGTTCAGCTCACCATCGACAAGGACGTGCAGACCGCGCTCGAGGACGGTTTTCGCGTGAATGGATTCTCGGGCGCCGCCGCCGTGATGGACCCGCGCACCGGCGAAATCCTGGCGATGACGAGCCTGCCGGCCTACGACCCGAATACGTTTGCCGTCGGCATCGATGGCTCGAGCTGGTCGCGGTTGCTGACCGATCCGCTGAGGCCCATGACGAATCGCCTGATTCAGGGCACGTACTCGCCGGGATCGACGTTCAAGATCGTGATGGCGATCGCGGGCCTCGAGGAAGGCGTGATCACCCCGGAGACGACGTTCTATTGCCCGGGGCACGCGACGTTCTACGGTCACACGTTCGCGTGCGACCGCAAGACGGGCCACGGCACGATCGATCTTCGCCACGCGATTGAGCAGTCGTGCAACGTGTACTTCTACAACGTCGGCGATCGGCTCGGCGTCGATCGGATCAACAAGTACGCGCGGATGTTCGGCCTGGTGGGGAAGACGGGCATCGATCTCCCCGGCGAGGTGGACAGCCTCGTCCCGTCCACGGAGTGGAAACAGAAGACGTTCAAGGAAAAGTGGTACGCGGGCGAGACGATCTCGGTGGCGGCCGGACAGTGCACCGTGACGGTCACGCCGCTCGCGCTCGGGACGATGGTGGCCACGGTCGCGAATGGCGGCACACTGATCACGCCGCACCTCGCGCGTGCCGCCGATGCCGGCGATGGCCGAGGGTGGCAACCGTTCCCGCCGCCTGCCCCCCGGTCGCAACTGGCGATCACGCCGGCGCATCTGCAGGCCGTGCGCGACGGGATGTGGCTGGCCGTGAACGGCGCCGGCACATCGGGCCGCGCGCGGATTGACGGCAAAGACGTGTCGGGGAAGACCGGGACCGCGCAGGTGATTTCCAATCAGGGCAAGGCGGCGGCCAGTGGCAAGGGTCTCGACCTGCGCGACAACGGCTGGTTCATCTTCTTCGCTCCACGCGACAACCCGCAGATCTCGGGAGTGATTTTCGTCGAACACGGGGGACACGGCGGCACGGCTGCCGCGCCGATCGCGAAGCACGTGATGGAAACGTTCTTTGCGAAGGCCGAAGGACGTCCACTGCCGCCGCCGCCCGAACCGAATATCACTGTGCAGGCGGCGCCGGCAGCGGCGACACCGGCGACACGTGTGGGGACACCGGCACCGGCGGCGCCCCGCACGCCGCGCCCCGCAACCCCGCGCCCCGCACCGGGTGCCGGCGGCCTGCGATGATCGTCGATCGCCGGCTTCTGCCGCACCTCGACTGGCCGCTTGTGGGTGCGCTGCTCGCCATCACACTCCTGGGCCTTGCGACGATCTACAGCGTCACGTGGGACTTCCAACGCAACCAGCCCGGCGGTGAGTTCTGGACGCAGGTGTATGCATTGCCGGTCGCGCTCGTCGCGATGGCGGTCTGTCTGGCCATTGACTATCGGACCCTGACGCAGCGGTCGTTGTTTCTGTACGCCGCGCTCGTTGCGGCGCTGCTCTACGTGGCGTTCTTCGGCACGGTCGCCGGCGGCGCGCGGCGATGGATTCGCCTGGGCGGCTTCAATCTTCAGCCCTCGGAGTTTGCGCGGATCACGGTGGCGCTCGTGCTTGCCGGGTTCTACGGCGAGAGCCGGCGCAGCGCGCGCACGATGACCGAGCTCATCACGGGCGGCGCCCTCGTCGGCGTGCCGGCGTACCTGATCCTCAAGCAGCCGGATCTCGGCACAGCCGCCACGCTCGGGCCGGTGTTTCTCGGCGTCACCTACCTCTCCGGCCTGCGATTGAAATGGGTGTGGACCGCCGCGCTCGTCCTTACGCTGCTCTCGCCGATCATCTGGACCTACGGCTTGCAGGACTACCAGAAGGGCCGGATCGCCACCTTCATCAACCCCGACAAGGACCCGCGCGGGGCGGGCTATCAGCAGATTCAGGCGAAGGTGACCGTCGGCTCAGGCGGCCTGGCCGGTAAAGGCTTCCGGCACGGCACGCAGGGCGCGTATCAGTTTCTGCCGGTCGCCCACAACGACTTCGTGTTCTCCGTCTACGCGGAGGAGCATGGTTTCGTGGGTGTGCTCATCGCCATCGGGCTGTATTTGTTCGTGATTCTGAGAAGTCTGGACGCCGCGAAACTGGCCAAGGACCGCGTGGGTGCGCTCCTCATCGTGGCCATCATTTCGGGGTTTGGGTTCCAGGTGTTGTACAACATCACCATGTCGGCCGGTCTGGCCCCGGTCAAGGGCCTGACGCTGCCGCTGATGAGTTATGGCGGTTCGTCGCTCGTCGCGACGCTGGCCGCATTCGGCCTCATCCTGAACGTCAGGATGCGGCGGTTCACCAACTGATTGTGGAGTTTCGAATTTCGATGATGCCGGGCACCGTTGATGTCCTGCTCGTCCTGCTGACCCTGCTGTGCACGTGGTTCGTGTGCGCGCGGGCCGGTGAGGGACGCGTGTGGGCGTCGGCGGCCGCTGGCGTCAGCGTCTGGAGTTGCTGGCATGAACAAGGAGATGATCATCTCCTCGACGAGCCACGAAACACGCGTGGCCATTCTCGAGGACGATCACGTCGTCGAAGTCTTCATCGAACGGGAGCACTCGCGCGGGGTCGTCGGCAATATCTACAAGGGCCGCGTCTCCAAGGTGCTGCCTGGCATGCAGTCGGCGTTCGTTGACCTCGGTCTCGAGCGCGACGCGTTCCTCTACGTTTCCGACGTCATCAGCCCGAGCGAAGAAGCGCTCGAAGAGGATGACGATCTCACGCCCGCCGCGGAGCCAGCCGACCCGGGCGCTCCGGTCCCAGAAGCCGATCTCTCCGCGCCGGTCGAGAACGGCGACAGCGCGCCGGCTGCGCTGGCGAATACGGCCGCGGAGGCCAACGGTGGCGCCGACGCGCAGAAGGCCGCCGCGGCCCGCGCCGAGCGTCGCAACCGGGATCGCATGCAGCCGTCGGCCAAGATCGAAGACCTCCTGAAGGAAGGCCAGGAAGTCGTCGTCCAGGTCGTCAAGGAACCCCTGGGGACCAAGGGCGCGCGCATCACGTCGCACCTGAGCCTGCCGGGCCGGTTTCTCGTCTACATGCCGACCGTCGATCACATCGGCGTGTCGCGTAAGATCGAGTCGCGCGACGAGCGCAAACGGCTGCGATCCATCGTGCAGCGCTTTCGCGAGCAGTCCGGGCTGCCCGGCGGCGTCATCATCCGTACCGCGGCGTCCAATCGCTCCGAGGAAGACATCACGGCCGACCTGACGTACTTCCAGCAGGTCTGGACCGAGATTCAGCGCAAGCGCGAGGCCGAGCGCACGCCCGCCGTGTTGTTCCGCGAAGAGAGCCTCGTCACCAAGCTCCTGCGCGATCTGCTGACCGAGCAGTTCACTGCCATCCGGCTCGACGACGAAGTGGAGCACCGGCGCGTGGTGGGATTCGTGCAGCGGATCATGCCGAACATGCTGAGCCGCGTGAAGCACTACACCAAGGACTTTCCGATCTTCGACGAGTACGGCGTGCAGAGCGAGATCGACAAAGCGCTGCGCAGCAAAGTCTGGCTGAAGTCGGGCGGCTACATCGTCATCAACCAGACGGAAGCGCTCGTCGCGATTGACGTGAACACCGGACGGTATGTCGGCAAGAAATCAGCCGGCCGGCTGGAAGACACCATCGTGAAGACGAACCTCGAGGCCGTGCGCGAGATCGTGCGCCAGGTCCGGCTCCGCGATCTCGGCGGCATCATCGTGCTCGACTTCATCGACATGGAGGAGAAGAAGAACCGCCAGAAGGTTGCGCAGGCCGTCGAGCAGGAACTGCGGAAGGATCGCGCGCCGTCGAAGGCCGTGCAGGTGTCGGACTTCGGGCTCATCATCATCACGCGCAAGCGCGTGAAGAGCAGCCTTGAACGGCAGCTGACCGAGCCGTGCCCGTACTGCTCGGGCTCGGGCACCATCAAGACCAGCGCGACGATCTGCTACGACATCCTGACCGAGGTGAAGAAGGTCAGTGGTGAACTGGACGGCTACAGCCTGGTCCTCCGCGTGAACCCCGAAATCGCCCGTGCCCTCAAGGACGAGAGCCGCAGCGTGTTCCGCGAGCTCGAGTCCATCGTGGGCCGGCCGGTGACGGTGCGGCCAGACGAGCAGTTGCACCACGAGCAATTCGATCTCATGGCGATTTAGCCCTACGGGTGCGGCGTTTGGGGTGTGGCGAGTCTGAAGTTCAGAGGTCGAAGTTTCCAGTAAGCGCGGTATGGATCGTGCTTATAATTTTCTTCCGGGAGGTTCTATGCACGCGAAGGGACTCAGCAAGTTGGCTGGCGCGATCGCGGCGATGACACTGTTTACGGTGGGCCTGACCGCTCAAACCTCGGGGACATCCCTCGGATCCGTAAAAATCCCTGCGGTGACGGCCAATGGGCAGGCGCTGCCGGCCGGCACCTACACGCTCCGGCTCAGCGGCGACGCCGTGACACCGGTCGTCGGACAAAGCGCTGACGCCGCAAAATGGGTCGAATTCGTCCAGGGTGGCCAGGTGAAGGGGAAAGAACTTGCCACCGTGGTACCCGCGGCGGAGGTCAAGCAGATCGCCAAGATGGCGCCGCCGGCGGCTGGCACAGCGAAGGTGCAGACCCTCAAGGGGGCCGACTACGTGCGCGTGTGGATCAACAAGGGCGGCACCAACTACCTGGTGCACCTCGGCAACAGCGGCTCCGCCGGCAAGTAGGTTCTTACAGCGTCGAGTAGGTTTTTCCGGGCGGGCGGTTCCTCCCCGCCCGGGCTCGCCGGGCTTCTGTTGCTGGGTCTACCGCTTGACCACGGCGACGTCGCCGCTGAACGCCGTCGCGATCACCGACGCCCCGCCATCGCCGAACGTCCCCCGCAGCGAACGGCGGGAGTTCTGTACGCTCTTCAGATCTATGCCCCGATCCACGGTGATGTCGCCGCTGAAGGTGGTGGCATGCAGGTCGAACCCGGTGTTGCCCATAGGCACGAAGCGCACGCTTCCTGAGAACGTCTGAAGCTCATACCGGCCGCTCTTGGCGAGCGCGCCCGCATACTCGACCAGTCCCGACAAGCTCTTCAGCACCGCGCCGTCGCACGAGACGTCGTGCGCCTTGATGTCGCCGCTCGTCACGTCGACTTCGATGCGCCGCGCCTTGACGCGCTCGAGGCTGATGTTCCCGCTGATGGCGCCCGTGACGACGGTGCCGTCGCCGTCGAAGTCGGAAACCGTGATGTCACCTGAGATGGTGTTCACGTGTGAGACCTGGCGTGCGCCGCTCAGCGTGACGCTGCCGCTCGTCACCTGTACGCCCACCTCGCCTTTGACGTTCCGGATGACCGTGTTGCCGGAAATGCTGTTCACGTTCAGCCGCGTGCCTGGAGGCACCGTCACCGTATAGGAAACCGAGACACTGAACGGCTGCTGGCCGTTCGGGTACTCGGCCGAGACGATGGCGCGGTCAGCGCGCTGATCGACCTGCACCTTCACGCGGTCCAGGCCGAGCTTCGCGTCCGCGTCCGTTCGCGCGCGCGAGCGCCGCAGGATCTCGACGACGGCGTCACGTCCCGTGCCCGCCGACACCGTGATGTCGCCGGCGATGTTCTTGAGCTCCAGCGATCCGTTGGCGCCGAGCGCGAGCGTCCGGGTTTCACGGTCCGTGAGCTCGCTGCGATAATTGCGGTCCTGCACGTCGGCGCCACCGGGGGCCTCGCGCGCCGCCCGATCGAGCACCGGCCCCAATCCCGTCAGCGCGCCCCGCACGCTGTCGTTCACCAGGTCGCGCACCTGATCCATGGCCTGCCGCGTCCTCGGATCGCGCGCGACCTGTTCCAGCTCGCGCACGACCTGGCGCGCGATCTCCTGTCCCTTGATCTCGATCACGATCTGATCGAGGCCGCGAATGACAATGGGCGGCGTCTGGTGCTGCGCGCCCGTACTGGACGGTTGCGCGAAAGCGAGGGCGGGAACGGCAAGGGCCGCGCCCGCGAGCAGCGCCGCAACCGTGCGACGTGCAGGGGATCCGAATGGTCTCATCATGATTTCTTGCCGGCTCCTGCGGCCAGGCGTGCGGCGCCGTCGGCATCGCCGAGGCGCATCTGATTCATCAACGCCACGGTTGTCTGCAGCACACTGATCTTCCGGCGCAGCGCTTCGAACAGGCTCGTGCGCGCCGGCTCGCTCGATGGCTGTTCCACGAGCGCCGTGCGGCTCTGCGCGATCGCCTGATCGATCGCGCTCAAGTTCTTCTGCATCGTCGCGGCCAATGCCGGATCGATCGTGCCGGTGCCCGCGCGGGCCATCGTTTCGAGTTCGCCGATCGCTTTCTCGTAGTGTTCGAGCGCCATATTCAACTCTTGTGCGACGGTTTCGACGGAGCCGCCGGCCGCGGGGTTGCTTGCGCCCGCCGTCGTCGCCGTCGGAGAACTCGCGGACGCCGCGGGCGCCGAGCCGTCCTGAGGCGCCGATGGGCGGACGAGATACGCGCCGAAGGTCACGAGGAGCATGGCCGCGGCAAGTCCTGCCCACTGCCAGAGCGGGTTGCGGCCGATGCGGCGCGGCCCCCGGGGCATCTGCCGCGGCGCCGACTGCCGGATCTGTCCTGCGACCTCGAGCCAGAGATGATCGGGCGGCGCAATCGGACCCAGCTCCCGCGCCGCGGCGCGCAGCCGGTCGAGATCGGCGAGCATGCCCCGACAGGCGGCACAGCCGCGGACGTGCGACCGGACCGTCGCCTGATCTTCGGCGGACAAGCCGCCGTCGACGAGCAGGCTGAGCCGGGCCTGGATGTCTTCACACGTGCGCATTACGTTCGTCCCTGCGTCCCGGTCGGCGCCAGCGCGCGGCGCAACCGGAGACGCGCCTTGTGCAACTGCGATTTCGACGTGCCGTCCGAGATCCCGACGAGCGACGCGATCTCTTTGTGCTCGAGTCCTTCCACGTCGTGCAGCACGAAGACCGTGCGGCACCCCGGCGGCAACGTCGCCAGCGCGCGCTCGAGGTCGAGTCGATCGACGACGCCGAGCACGGCGCCGGCCTGCGCGCCCGCCTCGATCGGATCGTCGTCGATCGGGTCGGCCATGTGCGCGAACCGCGCGTGGCGGCTCCGCAAGTGATCGACACAGACGTTCGTGCCGACGCGAAACAGCCACGTGCCGAGCGCCGAATCGCCGCGGTACTGGCCGAGCTTCCGGTACGCCGTCAGAAAAATCTCCTGGAGCAGGTCTTCAGCGTCGGGGCGCCCGACCATCCGGCACGCCAGCCCGAAGAGGCGTGGCGCGTGCGCCCGATAGACCTCCTCGAACGCGCCGGGCGCGTTGGCGCGGCATTGTTCCGCCAGCACCAGATCTGCGTGCGCCCGCACCGCGTCCGTCATGGGGTTAGACGGGAGGAGGCGCCCGACGCGTTGCCCGGGGTGGAGTGCAAGGGAAGCCGCATCGAAGCGTCTGACGGGAGAAGACGTCAGCCGGCCGGTCCGTGTTCGGCAGGATCTTATGTTATGAAGCACCGTGCAGACTGACGGGATGCCGGGAGCCAGACAGACCCGCGTCGCGCTCGTGACGGGCGGCAACGGCGGAATCGGTCAGGGAATCGTGATCGAACTGGCGCGAACGGGACACCGCGTCGCGCTCAACTACTGCACGGCGCCTGAACGAGCGACCGCGATCGTCGACCAGATTGCCTCGATGGGCGTCGACGCGATGGCCATCGAGGGCGACGTCACGCGACCCGGTGACGTGCGCCGGATGGTCGCCGCCGTCGTCGAGCGGTTCGGCGCGCTGGACGTGTTCGTGAACAATGCCGGCATCCAGACGTGGACTCCGTTTCTCGACGTCACCGAGGACGAATGGGATCGGGTGATTGACACGAACCTCAAGGGATGTTTTCTCGGCACGCAGGCTGCGGCGCGCTACATGAAGGATCACGGCGGCGGCGTCATCGTGAACATCGGATCGGGATGCAACAAGGTGCCGTTCCCGAAGCTCGTTGCCTACACGGCGAGCAAGGGCGGCATCGAGATGCTCACGCGCGTGGCCGCCGTCGAACTGGGACCGCACAAGATTCGCGTGAACTGCGTGGCTCCCGGGGCGATCGAAATCGAGCGCACGCGCCTCGAGCTGCCAGACTACGCCGGCATGTGGGCGTCGCGTACACCGCTCGGCCGTGTCGGCCAGCCCGAGGACGTCGGCCGCGCCGTCGCGTACCTCGCCAGCCCCGCAGCCGAGTTCATCACCGGCCAGACCATCTGGGTGGACGGCGGCCTCTTCACACAACCGCCGTGGGCGGGATGACGAATTCCAAGGACTCCATCATGTTCAGTCTGTCGGGCAAGACCGCCGTCGTCACGGGTGCCGGGTCCGGCATCGGAGAAGCGGTGGCGCGGACGTTCGCGAAGAATGGCGCGACCGTCTTCGTCGTGGATCGGGATGTGGCCAACGGCGCGCGCGTGGCGGATGCGATCGTTGCCGACGGCGGACGCGCAACGTGTGTGACCGGCGACGTGGCCGTCGAAGCCGACTGCGCGCGCGTCGCGGCGGTGGCTGCCGCGGCCGCGCCGATCGACATCCTGGTGAACAACGCCGGGGTCGGCCATGTCGGGACCATCGAGACGACCGCAGGCGCGGATCTCGATCGGCTGTACGCCGTCAATGTCCGTGGCGTGTTCAACATGACGAAGGCGTGCATCGGTCCGATGCTCGCGCGGCGAGCGGGTTCGATCGTGAACCTCGCCTCGATCGGCGGCATCGTTGGCATCCGCGATCGACTGGCGTACTGCACCACGAAATTCGCGGTGGTCGGGTTGACGAAATCGCTGGCGCTCGACCACGCGAGCCAGGGCGTCCGCATCAACTGCGTGTGTCCCGGCCGCGTCGAGACGCCGTTCGTGGCCGCGAGGCTCAAAGAGTACGCAGATCCCGCGGCCGCCTACCGCGACATGGTCTCCACGCAGGCCGTGGGACGCATGGGCCGACCCGAGGAGATTGCTGCGGCGGTGCTGTATCTGGCCAGCGACGAAGCGGCGTTCGTCACGGGATCGGCGCTCATCATCGACGGAGGCTGGGTGACGCGGGCCTAGATCCAGGTCAGAGGTCAGAGGTCAGAGGTCAAAGGTAGGGCGGAGGTCAAAGGTTACAGGTCGGGTCAGAGGTCAGAGGCTTGGACACCGGAGGTTGGAGGTTCGAGGGTGTGAAGTTCGGAGTTCAAAGTTCGAAGTTCGAAGTTCGAAATTACCAGCGCTTGTTGAGGAAGCCCGCTATCCGGCGCCGCCGGATCACGTGTCCTTCCGCGATGAGCAGCGAGATCTTGAGTTGCACGTTTCCGCCGTAGCCGCCGATCTGTCCGCCGGAGGCGATGACGCGGTGGTAGGGCAGTCCGGGTCGTCGCGCCGTGCGCATGATGTTGCCGACGGCGCGTGCGGCGCCGGGCCGGCCGGCGCGCCGGGCAATGTCTCCGTATGTCGCAACCCTGCCCGCCGGAATCCGGCTGACCACCGACAACACTCGCCGCGCGAACGGCGTGAGCGTGGATGACAGCTTCGCGGTCACGTCGGATCAGCGCACGAGAATCTCGGTCAGCACGCGACCATCGGTGTGCGCCAGGTGGACGCCGGTCAGCGCGGCAAGGGTCGGTGCGATGTCGATGGGTGTCGCTGAGACGTTGTACACGCCCGGCTTGATGCCTGCGCCCATGAACACCACGGGCACCTGCTGGTCGTACCCATGCGGCGACCCGTGAGTGACGCCCCCCGCCTGTGGCACCCAGTATGGCAACGGAATGAATGCCACGTCGCCGCTGCGACCGGCGACGTAGCTCTTGCGGAGCGCGGTCAGGATCGTGTCGTCCGTGGCTGGCGCCGCGGCGATCTCGTCGGCCCAGTACACGCGCCACACGCCGGGCACGTTTCGGATGCCCTCGCTGATCGCACTCCGCAAGCCGCGTGACGTCTCGATGCGGTCGAGCACGCCCGGCGCGAAGTACACGTACGGACTCGTGATGTTCGCGACGTGTGTGCCCTCGCCGAGCGCGGGCGTGAGCGCCGTTTCGATCGCCTGTCTGACCAGCGTGGTGCTCAGCCGGCCGGCCGCGATCCCGAGCGCCGCGGCCTGTTCGGGCATCGGCGGAATGCCGTGATCGGCTGAGAGTGCGACGACGTACTTGTCTGGTCCGACGGCGCGATCGAGCTGGGCGAACAGGCGGCCGAGCAGGAGATCGAGACGCGCCATCAGATCCTGAACTTCATGACTCCGCGGGCCGAAGTCGTGACCCACGAGATCCAGCGCCGAGAAGCTGATCGCCAGCACGTCTGTGCCCGGTCCCTGGCCCAGCTTGAGATCGCCGGCGAGCGCCATGGCGAACTCGCCGATGTACTCGTCGCTCCATGGGGATTTCTCCCAGACAGTCGGGTACGTGAGCACCGTCTGATTGGGCGGCGGTTCGAGAACGTATGGAAACGTGTTCCGTGTCGGTTCACCCGGCGCCTTATCGTCGTACAGGTACGCCGACGCCGGCAGAATGCGGTTCCACGTCTGACCGCGTGGCGCGGTAATCGGATGTGCTGCGACGAAGGCGTTAGCCTCCGGCCAGCTCGTCTTCGCATAGGCGCTCGATGTCGCCCAGGTGCCGATGTCTTCCTCCCACAGGACCCACGTGTTCGGCCCGCCGTGACCCGCGAGACCAATCGCCGATCGCGGCTTGAGCGAGATCGACACGATCTTTGGCGGTTGTCGGGATTGCAGACGGAGCTCGTCGGTGAACGTCGGCACGCGCAGCCACTTCGCGCTGTGGTGCTCGGTGCCGGTCGCGCCGCCGAATGCGATCGACGTCGCGTCGGCGTCCTCGGTGCACGTCACGGCCTTCCGCGCCGATCGGTCCCACCATGTGTTGTCGATCAGGCCGTGCGTTGACGGGAGCATGCCGGTGCCGATCGAGGCGTGTCCAGCACACGTCTTGGTGACGGCATAGGGATAAGCGGCCTGTGGAAAGTACGCGCCAGTCGTGAACAGACGATGTAGTCCGCCAGTCCATTGCGCACCGTAGGTCTGCGCGTAGTCGGCGCGGAACTGATCCACGACCAGCATTACGACGAGCTTCGGCGGTCCCACCGGTGCCGGCGGCGCGGTCCCACGCCTCGGCGTCTGCGCGACCACGCCTACGGTCGTCGCGACCGCCATCAGAACAACCAGCATCCGCTTCATCGTCGCCTCGCCCAGTAACAGACTGCCGCGAGATACGTGTTGTACGTTGCACATCCGACGGTGTACCAGCGCGGCGCGAGATCCGGCGTGAGCCAGTCGGGCCGGTGCGCGATGTCGGCGAGCGCGTGCAGCACAAACGCGCCGGCCACCAGCAGCAGCGCGTCACGCGGATCGCGCTGCAGCACGATGCCGGCCAAACCGACGAAGATCACGCCGAGGGCGACGTCGAGGTTTGCGGACGGCGCGGGCATCTTGGCAATCGCCAGTCCGATCGGGATCGCGCCGGCCGCTGCCAACAGCAGCGCCGCCCACTGGGCAAGTCGCAGCTCGCCGATGAGCCGCTCGGGCTGCATCGGATCGAGGCGCGTAATCCGCCATGCAAATGAGGAGAGGCCGATCGCGGGAAGCACCGCCGCGATGAGCAGGACACGCGCCGTGTCGATCACGGTTTCAAACTATACTTGGCCCGGCATGCGGGCGGTGGATCTGATTCGCCGGAAACGGGACGGCGGCACGCTTGCCACGGACGAAATTCGATCGTTTGTCGCCGGTGCGACGGATGGGTCGTGGCCCGACTACCAAGTGTCGGCGATGCTCATGGCCATCGTGCTTCGGGGCATGACGCTCGAAGAGGCGGGCGCGCTGACCGACGCCATGGTCCGTTCGGGCGATCGTCTGGACCTCTCCGAATTCGACGCCCCGGCGGTCGACAAGCACTCGACCGGCGGCGTCGGCGATCAGACCTCGCTGGTGCTGGCGCCGTTGGCGGCCGCCTGCGGCGTGATCGTACCTATGATGTCGGGCCGCGGGCTCGGACACACGGGCGGCACCCTCGACAAACTCGAAAGCATTCCCGGTTTCCGCACGCGGCTGACGCTCGCGGAGATGCGCACCGCGCTGCGCAAGACCGGCTGCGTCATGATCGGCCAGACGGACGAAATCGCGCCCGCCGATCGCCGTCTATACGCGCTGCGGGACGTCACCGCGACCGTCGAGAGCATTCCGCTGATTTGCTCGTCGATTCTGAGCAAGAAGATCGCCGAAGGCATCAGCGGTCTCGTGCTCGACGTGAAAGTCGGGAGCGGGGCGTTCATGAAGACGTTGGACGACGCGCGCCGGCTGGCGGCGTGGCTGGCGGGCATCGCTGAAATGAACGGCGTGCGCACGCAGGCGATGCTCACCGCCATGGACTTTCCGATCGGCCGCGCGGTGGGGAACGCCAACGAGGTGATCGAGGCCATCGAAACGCTGAAGGGTCGTGGTCCCAGTGACCTCGAGGAGCTGTCGGTGACGTTGGCCGCGCGGATGCTCGCGCTGGCGGGCGTCGCGTCTGACGCGGCGGAAGGGGAAGCGGCGGTCCGGCGCGCGCTCGTGAGCGGCGCCGGGCTCGAGAAGTTTCGCGCGATCGTCGAGGCGCAGGGCGGCGACCCGCGTGTCATCGACGACTACGGGCGCATGCCGGAAGCCGCCCTGCAGGAACCCGTCGTCGCATCGCGCACAGGGATCGTCATGCACCTGGACGCAGAGCGGATCGGCCGTGCGGCCGTCATGCTCGGCGCTGGGCGCGATCGCGCCGATGCGGCCGTCGACCCGTCGGCCGGCATCGAGATCCTCGCAGGCGTCGGCCAGCCCGTGTCCGCCGGCGAGACCGTGCTCGTGCTCTCGGCCGATCAGCCGTCGCGATTTGCCGCCGCGCAGGCCGCGCTCGAAGGCGCCATCATCATCGGCGATCGCGCGCCCGTACCAGGCGGCCTCGTGCACGAGGTGATTGACGGCCGCGATGTCCGCCTTTTCGAGGAGACCTGATGGGACGCCTGCAACCGATTCTCGGGCTCTGCCTGATCGCGCTCATTGCCTACGCGCTCTCGACCAACCGCCGCGCCATCCGGCTCCGCACGATGGCGTGGGGCTTCGGCCTCCAGTTTCTCTTTGCGGTGATCGTCCTCAAGACGGGCGCCGGCCAGCGCACGTTCGAGGTGCTGGGCGACAAGATCCGGCAGCTGCTGGCGTTTTCCACTGTCGGGTCGTCGTTCGTGTTCGGGCCGATCGGCAATCAGTCCGTGTGGTCGCGCATCATGACGACGGTGCTCGGTCCGGAGGGCGCGCAGTACGGGACGATCTTTGCGTTTCAGATCGCGCCCACGGTCATCTTCATCGCCGCGCTGTTCGCGATTCTGTATTACTTCGGCATCATGCAGATCGTCGTGCGCCTGTTTGCGATTGTGATGAATCGCGTCATGGGTGCGAGCGGCGCCGAGTCGCTGAACGTGGCCGCGTCGATCTTCATGGGCCAGACGGAAGCGCCGCTCACGATCCGGCCGTACCTGCCACGCATGACGCAATCCGAGCTGATGACGGTGATGACGTCAGGGATGGCGCACATCTCCGGGGGCATCATGGCGGCCTACATCGCGTTCGGCATCGAGCCCAAGCACCTGCTGACCGCGGTGATCATGACGGCGCCAGGCACGCTCATGCTCTCCAAGATGTTCGTGCCCGAGACCGCCGTGCCCGAAACGCTCGGCACCGTACGACTGAGCGTCGAGAAGACGGATGTGAACGTGATCGATGCCGCTGGCCGTGGCACCGGCGAGGGCCTGCACCTGGCTATGAACATCATCGCCATGCTGATCTCGTTCGTCGCGCTCATTGCACTCACGAACGCGATCCTCGGCGCGGTTGGTGGCTGGATCCACATTCCCGACCTCAGTCTCCAGAAGATCTTCGGCCTCGTGTTCGCGCCCGTCGCGTTCTGCCTGGGCGTGCCGTGGCGTGACGCCGGCACCATCGGCAACCTGCTTGGCACCCGCATGGTGCTGAACGAGTTCATCGCGTTCGCCCAGCTCGGCCCGCTGAAGGCGGCCCTCGATCCGAAGTCATTCACCATCGCGACGTTCGCGCTGTGCGGTTTCGCGAACTTCTCCTCGATCGGGATCCAAATTGGCGGCATCGGCGCTCTGGTGCCCGAGCGGCGGCACGATTTGGCCAAGCTGGGTCTGCGGGCCATGCTCGCTGGAACGCTCGCGAACTTCGTCTCGGCCTGCATCGCCGCGATGTTGCTGTAGACGGCTCACGGCTTACGGCTTACGGCTTACGTAGATGACGGGCGAAATGACTCTGTTTGATCGCGTCGAAGAAGCAGCGGCGTTCCTGAGGTCGCA
>Ga0111538_10002170_pt1 | contig 27590 bp, 21 predicted proteins | sample SoiMethybrSBSTD1_FD_79669 | JGI IMG/M metagenome (GOLD analysis project Ga0111538, IMG submission 79669) | Bulk soil microbial communities from a Populus tree surrounding site in Tennessee, USA - Soil MetaG P. TD hybrid SBSTD1 (version 2)... | ecosystem: Environmental > Terrestrial > Soil >...
GTGTTCCAGTTCTGGTTGCCGGCGATGACCTGGGCCCGGCCGCGCACGCCCCGGCTGAGCAGGGCGATGTTGGGCACCTGCTGCTGGATGGCGGCCGCGTCGTCCAGGGTGAGGGTGGTATTGGAGCCGGCCCCCCCGCGCACCATGCCCTGGCCGCGCCCGAAGCTGCCGGAGGTGACGAAGACGAGGTTGGTGCCCTGGCTCTGGATCTGGCTGTCGATGGCCGAGCGCGCGCCCGAGCCCAGGGCGATCATGGCGATGACCGAGGCCACGCCGATGATCACGCCCAGCATGGTGAGGATGGAGCGCACCGCGTTGCGGCGCAGGGCGCGCAGGGCCACCCGCAGCGTCTCCCGGATCCTCATGGCGCGCTGGCCTCCTTGGCCGCGGGGGCGGGCGGCGGCGCGTCCTCCTCCTCCGGCTCCGCGCGCAGCCGGGCCGCCTCCTCGCGGGCGTCGCGGCGGCGCGCCACCCGGGCGTCCGAGAGCACGCGCCCGTCCTTCACCGTGATCACGCGCTCCGAGTACTCGGCGATGTCGGGCTCGTGGGTGATGAGGGCGATGGTGATGCCGCGCTCGCGGTTGAGGCGCTGCATCAGCTCCATCACCTCCACGCTGGTGCGGCTGTCGAGGTTGCCGGTGGGCTCGTCGGCCAGCAGCAGCTCGGGCTCGTTCACCAGCGAGCGGGCGATGGCCACCCGCTGCTGCTGCCCGCCCGAGAGCTGGCTGGGCGTGTGGTGCGCGCGGTCGCCCAGCCCCACCGCCTGCAGCAGGCCCATCGCGCGCTCGTGGCGCGCGGCCGGGCCCGGGGAGCGCGGATCGTACAGCATGGGCAGCTCCACCTGCTCGAGGGCCGAGGTGCGCGGCAGCAGGTTGAAGTTCTGGAACACGAACCCGATCTTCTGGTTGCGCAGCCGGGCCCGGGTGTCGGGGTCGATGGTGGAGACGTCTTCGCCGTTGAGGGTGTAGCGGCCGGAGCTGGGCCGGTCGAGCAGGCCCAGGATGTTCATGAGCGTCGACTTGCCGCTGCCGGAGGCGCCCACGATGGCCACGAACGACCCCTTCTCGATGGAGAGGGTCACGCCGCGCAGCGCGTGCACGGTCACGTCGCCCAGGACGTACTCGCGGCGCAGGTCGGTGATCTCGATGAAGGCCATGGCGCGCTCCTAGTTGCGCTGCCGCGGCTGCGGGCGCCCGGGCGTGAAGGGGTTGGCGCTGCCCGCCGGGCTGGGCCGGCCGCCGGGGGCCGCGCCGCGCGCGGCACCGTCGACACCGGTGATGACGCGCGCGCCCTCGGTGAGCCCGGACACCACCTCGACGTACTGGCCGTCGGACATGCCGACGCGGATGCGCTCGGCCTGCGGCTTGTCCTTCTCTCCGGGCACGTAGACGGTGGCCGGCCGCCCGCGCTCTTCGGCCGCGCCGGGCGCCGGGGAGCCGGTGGCCTCGTCCGCCCGCGGCCCGCCGCGCTGGCGCCAGTTGCCGCCGCCCCCACCGGATCCATCGCCCCCGCCGCGGCGGCGCTCGCCGCCCTGGCCACCGCCGCCGCCCTGGCCGCCGCCGCCACCGTTCGCGGCCTGCTGCGGTCCCGCGCCTCCGCCCGCCGCACCGCCCGCGCCGCGGGCCGGGCGGTCGTCGGGCGCACCCTCGGGCCGGAAGCGCAGCGCGGTGGCCGGCATGCGCAGCACGTCCTTGCGCTGGCGCACGATGAGCGAGACGGTGGCCGTCATGCCCGGCATCAGCTTCTGGCCGGGATTGGCCACCGAGACCATGGCGTTGTAGGTGACCACGTTCGAGACCGTGGTCGGCTGCAGGCGCACCTGGTCGACGGTGCCCTCGAACGTCTGGTCGGGGAAGGCGTCCACGCGGAAGGTGGCCTTCTGGCCCGCGCTCACGCGCCCGATGTCGGCCTCGTCGATGGAGGTCAACACCTGCATCTGGCTCAGGTCCTGGGCGATGGTGAAGATCACGGGCGCCTGCAGTGAGGCGGCCACCGTCTGGCCCACGTCCACGGCCCGTCCCACCACGATGCCGTCGATGGGGGCGCGGATGATCGAGTGGTCGAGGTCCACCTGGGCCTGGTTGACAGCCGCCGCCGCCTGCGTGACCGCCGCCTGGTTGGCCTTGAGCTGGGCCTGAGCGCCGGCATACGTGGTGCGCGCCGTCTCCAGGTCGGCCTGGGGCAGGAGCTGCTCCCTGGCCAGGGCTTCGGCCCGGTCGCGCTTGAGGCGGGCGTCTTCCACCTCCGCCCGCTGGCGCTCCACGTTGGCCCGCGCCGCCACCAGGTTGGCCTGGGCCTGGCCCACGCGGGCCTGGAAGGAGGACGGATCCAGGCGGGCGATCACCTGGTTCTTGGTCACGCGGGAGTTGAAGTCGGCCTTCAGCTCGGACACCGTGCCCGAGACCTGCGAGCCGACCTGCACGGTGGTCACGGCCTGCAGGGTGCCGGTCGCGCCCACCACCTCCGAGACGTCGCCACGGTCGACGGCCGCGGTCGCGTAGCGGATGTCGTTGCCGCCGGAGCGCATGGCCACCAGCAGCACGCCTCCCACCAGGACGAGCGCCCCCGCGCCCAGAAGGAGGATCCGTCTCCGCGGCATCATCATCGCTGTCGCCCTCCGTGGGCAGTGCGGCCCAGATCTACTAGTTTAGACCTGGGCCGCACCCGGGAGTCGCCCCGGACAGCGGTGAAAGCTTGTGAGCGGAACGACTTAAGAAAGGCTTAAGGATTCGGGTTGCCGGTTCCGGTCGTGACCGGGCCGGTGGGGCCGGTGGTGGCGTTGTTCGAGGTGTTGGCGCCGATGGAGACGACGTTGCTGGCGAAGTTCAGGCTGCTGCCGCCGGCCAGCTGCACGCGCTCGAAGTTGACCAGGCTCTTGCGGTAGTCCGCCACCGCGCGCAGCTCGGACACCTCGGCCAGGGCCAGGTCGCGCTGGGCCTGGGTGACCAGGAAGTTGGTGGAGAGGCCGGCCGCGAACTTCTTCTGCTCGGCGTCCAGCCGCCGCTCGGCCAGCACGCGGGCGGCGCCGGTCGAGTCGACGCGCTTGAAGTTCGTCTCCACCGCCCGCCCGGCCGAGCGCACGTCGGCCGCCACCTGCAGCTCGGCCCGCGTGAGCTGGGCCAGCGACTGGTCGCGCTGGAGCCGGGCCTTGGCCGCCACCGCGCTGGCCGTGCGGTTGAACAGCGGGTAGGAGACGTTGAAGCCGATCGTCCAGGTGGGGAACTCCCGCGAGAAGACGTCGCCCAGGGCGCTGCCGCCGGGGAGGGTCCCGATGGGCGGGCCCAGCGGGTCGTTCACGTCGCGGATCAACTGGGTGCCGCCCACGCCGCTGGAGCCGTAGGAGGCCAGCACGTCCAGCTGGGGCAGCTTCTGGGCCCGCGAGTACTTGAGCCCGTACTCCGCGTTCTCCAGCGCCAGGCGGGCGGCGGTCAGGTCGGTGCGGGCGGCCAGCGCGTGGGCGATGGCGGCCGGGATGTCCACCGTGAAGGCCTCGGCCGTGGGCCGCTCGGTGGTCACGATGCGCATGTTCCAGGTGTCGGGGTCGTTCTTGGGGAAGATGGACTGCTTGAGCGCGTCCTCCGCCTCCAGCAGCGCGTTTTCGGCCAGGATCACGCCCTCTTCACGGCTGGCCTGCTCGGACTCGGCGGCCACCACGTCCAGCGGGGCCATGGTGCCCACGCGCACCTTGATGTTGTTCTCCTCCACCAGGCGCGCGGCCAGGGCCAGGCTCTTGCGCTGGGCGGCCAGGTTGTCGATGGCGAAGATGAGGTCGTAGTAGAGCGCCTTCACGTTGGCGCTGATGTTCACCACCGTCTGCTTGAACTGCACGTCCGAGATGTCGCGGTTCCGCTTGGCCACCTGGATCTGGTAGCGGGCGTTGTCGACCTTGAACCCGCGCAGCACCGGCTGCTGGAGCTGGAGGAACAGCGACGAGTTGAACGTGGGGTTGAAGTTGGCGCGCGTGCTGTTGGTGTCGACCTTGGAGTTGTTGAAGTCGAGGCGCAGGGCGCCGCCCGTGGGCAGCTCCTGGGTGGCGCCGAAGTTGTAGGTGAGGCTGTCGGTGTCCACCGTTTCGCCGCCGGCGAACACGTCGGTGGCGGCGGTGGTCCGGCTGTTCTTGGTGATGGTGGAGAAGAGCAGGGGGTCGTAGAAGCCCTGAAGCTGGCGCACGGTCTGCGCGTCGATCTCCGGGTTCAGCTTCTCCACCGCGATGTCGGCGTTGCCCTCCAGGGCCCGGGCCACCGCGTCCTGGAGCGAGAGCTCCAGGACCGGGCGCGGATCGGGAGTGGGTACGGGGACCGGCCGCGTCTCCACTTCGGCCGGCAGCGCCGGGGGCGGAGGGGTTGGGCTTGGCTCCTGGGCGAAGGCCCGCCCGCCCAGCGAGAAGGCGAACACGGCGGCCAGGGAGAAGCGTTCCAGTCGAGTCATCCTGCAGCAACCTCCTCAAGAAAAGGGCGAAGCGTCGAGCGTAGCAGCCGACGTCCCGGCGCGGCAAGCCACCCGGCGCTCCACCGATTCAGAACGAGCCGGAAGGCCGAAAAGATCCGCGACTTGCGGCGCGTTCACACAATTGGACCGGCGTTGACGGGTCCCACCCCCCGCATGTAGGATCTGGGCCGGATCCCAGGCCCAAAGTTTGCCCAGGTCGATGGTGCGTCGTCCACACGCGAGCGCGGTCGTCCGTCCGGCCCACGGAGCCCTCCTCCGTCATCGGAACGTAGCGGAGTTGTCATGCCGTTTTGGCGCCGGTTTGCGAGCGTCCTCGAGGGCGTTCCCGCGTTCCCTTCCGGCTCGTGGATGGCCCTTGGTTCCCCCAATTAGACGTTCTCAGTGCCATGAGAGAGGTCTGTAATGCGGCATGTTTTGAGAGGTCGTTGGTTCTTCATCATCGCTCTGGCGGTAGCTCTGGGCGCGGCGGCCGGAGCCTCGGCCCAGAGCGTCACCACGGGGGCAATCTCGGGGCTGGTCAGCGACGAGAGCGGGGGCGTCCTTCCGGGCGCCAGCGTGGTGGGCGTGCATGAGCCCACGGGCTCGACGTACACCGCGGTCACCGACGGAGATGGGCGCTTCACGCTGCTGAACGTCCGCGCGGGCGGGCCCTACAGCGTGACGGCCACGCTGTCCGGGTTCAAGGAGCAGAAGCAGGGCGGCATCAGCGTGGCCCTGGGCTCCACCCGCGAGCTGGGCTTCCGCCTGCACCTCGAGTCGATGACCGAAAGCGTGGAGGTGGTGGCCACGGCGGGCACCGTCATCAACCCCCTCAGCAACGGTCCCGCTTCCAACGTCTCCGAGGCGGCCATCGAGACCCTGCCCACCATCGGGCGCGGCTTCGACGACTTCACGCGCACCAACCCCTATTTCGCCTCCACCGCCATCGGCGGCACCAACAGCAACGGCGTCTCGGTGGCCGGCCGCAACAACCGCTACAACAACATCCAGATCGACGGCGCGGTCAACAACGACCTCTTCGGGCTGGCCGCCAACGGCGCCCCCGGCGGCCAGGCGGACGCGCAGCCCATCTCGCTCGACGCCATCCAGGAGCTGCAGCTGGTGGTGGCGCCCTACGACGTGCGCCAGGGCGGCTTCTCGGGCGGCGGCATCAACGCCATCACCAAGAGCGGCGCCAACCAGGTCTTCGGGACCGTGTACTGGTTCGGGCGCAACGAGAGCCTGGTGGGCGACGGGCCCACCGGCACCCAGTTCGGCAGCTTCAGCGACAAGGTCTTCGGGGCCAGCGTGGGCGGGCCCATCGTGAAGGACAAGGCGTTCTTCTTCGTGAACGGCGACCTGGCGCGCAAGAACGTGCCCAACGGCTTCGCCATCGGCGGCAGCTCGGGCCAGAACTTCGGCCACCAGGCCGAGGCCCAGCAGATGGTGGACATCCTGCAGACCCGCTACAACTACAACCCCGGGTCCTTCAGCGACGAGTTCATCCGCAACACCGATAACAACAAGGTCTTCGCGCGGCTGGACTTCAACCTCAGCCAGCAGCACCGCCTGACCCTGCGCCACAACTACATCGACGGCGTGAACGACCTGTACGGCACGTCGAACAGCTCCACCGCCTTCAACTTCCCCGACCACGTCTACCAGTTCAACAGCAAGACCAACTCGACCGTGGCCCAGCTCAACAGCACGTTCGGGACTTCGGTCAACGAGTTCCGGCTGACCTACCAGCGCATCCGCGAGGAGCGCGGCACCACCAGCCAGTTCCCGCAGATCCAGGTCGACCTGGCCGACGGCACGCGCCTGCTGGCCGGCACCGAGCAGTTCTCGGCCGCCAACTCGCTGGACCAGGACATCTTCGAGTTCACCGACGACTTCACGTTCTTCAAGGGCAAGCACAGCATCACCGTCGGCACCCACAACGAGTTCTTCAAGTTCCGCAACCTCTTCATCCGCGACAACTTCGGCACCTACCGCTTCTCCAGCCTGGCCAACCTGAATGCCGGCCTGGCCCAGCAGTACGACTACAGCTTCTCGACGACCTCCGACCCGCAGCAGTCCGCGCGCTTCAAGGTCAACCAGTTCGGGTTCTACGTCGGCGACGTCTGGCGGGCCACGCCGCGGGTGACGCTGACCCTGGGCGTGCGCCTGGACAAGCCGAACTTCCCGGACAAGCCGACCGCCAACCCCGCCGCCGAAGCCGCCTTCGGCTTCGGCACCGACGAGGTGCCCAGCCCGCTGATGTTCTCCCCGCGGGTCGGCTTCAACTACGACATGAAGGGTGACGGCAAGCGCCAGCTGCGCGGCGGCGTGGGCCTGTTCTCGGGCCGCACGCCCTACGTGTGGCTCTCCAACCAGTATGGGAACACCGGGGTCGAGTTCCAGCGCATCGGGGCCGCCTTCAACGCCAACAACCGGATCCCGTTCGTGCCCAACCCCATCAGCCAGCCCAAGACCGTCACCGGCGCCACCGCCGGCGCCTTCGCCAACGAGGTCGACCTCATCGACCCCGACTACAAGTACCCCTCGGTCCTGCGCGGCAACCTGGCCTACGACGCCGACCTGGGCCTGTGGGGCATGATCGGGACGGTGGAGGTCTTCGGCGCCACCAGCATCAAGGACATCAACTACAACAACCTGAACCGCGTGCCGGGGCCGACCACACTCTTCGACGGCCGCCCCATCTTCGTGCGCAAGGTGCCCGCCCTGAGCGACGCCGTGCTGCTCACCAACACCGACCAGGGCTCGCAGTGGAGCATCAGCACCAAGCTGGAGAAGCCGTTCCGCGAGGGGCTGTACGCCAGCGCCTCCTACATCTACGGCCGGTCGAAGTCGGTCAACGACGGCACCTCCAGCCAGGCCCTGTCCAACTGGCGCTTCGTCTACGTGCCGGGCGACATCAACAACCCGCCCCTGGCCTTCTCCAACTTCGACACCGGCAGCCGCATCAACCTGGCCCTCTCCTACGACCTGAAGGTGCTCACGCACCTGCACCCGGTGGTCTCGCTCTTCTACAACGGCCAGTCCGGCCGCCCCTACTCGGTGCTCTTCAACACCGACGTCAACAACGACGGGACGGTGGGCAACGACCTGCTCTTCGTGCCGGCCAGCGTGAACGACGTGGTGGTGCGGGGCGGCACGCCCCAGCAGCTCGAGGACTTCATCGCCAACGACGAGAGCCTTTCGGCCCACCGCGGCCAGATCGTGCCCCGCAACGCCGGCCGCTCGCCCTGGACGAACCAGCTCGACTTCCGCCTGGGCTTCGCGGTGCCCTTCAAGGGCGAGCGCAAGATCGAGTTCACCATGGACGTGCTGAACCTCATCAACCTGTTCGACAGCAGCGGCGGCAGGTTCACGTTCACGCCCAACCAGAACATCGCGCCCATCCGCTACCTGGGCCTGGACGCGGCCAGCGGCAAGCCCATCTACGACATCGCCACCCTGGCCGCGCCGACCTTCCAGAAGTTCACCACCGACGACCTGCGCTCGCGCTGGCAGGCCCAGTTCGGGGTCCGGGTCCGCTTCTAGGCCACCCGGCCTCGGCCGCAGAACGGGGGAGCGCGCCCAGCCGCCGGGCCGCTCCCCCGTCGTTCGTTTGCCGGCCGCTATAATGCCGGCTTGTCCAAGGAGACCCGCGCATGAAGGTGTTGCTGTCCCGCGAGCAGATCCAGGCCCGCATCCAGGAGATGGGCGACCAGATTCGGGCCGACTACGCGGGCAAGGAGCCCCACCTCGTGGGCGTGCTCAAGGGGGCCTGTCCCTTCATCACCACCCTCTCCCAGGCCATCGACGTGCCCCTCACGCTCGACTACATCGCCGTGTCCTCCTACGGGGCGGCCACCAAGTCGTCGGGCGAGGTGAAGCTGGTCAAGGACCTCGACCAGAGCCTCGACGGGCGCGACCTGCTGGTGGTGGAGGACATCGTGGACACCGGCCTCACCCTCAACTACCTGATGAACCTCCTGCGCGCCCGCGGCCCCCGCAGCCTGAAGGTGGCCGCGCTGCTGTCGAAGCCGTCGCGGCGGCTGGTGGAGGTCAAGGTCGACTACGTGGGGTTCGCCATCGAAGACCTGTTCGTGGTGGGCTACGGCCTCGACTACAACGAGCGGTATCGCAACCTGCGCGATATCGTCGTCTACGGGGCGTGAATCCTGGCCCTCGACCGGCACCGGGCACACAAGCGGACGAGAAAGCGGAGCGCCGGCTTTGCCGGCGCGGAGCGGCTGAGGGGGGAGCCCGAAGGGCGCGGGGGGATGTTCAGCGTCAACCCCACATCCCCCCGATCTCAAGGAACAAACTAGACTAGATGCCAATGACGCAAGTCATTGGCATCGATGCCGGGGGCACCAAGACCGTCGGCATCCTGGCCGACGAGACCGGGCGGCCCCTGGCCGAGGCCCGGGGCGGCGGGGCCAACCTCCAGACGCACGGTGAGCTGGAGGTGGAGAAGGTCCTGGACGGGATCCTGGACGCGCTCGATCCCACGCGGCGCAACGTGGCCGCCGTGTGCCTGGGCATCGCCGGCGTGGACCGGCCGGTCGACGAGCAGGTCATCCGCGGCATCCTGAGGCGGCTCGGCTACCGCGAGACGGCGCGCATCGTGAACGACGCCGCCATCGCCCTGGCCGCGGGCGCGCCCGGGCGGGTGGGCATCGTGGTGCTGGCCGGCACCGGCTCCATCGCCTACGGCGTGGACGCCGGCGGACGCACCGTGCGCGCCGGCGGCTACGGGTTCCTGCTGGCCGACGAGGGGTCCGCCTACTGGCTGGGGCACCAGGCCCTGCGCCTGGTGGTCCGGGCCGGCGACGGGCGTGGAGAGGCCACGGCGCTCACGCCGCTCCTCTTCGCCGCCCTGGAGGTGGCCTCCATCGGCGAGCTGGTCCCGCGCGTCTACGAGCGCGGCCTGCCCAAACACCGGATCGCCGCCCTGGCCCCGCACGTGGAGGCCGCCCGCAGCCAGGGTGACGCCCTGGCCGCCGGGCTGATCGAGCAGGGCGCGCGCGAGCTGGCCCTGGCCGCGGCGGCGGTGGCCCGCCAGGCCGACTTCGGGCCCGCGCCCTTCCCGGTGGTGGTGGCCGGCGGGGCCTTCAAGGCCTGCCCCTCGATGCTCCCCGCGCTGGAGCGTGCGCTCGACCTTCCCCGCGCGCGCCTCAGCCCCCTGCAGCTGGAACCGGCCATGGGCGCGGTGGCCCTGGCCCTCGACCTCGTGAGGCGATGAGCAACGCAAAACGACTGATCGTGAACGCCGACGACCTGGGCCGCACGCCCGGCATCAACTCCGGCATCTTCGAGGCCCACCAGAAGGGCGTGGTCACCAGCGCCACCCTGATGGTGAACTACCCGGCCGCGTCCGCGGTGGCCCCGCTCTCGCGCCAGGCGCCCGGGCTGGGCATCGGCCTGCACGTCGCGCTCACCGGCGGGCCCTCCACCCTGCCCGCCGCGCAGATCCCGAGCCTGGTCGACGCCGCCGGCCACCTGCCGGCCAAGCCCGAGGGCCTGGGCGGGGCGCGGCCGGAGCACGTGTTGCTGGAGGCGCGCGCGCAGCTCAAGCTCTTCCGCAAGCTCATGGGGCGCGAGCCCACCCACCTCGACAGCCACCACCACTCGCACCGCCTGCCGGTGGTGCTGGACGCGCTGGTCACGCTGGCCTGGGAGACGGGGCTGCCCGTGCGCAACGCCTCGCCCGAGACGCTGCGCCGGCTGCGGGCCGAGGACATCCCCACCACCGACCACTTCGTGGAGACCTTCTTCGACGCCGGGGTGACGCTCGAGAACCTGCTCAAGATCCTCGACGCCGTCCCGCCCGGCACCACGGAGATCATGTGCCACCCGGCCCACGTGGACGACGAGCTGCGGAGCACCAGCAGCTACGCGGCCGTGCGCGAGCGGGAGCTGGCCGTGCTCACCGACCGCGAGGTGCGCCAGGCCCTGCAGGCCCTGGGCATCAAGCTGGCCACCTTCGCCGACCTGGCCGCATGATCGCGCCCGCGCCGCCCGCGGCCCGGGTGCGCGTGCTGGACGACGCGGCGGCGGTGGCCCGGGCGGCGGCGGACGCGGTGGGGGCGGCGGTGGCGGCGGCGCCGGAGCTGGTGCTCGCGCTGCCCACCGGGCGCACGCCCGTCCCCCTCTACGACGAGCTGGCCCGCCGGCACCGCGAGCGGGCCCTCGACCTCTCGCGGGCGCGCGGGTTCAACCTCGACGAGCTGGTGCTGCCGCCGGACGACCCGCGCAGCTTCCACTCCTTCATGGAGCGCCACGCGTGGGGCCGGACGGGCCTGGACCGCGCGCGCTGCGACATCCCGAACGGCGCCGCCACCGACCTCTCTGCCGAGTGCCGCCGCTACGAGGACGCCATCGAGGCGGCGGGCGGGATCGACCTGGCCCTGCTGGGCCTGGGCACCGACGGCCACGTGGCCTACAACCTTCCCGGACCGGTCACGCTGCCCACCCATGTGGTACGCCTGCCCGACGGGCTGGCCGCGTCGCTGGGCCTGCCGCCCGAGGCCTGGCCGCTGCGGGCGCTGACCATGGGGCTCGGCACCATCTCCCGCGCGCGGGCGCTGCTGGTGCTGGCCACGGGGGAGAGCAAGGCCACGGCCGTGCGGGCCTTGCTGGGCGGCGTGCCCGACCCCGAGTGGCCCTGCTCGTTCCTGGGCGGCCACGCCGCCTTGCACGTGCTGCTGGACCCGGCCGCGGCCAGCGGCCTGGCCGGCCTTTCTTTGCCGTCGCGCCCAAACGCCTCTCGCGGCTGACCTATCCTGGCTGTGGCAGCATGCCACTTCCCAACAGCCGGGTCCCTCCCGACCCGCGCGCCGCCGCCTGGCGGCGCTACGGGTTGGCCGTTCTCTGCGTGGCCGCGGCCACGCTGGTGCGCTGGCGCCTGGCGCCCGTGGTCGGGAACACGGTCCCCCTCACGCTCTTCTATCCCGCCCTGGCCGCCATCACCTGGCTGGCCGGCCTGGGCCCCGGGCTCTTCGCCGTGGCCCTGAGCGGCGTGGCCGGCACGGTCCTCTTCGCCGCCCCGCCGCCCTGGGGCAGCGGGGCCTGGATTGGGGAGGCCGCGCGGCTGGCCATCTACGCCTTCGTGGGCGTGCTGCTGGTGCTGCTGGTCGAGGTGGTGCGCCGACAGGGCCAGAGCGCCCAGGATGCGGCGCGGGCTGCCCGCGACGCGGAGGGCAGGTGGCGCTCGCTCGTGGACAACACGGCCGACTCCATCTCCATCCTCGATCCCCAGGGCCGCGTGGTGTTCGCCAACCGGCCGCGCGGGGAAGGGGCGGCCGTGGGGGAGGTGCTGGCCGAACACGTGCCTCCCGCGCAGCGGGAGGAGGTGCGCCGCGAGCTGGAGCGCGTGTTCGAGCGCGCCGAGGCGGCCCGCTTCGAGGTCGAGGTGCCGCGCGGCCCGGGCGGCTCGGCCTGGGAGGAGAGCCGCCTCGTCCCCATCCGCGCCGAGGGCGGCGTGCAGGGAGCGCTGGTCATCAGCAGCGACGTCACCGAGCGGCGGCGCTCGCTGGACGCCCTGCGCGAGAGCGCGGCCCGTTTCCAGGCCCTGTTCGAGAGCAGCCTCGATGCCATGCTGGTGGCCGATGACGAGGGCCGGCTGGTGGACGCGAACCCCGCCGCCTGCGTGCTCTTCGAGACCACGCGCGAGGCCCTGCTGGGCGCGGGCATCTGGGAGTGGAGCCCGGGCCGGGCCGCCTTCGACGAGGCCTGGGCCCGCTTCCTCACCGACGGCACGATGCGCGGCGAGTGGGAGCTGCAGGCCGCGGGCGGGGCGCCGCGGCAGGTGGAGTTCTCGGCCCGGGCCCGCTTCACGCCCGGCCGACACCTCTCGGTGCTCCGCGACATCACCGAGCGGCGCCGGGCCGAGCGCGCGGCGGAGTTCCTGGCCCGGGCGGCCGGCCTCCTGGCCGCCTCGCTCGACGAACGCGAGACGGCGCGCGTGCTGGCCGCGCTGGCCGTGCCCGAGCTGGCCGACTGGAGCGGGGTGGACCTGCCCCAGCCCGACGGGCGCCTGCTGCGTGTGGCCCTGGCCACCGCCGATCCCGCCCGCGCCGAGCCGGCCTGGGACCTGGCCCGCCGCCACGCTCCCGATGGCGTGGGCGGCGCCATGTCGGCCCAGGTGCTGCGCAGCGGCGAGCCCTGGCTGGCCACCACCCTCGACGCCGCGGCGCTCGAGCGCCTCAGCGGGGGCGACCCCGAGCACCTGCGGCGGCTGAAGGAGAGCGGGCTGTGCTCCGCCCTGGCCGTGCCCCTGGCCAGCCGCGGCCACGTGCTGGGCGTGCTCTGGCTGGGCAGCACCGACCCCGCCCGGACCTTCGGGCCCGCGGAGCTCAAGGTGGCCCGCGAGCTGGCCGACCGCGGCGGCATGGCCCTCGAGAACGCGCGCCTCTACCGCGAGGCCCAGGACGTGAACCGGGCCAAGGACGAGTTCCTGGCCACGCTCTCCCACGAGCTGCGCACGCCCCTCAACGCCATCGTGGGCTGGACGCACCTCCTGCGCACGGGCGCGCTCGACTCGCCCACCTCCCAGCGCGCGCTGGAGACGATCGAGCGCAACGCGCGCCTGCAGAGCCAGCTCATCGCCGACATCCTCGACGTGTCCCGTATCGTGTCCGGCCAGCTGCGCCTGGAGCGCGAGCCGGTGGGCCTGGGCGCGCTCCTGGCCGGGGCGGTGGACGCCGTGCGCCCGGTGGCCGAGGGCAAGGGCCTGCAGCTGGAGGCCGCCCTGCCGCCCTCCCCGGGCCCGGTGATGCTGGGCGACGTGGGCCGCCTGCAACAGGTGGCGCAGAACCTCCTCAACAACGCCATCAAGTTCACGCCCGCCGGGGGCACCGTGCGGGCCACGCTGCGCCTGGCCGGCGGAGCGGCGGAGCTGGTGGTCGAGGACGACGGCGTCGGCATCGCGCCCGAGTTCCTGCCCCACGTCTTCGAGCGCTTCCGCCAGTTCGACTCGTCCACCACCCGCTCCCACGGCGGCCTGGGCCTGGGCCTGGCCATCACGCGCCACCTGGTGGAGGCGCACGGCGGCAGTGTGGAGGCGGCCAGCGAGGGGGCGGACCGCGGGGCCACCTTCACGGTGCGCCTGCCCGTGCTGGCCGGGGCAGGCGCACCGAGCGAGCCGCCGCCCGGCGCGCAGCCGGTCGAGCTGGGCGGCGTGCGCGTGCTGGTGGTGGACGACGACGCCGACGGGCGCCAGGCCCTGGGCACCATGCTGGAGCGGGCGGGGGCCTCGGTGGCCCAGGCCGCCACCTCCAGCGAGGCCTTCGACGTGCTGGCCTCGTTCCGTCCCCACGTGATGGTGAGCGACCTGGGCCTGCCCCGCGAGGACGGCTTCTCGCTGGTCGCGCGGGTGCGGGCCCTGCCCCCCGAGCACGGCGGCTCCACGCCCGCGGTGGCCGTCACCGCCCACGCGCAGGCGGAGGAGATGGCGCGCGCGCTGCGGGCCGGCTTCCAGCTCCACCTGGCCAAGCCCGTGGACCCGGCCGAGCTCGCCGCCGCCGTCGCCCGCCTGGCCGCCGCGCCGCCGCCTCCCCCCTCGGGCGACTGACGGCCCGGCCGCTTCAGCGGCGGCGCTTGGGGGTCGTCTTCCGCGGACGCAGGGCGGCGCGGACGTGGCCCCCGGTCTCGTCCAGGCGCGTGCGGGCTTCGCTGGCCGACAGGGACCGCTTGCCCATCACGATGGCCGTCTTCACCTCGCCGCCGGCGGCCGCGAGGAGGCGGGCGGCGCGGGCGGGGGTGACGCCGGCGGCGGCGGAGACGATGCGCAGGGTGCGGTCGCGCAGCTTGGCCGAGCTGGGCTTCAGGTCGACCATCAGGTTCTCGTAGGCCTTGCCCAGCTTCACCATGGCCGCGGTGGTGATGGCGTTGAGCACGGCCTTGGTGGCCGAGCCGGCCTTCAGCCGCGTGGAGCCGGTGAGCACCTCGGGGCCGGTGGCGGCCACCACCACCACGTCGGCCAGCGCGCCCAGGCCGCGCCCGGGCGCGCAGGTGACGAGCACCGTGCGCGCGCCGCGCGCGCGGGCGGCCTGGAGGGCGCCTCGCACGAAAGGTGTGACCGAGCTGGCCGAGACACCCACCAGCAGGTCGCCCTGGCCCACGCGCCCGGCGGCCTGGGCGGCGCCGTCTTCGCCGCGGTCCTCCGATCCCTCCACGGCCCGGAAGACGGCGCTCTCGCCGCCGGCCATGACGCCCAGGATGCGGCCGGGATCGCTGCCGAAGGTGGGCGGGCACTCGGCCGCCTCCAGCACGCCCAGGCGCCCGCTGGTCCCGGCGCCGATGAAGACCACGCGCCCGCCGCCTCCCAGGGCCCGGGCCGCCTCGTCCGCGGCCCGGGTGATGGCCGGCACGGCGGCCAGGGCGGCCGTGACCGCCCGCCGGTCCTCATCCAGGAGGAGCCGCACGATGCGGGCGGTGGGCATCCGGTCCAGCGCCCGGCTGCGGGGATTGCGCGACTCGGTGAGGAGCCCAGCCCAGGGTCTGCCAGCCATATCCTTTTGGCCGCTGTGCCTCTGCGGCGTCGTTGGCCGTTGCTTCAGTTCGCGGCGGCCAGGCTCTTGCGGATCTGGTCCCGCAGCCGGACGGCCTCGGCCAGCACCTTGGCCTCGTCGAGCGTGAGCACCTTGCGGTCGCGCACCACGATGCGGCCCTCGACCACCACGTGGCGCACGTCGGCGCCCTTGGCCGCGTAGACGAGGTGCGAGACGGGGTCGTAGAGCGGGTGCAGGCGCGCCGCGTCGAGGCCCACCACCACCAGGTCGGCCCGCTTGCCGGGCTCCAGCGAGCCCAGCTCGTCCTCCAGGCCCAGGGCCCGCGCGCCCCCGATGGTGGCCAGGGCCAGCGCGGCCGGGGCGGGGGCGGCGGTGGGGTCGCCGCTCACGTGTTTGGCCAGCAGGGCGGCGGTCATCATCTCCTCGAACATGTCCAGGTCGTTGTTGCTGGCCGCGCCGTCGGTGCCCAGGCCCAGGCGCAGGTCCTCGGCGATCATCTCCCGCACCGGGGCCGGCCCCGAGGAGAGCTTCATGTTGCTCTGCGGGCAGTGGGCCACGCCCGCCTGCGCCTCCTTCAGGATGGCCCGGTCGCCGGGGCTGAGCCACACCCCGTGCGCGGCCAGCACGCCCTTGCGCAGGAAGCCCAGGTCGCGCAGCACCTCGGTGGGCGTCTTGCCGTCGTAGCGTTTCGCGACCTGCTCCTGCTCGTCGCGCGTCTCCGAGACGTGGATGAGGAGGGGCACGCCGTACTTGTCGGCCAGGGCCCGCGCCGCCTTCAAGGTGTCGGCGCTGCAGAGGTAGGCGGAGTGGGGGGCCAGCGCCGGCACCACCAGCGGGTCGCCCTTCCACTTCTGCACGTACTTCTCGATGTAGGCCAGCGACTCGGCGATGGTCTTGTTGTCGGGGGCCGGGAACTCGATCAGCGTCTCGCCGGCCACGGTGCGGATGCCGGCCTCCTTGGCCACCTGCGCCACCTCGTCTTCGAAGTAGTACATGTCCACGAAGGTGGTGGTGCCGGAGCGCAGCATCTCGAGGGCGGCCAGGCGCGTGCCCACGCGCACGAACTCGGCCGTCACGTTCTTCTTCTCGGCCGGGAAGATGTAGCGCTGCAGCCACTCCATCAGCTTGAGGTCGTCGGCCACGCCGCGCAGGAGGACCATGGCCGCGTGGCCGTGGGCGTTGATGAGGCCGGGCACCACCAGGCCGCCGCCGGCGTCGAGCGTCTGCCGGGCCCGGTAGCGGGCGTCCACGATGGCCGCCGTGTCCACGGCCACGATGCGGCCCTTGTCGATGGCCACCGCGCCGTTCTCGACGATGCGGTGCTCGGCGTTCACCGTGACCACGGTGGCGTTGCGCACCACCAGCTCCACCGGCCGCGGGGCGTCGGCGGCGGGGGCGGGCCGGGACAGGACGACGAGGGCCGCGCCCGCGGCCAGCCAGGCTCTCACAGGTTCCTCCGATCGAAGGGCAGCGGCAGCAGCTTGGAGACGCGCAGGGTGCGCGAGCGGCCGTGCAGGTCCTGCAGGCGCACCGCGATGTCGCCGCAGAACTCCCACAGGATCTGCCGGCAGGGGCCGCAGGGCGCGGTGAGGCGCGGCGAGTCGGCCACCACCGCCATGGCCTCGAACTCGCGCAGGCCCTCGGACACGGCCTTGAACACGGCCACCCGCTCGGCGCACAGGGTGAGGCCGTAGCTGGCGTTTTCGATGTTGCAGCCGGTCACGATCTCGCCCGAGCGGGTGAGCAGCGCGGCCCCCACCTTGAACTTCGAGAAGGGCGCGTGGGCCAGGCGCCGCGCGTCTTCGGCCAGGGCGGCCAGGGCGGGCATGCCGGCGGGCAGCGCGCGCCTCACGGCGTCTGCACCGCCTCCACCACGATGCGGCCCAGCACGTCCATGAGCCCGGCCCGCACCTCTTCACCCACCTCCAGCACCTCCACGTGGTCGAGCTTCTTGTCGATCACGCCGGCGGCCATGTTGGTGAGGCAGGACAGGCCGAGCACGCGCACGCCCATGTGGCGGGCCGCGATGGCCTCCGGCACCGTGGACATGCCCACCGCGTCGGCCCCCACCACCCGCGCCATCCGGATCTCGGCCGGCGTCTCGTAGGAGGGGCCGCTGAAGGCGATGTAGACGCCCTTGCGGGCGATGACCCCGGCCGCGCGGCAGGCCTTCTCGGCGATGAGGCGCAGGCCCGGGTCGTAGGCGTCGCTGAGGTCGAAGAAGCGCAGGCCCAGCGCGTCCTCGTTGGGGCCGATCATGGGGTTGTCGCCCATGTAGTTGATGTGGTCCTCGATCACCATCAGCTCGCCCGGCCGGTAGTTCGCGTTCACGCTGCCGGCGGCGTTGGTGAGCACCAGCTTGGTCACGCCCATCCGGGCCAGCACCCGCACCGGGAACACCACCTGGGCCATCGTGTAGCCCTCGTAGTAGTGCACGCGCCCGGCCATCACGGCCAGCGGCACTCCCCGCGCGCGGCCGATGACCAGCTCGCCCTTGTGGCCGATGGCGGTGGAGGTGGGGAAGTGGGGGATCTGGCCGAAGGGGATGACGGTGGCGTCGTCCAGCGTGCGCGCGAAGGCGCCCAGCCCCGAGCCCAGCACCAGGCCCACCGTGGGCCGCAGCGCGGACCGCGCCTGGATGAACGAGACGGCCTCGGAGAGCTGCTGGAGAAGGGGAGCCTCGGTCACGCCGCGTGTCCCTGGGTCACAGCAGCATGCCCGCCCAGCAGGCGCTCATGAAGGCGGCCAGGTTGCCGGCGATCATCCCCCGCAGGCCCAGGCGCGCGATGTCGGCCCGGCGCGTGGGGGCCATGCCGCCGATGCCGCCGATCTGGATGGCGATGCTGGAGAAGTTGGCGAAGCCGACCACCGCGTAGGAGAGGATCACCTGCGTGCGCGGCGAGAGGGCCACCGCGTGCGTGCGCACGTCGGTGGCGAACTGGCCGAAGGCGATGAACTCGTTGAGCACGGTCTTGAGGCCGATGATGCCCCCCACGTACTGGGTCTCGTTCCAGGGCACACCCATGACCCAGGCCAGGGGCCGCAGCAGCTCGCCCATGATCTGCTGGATGCTCAGGTGCGGGTAGCCGGCGAAGCCGCCCAGCCAGCCCACCACCGCGTTGGCCGTGGCCACCAGGGCCACGAAGGCGATCAGCATCCCGCCCACGTTGAGGGCCAGGCTCACGCCGTCGCTGGCCCCGGCCGCCGCGGCCTCGATCACGTTGACGGTGGTCTTCTCCACCTCCACGCCGCTGGTGCCCTGCGTCTCCGGCACCTGCGTCTCCGGCACCATCACCTTGGCGATCAGGATGGCGGCCGGGGTCTGCAGGATGGTGGCCGCCAGCAGGTGGCCGGCCACGTTGGGGATGAGGTCGCGCAGGATCAGCGTGTAGGCGGCCAGCACGCCCCCGGAGGCGGTGGCGAAGCCGCACACCATCACGTTGAACAGCTCCGAGCTGGTCATGGTGGGCACGTAGGGCTTCACCACCAGCGGGGCCTCGGTCTGGCCCAGGAAGATGTTGGCGCTGGCCGAAAGCGTCTCCGCGCCCGAGGTGCGCAGCGTGCGCTGCATGACCCAGGCCAGGCCCTTCACGATGGGCTGCATCACGTGCAGGTGGTAGAGCACCGCCATCAGCGAGGCCAGGAAGATGATGGTGGGCAGCACGCTGAAGGCGAAGAGGGCGCCCGTGTTGGCGATGTAGCCCGCGGTGGTGTCGAGCGTGCCGTCGGCGGCCGGCGTGCCCACGGGCACGTTGAACTGCACCAGGTTGCCGAACAGCATGCGTGCGCCCTGCTCGGTGAAGGAGAGCAGCGCGTCCACCACCGCCCCCACCTTGGCGAAGAAGGCCAGGCCCAGGCGGGTCTTCAGCACCAGCAGCGCGAACACGCCCTGCAGCAGCATGGCCATGCCCACCAGGCGCCAGGAGATGGCCTTGCGGTTCTCGCTCAGGGCCAGGGCGATGAGGGTCATGACGACGAGGCCCACCACGCCCATGAGGCGCGGGCCCAGGCCCACGGCCCCCACGGCCGGCGGGGCGGCGGCCTGGACCTGGGCGGCGGCCAGCAGGAGGAGGGGCATCAGTTCAGGACCTCGCGCACCAGGGGCGTGCTGGCCGGCGCCTGCGGGCCCAGCTCGACGGCCGCCTTCAGCATGGCCAGCGCCTCGTCCAGGCGCGTGCGGTCGTTCACGTGCACCGTCATCAGCGATTCGCCGGGCAGCACCAGGTCACCCACCTTCTTGTGCAGCACCAGGCCCACCGCGGGGTCGATGCGGCTGTCCACCGTCTCCCGGCCTGCTCCCAGCAGCATGGCCGCCCGGCCCACGGCGCGGCAGGCGATGCGGGTCACGCGGCCCTCGCCGTCGGACTTGAGCTCGACCTTCTCCCGCGCGGCCGGCAGCTTGCGCAGGTCGTCGCACACGGCCGGGTCGCCGCCCTGCAGCTCGATGACCTGCTGGAACGTGCGCAGGCCGGCCCCGGAGTCGAGGGCGTCGCGCACGCGCCGGCGCGCCTCCTCCAGGGACGCGCTGGCCCCGGCCAGCGACAACATCCAGGCCGCCAGCTCCAGCGAGAGCGACTCGAGGTCCTTGGGCCCGCGGCCCTTCAGCACCTCCACGCACTCCGCCACCTCCAGCGCGTTGCCCACCGTGCGGCCCAGCGGCTGCGACATGTCGGTGATGAGGGCGGCCACCTTCTTGCCCATGCCGCGCCCGATCTCGACCATGGTCCGGGCCAGGGCGCGCGAGTCCTCGAACTTCTGGAGGAAGGCGCCGTCGCCCGTCTTCACGTCGAGCACCAGGGCGTCGATGCCCTCCGCCATCTTCTTGCTCATGATGGAGGCGGAGATGAGGGGCAGGCTCTCCACGGTGGCGGTGACGTCGCGCAGGGCGTAGAGCTTGCGGTCGGCGGGCGCGATCTCCGGCGTCTGGCCGATGAGGCCCAGCCGGCACTGCTTGAGCACGGAGCGGAACTCGCCCAGCGAGAGCTGGACGCGGAAGCCGGGGATGGACTCCAGCTTGTCCAGCGTGCCCCCGGTGTGGCCCAGGCCGCGCCCCGAGATCATGGGCACGTACACGCCGCAGGCCGCGGCCAGGGGGGCCAGCACCAGGCTCGTCTTGTCGCCCACCCCGCCCGTGGAGTGCTTGTCGACCTTGGGGCCCGGCAGCTCCGAGAGGTCGAGCACCTCGCCCGTGCGCATCATGGCCTCGGTGAGGGCCACCGTCTCCGCCGCCGTCGTGCCGCGGAAGAAGACGGCCATGGCCAGGGCCGAGGCCTGGTAGTCCGGTACCTCCCGCTTCGTGTAGCGCTCCACGAAGGACGTGATCTCCTCCCTGCTCAGCTCGGCGCCGTCCCGCTTCCGCTGGATGATGTCGACGGCGCGCAAGCGGGCTACTGTTTCTTCTGCTTGAGGCGCTCGACCTCGGCCCAGAGGTCGCGGCGCTTGCGGGCGGGAGGGGCCGGGGGCGCCGGCGGGGCCGGGGGCACGCCGGGCATGGAGGCCAGCACCTGGTCCATGAGGCTCTGGGTGTCGGCCTTCTTCGACTTGCGCCGCGTGGGCACCTGCGCGTGCCGGTAGTCGTGCGAGTTGTGGCAGGTGCGGCAGGTCACCTTGGCGATCTCGCTCCCGTTCAGGCTGCTGATGTCGTGGTTGAGCAGCAGCCGGCACCGCGGGCAGTAGTCATCGATGACGTCGCCGAGCCGTTGCGGACGGTCCGCCATTCTTGAAGTTTCCTCCGGACGGGGGGTGGCGGAAGTATAGCCCGAGAGCCGCCGGGGCAGGCCAGCCGCGCCCGGCCGCGCCCGGGCCGCGCAGTGTCGGAAATCACACGCAAATTGCCTTGGGAAGGGCGAGCCCCGTAGAATCCGCATTCCACCACCATGAACATGCCGCCGCAGGCCGACTACTACCGGCTGCGCACGGAGTGGCTGCGCTTCAAGAGCCAGCTCCACGACGCGCTCACGGCCCTGCCCGCCCTGCCGGCGGTGCTGGACGACGTGCAGCACCTGCTGGAGACGCGGGGCATGGTGGACGTGGTGTACCTCGACCTCGGCCGCTCGGGGGGCCACGAGACGAAGCTGGGCTGGGCCGCCTACGACGAGGCGGTGCGCGAGTTCGCGGCCCTCATGGCCGGGCTCAAGGCGGCCGGGGCCGGACTGGGCCCGCGCGACATCGTGTGCCTGCACACCGTGCGCTCCGACCGCTTCCTGGTCTTCCTGGCCGCCGACGAGCAGCGGCTGGAGCGGCGCAGCGCGGCCGCCCGCCGCGAGCGCCTGGTGTCGTCGATCCGCGAGCGCATGGACGGCGCCCCCCGGGGCAGCGTGCTGCGCTCGCTGCGCATGGCCGCCGGGCACGCGCGCGTGGAGCGCCGGCCGGCGGTGCGCGACGAGCGGGCCATCCAGCAGGCGGTGGCCGAGTCCATGATGGTGAGCCTGGTCGAGCGCGAGGGCATCGACACCGTCCGCCGCGACGAGCTGTCGGAGATGATCTTCAGCGGGGGGGTGCGGGCCGTGTTCCACCCCATCGTGCGCCTGGCCGACGGCGACGTGGTGGGCCACGAGGCCCTGACCCGCCCCCTCTCCGGGGTGTCCTTCGACAGCGTGGAGGAGATGTTCGCCTTCGCCGAGCAGTCCGACCTTCTCACCGAGTTCGAGCGCCTGTGCCGGCACACGGCCATCGCCTCCGCCGCCACCGTGCCCGACCTGGGGCTGCTCTTCCTGAACGCCTCCGCGCGGGCGGTGGAGGACCCGGACTGGAGCGGGCCGGCCATGGAGAAGGCGCTGGCCGCCTCCGGGCTGCACCCGCACGACATCGTGGTGGAGATCACGGAGCGGGTGGCCATCGTGCGCCACGACGAGTTCCAGAGCTCGCTGCGCACGTTCAAGGACCGCGGCTACCGGGTGGCCGTCGACGACATGGGCGCCGGCTACGCCTCCCTGCAGTCGCTGGCCGCCATCGAGCCCGACTTCCTGAAGTTCGACGTGAGCCTGGTGCGCGACATCGACCGCAGCAGCATCAAGCGCAGCCTGCTGGAGTCGCTGCGCCAGCTGGCGGCCAAGATCGGGGCCCGCGTGATCGCGGAGGGCGTGGAGAGGCCGGAGGAGATGCGCACGCTGCTGGAGCTGGGCATCGAGCTGGGCCAGGGGTTCCACTTCCACACCGACGGGGAGCACGAGTAATGCGCAACGCCGAGGTCATCCGCCAGTGGAAGATCCTCAAGCGGATCGAGGCCGGGCGCTACACCACCTCCGCCGAGCTGGCCCAGGAGCACGGGGTCACCGAGCGCACCATCCGCCGCGACCTGGAGGCGCTGCAGGAGGCGGGCTTCCCCCTCTACGACGACCGCCAGGACGGGCGCAAGATCTGGAAGCTCATCGAGGGCTACAAGCAGCGCCTGACCCAGACCTTCACCCTGGCCGAGCTCTCCGCCCTCTACTTCAGCAAGAACCTCATGTCGTTCCTGGGCGGGGCCCCCTTCGCCCGCGACGTGGAGTCGGCCTTCGCCAAGATCCAGGAGGCGCTGCCCCAGAAGAGCCTGCCCTACCTGGGCCGCATCCAGGAGCTGTTCTCGGCCCGGCCCGATCCCTGGAAGGACTATTCGCAGAAGCGGGACGTCATCTCGGCCCTGATCGACGCCACCCTCCACCAGAAGCGGGCCCGCATCGACTACTTCTCGTTCAACAGCAAGCGCACGAAGACGTACCGGGTCGACCCCTACCGGCTGGTGTACTGGCACGGCGGGCTCTACCTGTACGCGCGGGCCGAGCAGTACGACGAGGTGCGCACCTTCGCCGTGGAGCGCATCCAGAAGATCGAGGTGCTGGACGAGAGCTTCGAGGTGCCGGCCGACTTCAACGTGTCGGAGTACGCGCGCTCGGCCTTCGGCATCGCCGGCGGGAAGCCGGAGCCGGTGGAGCTGGCCTTCGACGCCGAGATGGCGGGCTACATCCGCGAGCGCGTCTGGCACGAGAGCCAGAGCGTGGAGGAGCAGCCGGACGGGTCGGTGGTGCTGCGCATGAACGTGGCCGCCGGCTTCGAGTTGAAAGCCTGGATCAAGGGCTTCCTGCCCCAGGTGCGGGTGGTGAAGCCGGCCGCGCTGCGGGACGACATCGCGCGCGAGCTGGAGGAGTCCAGGCAGCGATTCGCCGCCAAGCGGCGCTGAACCGCGCCCCGGTGGCGGTGATGAAGGAGGAGAACGTGAGAGCGACAGCTTGGGTCCCGATCATGGTCCTGGCCATGGCAGTCCCCGTGGCCTGCCAGGACAAGAACCCCCCGCCGAAGAGCCCGGTCGTGCCGACCGACCGGGAGGTGGTCATCACCCTGTCCGGCACCACCATCAACGTGGCACCCGAAACGGCCGTGGTGGCCAAGGGCCAGCCCTTGAAGTTCACGATAAGCGCGATGCGTGGCGCCACCAGCGTCGAGATCGACTTCGTGACCGCGCCGGCCGACGGGGGCCCGGACGACGGCAAGCCGTACGTGGGGCCCTTCCCCAAGAGGGAGAACGACCCCAAGAACCCCCAGCGCGGGCGCTACGTGCTGGCGCCCGGCCAGTCCTGGACCACGGAACCGGCCAATGAGCTGGGCTACTGGAAGTACCAGGTGATCGTGCGGGGCCCGGACGGCGAATACAGCGTCGACCCGGGCGTGATCATCAAGGACGGGATCTAGTACTTTTCGAGGGCCTTGACCAGCGCCGGCTGCGCGAGCAGCCGGCGCAGGTCGGGGTTCGTGCGCACGTCGCCGATCACGCCCCCCTCCACCGCCCGCACGGCGTGATCGGTGGCGGACGGGTCGTCCTTGCAGACGGCGAAGGCGATGGCCAGGTAGTACTCGCCGGTGGGCGTCTGCCGGGGAGTGGCCGCGGCCCGGGCCTCGGAGGCCGCCTCGCGGCAGCGGCGGAGGCCGGCCAGCGCCATGGCCAGGGCCGAGCGGTTCTCGCTGTTGCTGCCCTCCCGGGCCAGCTGCTCGCGCCAGCCGGCGGCCGCCTTCTCGTAGGCCGCGTCGGCCTCCTTCCGCAGCGCCAGCTGGCGGTCGGCGTCGCCCAGGTTCGAGAACGTGATGGGGTCGTTGGCGCCGCCGGCGATGGCCGCCTGCCATTCGTCGGCCGCGTTCCGGAAGCTGCCGGTGGCGTAGTAGACGACGCCGAGGTTGTTGTGGGCCTCCGGCGTGGGGTTGATCTTGAGGGCGGCCCTCAGCAGCGGCAGGGCCTGCTCGTGGTGGCCGGTCATGATGTGGACGGCGGCCAGGTTGCTGTAGCCCGTGTCCGACGTCGGGTGCAGGTTGATGACCTGCTGGAAGCACTCGGCGGCGTCGGCCAGCCGGCCCTTCTGCCGGGTGTAGAAGCCCCCCAGCTCGTTGTGGTTGCTCCAGAAGGTGGGCCGCAGGTCGCGGGCCCTCCGGAACATCTTCTCCGCCTCGCCGTTGCGGCCCAGGACCAGGTAGGCCTTGGCCATGTTGCGCAGCAGGGAGTCATCGGCGGGAGCGGCATCGAGCCCGTTCTCGAACGTCTGCGCGGCCTCCACCGTCTGGCCCCGGGCCAGCTGGACGAGGCCCAGGGCCAGGTGGGCCTCGGGCAGCGACGGCGACAGGGCCAGGGCGCGGTGGGCGGCCTCGTCCGCCCGGCGCAGGCTCTCGCCGTCCTGGTCGCGGCTGCGGTGGTAGACGATCCACTTCACCTGGGCCAGCATGGCGTGGGCCTCGGCGAACTCGGGGTCGGCGGCGATGGCGGCCTCGAACTCGCGCGCCGCCTCCTCCGTGTTGCGCGCGACGTCCCAGCCCTCGAAGAGCGTACGTCCCCTGGTGTAGTGATCGAGGGCCTCGCGCCGGCGGGGCAGAGAGGACTGCGGCCCGGGCAGGTGGAGCCCGGCCGCCATCTCGCGCTGGAGCTGGTCCACGTAGTCGAGGATGGAGCCGTCGGTCACGTTGAAGGTCCGCGTCCATTCCGGCTCCGGGCGGTGCAGGCGCTGGGCCTTGAGCGTGAGTGCGAAGCTGCCGCCGGGTTGGATGGTCAACGTGCCCAGGACCACGAGGTTCACGTCGAGGGCGTTGGCGATCTCGTCCACCGGCTCCGTGCCCTCGAAGAAGTGGCAGGAGGCGAACGGGACCACCGACACGCCGCGCTCGGCGCGCAGGCGGTCGGAGATGAGCAGGGGCACCACGTTGCGCAGGTACTTGTGGTCCGCCGGCCCGCTGTACGCGAGGGGGACGAGGGCCAGCGAGGTGGTCTGCGCCGGCGGAGGGGGATGGAGGCGGCCCCAGAGCGCCCACACCACCAGGGCGGCCACGGCCAGGGCCGTGGCCAGGGCGGCCAGCTCCTTGCGCTGCTCGCGCCAGTGCCGGCCCGGCGCCGGCAGCAGGCGGATGGCGGACTGCCCGCCCTGCACCGCGGCCAGGGCCCCGTCCACCTGGCGGGCGGAGGTGGGCCGCCGCTTGGGGTCGCGCTCCAGGCAGCTCATCACGATGGCGTCCAGGTCCTTCGGCACCTCGGGCGCCAGGCGGCCGGGCGACGGACAGGGCTCGCTCTTGTCGCGCAGGGCCAGGGGCAGCGGCCCGCGGTCGCCCGGCGGGCGCAGCCCCGTCAACATCTCGTACATGATCAGGCCCAGCGCGTAGAGGTCGGAGCAGGGCGTGGCCTCCTCGCCCCGCGACTGCTCGGGCGAGAGGTAGGCCAGCGTGCCCACCACGGCCCCGGCGTCGGTGAGGTGCTCGTCGCCGCGCTGGTAGGCCATGCCGAAGTCCATGACGATGGCCCGCCCGGCCCGGTCGAGCATGATGTTGCTCGGCTTCAGGTCGCGGTGGACCACGCCCCCCTCGTGGATGGCGGCCAGGGCGGAGCAGATCTGGCGGGCCACTCCCACCGTCTGCTTGGTCGAGAGCACGCCCACCGAGCGGATCAGGTCGTCGAGCGTCTGGCCCTCGACGAACTCCATCGAGATGTAGGGCGTCTGCTCCACCTCGCCCAGGTCGTGCACCCGGCACACGTTCTGGTGGGTGATGGCCCGGCCCAGGGCCAGCTCGCGCTGGAAGCGCTGGCGCGATTCGGGCTGCGCGGCCGGCCCCGTCATCACCTTCAGGGCCACGCTGGTGCCGGACAGTGTGTCGATGGCCTTGTAGACGCGGCCCATGCCGCCCACGCCCACCTCTTCCACGATCGTGTAGCGCTCGCCGAAGGCGGTGCCCGGCCCCAGGGGGCGCGAGGGTGGCGGGGCGGCCCGGGGGCCGCTCAGCCCGGGCGAGGTGGCGTCGTGCTCGCCGGAGGGACGGATGGTCAGGGTTCCTTCCCTGGAATTCGCGCTCGGAGGCGGAGGGCTGCACAGGGTGCACGACCCGCGCTGGCCGGGAATCTCCGAGCCGCACTGCGAACAGGTCATGGGAGAGAGTCCGATGTCCGCCGGTGAGGCATGATCCTTCGTCTGGGCGGCGCGAGCGTATCACCTCCGGACCTGGCCTGACAGTGCTTGTCACTAGGCTTGGGCCAGGATGTCCAGCGCCCTGAGCACTTCCGCCCCGCCTCCCCACCCGCTCGACCCGGGGCTGGCGGTGCACGAGGTCTCGGTGCTGCCCGAGATCCCGTTCGTCGCCTTCGATACCGAGACCACCGGCCTCCACGCCAGCGACCGGCTGGTGGAGCTGGGCGCCGTGCGCTTCCGGGCCGGGCTGGTGGAGGACGAATGGTCCACCCTGGTCAACCCCGGCTGTCCCATTCCCCGCGAGGCCACGGCCGTCCACGGCATCCGCGACGAAGACGTCGCCCGCTCGGCTCCTTCTTCCCGGGTCCTGCCCACGTTCCTGGGCTTCATCGACGGCGCCGCCCTGGTCGCCCACAACGCGCCCTTCGACCTGCGGGTGATGGCCCTGGAGCTGCTCAGGGCCGGCCTGCCCCTGCCCGACAACCCGGTGCTCGACACCTGCGCCCTCTCGCGGAGCCTGGGCGTGGAGGTCCCCAATCACCGGCTGGGCACGCTGGCCCAGGCCTTCGGCGTGCCCCAGGGCCGCGCCCACCGCGCCCTGACCGACGCCCGGGTGGCCAAGGACCTGCTGCAGGCCTACTTCCGGGCCCTGGGGCGCACCGCCGAGTCCCTGGTGCGCCAGGCCCTGACGCGGGAGCCGCTGCTCCTCACGTTTCGCGGCCTGGCCTGCGAGCCGGTTCCCGACACGCCGCTGGTGGCGCTCATGCGGCGGGCCCGGGCCGAGCGGCGGGCGGTCGTCATCGCCGGCAGCGAAAACGGGCGCAGCCGCACCCAGCGCGTGGAGCCGCGCGACGTCTACGCCCTGGGCGGCCAGGTCTACGTGGAGGCGGACTGCCACGAGGACGGCGCCGTGCGCACCTTCCGCGGCGACCACATCCTGGCCGCCCGCCTCGACGGGCCGAGCTTCCGCCAGTAGCCTCGGGCCCTTCGGGCCCGAGGGGGGTAGCCCGAAGGGCGTAGGGGGGCTGGGAGCGTCGCGAAGCGGTGGCCCCCCTGAATAATCGAAGCCAGCGCGTTCGGGCCATCACGGAACAGCCGGGGCACGGGGACGGGTACGTGCACGTTCACAAGCATCCCCATGCCGGCCGCGCATGGCTGCGATGCTAGACTCAGCGTTTTGCCAGCGCCATGACCGCCACCATCCTCGAGACGTTCCCGAACCAGCACCCGGGCCGCGACTACCTCGTCA
>Ga0111538_10002171_pt1 | contig 27589 bp, 27 predicted proteins | sample SoiMethybrSBSTD1_FD_79669 | JGI IMG/M metagenome (GOLD analysis project Ga0111538, IMG submission 79669) | Bulk soil microbial communities from a Populus tree surrounding site in Tennessee, USA - Soil MetaG P. TD hybrid SBSTD1 (version 2)... | ecosystem: Environmental > Terrestrial > Soil >...
ACGATGCGCCAGCCCTCGGGCCGCTTGCGCAGGACGACGGTCGTCATCCCCGTCAGCTCCTTGCCGTCCGGCATCTTGAGCCGCCAGCGGCCGCGCGCGAGCGCCGCGTCCGGCCCCAGGGTCACGACGTCCATCGCGGGGAAATCGAGCTTCCCCATCTGCTTGCCTGCACCCTGGTAGCGCGCGCGATAGCGGTCGAGCGTCGCCTGCCACCCGCGAGTCTCCTGGCCGTTCGAGAAGAACACGAGGTCCGGCGACTTCCAGTACCCCGCCATGTAGCCCTCGAGGTCGCCGCGGTTCCAGGCCTCGACCTGGGCCGCGAGGACGGCCCCCACCCCTGCCCGCACATCCGTGGCCAGGCTGGCCGGCGCGGACGCGAAGACGGCGAGCGCGGTCAGGCCGGCCACGGATAGGACGGTCGGCAAGAAGGATCGGCTCACGCGCATCTCCTCGCGGGCTACTTCGCCGCAGACGGAGGCCATTGGCCGACGGCCTCCGCGAGTTCCCTGGTGTTCATGAAGAACGTGAGGCGTGCGATCCTGTCGTTCCTCACCTGGACGATCGCGGCGCGATGCACTGCGAACGGCCGCTCCGAGGGCCGGAGGCGCCCGAGCGGCGCCTGCAGGCGGCCGATCACGAGCGTCTCCACGAGAACATCGTCGCCGACCGCGACCAGACGGATGTTTGTCGTCCTGGCGCCGGCGGCGGCGTGCTTCCAACGATCGAACCACGCCTTCACGTTTGCCCTTCCGGTGGAGGGGCCCGGCTCGCTCAGGTCGTCGAGGAGGGCGTCTTCGGCAAACGCGGCCAGGAACGCGATCCCGTCCCCCGCATCCAGCGCGGCCAGGGCCGTCTTCACGAGGGCGGTGTTGCGGCTCTCGACCGCCGCTCCCGCGATGTGCACGGCCATCTCGCTCGGCAGAGTGGGCAGCGCGCGCGCCGGCGGGGGGCCTGGGCCCAGCAGGCCGAGCTGGGCCATCGGGGTCTGGCTGTCCAGATAGCGCCGCTCGTCCGTGATGAGCCCGGCGGGATCGAACTGGTAGAAGAGGAGCCCTTCGTGCCCCATGGCCCGCCCGCTGGTAGTCCGGCCGTTGACGCCGTAGTGGACGACCGCCTGCGGACCCTTCCGCCACACGTCGTAAAGAGCGAACCGCGTCCCGGGAAATTCGCGCAGGAGGTCCTTCTCGTAGGCCTCGATCGCGCTCCGTCCCCGCAACGTGTCGCCGCCATGGATCGTGATGACCGCGTCCTCGGCGTAGCGGCTCGCGTAGGCGGCGGCCTCTCCGGCGTTCACCGCCCGCACCATCTCGTGGAGCGTCGCCAGGGGCCGGTCGACGGCGGCCCCGGAATCGGTCAGGCGCATGGCGGATCCGGCGACTAGCAGGGCCAGCAGCATGGCTCGCCGCGGAGGCCGAGGAACGGAAGCGGCCTACTCCTCGAAGGCCGAGGAGATCTTCTCCTTCTGCTTCGCGGGCGCCGCGGACGACGTGCCGCCCTCGGCCAACCGCGCCTTCATCGCATCGAGCGCGGAATCGACCTCCGTCTTCTGGCTGATGGCCGCCAGCTGCCGGTCGAGATCCTCGCCCTCGGAGACGGCGATGGTGTCCATGGCGGAGAGCTTGTCCGCCTGCTCCTGGATGGACCCCGCCGTCTTGTCGAACACGTTCATCGCGCCGTCGATGTTGTATTCGTCCGTGATCGACTGCATCTTCTGCTGGGCGGCGTTCATGGCGTGGATGGCCTTGAGCTCGCCGAGCTGGCGGATCTTGCTCTGGATGCGCTCCTCTTCGACCTTGAGCTTGCCCCGCGCGTTGTCCGCGCGCGCCTTCGACGCCTTGTAGGTGGCGACCGCACGCTCCGCCGTGGCGCGCGCCTCCACCTGGAGCTGCAGGGCGCGCCGGGCCAGCTTCTCGTTGCCCTGCTTGAGCGCCTCTTCCGCCTGGCGCTCCAGGTTCTTGATGCGCCCGTTGTGCATCTCCTGCTCGCGCTTGGCCTTGGTCTCGAAGGCGATGGTGGTCGCGGTGGCCTCGCGCAGGCTGCGGAGGTTGTCGAGCATCTCGCGCGTCGACTCCTCGAGCATGGCGAGCGGGACCTGGTTCTCGGCCTCACCGAGGATCGAATTGAAGACGGCCCGGAAGAACCGGCCGATGCGCGTGAACATTGCTGGCCTCCGAAGGGCAGGAGAATAGCACGAGTAGGAGAAGACAAACCGACCGCGAGGGGGTTCGGGCAAGGCCGCCAACGCCGATCGAGAGGGGCCTAGATCAGCCGACCGCAGAGCACGGCGGCGCGCGCAGCGCGGCGCCGTGCGAGGGGGGTTTAAGGGGGGGTCGCGAACACCCACCGCGGTGTCGTGTGAGTGCCCCCCCTTACTTAGTAAGCCTGCGGACCTACCTTACTGAACGGGCGCCGTAACGACCGGCCTGTTCTCCGCCACGCGCTCCGCGATGAACCGCTGCGGGTCCTTCAGGAGCAGGTCCGACTTCGGGACGAGCTCCAGGGCCTTCTTGACCTGCGGATCCCACGCCATCGAGCGGCGGCGCGCCTCGCCCTCGCCGAACACCTGCAGGAGGACCTGCTCGGTGATCTGGTGGGTGATGGCCTCGCGGTTCGCGATCAGATCCTCCGGCGTGTACTTGAGCTTGCGGGTGTCGAGGTAGCTCTTGAAGTCCGCCATGGTGCGGTCGTCTTCCTTGACCTGGAAGTCGCGGCCGACGATGCGGAGCTTGGCTGCGCTCACCTCGGACCGCTTCCCCGCGCCCGCGATATCCGCGGCGTTGCCGGTCGTCTCCGCGGCGGAGAAGCTGCGGGCGAACCCGCCGAAAGCCGCCTTGGAGATGAGATAGGCCACGAACTTGTTGGGCGTTTCCTGCTCCACGCAGAAGTCGGGCGTGATGCCGTCGCCACCGAAGACCTTGCGCCCCGCGTCCGTGAGCTTGGCTTCGCCGCTGCGCGCCTCGTCGCAGGTCTTGCGGTCCTTGGGCGCGACGTAGTCCTCGAAAGCGGTGGACCCGTAGTCGCGCTGGATGGAGCGGCCGGACGGCGTGTAGTACCGGGCCGTGGTGAGGGCCAGAGCGTAGCCGCGCACATTGCGCAGCGGCATGATCGTCTGCACGAGCCCCTTGCCGAAGGTCGTCTCGCCCACGATCAGTCCGCGGTCGTGGTCCTGGATGGCGCCGGCCACGATCTCGGACGCGCTCGCGCTGTGCTTCGACGTCAGGACGATCAGCGGCACGGACGCGAACTTGCTCTCCTCCTCGGTCACGTAGCTCGTCTCGTCACGCTTGGTGCGTCCGCGGGTGAAAACGACCATCTGCCCCTTCTTGAGGAACAGGTTCGAGACGGCGAAGGCCTGGTCGAGCAGCCCGCCGGGGTTGTCGCGGATGTCCAGGATCATGGAGGTGGCGCCCTGCTGCGTCAGGGTGCGCAGCGCCTTCTCCAGCTCCTTCTCGCAGTCCACGGGATCGCCGGGGCGGCAGGCCGTCGTCTCGTTGAAGTCGGTCAGACGGATGTAACCCGTCTTCTTCGAGGCCATGAAGAAGTAGGGCACGGAGTGGAGCGGGATCTCGTCGCGCAGGACGGTGAACTCGAGCGGAGTGTCGTAACCCTGGCGCACGATCGTGATGTGTACGGGCGTGCCCTTGGGACCGCGCAGGCGCTTGACCGCGTCGTCGATGGCCATGCCGCGCGCGTCTTCGGCTTCGATCTTGCTGATCACGTCCCCGGCGCGGATGCCCAGGCGGTGAGCGGGCGTGCCCTCGAACGGCGAGACGACCGTGATGTTCCCGTCGATCGACTGCACGGTGATGCCGAGGCCGTAATACGAGCCCTTCTGGCGCTCCTGGAGCGTCGAGTATTCCTTCGTCTCCAGGAAGTTCGAGTGCGGGTCGAGCGTGCGCAGCATCTCGCGGATGGACGAAGACACCAGGCGGTCGCTCTTGACCGGCTCCGCGTAGTTCTCCTCGACCGCGCTGAGGATCGAGGTGTAGAGGCGAAGGTGGTCGGAGAGCTTGTTGCCCCCGGCCAGGACCCGGTTGCCGAAGAACCCGCCGGCCAGGGTCGACATGCCGAGAACCAAGATGCTGAACGCGCCCAGCCTGGTGAGCTTCATGCCCGAGAACCCCTCCCCCGCAACGATGATAGCAGACCTTCCCTCAGGCCTCTCCGGCGCCCGGCCGCCGCGCGCGGAGGGTACGGCTCCACAACACGAGCAGCACGGCCAGGATGAGCCCGCCGATGATCATGAGGACGGCCGCCCAGCGGTCCGCGAACCAGGCGTCGAACCGCTCGAGCCACCCCAGGGCCTCGTCCCCGAAATAGGTCCCCATCGCGGCCCAGAAGGCGTAGCGGAGGCCGCGCGCGATCAGGAGGGTGACGGCCAGCTTCCTTCCGGAGAACCCGACGACGCCCGCGGCCACCACGAAGATCTTGAACGGCATCGGGGGCGGAAGGACGGCGGGTATGGCGAGCGTGAGCACGCCCCAGCGTTGCACCGCGCGCTCCACCCGCTCGACGCGGTCGGCGCCGAATTTCTTGGCCAGGAAGGCTTCGCCGCCCCGCCGCCCCAGCTCCCACATGACCAGGCATCCCGTCACCGATCCCAGCGTCGTCATGAGCGCGTACAGCCAGGCGCGCTCCGGGTGGATGTGCGAGGAGGTGACGAGCAGGATGTCGTTGATCTCCGGGAAGCTGAGGAAGGACGAGTCCAGGAAGGCCACGACGAACATGCCGGGCGCGCCCAGCATGGGCACGAGGACCGTCTGAACCCAGAGGACGACCTTGTGCATTCGGGGTAACGGTCCTCAGGACGGGAGGACGAACTCCTCGGTGTCAGGGTCGAAGTCGAACAGCTCGCCGTAGCGCGCCCAATCGAGGGCCGTACCGAGCTGCCGCTCCGCCTCCACCGGAGAGAAGTGCTCTTCCAGCAGGTCCAGGAACTCCTTCTTGAGGACGCGGCCGCCCTCCGCCGGCTCCAACGCCTCGTGGATCCGGCGCAGCAGGGGGATCTCGAAGAGCTGCCGCCGCAGCCGCTCCTTGCGATCAGGCGCCTCCGCCGCGGCCAGGATGCGTCCCTCGCCCGTGAGCTCGATGTCTCCGGACGCGATCTTCACGAGGCCGAGCTGCTTGGCCGCTTCCGTGACGGGCAGGAGGTCGTCGAGCTCGAGGCCGAGCGGCCCACCGAGCTTGTAGAGGTCCTCCCGCCCGCCGCTCGCGTCGCGCAGGTGCTCGAGAAGCCCGAACACCATCGCGATGGGCGCGTGCGGCAGCGGCGGCCATTCCTTGGCCAGCTTCTTCTTCATCTCAGGCCAGCAGCGTGTACATGTGGTCCACGACCTCGCGCACCGCCGGCGCGTCGGCGCGCCGCGGGCGCGGCAGCGAAGCGAGGTCGACCATGTCGGCGATCCGCCCCGGGTTCGCCTTCAGGACCACCACGCGGTCGGAGAGGCTGACCGCCTCCTCGATGCTGTGCGTCACGAGCAGGATGCTCTTGGTCAGGACCTCCGGCGAGGCCCAGAGGTCCAGCACGAGATCGCGCATCGTGCGCGCGGTGAGGACGTCGAGCGCGGAGAAGGGCTCGTCCATGCAGAGCAGCTCCGGCTCCACGGCCAGGGCGCGGGCGAGGCCGACGAGCTGCTTCATCCCCCGCGAGAGCTCCTTCGGGTAGGCGCGCTCGTAGCCGGCGAGGCCGGCCAGGTCGATGTACTTCTCCGCCTTCTTGAGACGCTCGTGCACGCCGAGGCCCCGTGCCTCCAGGCCCAGCGCCACGTTGTCGACCACGGTGAGCCATGGGAAGAGGGCGAAGGACTGGAAGACCAGGGCCGCGCTCCGGTTCACGCCCTCGAGCAGCCGGTCGCCGAGGAAGACGCGCCCGCGCGTGGGCTGGAGCACGCCGGCCACGATGCGCAGGAGCGTGCTCTTGCCACAGCCCGAAGGCCCGACGAGGGAGAGGAACTCGCCCTCGCGCACCTCGAGGTCCATGGGCCCCAGGATGCGGATCTTCCGGTCGTAGAGCTGCTCGACGGCGTCCAGGCGGACGAGGACCTTGCGAGCGGCCTCAGCCGGGACGACGGTCGCGTCCATCGCGGCGGCTCCATGCAATGTGTCTGGGTATTGTAGTCGCGGAAGCGCGCCAGGTACGCCATCGTCAACGGCGATGGGCGTCGCCGGCGTAGAGGGGCGCGGGGTGCGCGGACTCGCTCCGGGCGTCCGCACTTCTTCATCGAGGGCGGCGCTAGGGGCCCCACCCTAGCGATCAGCAATGAGGAAGTTGTTCGCGGACGCCCTTCACTCGCCGCTGTTACCCCGCGCCCCATCGAGAGCGCCGGCGACGCAACCGGTCGGCTAGAGGAACCCCCGCGACTCCAACGAAGGGCTAGAACCTCAGGCGGATGCCGATGGTCGCGCTGGCGCCGTTGACGTCGATGATGTTCTGGTCGAAGTCTTCTTCCATGCGCTTCCGCTGGGCGAACTGGTACCGGCCTTCGGCCGTGATCGCGAAATCGTGGCCGATCGGGATGCGCAGGCCGACCGCGGCGTGGCCTCCGAAGGCGGCGCCGTCGGACTCGAAGGAGTCCGGGCGGATGTCCAGGTTGTCGCTGAAGAAGTCGATGAAGTCGCCGAACTCCTCGTATTGGTAGAAGATGACGTCGGCGCCGAGGGTCAGGTAGGGCTGGATGGTCGCGAAGCGGTCGCGAGGCAGGAAGCGCAGCGACAGGCCGGGGGTGATCGTGAACAGCCTCAGGTTCTGCTCGATCTCGCTTCCGTCCGGCCGGGTGAAGTCACGATAGACGGTGGGGATCGTCGTGCCGTATCCGTCGATGCTGATCCCCATCTCCAGCTTCTTGGCGACGTTGAAGCTGTACTCCGCGCCGCCGTAGAGGCCGTCGAAGTGGTTCGGGGTGACCCCGCTGAGCTCACCCGCCCGCGAGTAGAGCTCGTTGTCGTCCGCGAACAAGTCGCTTTCCCCACGCGGGAAGAAGCCCCCGATCCGCAGCTCGAGCCCGCTCGCCCAACCCGCCGCCGGAGACAACGCCATCAGGCCCAGAGCCAACAACACCGCCGCTGTCGCTCGTGACATTCGAGTCTCTCCTCGTTGAAGCGCCTCCACGCTGCGCCTCTCTGGCCGCGTGACTTAGCAGGAAGGATGCCACGTCGGCATCGCCGTCAACACCTTGACGGACGTACACTTCCACGGCCCCGCCCGCGTGTCCACCGTCCTGCAACGAGGACGCACTGAGGCCGCGAGTTGGCGATGTACACTCGGTGACGTCGCGCCCTCGCTACTTGGAGAAGACCGATGGTCAAAGTCGCGCTGTTCGTGCGTCTCGAAGCGAAGCCAGGCAAGGAAGCGGAGGTCGACAGCTTCCTGCGCGGAGGCCTCGCGATCGTTCAAGGCGAGCCCGCCACCACGGCGTGGTTCGCGATCAAGATGGGCAAGTCCACCTTCGGCATCTTCGACGCGTTCCCGGACGAGGCGGGCCGCCAGGCCCACCTGTCGGGCAAGGTCGCGGCCGCATTGATGGCGAAGGCTCCCGACCTCCTGGCCCAGCCCCCTTCGATCGAAAAGGTGGATGTGCTCGCGGCGAAGCTGCCCGGCTAGCGTCCGGCGTGCCCACGACCACCCTGTACCTCGAAGACTTCGCGGTCGGCCAGAAGTACGGGTCGGGACGGATCCGTGTCGAGGCCGCCGCCATCAAGGAGTTCGCGGCCGCGTACGACCCGCAGCCCTTCCACCTCGACGAGGATGCGGCCGCGCGCTCCTTCTTCCAGGGCCTCGCCGCCAGCGGCTGGCACACCGCGGCCATGACGATGCGCCTTCTCGTCGATGGCGACCTCCGCCCGGCCGGAGGGATCATCGGGGCCTGGGCCGACGAGCTGAAGTGGCCACGCGCGGTCCGGCCCGGCGATGAGCTCGGCGCGGAAGCGGAGGTGCTCGCCGTCCGCCCTTCGGGCAGCCGGCCCGGCCAGGGCTTCGTCAAGTTCCGGGTGACCACTCAGAACCAGCGTGGCGAGCCCGTGCAGATCGCAGTGATGAACCTGCTCGTGCCGGCGCGGCCCGCCTAGAACACGCGGCCGAGCTTGAAGAACCAGCGCCGGTGGCCCTCGCCACCCACGCTGCCGCCGACGAAGAGCGGACCGAACATCGTTTGGGCCACGAGCCCGACGGCGACGTCGGACGCCCAGCCGGACTGGCCGCCCACCTTCGCCGTCTCGACCTGGGCCACGACGTAGACCTTCTTGCCCACGATGGGGGGCAGCTTCCAGAGGTCGCGCAGATAGCCGCCGGTCAGGAGCACGTAGTCGTTGCCATGGAGCTCGTTCGCGCCATAGGCGAGCAGGCCGTCCGCTCCTCCGACCGCGAAGAGGTCGCGTCCCGTGTCCATCTCGCCGAAGGTCGTCCCGCCTTCCGCGACCAGGAACACGGAGGACGGACGCGTGATGGGCTGGAAGTGCGAGGCGCGAAGGGTCCCGGCCCGGAATCCGTCCGGGGCGCCCGGGCTTCGAACGTACCAGCGCAGGCCCGCGTCCACCGCCGCGCCGCGCCGCGGGATCACGGGGTCGTCGGTCTGGTCGTACACGACGCGCAGGCGCGGTCCGCTCTCCTGCCCGCGCACGTCGCCCAGCACCGGCGAGCCCAGACGAAGGCTCGCGTCCAGGTAGCCGATCTCGTAGCCGGCGCGCGCCTGCACGAAGCGGCTGAAGCCGTACCCGAGGTCCAATGCCGTGCCCGCGTAGCGGACGCGGTACTCCGCGACGGGCTCCGTCTTGCCGTCGACGCGCACGAGCGAGCTCGTGGCCCCGGCTTCCGGAGCCACGAACCATTTGCTCGACGCCGTGAGCGGCCGGTAGTACTCGCTGCGGAGGCCGTAGACGGATCCGAGGCTCAGGTCCGTGCGCCACTCCGAGCGATACCCGCCCACGTCCATCACGGTGAGGCGCGCCCCCAGCGTGAAGCCGACGCTGCCCACATCCGACCCGTCGAGCTCGAACCCGGGCTGGAGCATGGGGGGCGCGTAGTCGTTCTCCTCGACCGTGACGAGCAGTCCTTCGCGGCCGTCTTCGCGGACGATGCGGTAGCCGACGCGGTTGAACTTCCCGATGCCGCTGAGCCGCGTGAGGTCGCGGTCGAGGCGCTCGACGTCGATCGGGGTCCCCACGAAGGGCGCGAGGAAGGCCTCCAGGTGGCGCTGGGCGCGCGCGTCCGTGCCTTCCACGCGCACGAACTGCGGCCGCGGCGTGATGTGGCGTTGCCGCGCCCGCCGGGCCTGGACGTATTCCGCCCAGGCGTCGTCCGCCAGCGCGTAGGGCCGTAGGGCCGTCTCCGCCGCCGCGGCCGCTTCGCGGCCCTTGGCCATGAACGTGTCGGCGCCCGCGTAATCCATCGCGCTCAGCTTCGAGACGTCCACGGACACCGCGATGTCGGCCCCGGCCAGGCCGCGCGCCTCGTTGGCGATGATGCCGAGGTCGATGGTGCGGCCGACGACCTGGAACATCGACTGGATGTCCGCCGCCCTGACGTCGCGCTCGTCCAGGTGCACGGCGACGACGACGTCCGCGCCCATCTGCCGCACCACATCCGTCGGGAGGTTGTTCACGATGCCGCCGTCGGCGTAGACCCGCTCGCCGACGCGTATCGGGGTGAAGAATCCGGGGATCGACATCGTCGCGCGCAAGGCCTCGGACAGGGGGCCGTCGGAGAACACGTGGGGCTTGCCGCTCACGAGATCGGTGGCCACGCAGCGGAACGGGATGGGCAGATCGTCGAAGGTCTTGACCTCGGAGTAGGCCATCGTCTCCCGGTTCATGAGCAGCGTGATCTGCTGCCCCGCGTTGAGGCCGGGCGGCAGGCGCACTCCATGGCGGAGGCCGAGGAGGAACGAGTTCGGGTAGGCGCGCAGGTCCTCGCGCCGCCGGAACGTGAGGTTGCGGTAGGGCGTGCTCCCGCCGAGCACGAGGTCCCAGTCCAGCTCCCGGGTCAGGGTGTGCAGCTCGGCCGGCGACTTCCCGACGGCGTAGAGGCCGCCGATGAGCGCCCCCATGCTCGTGCCCGCGACGTAGTCGACGGGGATGTGGTGGGCCTCGAGCCACTCCAGCACGCCGATGTGGGAGAGGCCGAAGGCGCCGCCGCCCTCGAGCGCGACGCCGATGGTGGGCCGCCGAGGCGGGGCGCTTTCCGGCGTGCCGGCGCCGGCCCGCGGCGCCAGCGCGGGCAGCAGGAGGAGGGCGGCGAGGACGCGAGACGACCGGCGACGCATGCGGGTCAGGAGCCGATGACGATCTCCAGGTTGGCGTCGAGGTCGCTCTTGTTGATGTGCACGGTGCCGGGCTCTTTGACGACCTTCTCGCCCGGAAGCAGGTCCACCTCCAGGTGGTAGTCGCCGGGCGGGACCTTGATCGAGAAGCCGCCGGTGACGTTGGTCACGGCCGAGAAGCGCTGGGACGTCCCGGATTGGATGGCGTGGACGCCGCGTTCGGCCACGCGGTCGCCCTTGGCGTTGCTCACGATCCCGCCGATGGTCCCCGGCGTCGTCTTGTCACCGGACGCGGTGACGAGCACGGGCTGGCCCAGGCGGCAGGCGGGACCACCGAACAGGACGACCGCGACGACGGCCAGCGACGCTCCCAGGCGATTCATGCGAGCCCTCCTCAGGTGACTCGATCATTCTGTCACGGGGCGTGCGGCGCATCACCGGTGCGGAGCGTCACAACAACGCGGGCTCCCACAATCGTCCTGGGACACCTAGGCTGTTCGTAAGAGGTGCTCTTGAACGCAGGCGATCCGCAGTTCGAATGGCGTGGGGTCGACGGCAACCCCGTCGAGCCGCCGCGGGATGCGCGCACGTACGTGGACATCGCGCGGGCGCGGATGGGTCCCTTCGGCCGCATCGTCCTGGCCGCGACGGGGACGGCGCGCTGGAAGGTCACCACGGCCGACCTCCAGGTCCCGCGCGTCATCGCCAATAACGCCGCCGTGCGCGACCTTCCCACCGACCGCCGGACCGAGATCATCGGCGCTTTCCTGGCCGAGGGGCTTCCGGTCGAACCGCTCTAGGCCGCGGGCCGGGAGCGCGCTCGGCACGGACTACGCCTGATGCGCGCGGTCCTCGGATCGTCCGAAGGAGGCGAGCGCCTCCGCCGTGTCCTCGAAGATCTCGAGGAAGCGGTCGACGCCGGTCATCGACAACATCCCGTGCACGCGGCGCTGAAGAGAGGACAACCTCAGCGCCCCGCCGAGGTCGGCCACCAGGCGGTGGATCTCCACCAGGCAGCCGATCGTGGCGCTGTCGATGTAGCTCACGGCCGAAAGGTCGAGGACCAGGTGGCGGCTGCCCTCTTCGAGGATCCCGCGGACTTCCTCGAAGAACGCGGACAGGACGGGATAGGTCAGCTTGGCCGTCTGGACGTGGACGACGACGGCCTCGCCGGCCGTCTCCAGCAAGAGGTCGAGGGTCGCCCCATACGGACGAGGCGACGAGACGAGGGGTCGGGTGGTGGTGTCACGACGAGTGGACGACACGAAGCAGGTCTCCATGGGCTCTCTCCTCATATGTACGTCGAACGAGAGCCTCCGGGATCGACAGACTTTCGCCTTTTGCGCTTTTTCACATTCGTGCCGCCTGCAATGGTCAGTCCTTGGCCAGGATGAGTATTCGGATCTCGCGCTGCCGGCTTAGAATCGGCGCTCGCTGACTGGGGGTTCCGATGGAACGACAGTCGTCTCCGGGCCAGGGCCTGGACATTTCCGCCGATCGCATCACCGTGGGCCGTCGGTCCCTGCGTCTCGCCGAGATCACGGGGATTCGCTACGGAATCGTCGAGACGAGGGTCATGGGCGTCGTCGCGACGGACCAGGAATACACGATCGGCCTGACGAACGGGCGCGATACGATCGAGATCAAGCGCCATCACTGGTTCAACCGCGGACAAGCCGAAGTGGGCTTCCAGGAAATGCTCGAGGCCCTCTCGCAGCCGGTCGTCCAGCCGCTGCTCGGCCGACTGCTCGCCACCATCACCAAAGGGAAAGGCTTCGACCTCAAGGACCCGAGCGGCGTCACCGCCGACACCGTCCACATCGATCGGATGGGCCTGACGCTCAAGCGGGGCAAATTCCTGGGCGTCTTCGGCTCGGGGGAGCGGCTGCTGCCCTGGCGGGACTTCCACGGGCACGCCCTGCAGAACGGACGCCTCTGGCTGGCCGAGCGCGACGAATCAGGCGGGCCCAAGATGTTCGTCGGCCTGTCTCTCACGGACACGTGGAACGCCGTGTGCGTGCCGCCCCTCATCGACCACGCGTACGCGACGGGGGTGCTCCCGGGATCAGCGACGTGAGACGGGGCGGAGAGTTGGAGGTGGCGAGCGGATTTGAACCGCTGAGTAGAGGTTTTGCAGACCTCCGCCTTAACCACTTGGCTACGCCACCTCGGGCAGGGCCAGACCAATATAGAGGACCGAAGGGGGCCGATCAACCCCTCTCTCTTGACGCCGCGAGGGCCCGAAACGTAGAATTCCTTTTCGGCAGGGCGGGAATAGCTCAGTGGTAGAGTGCGACCTTGCCAAGGTCGAAGTCGCGGGTTCGAATCCCGTTTCCCGCTCCAACCTGCCGCCCCTGACGTAAGGCTCGCGGGCGGAGGTTTGTCTATCCGTCCCGGGACGGATAGACCTCAGGCCCCTTCCACATCGAACGCGCCGCGGTCGTGCCGCACGCTCGTCCGTCCCTCCGCCTCGTCGATCGAGATGACGTCGAAACGCAGGGGCGACTCGCTGAGGCCGCGGGCCGAGGCGAAGATCCGCGCCGCGCGCACGATCCGGCGCCGCTTGCCGAAGGTCACGCTCTCGTGCCCGGCGCCGTGCCCGCTTCCCCGCCGGTGCTTGACCTCGACGAACACGGTCACGGCGCCGTCGCGCGCGACCACGTCCACCTCGCCCGAGCGACATCGGAAGTTGCGGGCGAGGATCGCATAACCCTGGGCGGCGAGATGCCGGCAGGCGAGGTCCTCGCCTTCGAGACCCGCGCGCGGGCCGCGGATGCGCGCGATGAGGCCGGTCAGCGCTTTCGGCGCCACCGCGTGCCCTTCGCGCTGTCCTCGAGAACGATCCCGAGCGCTTCCAGCTTCCGGCGTGCCTCGTCCGCGCGCGCGAACTCGCGCTTGCGGCGCGCGTCCTGACGCTCGTCGAACAGCGCCTGCTCTTCGGCGCTCAGCGGGGCCTCGCCCTGCGGCAGCAGCACGCCCAGGACGGAGTCCATCTTCTCGATGGCGCCACGCACCCGGGCCGCACCCTCGCGCGTCATCTCCCCGGCCGCCAGCAGTGAGTTCGCCTCGCCCACCAGCACGTGCACCGCGCTCAACGCCTCCGGCGTGTTGAGGTCGTCCCCGAGCGCGGCATCGAATGCGGCCAGGGCCTTCGTCACCGCCGCCTCGACCGCGCCCGAGACGGGACCGGCCGTCTCGACCTCTCCTGCGCGCTGCAGGAACGACCGCACGCGCTCCAGGGCCGCTGCCGCCTGCCCCAGCCCGTCCCAGGTGAAGTTGAGCTGCGACCGGTAGTGCGCGGCGATCAGCGCGTAGCGGATCGCGTCCGGCTTGTGCCCCTTGGCCAGCAGATCGGGGATCACGAACACGTTCCCCTTGCTCTTCGACATCGTCTCGTTCTCGATGAGCAGGTGGGCGACGTGGGCCCAGTGCCGCACGAACGTCTTCCCCGTGGCGGCCTGGCTCTGCGCGATCTCGTTCTCGTGGTGGGGGAAGATGAGGTCGATCCCGCCGCAGTGCAGGTCGAACGTCTCCCCCAGGTACTTCATGCTCATCGCCGAGCACTCGAGGTGCCAGCCCGGCCGCCCGCGTCCGAACGGCGCGTCCCACTGGGCCCAGGCCGGCTCGTCCGACTTCATCTTCCAGAGCACGAAGTCCCGCGCGTTCTCCTTGTCGTATTTGTCCGTGTCCACGCGCGCGCCCGCCTTGATGCCCTCGACGTCGAGGTGGGAGAGCCGGCCGTACTCCGGGAACGACGCGATGCGGAAGTACACGCTGCCGTCCACGGTGTAGGTGTGGCCGCTTGCGGTCAGGCGCGAGACGAGGTCGACCATCTCCGGGATGTGCTCGGTGGCGCGGGGCACGACTTCCGGCTCTTCCATCCCGAGCGTGGCCATGTCCTCCCGGAACGAGCGGATGTGCCCGGCGGTGAAGGTCTCGAGGTCGCTCCCCGCCTCCGCCGCGAGCTGGATGATCCGGTCGTCCACGTCGGTGAGGTTCATGACCTCTTTCACGCGCCACCCCTTGTAGCGCAGGGTCCGGCGCAGGAGGTCCGTGGCCAGGAAGGAGCGGAAGTTGCCGATGTGGGCACGGCCGTAGACGGTGGGACCGCACACGTACATGCGGACTTCGGGTGGGTTCGCGGGCTCGAACGGCTCGACCTTGCCCGTCAGCGTGTTGTGGAGGCTCAGCGCCATCAGACCGCCTTCAGCACCATGAGAGTGAGATCGTCGGAGCAGCCGCCGGGCCCCGCCCATTCGCGCACGCTCTCGGAGACGCGCCGCACCACGGTTTCCGCGCGGTCCCCGGACGCGGACTCGAGGAGCGCGCGCAGCCGGTCCTCGCCGAACTCCTGGTCGTCCGGCGACAGGGCTTCCGTCGCACCGTCCGTCACCATCGCCACCAGCTCGCCGGGACAGAGCTGGACCTCGGCCATGTCGTATTGCGCGCTCTCGAGAAGGCCCAGCACCGGCCCTCCGACGCCCAGGCGCGCCCGCCAGCCATCCGCGCCCAGCCAGAACGGGGGCACGTGTCCCGCGTTGACGTAGGCCAGGCGGCGCCGGGCCGGATCGAGCTCGGCGTAGAAGAGCGTCACGTATTTGTTCTCCTGCGTGCTCTCGAAGAGGAACCGGTTGAGCCGCACCATGAGCTGGTCCGGGCGCGTGCTGCCGGCCAGGGCACGCAGCGAGGCGTGCACGGAGGCCATGAGGATGCTGGCGGGCGCGCCCTTGCCGGAGACGTCCGCGATGGCGAGGGCCCACCGCTCGTCGCCCAGCGGGATGAAGTCGTAGTGATCGCCGCCGACCTCGTAGCAGGCCAGGCTCTCCGCGGCGAGGTCGAAGCCGGCGATGGTCGGATGGTCGCCCGGGAAGAGCGAGCGCTGGATCTCGCGCGCGATCTGCATCTCGCGGTCGCGCCGCTGCTTCTGCAGGTCCACGCGATGGAGGCGGACCGCCTCCAGGGCGGCGCCCGCCTGGCGGGCCAGGGTCAGCGCGAAGTCGCGGTCTTCGTCCGTGAAGGCCCCGCCGCCGACGCGCTCGCCCACGGCGAGGAACCCTTCCGTCCGGGAGCCCACGGTCAGGGGCACGGCCAGCACCAGGCGTGCGCGCTGGAGGCGGTCCTTGAGCGCGCCCGCGGGCAGGTCGGCCACCGGACGGGCCGTGGTCAGCGCGTCCAGCACCGGGCGCGCGCCCGCCTCGGGCACGAGCGAATCGTCCAGCTCGCTGCGCAGGCCGCGCTCGTGGGCGATGGCCAGGCCTCCGCCGCCCACGCCCAGGTACAAGGCGCAGCGCGAGACCAGGAGATGCCCCATCAGGGTCGTGGTCACGAGGTTCTTGATCCCCTCCTCGTCGAAGCTCGAGGTGAGCTCGCGGCTGATGTCGAAGAGGGTGTGGAGCTGGTAGACCTTGACCGAGAGCCGCTGGTTCAGCGTCTTCAGCTCGTGGTAGATGATCCCGTTCTCGATGGGCGTGGCCGCGCAGGCGGCCACGCTGTGCAGGAACGAGGTCTCCTCGCGTCCGAACGTGCGCGCGTCCGCGCGGGGGCCGAGGCCGAGCACGGCGATCACGCGCGCGGCCGGCCCGCCGGAAGCCTCCGGACCCTGGCCGTCGTGAAAGCGCACGATCGGGCACAGAACCTCGAGACCGAACGCGTCCAGGACCTCACCCGCGACGCCCTGCCCGCGCAAGGCCACGACGTCCGCGGGCAGGTCGACGTCCACGCGCACGGGCGCCCCCGCGGGCAACCCGCGCGACGCGCGCACGTCGTAGGCCCCGTCCGCGGCCCGTACGAGCAGGCACCCCCGCCCCGCCTGCAGCTCGCCCATCACGATGAGCAGCGCGGCGTCGAGGATCTCCTCCCGGCTCATGGCCGAGTTCAGGGTGGTGGTGAGGTCCAGGAGCGAGATCAGCTCCGACATGCGCTTGAGGAGCGGGCTGGCCTCTCCCGCTCGCCGGAAATCGTCGAGCGCGCGCTGGTACTGGAAGACGACGGGAACTTCCATCAGCGGCCAGGGGACTCCTCGTCCGCCTTGTCCTTGTGCTTGACGAGGGCGCACACGTTGCGGCGCGCGGAGCGCCGGAACGTGACGGAGTCCATGATCTTCTCCATGAGGTGCATGCCGAGGCCCCCGGTCCGGCGCTCGGTCACGAACTTGTCGAGGTCCACCTGGGGCACGGCCCGCGGGTCCACCATCTGGCCCGTGTCCACGAGCTCGACGCGGAAGTCCGGGCCCCGGTCCTCGAAGCGCAGCTCCACCTCGCGATCGGTCGCGCCCTTGTACGCGTGCTCGAGCACGTTCGTGGCCGCCTCGTCCACGGCCAGGGAGAGCCGCTCCGCCACCGGCTCCGTGAAGCCGGCGACCTCCGCCAGCTTCTTCGTCACCTCGCGCACGAGGCCGAGGTAGCGGGTCTCGCTGGGCAGCGACAGGACGAGGGCGGGCTTGCTACGACCGCGGAGCGCCACGCGATCAGGCGCCGGCACCCTGCGCGGGCCCGAAGCTGGCGATGGCCTCCGCCTCCGAGGCGTAGGTCCGATAGAGGTGGTTGAAGCCGAGGATGTCGAAGATGTTCTGAACCGTCTCGTTGAGGCTGGCCAGCCGGAGGTCGCCGCCGTTGCTCCGGATCTCCTCGATCGCCCCCATCATGGCCCCGAGACCCGCGCTGGCGATATAGCTGAGGCCAGAGCAGTTGACCACGATCTTGAACTGCTTCAATGAGATAGCCTTCTGGAGGGCCCCCTCGAAAAGGCGCACCGTGTGGGCATTGATGAAGCCCTTCGGATAGAGGAGGACGACTCCCCCGACGTCACGGCTCTCGACCGTCAGCTCGCTCATCCGATGAGCCGACTATATCGCATCCGGGATTCCGGCCGTCCGGAGCGACGCACGTCCCCGTTCCATGTCCTTCTGGATCTGCGCCACCAGGGCTTCCGCGCCCGGGAAGGTCTGCTCCGGGCGCAAGCGAGCCTGGAAGGCCAGCCGGGCGGGCTGGTCGTAGAAGTCCTCGTCCACGTCCAGGACGTGCGCTTCCACCGTGATCTCGGCCCCCCCGAATGTCGGCCGGCGGCCCACGTTGGCGACGGCCGGCCGAACGGGACGATCGGGGCCCCCGACCCGGATCCAGCACGCATACACGCCGTTGCCGGGCAGCGTCTCGTTCACGGGCGCGATGTTCGCCGTCGGAATGCCGATCGTGCGCCCGCGGCCGGCGCCGCGGGCCACCGTGCCGTCGATCGCGAACGGCCGCCCCATCATCTCGGCCGCGCCCTCGACGTCGCCGCGGGCGAGGGCCTCGCGCACCCGGCTGGAGCTGATGGGCGCGCCCTGATGGAAGACGGGGCGCATGCCGTGCACACCGAAGCCCAGGCTCCGCCCCAGCCGGCGCAGCAGAGCCACGTCGCCCGCCCGGCCCCGCCCGAAGCGGAAGCCCGCCCCCACCACGACTGTCGTCGCCTGCAGCGCATCGTGCAGGACGCGCCGCGCGAACTCGGGCGCGGGCTGCGCGGCGAGGGACGGCGTGAAGGGCAGCACCGCCACACGATCCACGCCCAGGCTTCCGAGCCGCTCCGCCTTCTGCTCGAGCGTCATGATCGTGGCGGGGGCGCGCTCCGGAGCGAGCACGCGCGAGGGATGGGGGTCGAAGGTGAGCACGACCGCGGTGCCCGCGCTGGCCCGCGCGTCCGCCACTGCCTGTGCGACCAGGGCCTGATGGCCGCGGTGGACGCCGTCGAAGTTGCCGACGGTCACGGCGGGTCGCGGCCAGCCGCGCGGCTCCAGCGTCTCGAGGCGGACGAGCTGCAACTACGGCTGCTTCGGAGGCAGCACCCTCTCGATCGCGGTCCCGACCTTCTTGCCGGCGTCGTCGACGCCGCTCAGGAGGTATCCGTTCCCGGTGAGGGCGTAGTGATAGGGCCGGGCCCAGGGATCGCGGAGGTAGCTGCGATCGACCAGACCCTGGTTGACCGTCTCCTCCAGCGTCCGCGGCGGGTTGCCCTTGGCGTAGTCCGAGGCCAGCACCGCGCGATCGAGGCGCTCGAGGCGCGTGCGGCTGACCGCCCGGAGGAGGAGGTCCTCCGTGCTCTTCAGGAGCGGAGGCAATCCGACGACGGCAAACGGCGTGGTGCGCGTAGCGAAGACACCCACGGCGGCCAGCACCAGCGCGGCGACGGCGATGAGGTAGCCGGGGGTCGCGGAGGCGACGCTCTCGTCCGGCACCGCCTCCGCCTGCTTGGTGGCGCCGCGGCCCACGGTCGTGATCAGGTTGCGGTTGAGGAGGTCGAACAGCATGCGGCAGGTGTCGAACTCGCTCATGCCCACGGAGTCGATGATGGCCTGCACGGTCTGGGCGCCGTCCACCTTGCGGAAGATGCGCTCCTCTTCGGGGGTGAGGCGGATCTTGTTCGAGGAGCTGGCGGCGGAGCGCTTGCTGCTGCCCCCCATTTCCTCTTCCGCTCCCCCGCCCACCTCGATCGAGTTGGGATCGACGGCGGGCTTGAAGACGATGTCCATCGAAGGGATCTTCTTCTCGATGATCGGCCACTCGTCGACCATCCTGATCCCTTCCATCAGGATGAAGTCCGCGCTCATCGGGCTGAAGTTCTCGCGGTCGTAGTCCACGGTGTCGCTGGGCGCGAAGTGGTACTCGCCGTCGCGCCAGCGGAAGACCTTGAAGACGATCTGCGAGACCTGGACGGTGATCGCGTCCTTGAGGTCCTTCTGCGTGATGTAGCTCTGGGTGATGAGGACGTGGCCCAGGCGCTGCAGGGTCTGCTTCTGCGTGCCCAGCGCTTCTTCCAGGCGCTCCTTGCTCAGCTTGCCCTGCTTGACCAGCACGTTGCCCAGGCGGTCCTCGAGCCGCTTCGAGGCGGAGTCGGCGTTCACGACCATGCCGTTCTCGAAATAGACGGTGACCTGGTCCTGGTCGTGCTTCAGGGTGAGGAGGCCCGTCTTCCGCTGCAGCCCGATGAGCTGGAAGATGTCCGGGAGGCCGAAGTCCTTGATCGTCCCTTCGAGTGCCATGGCCCTTCCTAGGAGGCCCCGCGGCGCGCGGCGGCGGGTGCGGCCGGGCGACGGATGGGCAGCATGACGTCTTCGAACTCGGGCTTGCTGCGGTTGGCGAGGATGTAGACGACGAGCAACACGATCGCCCCCACGCCCAGGCCCCAGGGCTTCGAGAGCTCGCCCGACGCCTCCGTCAGCGGCAGGAGGCGCCCGGTCAGGAGCGCGGCCGCGATCACGGATGACCATACCAGGACGAGGAGGATCCCCACGGGCGCGCGGTTCGCGTAGAGGTGCCCCGCTCCGGGCACGATCAGGGAGAGCACGCGGAAGACGCGTTCGCGGCGGGCCTCCTCCGCCTGCACCTCGAGCAGCTTCCGGTTGCGCGCGGGACCGGAGACGCCGTCCCGCACGAGGAACAGGTGATGGCACTGCGAGCACAGGCCGCCCGCCACCTGCCCCAGGTGGCAGCGCCGGCAGAAGGGCGTGCCGCACTTCAGGCAGCGCATCGTGAACGCCTTCCCCCCGCGCCATTTCCGGAGAATGGCCACGGCCAGGAGGGCGATGAGGGGGAAGACGGAAAGCCGGTTGCCGAGGCTGGGGAGGAACGACTGGCCCTCGGATGCCCCCGCGCCCTTGCCCGCGCGGTTGGTCTGCACGACGCCCTGTGCGGCTCCCGAATATTTCGCCCACACCTCGTCCGCGGTGAGCCCGAGGTCCACGACCGCGTAGTCGCCCTTGTCGTATTTCCACAGGCTGTCGTACGTGTGCACGAGCGAGCTGTCGAGCCGGTCCGCCTGCGAGCGCGCCTCCTGCGCGGGCTGATATTCGAACCGCTGCAGGTGGGCGAGGGACTGGTTGTAGTAGAAGGTCGCCGCGATGGGAGCGGGCGGGCCCGATTCGATCCCCTGCTTGTAGCGCGCGATCGCGGCCGGGAACTCGCCCGCCGCGAACTCCAGGTTGGCGAGGTTGTTGAGGGCGATGGGGTCCTTGGCCTGCGAGGCCAGCGCTTCACGGTAGAGCGCGGAGGCGTCGTCGTAGCGTCCGGCCTTCTTGTATTCGGCGCCGAGAAGATACGTGAGGTCGCGGTCGGCCGGGTTGGCGCGCCGCGCCTCCTCGAGCTGCGCGACCGCGCGCGTGTCGGGCCCGCTCTCCAGCGCGCCCAGGCTCGCCCAGAAGAGCGGATTCTGCTGGGCGAGGAGGCGCGCCTCCATCGTCTTCACCAGCGGCGCCGAGCCCACGCACAGGAGCAGGAGGGCCAGGGCGACGATGCGCTCGGCCCAGCCCATGTAGATGAACAGCATGGCCAGCCACCACAGCGGCAGCCAGGCCCAGCCCTGGAAGAGCATGGCGGGCAGGAGGAGGATGACCGCGGCCAGGCCGAGCGCGAGCGACTGCCGTCCGGGCCCGAACGACTCCTCGAAGTCGTGCTTCAGGAGCGACCCGTAGCGGATCAGCATGGCCAGGCCGAAGACGATGGTGCTGGCCAGCAGCGCCATCAGCATGACGGGCACGATCAGCGCGAAGAGGTAATGCCCGCCGCGGGCGGTGCTGAGGCGCGCCATCGTCCCGGCCAGCGTGTCCTTCACGGCAGGCACGATGCCGAGGGGGCCCTTCTTGACGTCGTAGAGCGCGAGGCCGAAGTACGCGTCCGGCAGATGCGGATCGAGCGCGACGGCGTCGCGCAGCGCCGTCTCCGCGCGCGTGTTCTCGCCCGCGCGCAGGGCGGCCACGCCGTCCGCGACGCGCGCGAGGGCCACCGTCTCCAGGCCGCGGATGTTGCGCTCGATGCGCAGGCGGCGGATCTCGCGCATCGCGCTCTGGGCGCCCTCGTTGTCGCCCTTGCTCTCCGCCTTCTTGTAGGTCGCCCACAGCGCGTCGAAGCTGCTCGCGGTCGGCGGGGCCTGCCGGGCACGGACGTCGATCACCTTGTCGCCCGGCGGCGCGATGAGCAGGACAGAAAAGATGGCGGCGACGAGAACGGTCACCGGCCCGCCGCCTTGGTGGCCTGCACGAAGGCCATGCGCAGCTCGTAGAGGAGGCCGTCGAGGAGCTGGTCCTCCTGCGGAGTCCTCCGGCCCTCGGTCTTCTCCTTGAGCGCGCCGAGGAGCTCGATCAACGAGCGCGCGCCGTCGAGATCGGGCGTCTCACCCTCCGGTCCACCCATGAGGAGCATGCTGCCCTGTGCCCCGAGCGAGATGAGCAGGCCGAGGAAGTCGCTGGGGAACCGGCTTCCCCGCTCGTCTTCGGCATCGGGCTCGGCGCCGGGAGGCTGGATCCCGGCCCCGGCCACCGACGCCGGGGCGGCGGCTGGTGGCGCCACGGTCTTCTCCGTCGCGGGCGGGGGGGCAGACGTTGGCTCGTCGGCGTCCGATTTCCGGACTTCCCCTTCCGAGGTGAAATGCCGGCGGTCGCTGACAGTGAAGGGCTTCTTGTCTTCGCTCATCCCAGGAGACAGGCCCGTTAGCCTCTCGTACGCTCCCCCCGGGCGGCCCTCGCAAAGCGAGAAAGGGGGCCTGCTCCGGATCGCCGGCAGGAGCCGGATGTTACCACAGTTCAACGGATACGAGCCGTCCATTCATCGGCATACGTGGCCATCCAGACCCTCTTTCCATCCGTCGAGAACGTCACCGCACCGTCCCGATCGGTCCGGAAGAGGGCCACCCCCGCCTGCCGGTAGCGCTCCACGACCTCGGGGTGGGGATGGCCGAACCGGCTGTGGTCGCCGACGGACACGATGGCGACGCGAGGGGCGGCCAGGGCGAGCAGCCGGGGCGTGCTGCTCGAACGGCTGCCGTGGTGGGCGACCTTGAGCGCAAAGGCGCGCGGGACGTCCAAGGCCGTCTCCCCCGCCCCCTCGACGTCGCCGGTGAGGAGCAGGACGATCTCCCCATAGCGGATGGCCAGGACGACGGAGTCGTCGTTGCGCGTGCGCCACGGCGCGTGCGCGGAAGGCGAGGGACCGAGGACGGAGACGTGGACGCCATCCCATTCCGCCTCCATGCCGCGCGCAACGGCCCGCCGCGAGACGCCGGCCTTCGTGAGGGCCGACGCCAGCTCGTCGTACGCGCGATCATGCCGCGGGGCGATCCCTTCCCACGCTTCCCTCACGTCGAAAGCGCGCAGGAGAAAGGGCACGCCGCCCACGTGATCGGGATGGGCGTGCGTGAGCACGACACCGCGCAGCACGGGTACGCCGTTTCGCCACAGGAAGGGACCGATGACCGCCTCTCCCACGTCGAAGCGCGTGTCGAAGGACCCGCCGGTGTCCACCATCCACGTGCGGCCGCGCGGAGTTGCGATGACGATGGCGTCGCCCTGGCCGACATCGAGGAACGTGACGTGCAGCCGGCCGTCCTCCGTCCGCGGGCCCCAACCGAAGACGAGAAAGGCGGTGCCCGCGGCCCAGAGCACGAGCCCCCGGCGCCGGCCGCGCGCGAAGGCGGCGAGCCCCGCCACGGCGACCAGGGCCGGACCGAGCGCGGGCGTGGCCACCCGCACGTCGAGCCAGGGCGCAAGCCGCACGACTTCGCCGGACAGGAGCAGGCCGCGGGCGCTCGCCCAGGCCACGGCGGCGGCGACGGAGACGAGCGCGGGAGAGATCACGGACGCGGCGAGGATCGCGAAGCCGGCGAGCAGGACCGCGCCGCTGAGCGGCACCGCGACCAGGTTCAGCAGCAATGCGGCCGGAGCCAGGCGATGGAAGTGGCACGCGAGCAGCGGCCCGAGGGCGGCCTGGGCGCCGAGCGACGAGGCGAGCGCCACGTCCGCCCCGAAGGGAAGCGCGGGCATCATTCGCATCACGGGCGGAGTCAGGAGGACGAGGCCCAACGTGGCCGCGAACGAGAGCTGGAATCCCACGTCGCTGATCGACGACGGCCGGTGGGCGAGGAGGAGGATCGCGGCCAGCCCGAGGAGGTTCGCGGCGTCCCCGTCGAGGTCGAGCGTGCGCCCTCCGAGCACGACCGCGGCCATGACCGTCGCGCGCAGGACGGGCACGTCGCCGCCCACGAACGTGCAGTAGAAAGCCAGGGCCCCGGACAGGACGAGGGCGCGCCCCAGCGGGGCCGTGCCCCACGCGCGCAGGACCCAGCCCAGCAGGGCCGCCACCATCGCGACCTGCGCGCCCGAGAGCGCGAGCACGTGGTACGTCCCCGCCATGCGGAACGTCTCCGAGGTCTCCGCGTCCAGAGCCGTCCGCTCGCCGAGGACCATGGCACGCACCAGGGCCTGCTCGCGCCCGGGAGGCAGGGCGTCCACGAGCCGTTCCCGCGACCACCGCCGCGCCCGCGCGGCCCGGTCGCGCAGCCAGCCCGCGTCGCGCTCCCCCGTCGCTTCCACGAGACGCGGGCTCTTGGCCGCGCCCCACGCGTGGACGCCGTCGCGGCGCGCCTGGGCGGGCGCGTCGAACGCACCGGGATCGCGCAGCCCGCGCGGCACCCGCAGGACGGCCCACACCACGACACGATCTCCGTCGATCAGGGGGGCGCGGGCCGCGGCGCCGCCGACGTCGATGCGGACGCGTCCGGACATGGACCGCCCGGCAACCTCCTCCACGTCGAGCACGAGCGTCCATCGGCCTTCGCCTTCGCGCGGATCGCCACGGCACACGCCACGAACCTGCACCGGGCCCTCGTCGGGCCGCTCGAGGATCCACTCGCGCAGGGGAGTGCGGTCGTAGGCGCGCCCTTCCACGGCGGCCGCGGCCGCGCCCAGGGCCAGGGCCGCGGCGAGGATCGCGACGGCGCGCACGGAGAGGGCGCGCGTGGCCGCCACCAGCACCGGCGCGGCCAGAGCCATCAACGCGACGGATGCCGTGGGGGGCAAGCCTCCACCGAGGGCGGTGCCTGCGGCGAACGCGCACGCCACCGCGACGAGAGGGCGGGGCATACGGCCGGAGCAGGAGGAAGACGGCGAGGCCGGATGAAGACTACGGCCGGCCCGGGCCGGCCGCGGACCACTTCCGGCCGGTTCCTGAAACTGTCACAACCCTCGACGCGGGGCCAGGTGGACGACGGTCTCCACGTGGAAGGTGTCGGGGAAGAGATCGAAAGCGGCGATCGAGTCCGGCGCGTAGCCCTCGGCCGCGAACACCTTGAGGTCGCGTCCGAGGGTGGGCGGATCGCACGAGACGTACACGACGGATGATGGCTTTCGGGCGGCAACCATGCGCACGACGTCCGCCCCCGCCCCCGTGCGCGGGGGATCGAGGACGATCCGCTCGTCCGGCCGCGGCGGAAGCTCCGCCATCTCGCGCACGTCGCCGGAATGGATGCGCACGTGCGAGAGGCCCGCCGCCGCCGCGTTCGCGCGCGCGTCTTCAACCGCGTTGGGACTCAGCTCCAGTCCCCGCACCTCTTCCGCCCGCCGGCCCAGGGGGAGCGCGAAGAGGCCGACGCCGGCGTAGAGGTCGAGCACGCTCCCGCCCGCAGGCGTGCGGTCGAGGACCTCCTGGACGAGCGCGTCCACGAGGAAGCGGTTGGCCTGGAAGAAGGACTGGACGTGCGCACGGAGGTGCAGGCCGTGTACCGTCGCGTCCACGTGCGCGTCCCCGCGCAGGAGCAGGAAGCGCCGCCGCCGTCCCTCGCCCGCGACGAGGCCGAGGCCGGTCAGGCTCGGCACCGCGTCCCCGAGGGACGCCGCGCCCGAGGCCTCCTTCGGGTCGAGGGTCGTCTCCAGGGATGCGACCAGGCGCCGGCCGTCGAAGGACTCCGCGAGCTCGACGTCGCGCACCGCCCGCGCCAGACCAGGGCGCGCGGCCAGGGCATCGCGAAGTCCGCGCGCCCCCGCCATCATCGGGGCCGAGAGCTGCAGGCATCGCTCGATGTCGACGACGTCATGGCTGGCTTCGCGGTGGAACCCGAGGCGCACTCCGTCGCGGCCCTGCTCGACGTGGAGGGTCGCGCGCGTGCGCCATCCCTCCGGCGGCGATGGCCGCACCACGATCGGTCCCTCCCAGGCCGTGCCCGCGCGACGCAGCGCGTCGCGCAGCACGGACTCCTTCAGGGCCGCTTGCGCGGCCGGATCCAGGTGCTGGTACGCACACCCGCCACACTGGGCGAAGTACGGGCAGCGGGCGTCGCTCCGCCCCGGGCCGGCCGTCACGACCTCCTCGATCTCCGCCTTGACGTAGCCCGGCGTCACCGACGCCACGCGCACGCGCAGGACGTCGCCGGGCAGGCCGCGGGGGACGAAGACCACCTGCCCCTCGTGGCGGGCCAGCCCCTGGCCGCGATAGACGGCGCGCTCGACCGTGACCTCGATGCGCTGGTCCCTGCGCAGCCCGCTCACAGGTGGAAGAGGCTGAGGCGCGGGATGCCGTGCCGGGCCAGGAGGCGCCGCGCCCAGGCTTCGCCCTTGATCTGGTCCAGCACGCGGTCGGGCATCCGGCCGCGGTAGGGTCCGAGGTCTCGCTCGATCTCCGCCTCGATGGCGGCCACGACCTCTCTCTCCGCGTCCGCGCGCAGCGCGGCGAGCACGGCCTTCTCGGTGGCGCCCAGGCGGCGCGTGAGCTCTTCGAGACGCGGCGGCCCGCCCCGCGGGGGCGCGGCCAGGCCGCGCAGCTCCGCCGCCGCCGATCGCGCCGCGGCGGCCCCGCGTGGCCCCAGTCCCGTCGCCGACTCGAGCGCGCTCGCGAAGCCCGTCACGGCGGTGGAAACGCTCGTCTCCGCCTCGTCGTCGAACGACAACGCGCGCTGCCACCGCTCCCGCGCCGCGTCCACCTCCGCCGCGCAGTAGGCGAGGCTCCCGACCTTGCGCTTGCGGCCCCAGGAGTGGGCGTGGCCGTCCAGGGCGTCGCCGATGCCTCGCATCACGACGCGCAGGGGCACGCCGGCCCGGCGCCACTTGCGGATGAGCAGCCAGTCCGCGTTCGACAGGAAGAGCGGATCGCCGCGGCGCGAGACGAAGAACTCCTCGATCGACTGGTAATAGGCCGCCTCTTCGAGGGCCGCGTCCGCGGGCGCCTCCCGCATCGCCGGCCCGCTCAGCGCGTGGCCGCGCGGTTGCGCGCCCAGATGAGGCGAAGGCCGGTCAAGGTCAGCACGGGATCGACCGCCTCGATCGACGGCACGTCCGCGGCCAGGCTCTCGGCCAGCCCGCCCGTCGCCACCGCGCGCGCGGGCTCGCCCAGCTCGGCGCGGATGCGCTTGATGATGCCTTCCACCATGGAGGCGTACCCGAAGTAGAGGCCGGACTGGATGGAGCCGACGGTGGAGCGGCCGATGACCTTGCCCGGGCTGCGTAGGTCCACCCGCGGCAGGCGCGCCGCGCGCTGGAAGAGCGCGTCCGCGCTGATCCCGACGCCGGGGCAGATCACGCCCCCGATGTACTCCCCCTTCTTGGTGACGACGTCGAAGGTCGTGGCCGTCCCGAAGTCCACCACGATCACGGGACCGCCGTAGGCGGCGAAGGCGGCGACGCCGTTGACGATGCGGTCGGCGCCCACGTCGCTGGGAGGCTCGTAGAGGATCGGCATCCCGGTCTTCACGCCCGGCTCGATCACGAGCGGCTCGTGGCCGAGGTAGGTCCGGCAAAGAGTGACCACCACCGACGTCAGGGGCGGCACGACGCTGGCGAGAGCGATCCCGACGATCTGCGCGACGTCGATGCTGGACGCGGCGAAGAGGCTGCGCACGAGGATGCCGTATTCGTCCGCGGTCTGCTCGCGGCGGGTGGTGAGGCGCCAGTGCGCCTTGAGGTCCTCGCCGTCGTGCACGCCGAGGACGGTGTTCGTGTTGCCGACGTCGATGGTGAGGAGGAGGGGCATCGCTTGTCCCGTTCAGTCGCGCGCGGGCCGGATCTCGCGCACCTCGCCCGAGTGAAGCACCGTCCGGCTCCCGTCTTCGAGCTCCAGGATGAGGGCGCCGCCTTCGTCGAGGTCGCGCGCGATGCCGCGCACCCGGCGCCCGCCGGACTGCGCTTCGACGGCCCGGCCCCACCACGGCACCGCGCGGGCGCGCCACGCGGCCTGGACGACCTGGGGGCCTTCGCGCGCCAGGGCATGATACCAGACGGCCAGTCGGGTCAGGACCGCGGACGCGATCTCGACGCGGTCCACCGCGCGCGCGAGCTCTTCCGCGACGCAGGTGACGGTGGGCGCCACGTCCGCCGGGAGGTCGGGCGGACGCACGGCGACGTTGACGCCGATGCCGAGGACGACCGATTCGAGCCCGTCCGCCCCCGACGTCGCCTCCGCCAGGATGCCCCCGACCTTGCGTCCCCCGACCATCACGTCGTTCGGCCACTTGAGGCTCGACTCCACGCCTTCGGCGGCGAGCGCCTCCGCGACCGCGAGGCCCGTGGCCAGGGGCAGGACGCTCCAGCGCGCCCCCGGAGGCGC